>WNFF01000370.1_pt1 | contig 42713 bp, 39 predicted proteins | sample 5400441 | NCBI WGS metagenome assembly WNFF01 (sample SAMN13153345, study PRJNA577476) | soil metagenome | isolation source: 120 cm saprolite under Douglas fir tree site 2 hole 3 replicate 1 | place: USA:California | collected 2015-04-18
TACTGCCGCCCTGCAGGCCATCAGGCACCTTCGAGGGTCGAGGATGCTCTACCAGCGCAACGGGGAGCCGGTCAGTGAGAACACCCTGAGGAGCTGGATGGAGCGCGCGGAGCGAGCAGGCGGCCTCGCCGTGACCGGCCACATCCACCAGCTGCGGCACACCTTCTGCTCGCATCTCGCGATGCGTGGAGCCCCGGCGAAGGCGATTCAAGAGCTGGCCGGCCATGCAGACCTCTCGACGACGATGCGCTACATGCACCTGTCGCCGGCGTCGCTCAACCAGGCGATCCGGTTGCTCGAGCAGCGCGGTCCGGTCGGGGGCAACAGCGGGGCAACGAAGGCTGAAGAGAAAGAGAACTGAAAGAAGTCTGGCAGGTTAGGTGGCGTCCCCACAGAGATTCGAACTCTGGTTACCGCCGTGAAAGGGCGGTGTCCTGGGCCTCTAGACGATGGGGACGGCGGGTCGCCGTCTACCATAACTCTACAAGCCGCGCACCATCGGGCCGAGCTTCACCACCTCGAAGGCCGAGGCGGGGATCGACTTGAGTTGCTCCAGGTCCAGCGTCGGCCAGCGCGGGTCCTGCGTGCCCTTGAGCGCCCAGAAGGGCAGGCCTCCCGCATTGTAGGTGACGAACATGCCGTAGCGCTGCAGCCCGCGCAGCACCGCCAGCGATGCGCCGTGGTAGCGCGAGAGCTCGAAGTCGGCGCGCAGCCGCACGCGCAGCCCCATCGGCGGCGCGTACGGCGCGTCGCTCGTTCCCGTCGAGTGCGTGGCCGGCGCGACGTACGCGTGCGCGGTGGCGCCGGCGACGAACGCGAGCGCGTGGCGAACCGCGCCCTGCTCCACCACCTCGTCGTAGCGCGCCAGCCCGGGCAGGATGGGGAGCCCTGCCGCGGTGGCGGAGGTCCAGCCGTCGGGCCGCGGCGCGCCGCCGCGCAGATCGAACACCGCGCCGGAGTCGGCGTAGAAACCCGCGCCGGAAGAATATGTGTTGTACGTCTCGCACAAGACGCAGTGGTCGCGCTCGAGAACTACGACGTGTCGATCCCCGTCGGGCTGGATGGGCACGTCACGCGGGAACGGATACGGCCCCGGCTCGCTCTGCGAAGCGTAGAGGAAGGTCATCGGCACGCGGTCCTGCGAGCCGGACACGACCGCGAACGGCTGGCCGTACTCCGGCGCGCCGAAGTCGGGATGCAGGTTCAGCGAGCCGGCTCCCATGAACGCGAGGTAGTCGGCCGAGTGAGGGTCGACCTGGTCGGCGGAGACGTCGCGGTTCCACGCGTCGTCGGCCGGAAACATCGGGCAGCCCGCGAGCGTCGGGCCGGCCGGTGGTGGAGCAGGCGGCGGCTGGCCGGCGTCGGTGGGCGGGGGATCGGCCGGCGGTGGATCGCCTGCGTCCACGGATGCAAGCGCCGGCGTGGGAGCAGCCGGTCCACCGCACGCAAGTAAGGCGAGCAATGAAGCGATAGTAACAATCACGCGCCTACCTATATAGATGCGCGGGCAGCGGATCCTATGCGCTCAATCGGGCGGGTTCTTTCTTGCCGAAGATCCATGCGCCCAACACACCCAGCTCGTAGCAGAGCAACATCGGCACCGCCATGAGCGCGAGGTTGAACGGGTCGCCCGTCGGCGTGATCACCGCGGCGATGATGACGTTGAGTACGATGGCGTGCCGGCGATACTTGCTGAGGAAGCGCCAGTCGACGATGCCCATCATCGCCAACAGCGTGAGGATGAGCGGCAGCTCGAAGACGATCCCGAACGCGATGATCATCATCATCACCAGCCCGAGCTGCTCGTCCATCATCAACACCGGCTTGATGTCGGGCCCGGCGGTATTGATGAGGAACTCGAACGCCGGCGGAAGGATGACCAGGTAGCAGAACGCCGCGCCGCCGATGAAGAAGAGCGTGGCGGCCGCGACGAAGGGGAAAATCTTGCGCCGCTCGCGCCGGTAGAGGCCCGGCGCCACGAACAGCCAGATCTGCCAGAAGATGAAAGGCGAGGCGGCGAACAGCCCCGCGTAGAGACCGACCTTCAGGTAGATCATGAAAGGCTCGATGCCCGAGGAGAAATGGAGCGCCTTCTCTCCCTCGGGCAACGCCGCCAGCACCGGCCGCATGAGGAAGTGGAAGAGCGGCGTCGACCAGTAGTAGCAGGCGCAGAACCCGACGCCGAGCCAGATGATCGCCCACTTGAGGCGCTTGCGCAGCTCTACCAGGTGATCGCGCAGCGAAAGATGGACGTCATCTTCGGGGCCTTCGGCGGGCGGCTTGGGGAGAAGCGCCGGGCTCACGTTTTCTTCTCGGCCGCCGGCACGGTCCCTTCGGGGGGCACGAGATGGACGGACGCCGCCCTGCGCGCGGCGGCCCGCGCCGCGCCGGGATCCTCGGGAGCCACCTCGGCTGCAGGCGGTGCGGGCGTTGCGAGCGGGGCGGGCGCTTCGAGCGCGGCGGGCGCCGCGGGCTTGTCGCCCAGCGCCGGGGGCGGGACCGGCGCGATCATCCGCTGCGGCTGCTCGTCGAGATCGATCTTCGCCATCTCCTGCTCGAACTGTCCCTTGATGTCGTCGGTGGCCTTGCGCAACTCGCGCAGGCCCTTGCCCAGCGACTTGGCGAGGTTGGGCAGCTGGTCCGGCCCCAGCAAGAGCAGGGCCAGCGCCAGGATGATGAGCACCTCGGTCATCGACAGGCCGAGCATCGAGCTCCTTCTACTACAAGCCGCCCTTGAGCATCTGGTCGGCGGGATCGCTGTTCGTAGGGTGGGGCGGCGGCTTGGGCGCCGACGTGCATGGGGGCTTCTCGCATACCGCGACGGCGGTGGTCCGTCCCGTCTCGTCGGTCGGCTCGTTGCCCTTGAGATACGCCTCGAACACCGGCTGGCGCGTCTCGGGCCCGGCGCGCTTGCCGGTGTCGCCGTCGACGTTGACCCAGACGATGTTCTCGCTAGGTGGCTCGAAGAACCCCTGCGGAACGCCCTTGAGCGCCTTCGTCATGTAATCGAGCCAGATGGGCAGCGCGGTGTGGCCGCCCGTCGCGTACTTGTCCATGGGCGTCTCGTACGTGTCGTAGCCGACCCACACGCCGGTGACGAGGTCGCGCGTGTAGCCCATGAACCACGCGTCGAAGAGATCGTTGGTGGTGCCGGTCTTGCCCGCCACCGGCTTGCCCAGCGCCGCCGCGCGCCCGCCCGTGCCGGGGGGCTTGGCCACTTCGGTCAGGAGTTGCTGCGTGAGGAAGGCCGTCTCGGGCGTCATCACCTGCTCGGGCACTTCGAACAGCTTGCCGTATCCGGCGGCGACGCGGTCGTCCAGCTCCGTCCAGGGATCGTAGAACGAGCTGTGGTCCTCGAGGATGCGCCCGTCGCGGTCGAGCACGCGGCGCAAGTAGATCATCTTCGCCTTGCGGCCCAGCCGATTGAACGTCGCAAACACGCCGGTCAGATCGGACAGGTAGACGCAGCTCGACCCCAGCGCCATCGACAGGTCTTCATTGATCTTGGTGGTAATGCCCAGGTTGTGCGCCCAGGCCGAAGCGGCCTTCACGCCCACGGCCTGCAGCGTGCGGATGGCCGGCGTGTTCATCGAGTGGATGAGCGCCAGGCGCACCGGCACTTCGCCCTTGAACTCTTCCTCGTAGTTCTGCGGCTTCCAGCGCTTCCCGGTCGACTCGTCATCGGTGACGATGGCCGCGTCGAGCAGGATGGTCGAGGCGGTGAACCCGCGCTGCTCGATGGCCGCGCTGTAGACGATGGGCTTGAACGCCGAGCCGGGCTGGCGGCAGGCCTGGAAAGCGCGGTTGAACTCGCTCTTCTCGAAGTCATATCCGCCGATCATCGCCAGCACATATCCGCTGTTGGGATCGACGCTGATCAAGGCGCCCTGCAGCTTGGGCTCCTGCTCGAGCGAATATTCGTCCTTCTTGTCGCCCGCCCGCACCAGCACCACGTCGCCCGGCTTGATGACGCCTCGCAAGGTAGTGATCTTGCTATATTCCGAATTGAGCTCGGCGTTGGGCTTGCGCGCCCACCACGACGACTCCAGCGGAATGATGCCCGTGGCATCGCCGGCCTGCACGGTGGCCGACTTGCCGTCCTTCTCGACCTTGGTCACCAGCGCCGCGACCACCTCGTCGCTCTTACCTTCTCCCTCGAGGAACGCCTTCTCCTTGCGCAGGAAATCCGCCCACTCCTTCTCGGGGAGGCGCAGCAATGCGCCGCGATAGCCCTGGCGCTTGTCGGCTTCGATCACGCCTTTGATCGTCGCCGCGATGGCGTCGTGCTCGCGCTCCAGATCGACGGTCGCATAGACCTTCAATCCGTCGTTCAATAGCCTTTCATTGCCATATCGAGCGACCAGGTCGCGCCGCAGGTGCTCGGTCACGTACGGCGCGGTCTCGCGGAAGATGTCCTGCACCTGGTAGACCTTGATGGGCGCATCGTCCGCCGCCTCGCGCTCGGCTTGCGAGATCATCCGCTCTTCGAACATGCGGCGCAGGACGTACGAGCGGCGCGCCTTCGCCTTTTCGGGATGAGAGAAGGGCGAGTACTGCGACGGCGCCTGCGGCAGGCCGGCGATGAGCGCCATCTCCGGCAGCGTCAGCTCCCAGACGTTCTTGCGGTAGTAGTTCTCGGCCGCGGCCTGCACGCCATAGGAGTGGTGACCGAGATAAACCTCGTTCAAATAGAGATGGAGGATCTGTTCCTTGGAGAAGTTGTCCTCGAGCCGCTTGGTGAGGATCAACTCGCGCGCCTTGCGCCGCACGCCCGCCCAGCCGACGCGCACGTGCGCGGCCTTGACGCCCTCGGCGCTGGCAAGGATGGCGCGCGCCGTCTGCTGCGTCAGCGTCGAGCCGCCCTGCTTCATCTTGTGGCGCAGCACGTACGTCTTGAAGAGAGCGCGCGCGATGCCGGTGTAGCTGACGCCGGAATGGTCGAAGAAGTCCGCGTCCTCCGAGGCGATGAAAGCCTGCACCAGCTTCTTGGGGATGCGCTCGTACGGCACCACCTGGCGGCGCTCGTCGTAGAACTCGCCCATCAGCTGCTGGTCGCCGCTCCACACCGTGCTGACGATGGGGGGCCGGTAGTGCCGCGCCCAGTCGATCGACGGCAGCCCCCTGGCGAACCAGGCGTACGTGGCGATGACCAGCACCATACAGATGAGGACGAGCACTCCCACGGCGGCGGCAAGGTGTACCCAGAGAGGGTTCTTGCCGGGCCCGCGGTCCGCCATCAGGCGGTTGAGCACGCGACGGCGGAACGAGGGCGGGGGCGTGCGGTAGAAGTTGGGGATGTTGGGCATGGGTTTCCTAGACCGGGCCTGTTTTCCACTGGATGCCCGCTTTTGGCAGGGCCTCCCGCAACTCCTCTGGAAGGGGCGAGTCGAACACCAGCCTACGCTTTGTAACGGGGTGCGCCAGCGACAGCCGCGCAGAATGGAGAAACATGCGTTTGAGGCCCAGCCGGCGCTGCATGTCGCGGTTGAAGGGAAAGTCGCCGTACTTGCTGTCGCCGACGATGGGGTGGCCGATGGCCTCGAGGTGGCGGCGGATCTGGTGCGTGCGGCCGGTCTCGATGGTCAACTCGAGCAGCGTGACTTCGGGCCCCCCCTCCAGCTTGCGCCAGCGCGTCAGCGCTTCCTGCATATTGACGCCGCGCTGGCGCTTGTTGGCGAAGGTCTGCTGGTGCTCGGCCAGGCGCAGGTCGATGCTGCCTTGCTCCTTCTGGAAGCGACCCTTCGCCAGCGCGAGGTACGTCTTGTCGGCCTCGCCGGCGGTGAACGTCTCGGTGAGGCGCACCATCGCCTGGCGCGTCTTGGCCACCACCACCACGCCGCTCGTCTCGCGGTCGAGGCGGTGCGCCGGGCTGGGCCTGAACTCACCCTCCGGCGTGCGCAGCCCCTGCCGCTCCAGGTAGGCGCGCACCTCATCGACCAGCGTCTCGCCGGTGATCCCCGAGCCGGCGTGGATGGCCAGGCCCGCCGGCTTGTCGCAGGCGAGGATGTGTTCGTCCTCGTAAAGGATGCCGAAGTCCTGCCGCACCGCGGTGGCGGGTTTCGGCGGAGGCTGCGCAGCGGCCTGCAGCACGTGCACGACGATCTCGTCGCCCGGCTGAAGCAGCTGCGCGATGTTGGCCCGCGCGCCGTTCACGCGCACTTTCTTGGTGCGCACCAATTTGTACAGATGAGACAACGGCATCTCGGCGAGCCGCTTGCGGAGGAATTTGTCGAGGCGCTGCCCCGCCGCATCGCTGGAGACTTTGTATTCCAGTTTCATCTCGGCTGCGTCTCGGAGAAACGCGTAACGCGCCAGGTGCCGTCGGGCTGCTGCTCGAGCGTGAGGTGCGCGCCGCGCTGCAGCTCGCCGCCACCCTGGGGGCGGATGTCCAGCTCGTACTCGGCCTCGCGCGTCTTGCCCTCGCCGGCGAGCGACTTGCGCGAATAGTAGACGCGGATCTGCCGCAACGGCATCTGCTGCCCTCCGCCGCGCCTGCCCTCGGCGCTGAGGCGCAGCTCGTCCTGCAGGCGCAGCGCGGCGACGCCGCTGGTGAACGGCAGGGCGCCGGTCTGGTCGGACTCGACGTAGTAGCGGTCGACGAACTTGTCGGCCACCGAGCCGGGGCTCTTCATCCCGCCGCAGGCTGCGAGGAGCAAAAGCCACGCCCGGTTCATGGGGTGCGCGCCCAGAGCGCTTCTTCGGCCTCGGCGCAGCGCTTCGCCCCTTCTACGGCTTCGCCGAGGCGCGGCGTGTTTTCGGCGCGGGCCGCCTCGAGCGCCGAAGCGAGAGCGCTGTACGCGTCGGCGGCTGTGCGCGACAGCCGCGCCAGCTCGGGAAAGCCTGCTCCCTCGAGGAACTGCGCGTACACGCGCCGGAACAGCCCGCCGCCGCTGCCGCGCACTTCGATGGCCTGGGCGCAAAGGCGCGCGCAGCGCTGCCAGTCGCTGCGGTCGGCCCAGCTCGCGATCTCCTGGGGAAGCGCGTGCAGGCCGAGCATGCCCGCGCGCGGCGCGGCATCGTCGGTCATGCGCCTCGCGTTCCGCAGCACCGCGTCGCGAGCCGCTCCTGGCGGCGGAGTGCGCAGCGCGTTGCTCACGTGCAGGACGGTGCAGCCCTCACCGCGCACGGGCAGATCGGTGCAGAGCGCCTTCTGCAGATCCGCGGCGGGGCAAGGCTTCAGCTCGGCGGCCTCGTTGTCGGCTACCGACGCGACGCCGTCGCGAATGGCGGCGATGCCGACCAGGTGGCCGAACCAATGGCCGCGCGCGCCTACGTAAGAAAGGTGGAAGAGATCCGTGTAGACGAGCGGCAGCTCGCTTCGCGAGACGAGCTTGGCGATGTGCGGCCAGGCTTCGCCGGCGTCGGGGAAATGTCGCTCCTCGAGCTGGGCGCCGACGGCCTCGCACAGATCGCGCTCGAACGTGGCGCTCCGCCCGACGAAGAACCGCCCCGGCTGCGGCGGCACCAGCGACGTGTCGCCGTGGTAGAGCGCGAACCCAAGACCGGCGCCGAGTCCGAAGATGAGCGTCTCGGGCAGGTCGAGGCCTTTCAAGCGCAGGGCATCGCCCATGGCGGTCGATCCGCAGTGGAACCCCTTGCGGTGCATGCGCGATCGATCTTATCAGCCTGAGAGGAGGGCGGCTTGGCAAAGATCTACACGCGGCGGGGGGACGACGGCTCGACGGGCCTCTTCGGCGGGCCGCGGGTGCGCAAGGACGATCTGCGCGTCGCCGCGTACGGCGACGTGGACGAGCTGAACTCGGCGCTGGGCGTCGCGCGCGAGGAGCTGCTCACGTTTGCCGACCTGCTCGCGCTGGTCGACGGGCTGCAGAGCGAGCTGTTCAACCTCGGCGCCGAACTGGCCACGCCCGACCCGTCCAAAGACGTGCCGCGCATCTCCGCCCAGGACGTGACCAGGCTGGAGCGGGAGATCGATCGTCTGACCGGCGAGCTGCCGGCGATGAAGAACTTCATCCTCCCTGGCGGTTCGCGCGCCGGAGCGGCGCTGCATTTCTGCCGGACGGTGTGCCGGCGCGCGGAGCGCAAGGTGGTCACGTTGTCGCAGAGCACGCCGGTCTCGGCGGAGGCGCTGGCGTATGTCAACCGGCTCTCCGATCTGCTCTTCGTCATGGCGCGCGCGGCCAACCTGAGGGCGGGCGGGCGGGAGATCCCGTGGCGCGCGAAGTGAAATTGTTCGAGTCGAAGGCGCTGCGGCCGGGCGCCTCGCTCCGTTTTCCACTCGACGAGTGGCGGGAGGGATTCGCGCTGCGAATGCCCCATGGGACGGTGTGCGCGTATCTCAATGTCTGCCCGCACAGATTGCAGGCCGTCGACGAAGGAGATGGGCGGCTGTGGAACGCGGCGGGAGAGATCGAGTGCGGTCACCACGGGGCGCGCTTCGTTCCCGCCACGGGGGCATGCGCCGGCGGACCGTGCAACGGCAGCGGATTGACACCGATTCAAGTCGTGGAACACGACGGCGCCGTGTGGCTCGCCGAACCGGAGTGGTGATCACGCATCGGCCAGTCACGCGCTCGAGCCGGCATTCCCTTCAGAGTTTCAGTGACCGGATGCCTCGCTGGTGAGTCGTATCGCGACGCGTGAGTCGTCGCAGTCGGTGGAACGAATCGGAAGCGAGGAGTCGCCGTTGAATCCGCCGAGTTGGCTCCTCGTCGTGTCCCTCGCTCTCGCAGCCTCCGGCGGCGTCCGCGGAGAAGAACCTGACCGTCCGCGCGAACCGCCGGAGGACAAGCTCTCTTTTGGGATCGGCTTGCACTATCTGAAGTCCTGCCTGTGCCGCCAGGATTCAGGGCGACTGCGCAACCAATCGGCCGATACCGCCACCGAGCTGGGCGTTCGCGACGAGTGGCAGTGGAACAGTGTCGTGGGTACGCACCATGGCGGACCCTTCACACCTCGATGTCCACGTCCACCTCAGGTTCCCGGCCACGCCCGGGTTGCCGGTAACGAAGGACCTGGATGCTGACGGCGTGCCCCTCTCCTTCGTCCACAACTGCCAGCCCTGAAAAACGCGTTTCTGATCGAGATCGCAAACCTTGCAAGCCCCAGTGACAACGCCGAAGGCGTTGGCGCGGGCTTGCTCCCAAACGCAATCGCAAACGGGTAGTTTCCAAAGTCCGTTTGCGATCCGGTTTACGTTTTCGTTTGCGATTACGTTTTCGTTTGGGTTTTCGTTTTCGTCAGCCTAGAGGAGCGCCGGCCCCTCACTTGAGCCGCTTGAGTACGGCCTGCGTGAACATGCGCGTGGTGGCCGACCCGCCCAGGTCGGGCGTCACTGCCTCCTTCGACGCGATGGCCTCGCGGACGGCCGTGTCGAGCCGCTCCGCCGCCGTCCGCTCGCCGATGTGCTCGAGCAGCATCATCCCCGCCAGCATCACCGCCGTCGGGTTGGCGATTCCCTTCCCCGCGATGTCGGGGGCCGTGCCATGGACCGCCTCGAAGATGGCCGTGTCCTTGCCGATGTTGGCACCCGCCGTCAGCCCCAGGCCGCCGATCAATCCCGCCGTCAAATCGCTCAATATGTCCCCGAACAAGTTGGTGGTGACGAGCACGTCGAACTGATTCGGGTTCTTGACCAGCTGCATGGCGCAGTTGTCGACGATCATGTCGCGGAAATCGATGTCGGGATACTTGGCCGCCAGCTTGCGCCCCGTTTCGAGGAAGAGCCCGCTGGTCGCTTTCAATATGTTCGCTTTGTGCACCAGCGTCAGCCGCCGGCGATGGCGGGTGCGCACGAAGTTGAACGCGTAGTCGATGATCCGCTCCGAGCCCTTGCGCGTGATGATGGAGATGGTCTCCGCCGCGCTGTGCTCCTCGTCGATGAAGTGCTCGACGCCCGAGTAGAGGCCCTCCGTGTTCTCGCGGATCACCACCAGGTCGACACCGGTAAAGCGCGTCTCGACGCCGGTGAAGCTGCGGGCCGGCCGCACGTTGGCGTAGAGAGCGAACTCCTTGCGCAGAGCGACGTTCACGCTGCGATAGCCCTCGCCCACCGGCGTCGCCAGCGGCCCTTTGAGCGCCAGCTTGTTGCGCCGGATCGAGTCGAGCGTCTCGGCCGGAATGGGCGTGCCGTGCGTCGGCACGGCGCTCGCACCCGCCGCCGCGCGCTCCCAGGTCAGCTTCGCGCCCGCCGCCTCGATCGCTTCCACCGCGGCGCTGACCACCTCCGGCCCGATCCCATCGCCGGGGATGAGCGTGACTGGTATCGTCATCAGGCCGCGAGTTCTATCAACTCACCGCTGCGGCGGGAAGCTCACCGTCGCGAGCGGCACGGAGAGCTGTTCCACGTCCGCCACGCGAATGCCCGCGTCGGAGATCCGTAGGTGATGAAGAGGTCTTTCATCGTAAGCGCGCCCTTCGAGGTGATCGAGTCGGCGGCGATCTGGAAGACGCGCAGGTCGCTGGTGAAGCTGCCCCAGTACGCGCCGCTGGAGGGGTTCACCGTCGGGTCCCAGTCGAAGAATGGCACCGCGAGCAGCTTCTTTTCGGCGAACCAGGTGAAGGCGTGGTGGTCCCAGAGCGCCTGGCTGTACGCCCACGCCGTGCCGATGCGAGCGCGCGCGCTCAGCTTCGGGGCAGAAATGTCCGACACGTCGAAGACCGAGAGTTGCAGCGAGCGTTGCCGCCAGTCGACGGGCCCATCCCCCGGGAGATCGACGCCGATGGCCAGCAGGTGTGTCTCGTCCATCGGGTGCAGGTAGGTGGAGAACCCGGGGCTCTGCAGCTCGCCCGCCTTGCGCGGCCTGGCGGGATCGGAGAGGTCGATGGCGAAGAGCGGGTCGATGCGCCGGAACGTCACCACGTAGGCGCGCGAACCGATGAAGCGCGAGCTCATCACCCACTCCTTGGGCGAGAGATCGTTCAGCTCGCCGATGACGTTGAGGCGATCACCCTCGGTCGCCAGCACGCGCACCGCGTTTGAGAGATCGGCGCGCAGCTCGTCGTGGCGCATGGGCCCGTCGCCCACGCTCACCAAGTAGCGATGCGCGGTGTTGACGGCGACGCGCAGGTATCCCCCGCTCTCGTCGAGAGAGAACTGGTTGACGGGCGTGCCCGCGAATCCACCCGACGCTACGTACGCCGCGCCGCCGGGACGGCCGATGTCGAAGCGGTGTACGTACGTCCAGTCGTCCTGGCCCCCCGCCTCCCACCACCACCAGTGGCGCTCGGCGACGTAGAGCGAGCCGGCGTTGGCGTAGACCATGTCGCCCTCGCCGACCAGCGTGCTGCGCGAGGGGGCCAACTCGGGATGATCGAGATCGAGCGTCGCGACCGTCAGGAACCCGAGGTGAACCGGCGCGTTTCCCACCTGGAATTGCGCGCAATCGTACGGCACTTCGACGGTCTCGCCGCCGGCCAGCTTCCGCTTCACGGGCGGCAGCCACCCGCCGAGCGGCTGCGCGCGGATGAGCGCCTCGTTGGCGTCTTCCAGCTGGTGGATCGCCGCGGTGAGCGCGGCCGCGTCGCCCCAGTTCACGTTCTGTGGCCACCACTTCACGTCCTTGGGCCAGCGCGGCGGGTCGGTGACCACGACGTGCACTTGCGACCCCACCCGGCGCGAATGCCTCGACGATCCGGGCAGCCACACCTCGCCGCTCACCGCCAGGTGGGCTGCGTCGCGCGCGTCGACGAGTGTCAGCTTGGTGGTCATGGGGCCCCAGTAGCCGCAGCGGAAGCCCATGCCGACCGGGCAGAGGCCCATGCCGATGCCGATGCTCGGGTCGGCCGGCGGCACCTCCGAGAACACCGTAATGCGGCCCTTGTCGTCGAGGAACATGTCGGTCGGGTAGCCCTCGATGTCGAGCGCGTCGCCGAGTTGCATCTTGGCCGGGGGCCACGAGCTGCTGGCGTAAAGCTTGCGTCCGGTCAGGACGAAGATGCGCGTGCCGTCGTTCTTGACGAAATCGGGTTCGTCGACGCCAGGGATCTGCGTGTTGGTGGTCGTGTACGAGGCGGGCCCCGGCGTGGGATTGCCCGCCGCTGCCGGATCGCTGCCGTCGCCGCCCGCGCGCAAGATTCCGCCGCCGCTGAGCCAATGGATCTGCGCCTCGAGGCGATGGCGCATCTCCGCCACCGCCGCGTCCTGGACGGCCTTCTCCACGGCGGGACAACCCTGCACCGCGTGCAGGGCGACGTTGTTGACGATGCGAGCGGGTTGCCCGTCCCTCGAACTACAGGAGGCGGCGAGCGCCAGCGTGATCCACGGCAAGCGGCGCAGCATGGATACCTCCGTGGGCATTCTACCCCGGTGTGACCCGCGACTCGGGAGCGAGCCAGGCGGCCACGCCCAGCAGCAACATTTCCACGACCAGCAAGATGGTGCTGATTCCGTGCAGCGCCCCGAACCTGGGCGAGGCAGTGTCACCTGCCAGACGCATGGCGTGGATGGCCGGCGTCACCAGCGCGGCGGAGGCGAGCGCGCACAGGCCGGCGAGGAGCGGCAAGAGCGCGGCGCGCGCCCGCCGGAGTTGCAAAGCGCAGACGACGGCCACCCCGCACAGCGCCAGTGTGGCGGCATCGAGACGGGCGAGCATGGCCCCGACGGCGTCGGCGGCGGCGCGCCGGCGCGGGTCGTCGCGCGCCAGCGAGGCCATCTCCGGCGAGAAGACACTCTGCGCGGCGACGCCGGCAAAGAAGAGCTGCGCTCCGAGCAGCGCGGCGCAGGAAATCCGATACAGACGTGCCATCGAGGTCTTTTGCGCTATAGGTGGCGCGCATGCAAGGCGACATGGACATCGTCGACCCGCTCATCGACGACTACCTGACGCGGCTGGCCGGCTCGCCCGACCCGGTCGAGGCGGAGATGCGGCGCTACGCCGACGAACGCGACGGCTTTCCCATCGTGGGTCCGGTCCTGGGACGGTTTCTCTCGCAGCTCTCTCTCCTGGTGCGCGCGCGCCGCGTCTTCGAAGTGGGGAGCGGCTTCGGGTATTCGGCTTTTTGGTTCGCCCGCGTGCTGGAGCCGGGGTCGAGCGTGACGCTGACGGATCTCGATCGCGAGAACCTCGACCGCGCCCGGGCCTGGCTCGCGAAAGCCGGCCTGATTGACCGCTGCCGCTTCGAGCCGCCGGGCGACGGCATGGAGGCGCTCGCGCGCGCCGAGGGCGGACTCGACGTCGTCTTCATCGACTCGGCCAAGGCCGACTACCCGCGCGCGCTGGCCGTCGCGCTGCCCAAGCTCCGCGCGGGCGGGCTGGTGCTGGCCGACAACATGCTCTGGGGCGGCGCGGTGGCGCGCGGCGAGTCGGACGCGGCGACGGCCGGCCTGCGCGAATATACCCGGCTCATCTTCGGGAGCGAGGGGTTGGTGTCCACCGTCGTGCCCATCCGGGACGGGCTCGCCATCACCATGAAGAGGTAGCCGTGGAGCTGTCCGCCGCGCAGGTGAAGGCGCGCGCACGCGAGCTGGGGTTCGATCTCTGCGGCATCGCGAAGGCGCGTGCGCTCGAGGCGAGGCGTCTCGACCACTGGCTGTCGCGCCGGTGGGACGCGGACCTCGCGTATGTTCGCGAGCGGCGCGAGGAGCGACTCGACCCGTCGCGCGTGCTGCCGGGGGCGCGGAGCGTGATCGCGCTCGCGGCGTCATATGCGCCGGCGCCGGGCGATCCGGAACCCGGGCCTGGAGAGTTGATCGTCGCTCGGTACGCGCGCGGCCGCGATTACCACAACGTGGTGTTGAAGCCCGCGCGAAAGCTGGCGGCTTGGCTACGCAGCCGCGGGGCGCGCGTCTACTGCGAAGTGGACACCGGCGCCGTGATGGAGAAGGCGTGGGCGCAGGAGGCGGGCATCGGGTGGATCGGCAAGAACGGCTGCTTGATCCACGAGCGGCTCGGGTCGTGGCTCCTCTTGGGCGCGCTCGTGACGGACGCGGTGCTGGAGTCCGACGCGCCGCACGCCGATCGCTGCGGCGATTGCGCGCTGTGCATTCCCGCCTGCCCGACCGCTGCCATCGCCGAGCCGCGCTACGTCGACGCGCGCCGCTGCCTTGCCTACCACACCATCGAGCACCGCGACGCCATTCCGCCCGAGCTGGCGGCTCGCGCTGGCGGGCGCATTTTTGGGTGCGACGCGTGCCAGGACGTCTGCCCGTGGAACCGCCGCGCCCCGCCCGGCCGCCTCGTGCAATTGCGCGCTCGCACCGCAGGCCTGCGGGTCGAGGAAGTGCTCGGGCTGACGCGCGCCGAAACGCGGCGGAGATTCGAGGGCACGCCGCTCATGCGCGCCGGCCGCGACGGCCTGGTGCGCACGGCGCTGGCCGTCGCTCCGCGGCCGCTCCCGCCGGAGGTGCGCACCGCCGCCGCAACTTTGACCGACGACGCCGCCCCGGGCGTTCGCGCCGAAGCGCTCCGCGCGCTGCAACGATGAAGTAAACGGACTCTAGCGGGGCGGCTCCTGGGCTGGTGCCCGTTCGCCCTCACTGTGCGGACGCTGTCGCGAGAAGACGCTGTCGAGTTCCTTGCGAACTTCGGGGTCCATACTCCTCAAGAAATGGCCCGTCCCACGCGAGAGAAGCGCGCCAGGAGAAACCCTACACGAATCAGCACGACCCCGCTCGTCGGCGCGCTACCTTCGGACTCTACCGGGCGAGAACGCGCCGGTGGTCCGGCCGAGGACGTGGTTGCTTCGAGTTGGCTGGCGTTGAGCGCCGGGGGGCGTTGCGGGGGCGCGCAGCCCCCGCACAAGCGGAGGCGGCGCAGCCGCCGGAGCGCCCCAAAAAAAGAGAGATCGGACGAGACGAAAACCGGACGTACGCGATGGAAGCTTGCCGCGCTGGCCGTGCTCAAGGGTGCAATGTCGAAGGCTCGACCGGTCCGCCCGCGCTCGGTCGCTGGCCAGGCGTGGCGTGATTTCGCCAGGTATCGGTGGCGTCACGGGCGGTGGGCTTCTTGAGCAGCCATTCCTCGCGTCCGTCGACATACGTCGCGCCGGTCTTGGAGGCGGCGAGCAGCACCCCCACCGCGGCAACCCAGGGGATTACCGTGCGAACCGCGGAAACCAGCGGCGACGTCTCGGGCTCGGCCGGCCGCGCAGCCGACTTCGTCCGGGCTGGAGGTGTATCGGAGCGGGCCGGCGTGGGCTGGGGCTTCGTCCTTGGCTTCGCGATCGGCGTAACCGCTGCAATCTCGCCGGGCGCGAGTTGCAGTTGTAGCGGCGCGCCATGTGCGGCGCTCCCGGCAAAAAACGCCAGAAGAGTGTATCGGACCATTTTAGAAATGGATGTCTCGCTCATGCGCCCCTCCCTAGTGCGCCGGAAACGTGATGACCGCGCCGTTGGCGGCGCCCGCTTCTGGCGAGACCAAATACAGGATGGCTTCGGCCACGTCCTCCAGGGGCACCCACTTCGATTGATCCGCGTCGGGCATGGCCTTCGCGTTGGCCGGCGTGCGCATCGTCGCCGGCGCAACGCATGAGGCGCGGATTCCGGTCTTTGCGCCCTCCTCGGCGATGGCCTTGGTGAGCGCGACGACCGCCGCCTTGGAAGCCGAGTAAACCGCCGACCCGCCGATGCCCGAAAGAATGGCCGGGTTGTACGCCGCCACGTTGACGATGCGTCCCTCGCGGCGCGGTTCCATGCGGCGCAGCGCCGCGCGCGAGCAGAGAAATGTCGAGCGCCAGTTCGCGTCGATCATCTTCTCGAAGTCCGCGACGGAGGTGGCCGCCACGCGGCCCGGCATGAACGCCCCCGCGGTGTGCACCGCGCCCCACACGGCGCCGAGACGCTTCTCGGCCGCGCCATAGGCCGCCTCCACCGCCGCCTCGTCGGTCAATTCGGCGGCGTGCGCCGTGGCGCCGTCCGGAACGCGATCGTCCGCGCGGCGCACCAGCGCGAACACGCTCGCCCCTGCTCGCAAGAGCCTCGAGCAAACGACGGATCCAAGGTTCCCCGAAGCACCCGTGACCACCACGCAGCGTCCCTCGAGCATGTCGCCTCCCATTGACAGGGCGCCGCGATGCTCGCAGATCGAAGGCCCCCATGCACGCCCGATGCAAAACGGCGCTGGTCTACGGCGCGCTCCTCCTGCACACGCTCGTTTCTGCTGGCACCTATCTCTTTGCCAAGCGCGCGCTGGTGGAGATTCCCGCGCTCCCGTTGGGGTTGATCCGCTTTGCGGGCGCCTCGATTCTCCTCGGCGCGCTCGCCCTGCGGCTGCTTCCCAAGGGGAAGCGCCTGCCGCCGCGCCACGCGCTCCGGAAGGTGATTTTCCTCTCCTTCGCCGCGGTGCCCCTCAACCAGGGGTTCTTTCTCTACGGCCTGCAACTCTCGACGGCGGCGCACGCGGCGCTGCTCTACACGCTGACGCCGCTCTTCGTGTTGCTGCTCGCGCAGGCGCTGCTGGGCGAATTTCCCGGATGGCGCACCGCCGCGGGGACGGCGCTCGCTCTCGGGGGAACGCTGTACGTGCTGCTGCACCGCGGGCTCGATCTCTCGCGCGGCCCGCTCGTCGGCGACCTGCTGTTGCTCATCGCGGTCATCGCCTGGGCCGTCTACACCGCCGAGGGCCGCGAGCTGGTGGCCGAGCACGGCGCGCTGCCGACCATCGCCTGGACGCTGATCGGCGGCACGCTGCTCTACCTGCCGCTCGGGCTCGGCTCGCTGCTCTCGCCGGAGAACCGTGCCGACATTGCGCGCGCCTCGCCCGAAGCGTGGTGGGGAATCGCGTACCTCATCGTCATCACCAGCGTGGTCGCGTACATCCTCTGGTACTGGGCGCTGCGCCACCTCGCCGCGGCCCGGGTGGCGATCTTCACCAACCTGCAACCGCTCGCGACCGCCTTCCTTGCCCACGTCTTTCTCGGCGAGCGCGTCACGGCGCAGTTCCTCGCCGGCGCCGTGGTGGTCATCGCGGGCGTGTTGCTGGCGCAGTGGAAGGCGGCCACGCCGACGCAGGAGGCGCTCATCGAGTCGCCGGCGAAATCTTGAGGTCGGGGGAGGAAACCACGAGGGGAAATGTCCGCACGCTTGCGCGACGTCCGGGTCCACGTTCTGGTCTTGGTCCCGGGCTTGGGTCCTGGCCCTGGTCTTGGTTCTGGTCCTGGCGCAGGTTCAGGCGAAGGTTCGGGTTCTCGTTTTCGTTCTCGTTTTCGTTCTCGTTTTCGTTCTCGTTTGTGGTTTTGGTTTGTGGTTTTCGTTTGAGCAGCAGGGATTTCAGTCGGCGAGGCGTTTCAGTCCGGCGATATAGAAACCGTCGGTGCCGTGGCGGTGCGGGAAGAGTTGCACGTCGTCGCCGCGCGCGCCCAGTTTCTCGGCCAGAGTATCTCCGAGCAATGCGGTGGGCTTGAGCGGCTCGAAATGCGGGTGTGAAGCGAGGAATGCCGCGCGGACATCCTCGTTCTCGCGCCGATTGATCGAGCAGGTCGCATAGACGAGGCGCCCGCCCCGCTTCACCAGCTTCGAATAGCGCTCGAGAATCGCGAGTTGTCGAGGTGGAAAGCTGCCGACCTCCGCCTCGTCGAGCCGCCAGCGCGCGTCGGGATTGCGGCGCAGCGCGCCCAGGCCGCTGCAGGGCGCGTCGACCAGCACCGCGTCGGCCCCGGCCGAAAGGTCGGCGATGCGCGCCTCGCCGGCAGGGCCCTCGGGAACGCCGCGCGCCTCCCAGTTGTGCACGCCGGCCCGCCGCGCGCGCGGCCGCATCTCGTCGAGGCGGCGCGCGTCGCGATCGCAGGCCACCAGGCGACCCTTGTTCTTCATCTCGCTCGCCAGCGCGAGCGCCTTTCCTCCCGCGCCCGCGCAGGCATCGACGACGATTTGCCCCGGCCGCGCGCCGCAGGCGAGCGCGATGAGCTGGCTGCCCTCGTCCTGCACCTCGAACAACCCCGCCTTGAAGGCCTTGAGCGCGAAGACGTTGGTGCGCCCGGTGAACTGCACTCCCCACGGCGAGAGCGGTGTGGGCTCGACGCGCGCTCCTTCCGCACGCAACGCCTGGAGCAAATCTTCGCGGGTCAGCTTCAATTCGTTGACGCGCACGGTGAGCGGCGCGCGCTGGTTCAGCGCCGCGGCGAGCGCACGCGTCTCCGCTTCGCCGAGCTGCGCCGACCAGAGCGCCGCCAGCCACCGCGGCAGGCTCGTCTCCGCGGCGAGCGCGTCGAGCGGGTCCTTCGGCGCGCCCAGCTCGTCGGGCTTGGCCACCAGCTCGAGCACCCACTGGAAGGGGGCGACTTCCGGCCCCGCCAGCCCCACGGCGCTCTGCGCGCTCTGCTTCTCGCCCGCGACGAGATACGCGGCGTAACGCAAGAGGTGCTGCGTCGGCGTGGCCAGCTTGTCGAGTGACAATTTCCTTACCGCCAGCGCGCCCCCCAAAAGATGATCGACGCGCCCCTGCAGCCGCAAGAGACCATAGACCGCGTCGGAGACGGCGCGCCGCTCCACCGAGCGCAGCTGCTTCTCGCGCCGCAGCACTCGCTGCAGCGACTGGTCGGCCCGCGCGCCCTCGCGCCGGACCTCCTCATAGATCTCGAGCACCGCAGTGCGCACCAATTGCGCCCTCATCGCCGCGGCATTGTAAGGTGCGCCATGATTGTCTGCTTTTCACCCTCTGGAGAGACGGGCAGGTACTAGACGGTGGGGAAAGGTTCGTCGATAACAGCAGTGAGTGATCTATATCTTGGCAATCGTGGCGGCCGCGGCGGTGCCTGAGCAACAAGCGTTGCCTTCACCGCTCACGCTGCCCGAGGCGCTGCGCATCTTTCGCGAACGGGGCTTCGACCTGCTCATCTCCGAGATGACGGTGGAGAGCGCGCGCGGAGATTTGGAGATCGCCGGCGCCTTCGCCAACCCGCTTCTCTTCGCATCGGCGGGCCACTCCTTCAACTACGACCCGAATGCGTGCCCCGGCTGCTCCAGCACGCAGCAGTCGATCGGACTCTCCGATCAAGGCGCGCTCTTCGACCTGCTGATCAACAAGCGCGGCCTGCGCAGGGACGCGGCCCGCGCCGCGCTGGAGGCGGCCAGGCTGGGCCGCGCCGACGCGCAGCGCACGCTGCAGTTCCAGCTCAAGCAGCAGTTCCTCCAGGCTTCGCTGGCGACAGAGCAGGCGCGCTTCGCCCGAAATCTGATGGAGACGAGCGCGCGCACGCGCGGCCTGATGGAGCGCCGGTACGGCGCGGGCGCCATCTCCGAAGCCGACCTGGCCAAGACGCAGGTGGCCGAGCTGGAGGCGATGCAGCAGCTCGACCAGGCGCAGACGCAGCTCGCGGCGGCCAAGGCGGCGGTGGCGTTCCTGCTCGGCTCGCAGGATCCCGCCACGGATCTCGAGCTGGACACGAGCGCACTGCAGTACCGCCCCGGCGTCTCGCTGGGAACGTTCGATGGCCTCTACCAGGCGGCGCGCGAGAACCGCCCCGACTTGAGGGCGCTCGACCGACAAGTGGAGCGCGCCGACTCGACGCTGGCGCTGGCGCGGCGGCAGCGCTTCCCCGACATCAGTCTCTCGGGAACCTATTCGCAGGAAGGGAGCGGGCAGAACGCCATTCAACCGCCCACGCTCACCTTCTCGGCGCAGCTTCCCTTGCCGATTTTTTATCAACAGCAGGGCGAGGTCCGCAAAGCCGAGGCGGATCTGCGCGCGCAGGTGCTGCAGCGCGGAAAGGTGCGGGCGCTGGTGGCGCAGGACGTGAGCCAGGCCTTCGCCGCCTGGCAGGGCGGACAGAAGCTGGTCGAACGCATGCAAGGGCGGATCCTCGAGCGCGCCAAGGTGGCGCGCGACCTGGTGCGCATCCAGTACGAGAAGGGCGCAGCCTCGCTGCTCGAGCTGCTCGACGCGGAGCGCACCTATATCGCCGTGCACGCCGAGTACATGCAGGACCTGGCGCTCTACTGGACCTCCGTGGCGCAGCTCGAGCAGGCGGTGGGCAAGGAGCTGCGGCAATGAAGCGGCTCCTGCTTCTCGTCGCCATCTGCGCCGCCTGCAAGCAGGCGCCCAAGGGAAACGGCGAGCCGCAGCCGCAGCCCGGCGAGGCGCTGCTCTCGCCGCCGCAGCTGGAGACGCTGCGCATCGCCACCGACCAGGTGGAGGAGCGCGAGGTGGGCGGCCAGCTCGTCACCAGCGGAAAAGTGGCCTTCGACGATCTGCGCGTGGCGCACGTCTTCTCCCCGGTGACCGGGCGCGTGACCAGCATCCGCGGACAGCTCGGCCAGCGCGTGATCAAGGGCACGCCGCTGGCCGGCATCCAGTCGCCCGATCTCGGGAGCGCGCTCGCCGACGTGCGCAAGGCCGAAGCGGATCTGGTCGCCGCCGACCACGAGCTGCGCCGGCAGAAGGAGCTCTTCGAGGCGCACGCCAGCGCCCGGCGTGACCTGGAAGTGGCGGAGGACAACGCGCTCAAGGCCAGGGCGGAGCTGAACCGCGCCCGCGAGAAGGCGCGCCTGTTGCGCCAGGGCAGCATCGACGAGGTGACGCAGGAGTATCTGCTGCGCGCGCCCATCGAGGGCGAGATCATCGCGCGCAACGTCAACCCCGGCACCGAAGTGCAGGGGCAGTACACGGGTGGCACCAGCCTGGAGATGTTCACCGTCGGGTCGCTCGACGAGGTGTGGGTGCTGGCCGACGTGTTCGAGGTCGACCTGGCGCAGGTCAAGGTGGGGGCGCCCGTGAGCGTCTCGGTGATCGCGTACCCTGAGCGCAAATTCACCGGACGGGTGGACTGGATCTCCGGCTCGCTCGACCCCGCCACGCGCACCGCGCGCGTGCGATGCAACATGCCCAACCCGGACCGCGAGCTGCGGCCGGAGATGTACGCGACGGTCTCGGTGGGCGTGCCCACCGTGCGCGCGCTGGCCATCCCGCGCGACGCCATCCTCCGGCTCGGCGATCAGACGGTGGTGATCGTCGCGCTGGGAAAGAACGAGAGCGGCTTGACGCGCTTCGCCCGCCGCGTGGTCAAAGTGGACGAGACGGTGACCGGCGATTTTCTGCCGGTCAAGCAGGGGCTCAATCCGGGCGACACCATCGTGGTGCACGGCGGCCTGCTCTTGTCGGGGCTCATCTGATGCAGCGGATCGTCGCGCTGGCGCTTCAGGCGCCCGCCATCGTGGCCATGCTGGCGCTCGCGCTGGTGGGGCTGGGGCTCTACTCGTACACGCAGCTCGACATCGAGGCGTACCCGAACCCCGTCGCCCCGATGATCGAGGTGATCACCCAGCCCAACGGCATGAGCGCCGAGGAGGTGGAGCGCTACGTCACCATCCCGCTGGAGACGGCCCTTTCGGGGATGATCGACCTCGACCACATCCGCTCGCAGTCGCTCTTCGGCCTCTCCGACGTGAAGTGCTATTTCACCTGGAAGCCGAGCTACGCGCAGGCGCAGCAACGGGTCATCAATCGATTGCAGTTCATCACTCTCCCGCCGGGGCTCGTACCGCAACTCTCGCCCTGGAACGCGGTAGGAGAAATCTATCGATATATCTTGCGCGGGCCGGGCTATTCGCTGCGCGATTTGAAGACGGCGCAGGACTGGATATTGCAGAAGCAGTTCCGGCAGGTGCCCGGCGTCATCGACGTGGTCGGCTATGGCGGAGAAACGCTTCAATACCACGTGGAAGTCGATCCCTATCGATTGAAAGGCCATGGCGTCACGCTCAATCAATTGACCACCGCCATCGCCAACGCCAACCAGAACGTCGGCGGGCAGCGGTTGACGCTGGGCGATCAATCCTATGACGTGCGCGGCATCGGGTTGATCCGCAACCTGAGCGACATCAACGAGATCGTCATCAGTGCGCAGAAAGGCACGCCGGTGCGCGTGCGCGACGTGGCGGCCGCGCGCGAGGGCGCTGCTCCGCGGCTGGGGATCGTCGGGCACGACCTCGAGGCCGACGTGGTCCAGGGAATCGTGCTCATGCGCTACGGTGGAAACGCCCTGCGCACCCTGCACGGTGTGCACCAGCGCATCGAGCACATCCGCAAGTTCAACATCCTTCCCCCCGGTATGCGCATCGAGCCGTACTACGACCGCGAGCACCTCACCCGGCTCACCACGCACACCGTCCTGGAAAACCTCACGGTGGGGATGATGCTGGTGGCGGTGGTCCTCTGGCTCTTCCTCGGCAACACCCGCGCGGCGCTGGTGACCGCGGTCAACATCCCGCTCGCGCTGCTCGCCGCCTTCATCGGCATGGTGGCGACGGGCACGCCGGCCAACCTGATTTCGCTCGGCGCGGTGGACTTCGGCATCATCGTTGACTCCACCGTCATCGTGGTGGAGAACATCTTCCGCCACCTGGCCCGGGGCGGAAAAGGAACCGTCCGCGAGCGCATCCTCGAGGCAGCCGGCGAGATCGGCTCGCCGATGGCATTCTCCACGCTCATCATCGTGGTGGCCTTCATCCCCCTCTTCACCATGACGGGGGTGGCGGGCGTGATCTTCTCGCCGCTGGCGCACACCTACGCGTTCGCCATCGGCGGCGCCATCCTCCTCGCCATCACCCTCACGCCGGTGATCGCCTCCCGCTTCCTCGAGGCCAACGTGCCGCAGCCGGAAGGCGGAGGCACTCAAAAGGTGCCTATGCCGCAGCCGGAAGGCGGAGGCACTCAAAAGGTGCCTGTGCCGCAGCCGGAAGGCGGAGGCACTCAAAAGGTGCCTGTGCCGCAGCCGGAAGGCGGAGGCACTCAAAAGGTGCCTGTGCCGCAGCCCGTTCCGCAGCCGGAAGGCGGAGGCGTTCAAAACGCCGGGGGCCGCGAGCCCGAGCACGATGAGCCGCACGACAACATCGTCATGCGCGCGATGCGCAGGGTCTACGATCCGATCTTCGACCTGGCCGCCCGCAGGCCGTGGCGCGCCATTTTCATCGCACTGGCTCCGCTGGCCATCGCGCTCCTTTGCATCCCGCTCCTGGGCGGCGAGTTCATGCCCAAGCTGGAAGAGGGGAACTTCTGGATCCGCGCCACGCTGCCGATGTCCATCTCGCTGCAGCAGTCGGCTACCTACGTGGGGCGCATGCGCTCCATCCTGCTCGGCTGTCCGGAGGAGGGCCCCTGCAGCGCGCAGAACCGCAAGCATCCCGAGATCGTCACCGTGGTCTCGCAGCTCGGCCGGCCCGACGACGGGACCGATCCGTCGGGCTTCTATAACGTCGAGTTCTTTGCGCCATTGAAGCCGCATGGCGAGTGGCGGCGCGGCATCAGCAAGGAAAAGATGACCGAGCAGCTCTCGCAGGAGCTGCGCGGGGCTTTCCCCGGCGTCATTTTCAACTTCTCGCAATACATCTCCGACAACGTCGAGGAGGCGATGTCGGGCGTGAAAGGCGAGAACACCGTCAAGGTGGTGGGGCCCGACCTGCGCATCAACGAGGAGAAGGCGAAGCTGATCCGCGACGTGCTGGCGCACGTCCGCGGCATCGAGGACCTGGGCCTCTTCCAGTCGCTCGGCCAACCCGACGTGCGCATCGTGCCCGACCGGTTTCGCTGCGCGCGCTACGGGCTCAACGTCGGCGACGTGGAGGCGGTGGTGCAAGCGGCCATCGGCGGCCAGTCGGTGACGCAGGTCTACCAGGGCGAGAAGCATTTCGACCTTGTGGTGCGTTGGGCGGAGCCGTATCGCAAGACCATCCAGGCCATCCGCCAGATCCTCGTCTCCACGCCCGACGGCGCCTCCGTGCCGCTGGCGCAGGTCGCCGACATCGACGCGGTCGAGGGGCCGGCCATCGTCTACCGCGAGGACGCGTACCGCTACGCGCCGGTGAAATTCTCGGTGCGCGGGCGCGATCTCGCCTCGACCATCGAGGAGGCGCAGGCGAAGATCGCCGAGCAGGTGAAGCTGCCCTACGACACGCACCTCGAGTGGGCGGGCGAGATCAACGAGCTCAACGAGGCGAAGGCGCGCCTCAACATCATCGTGCCGCTCACGCTGCTCTTCATCGCTTTTCTCGTCTATTCGGCGGTGAACAGCTGGCGCGACATGATGATCGTGCTGGCGGGCATCCCCGTCGCCTGCTCGGGCGGCATCCTCGCGCTGATCATCACGCGCACGAACCTTTCCATTTCGGCGGCGATGGGGTTCGTCTCCATCTTTGGCATCGCGGTGCAGGACGCGCTTCTGGTGGTGACTTATGCGCAACGGCTCTGGCTCTCGGGCCAGCACGGGCTCGTCGAGGGGGCGGAGTTGGCGGCGCGGCGTCGGCTGCGGCCGGTGCTCATGACCGCGTCGGTGGCGCTCATCGGACTTTTCCCCGCGGCGGTCTCGACCGGCATCGGTTCGGAGACGCAGAAGCCGCTCGCCATCGTGGTCATCGGCGGCGCGCTGGTGCTGGCCATCCTGCCCCGCCTCCTGCAGCCGGCGCTGCTGGTGCTCGCTCACCGCACCGACCGGCGTTACGAGGCGGCACGCGCGCGCGAGTCCGCCCCGCAGCCGGCGTAGCTTTTTGCTAAGGTGCAGGTCCCTTCTTCGAGGAGCAGCGCGATGGCACAGGCGAGCAGGAGCGTCACCGTCAACGTCCCGCCCGACAAGTTCTTCGACATCATCGTCGACTACGAGAAGTATCCGGAGTTCCTTCCCGAGGTGAAGAAAGTGAAGATCGACGGGGGCCAGGGATCGATCAAGGAAGTCACCTACACCGTCGACATCAAGGCCAAGGTGATCAACTACACGCTCAAGCACACCGCCGAAAAGCCCAATAAGCTCACCTGGACGATGATCAAGGGCGAGATGATGAAGGGGAACGACGGGACGTGGGTGCTCAAGCCAGGGGCGCAACCGGGATCGACCGAGGCGACGTACACCATCGACCTGAAACTCTCGTCGCTAGTGCCGGGGTTCATCGAGAAGGCGCTGGCGGAGCAATCGCTGCCCGGCCTGTTGACCAACTTCAAGAACCGCGCAGAGAAACTGCACCCGAAAAAAGCCTGAGCTGTCTCGGAAGCGAGGAGGCGGCGCTCATCGGTCATCCTCATCCTCATCGAAAACCTTGCAAGCTCAGTGACAACGCCAAAGGCGTTGGCACGAGCTTGCTCCCAAACGAAATCGAAATCGCAAACGGGTTTTGGTGACGCTTGCGATCTCTGCTCGCTGAAGCAGCCGCTCCTCGACTGACCAAACCGAAAACCCAAACGTAACCCTCATCGAAAACGGCTTTTCTAAAAGCCCGTTTGCGTTTGCGATTGCGATTTGGAGCAAGCCCGCGCCAACGCCTGCGGCGTTGTCATTGGGCTTGCAAGGTTTTCGATGAGGATTCGGCTCGGCCTTCCGCTATTCCATCTCGAAATATCCCGGTTGCGCGCGCACCCGCGCCAGCCACGCGCTCACTGCCGGGAACTTGGCCAGGTCGTGTCCTGCTTCCGGCCCGAGATGCGTGTAAGCGAAGAGGGCGATGTCCGCGACGGAGTAAGAATCGCCCACGAACCACTCGCGCGCGGCGAGGTGCCGCTCCAGCACCTTGAGCGCGGCCACCGCGCGAGGGCGATAGTGATCGAAGACAGCCTGCGGAATGTCGACGGCGTACTTCTTCCACGCCCGCGGCAGCCCGATGGCCGTCTCGACCTGGTTCTGCTCGTAGAACATCCACTGCTGCACCAGCGCCTGCTCCCGAGCGTCGCCCGGCAGCAGTCTCGAGCCGCGCGCGAGATAGAGGAGGATGGCGTTCGACTCGCCGAGCGCGAACCCGCCGTCGACGATGAACGGCACGCGGCCGAACGGGTTGACCTTGCGATACCCGGCGGTGCGCGCCTCCCCTTTCAAAAGATCGAGCCGCACCACCTCGTGCTGGATGGCGAGCTGGCGGAGAAGCAGCCGCACCTTGAAGGTATTTGCCGAGACGGGCGCGTCGTAAAAGAGGAGCATGTTGCGCGCAGACTACCGCCGGTTTTAAGGTGCGTCGATGCGCGCCGAGGATCTCCGCTGCATGCCGGTGCCCGAGCTGCACCGCCTCTTCCTCGAGGAAACCCGCGACCTGCCCAGCGGCGGCCTCAAGGCGCTGCGCGAGGACCCGCGTGCCGGCGCGCGCGCCGTCGGCGAGCGCATCGAGAAGCGCAACCACGAGGCGCAGGCCGAAGGGCGGAGGCTCACGCGGCTGTGCGCCTTCGAGCAACCGCTCTGGGACCAGGGCCTCGTGTACGTGGGCGGCTGCGACGAGGTGGGCATGGCGCCCTTGGCCGGACCGGTCATCGCGGCGGCGGTGATCCTGAGGCCCGGCACGCGCATCAAGGGCATCAACGACTCGAAGCAGCTCACTCCCGAGGAGCGCGACGAGCTCGAGCCGGAGATCCGCGCGGTCGCCGTCGCCATCGGGTTGGGGCGCGCCGAGGTGCACGAGATCGATTCACTCAACATCTACCACGCGGGTCTCCTCGCCCTGCGCCGCGCCGTGCTCGCGCTCGTCCCGCAGCCCCAGCACCTGCTCGTCGACGCGCGCAAGCTGGACGGGCTGCCCTTCCCGCAGCAGCCCATCATCAAGGGCGACGCCAAGAGCATCACCATCGGCGCGGCGTCGATCGTCGCCAAGGTGCACCGCGACCGGCTCATGGCGCAGCTCGACGGCGAGTTCCCCGGCTACGGCTTCGCCAGCCACAAGGGCTATCCGACGGCGGAGCACCTCGAAGCGCTGGAGCGGCTGGGCGCGTGCCCGCTGCATCGCCGCAGCTTCACACCGGTGGCAAAGAAACTCGGGCTCATCCCCGAACAGCAGGAGCTGTTCGCCAAATAAAGGGGGAGCATGGATCCGCTGCAAGGGGAAGTAGTCGCCGAGCACGCCGCCACGCTCACCCACCGCGTCTCCGCGGTGCTGTTCCTCGTTCTGCCCGGCCTGGGGATGATCTTTGCAGCCACGCAGCTCGACGCATCCAATGCCGAGAAGCGCGTCTGGCTGGCCGGCGCCGGGGTCCTTCTCGCAGCGCTGGGCGCGCTCGCCGTCGCGCAGCAGGGCAAGTCGCGCGTCCTGGTGCACAGCGACGGCGTCGAGAGGTGGGGACTGCGCGGGAAGCTGTGGGAGCTGACCTGGCGGGATGCCGTCGAGCTGCGCTACCGCGTCATCAAGGTCCGCCTGGGCGGCCTGCTCGGCATGCTGCTGCCAGCGCTGGGGACCAATATCCACATCGCGCTCGTCGATTCCAGTGGCAAGGTCTACAAGCTGCCGGCGAATCTCAAAGGCATGGACGTGCTGGCCGAGCGCGTGGTGGACCAGCAGACCGCCGCGCACTTCCCCGCGGCGCGGACGAAGATCGACGCGGGCGAGGAAATCCGCTTCGGAAAGTACCTCGCGCTCGACAAGGAAAAGATCTCCGCCCGCAAGCTCTTCGGCGGCTTCAACACCTGCCCGCTGGGAGAGATCGAGAAAGTGTCGGTGGTGGGCGGCTTCCTCAAGATCCGGCAGAAGGGAAAGACGTTCGCGTTCACCACCACCGCCGCGGCGCACATCCCCAACGTGTTCATCCTGCTGCGGCTGCTCGAGTCGCTGACCGGCAAGAAGGATATGCTGCACGATCGCGATTTCTCCTCGCAGGCGTACGTTGGCTGAGCTGGGCGTGGTGGTGCTGCCATGATCGCGTTGACCCACGGCGATTCGACGGCGGAGATCGTGCCCGAGCGCGGAGCGATCTGCTCGCGACTCCGCCTCGGAACGGACGAAGTCCTCTACCTCGACGCGGCCACGCTGGGCGACCCGCAGAAAAACGTGCGCGGGGGAATCCCGGTCCTTTTCCCCATCGCGGGCAGGCCTCCGCCGGGCTCGCCGCTCAAGCAGCACGGCTTTGCGCGCAACCTGCCGTGGGAGGCGGTGCGGGCCGGCGAGTCGCGCCTCGAATGCCGGTTGCGCACCGGGCCGCGCGAGGATTTTCCCTGGCCCACCGACTCGCTGCTCGCCTTCACCCTGTCGGCGCAGGCGCTGCGGATCGATTTCACGGCCCACAACCCGGGCGACGAGCCGATGCCGTTTCAGCTCGGGTTCCATCCCTACTTTCTCGTCTCGGACAAGGCGGCGGCGCGGGTCGACACGAGCGCCACGCGCGCCTTCGACAACCGCACCGGGACCACCGGGCCGCCGGGTCGCATCGATTTCACGCGGGGCGAGCTGGACCTGCACCTGCTCGACCACGGAGAGAGCGGCACCGCGCTCCACCGTCCGCCCGAGCCGCCGGTGAAGCTGCGCTGGAGCCCCGAATTCCAGCTCCTCGTCCTCTGGACGCTGCCGGAGCGCCGCTTCATCTGCGTCGAGCCGTGGACGGCGCGCGGACCGTCGCTGCCGGCGGGCGAGACGCGAATGCTGTCGTTCGAGATATCGATCTAGATCTGATCGGCCCTCAGGTCTTCTTGCCCATCAGCCGTAGCTCGCGCTGCGCCTCGATGTGGGTGGGATCGAGCTGGAGCACGCGCTGGTAGCACTGCTGCGCGAGCTTCATCTCGCCCAGCACCTTCGCCATGTGGCCGAGGAAGAGGTGCGCCGGCAGACACTTGTCGATCATCTTGATCGCCTTCTTGCAGTCCCCGGACGCCTCCTCGTAAACCGCCTTGCGGTCGCGCGCGACGAGAAACCGCGCGTACCCGCGCCAGGCATAGAACTCCGCCTCCTGGTCGTTCATCTCGATGGCCTTCTCGAGGAGATCGAGGCCTTCCTGGTACTTGTGCGCCTTGATGAGGATCTCCGCCCGCTGGAAATTCTCTTCGGCCGCGAAGATGCGCGCCACGTCGACGCTGTTCTTCTTGCCCTCCAGCTCGTCCTCGTAGTCCTTGCGCCGCTTGTCGTCGCTCAGCACCTGCGCCGCCTCGTTGATGCGCGCGAAGAGCCTTTCCTTGAGCTGCCTCAGCTCGTCCTGCGCCGTATCGGTCACCGTGTCGGGGTGCAGCTCCTTGGCGAGCACGAAGAAGTTGCGCTTGGCCTCGGCGGCGCTGGCCGTCTTGCGTTCCATCCCCAGCACCACGAAGTGATCGGCCTTGGCCAGCTTTTCCACCACCGCCGTGAGGCGCTGGATCGCCTGTTCCGGCGTCTCGCCAGCGGGAGTTTGCGCATAAGTGGGCGGGGGAGGCAACGGCGCCGCTACGGGCTTCACCGCGGGGGGCGCCGCCGCGGGCTTCACCGCGCTGGTCGCCGCGTGCATCACCGGCGGGGCGGACTTCATCACCGGCGGCGCGGCGGCGCGCGCCGGCGCGTCGCGGACAGTCTTGGGCAGCTCGCGCGTCCGCTCCTTGTTCTTCGGAAGCCGTGAAGCCTCCGGTGCCGCGGCGGCCCTTGGCGGCTGCGTCGCGGGCGCCGGCCCCGGCGGGGGCTGGGGCTTCTCTTCCTCCGCCGTTTCGGCGAAGGCGAGGTGGCCCAGCTCGGTCAACAGGTACAAGAGCCGCTCACCGGCCGACGCTTCGTGCGCCTGGAGGATCTCTTCGCCCGTCTTCGTCCCGTCGATCGACGCGTAGATGCGCGACTCCTGCGCGTTGAGCGTCAGCTCGTCGACCTTTCCCACGCCCATCCCGCCCGACCGCTGCACCGGACGCAAGAGCCGCTTGCCGAGGCGGGCACGCAGGAGCGGCACCTCCACGCGCCGCACCGCCTCGGCCAGCAGCGTCCAGCGCTGGCCGATGGGGAATGATCCCGGCGGCGAGGGCGCGTCCTTTTCAAAGCTGAACTTCCCCCGCCACGAGACCAGCGCGCGGTCGAGGAGGAATTGCGCATAGTCGCCCAGCAGCCGGTGCGCGTCGGCGGGCGGAATGAGCTGCATCTGGAAGAGCACCGAGACGAGGTCCTGCCCGCTCTTCCCCGCCTGCTCCTCGGCCTCCAGCGCCTGGGCCGCCGGCACGACGCCGCGCTGAAGAAGGAAGCGCACCAGCGACTGATCGGGATCGTCGGTGCTGAGGTGCTCCGGCGTTCCGCGCCGGAAGCTGATCTGCAGCATGCGGCCCTTCTCCAGCTCGAGCTGGAGCCAACCCGAAGCGTTGGTCAGCGCCGCCAGCGCGTAGAGCCGCACGGGCGACATGTCCGCCAGGCTCCCCGACTCGGGCAGCTCGAGCGGCTTGTCGGCCACGGGCGGGGGCGCCGGTGGCGCGGGCACTGTCGCAGGCTTCTTCGCCGCGGCCGGAGCGGCGGCCGGAGCGGCGGCCGGAGCGGCGGCCGGAGCGGCGGCCGGGGCCACTGGCGCGGCGGCTGGCTCGTCGTCGTGCGAAGTGATTTCCACCGCTCCCGGAGTGGTCTTCACGCCGAACGCCTTGGCCATGGCCGGGCTGATACGCGGCACCGGCGGTGCGACGGCCACCTTCTCCACCTTGCGTGCCGGCGCGAGCAGATCGCGCAGCTCGGGAAACTCGGTCCCCGGCCGCCACGATTGTCCGTCCAGCGAGGCCTCGCATTTCTCCGTCAGCTGCCCGCGGAGCCGCTCGAGCTTCTCCAGCGGGTAGGGGCCCCACGTGCTCCCCTGCTCGGTGCGAACCCAATAGTTCCGCTCGGCCACGGCTCACGAGCCTATCACGGCGTGCTAACCTCGCTGCGGGCCTATGCGCTCTCGTGTTCGCGCGCGCCGCGCGCCCCGTCCCAACGCGACCCTGCTCTGCCGCCGCATCGCGGCCGACATGGCCAGAAAGCTTCCCGAGCTGAGGCACGTGAAGCCTTCGCGCATCCTCTTCGTCGCGGGAGAAGCCCGCCGCGGGTCGCGCGCCACCATCCGGCCGCTGGCGCAAGGCGCGCGCGTCTCGGTGAAGGGGCGGCGCGCTCTCTACTGCGTGACGCTGCGCCCGAAGTTCTTCCGCTCCTCCACGCCTGAGCAGCGCGTGGAGACGCTCTTGCACGAGCTGCTGCACATCTCCGACAAGTTCGACGGCCGCCTCCACCCCGAGCGCCGCCACGCGGGGATGCTCAAGGGCCGCTTCGAGGCGCTGCTGCGGCCGCTGGTGCGCCGTTACCTCGCCGAGGCGGACACGGCGCTGCTCGGCGGCCTGGCGCACGACGGCGAGATGATCGCCCGGCAGTGGCTCGAGCGGCCCACCGGCCGCGCCAGCAAGGCGCAGACCTATACTGAGAAGGATCTGTTCTTCGGGCCCGTGGAAATGATCACGCGCCGGCGGCTTCACTCTTGACGGGTGTTCCCGATCTTGCGAGGTGGAGTTCATGAAGATCGCAGTCCTGACCGGCGGCGGCGATTGTCCCGGCCTCAACGCGGTGATCCGCGCGGTGGTGCGGCGCGGCGAGCAGCACGGCCTCGAAGTGATGGGCGTTCGCGAAGGCTGGCGCGGGCTGATGGACCCGCCGCTGCACGACCGCCTCACCCGCGAGGCCACCAGCGGCATCCTCCACCTGGGCGGCACCATCCTCGGCACCAGCCGCACCAACCCGTTCAAGAAGCCGGGCGGGCCGGAGATGGTCATCCGCAACCTGAAGACGCTCAACGTCGGCGCGGTGGTGGCCATCGGCGGCGAGGACACGCTGGGCGTCGCCACCAAGCTGAACCAGATGGGCGTCAACCTCATCGGCGTGCCCAAGACCATCGACAACGATCTGTCGGGCACCGATCTTACTTTTGGTTTCGACACCGCCGTGCAGATCGCCACCGAGGCCATCGACCGGCTGCACTCGACCGCCGAGTCGCACAACCGCGTCATCGTCTGCGAAGTGATGGGGCGGAACGCGGGATGGATCGCGGTCCACTCGGGCATCGCGGGCGGGGCCGACGTGATCCTCATCCCCGAGAGGCCCATCGAGATCGACAAGGTCTGCGAGCACATCACGCGCCGGCACCGCATGCGCGACGTGAAGTTCTCCATCGTGGTGGTAGCGGAGGGCGCCAAGCTGGGCGCGGGCGAGGCCAAGGTGTCGGAGAAGCTCGACGAGTTCGGCCACATCCGGCTGGGCGGCATCGGGCAGCAGATCGCGGAGATGATCGAGAAGCGGACGGGCTTCGAGACGCGCTCGACGGTGCTGGGCCACATCCAGCGCGGCGGAACGCCGACGGCGTTCGACCGCGTGCTGGCGACGCGCTTCGGCGTCCACGCGGCGGACATGGTGTCGCGCGGCGAGTGGGGGAGGATGGCGTCCCTGCGCGGCAACGCCATCGTCAGCGTGCCGCTGGCCGAAGCGACGGCGAAACTGAAGACGGTCGACCCGGAATTCTTCTCCGTCGCCGAGGTCTTCTTCGGTTAGGGTCTGAATCACCGTGACTGAGTCTCGACGGGGTCTCATCAAGAAAACCGTGGGTGGCGCCGTGTTGCTGGCGGCGGCGGGGGCTGTGCCGCTGGCGCTGCGCAAGACGAGGCTGCGCGCGCCGCCCAAGGGGCGCGAGTTGATGTTCTTCACGCCCGCCGAATATTCGGTCTGGGCGGCCGTAGCGGATCGGATCCTCGCGCGCGAGGCCACCCTCTCCACCCAAGACCCGCTGACCGCGCAGCGCGCCGAGGCGGTGGAAAGAGCCGAGAAGCGCCCTCCGCCCCCGACTCCAGCGCAGCTCGACGTGGCCGGCAAGGCCGACGCCTTTCTCGCCCCGCTGCCGAAGAACGACGCAATGGAGTTGAAGCAGCTTCTGGCGCTTTTCGACAATGCGCTCTTCAGCTTCCTCATGGGCGGCCCGCCCCGCCCCTTCACGCAGATGGACCCCACCGAGCAGGACGCGCAGCTCGATGCCTGGCGCAACTCGCGCCTCGCCGTCCGGCGCACGGGCTTCCAGGCGATGAAGCGCCTCTGCTCCGCGATCTATTTTGGCTCGCCGGAGACGTACGCGTCGGTCGGCTACCCGGGCCCGCCCGTCGATTTGGTCAAGAGCGTTTTGCAAAAATGATCTACCGAGGCGATCAGATTTCGCAGGACCTGGTCCTCGAGCCCGACCTGTGCGTCGTGGGCAGCGGGCCGGGCGGCGCCATGGTCGCCTCGCGCCTCGCGCGCGCCGGCGCCAAGGTGGTGGTCCTCGAGGAAGGCGGCTACCACCTCAAGGACGAATTCGACATGGAGGAGGCGACGGCGTTCCCGCGCCTCTACCAGGACCGCGGCAACCGCGCCACGGCGGATCTGTCCATGGCCGTCTTGCAGGGACGCGCGGTCGGCGGCGGGACCGTCGTCAACTGGACCACCAGCTATCGAACGCCCGACGACGTGCTGGCGCACTGGCGCGAGCACGAGGGCGTGTCGCTGACGCCGGAAATGCTGCGGCCGCATTTCGAGGAGATCGAGCAGCGCCTCGGCATCGCCAAGGTCGATCTCGAGGACACCAACGCCAACAACCGCGCCATCTACGATGGCTGCAAGAAGCTGGGCTGGCAGGTCGAGACGACGAGGCGCAACGTGCGCGGCTGCCTGCGCACGGGGTACTGCGGCATGGGCTGCCCGGTCGACGCGAAGCAGAGCGCCGCGCTCACCTACCTGCCCGACGCGGTCAAGAATGGCGCCGACGTCTACGCCAACTGCCGCGTCGAGCGCATCGAGTGGAGCGGCCGTCGCGCCGCGGCGGCCGTGGCCACCGTCCTTCATCCCGGCACGCAACAGGCCATGGGCCGCACGGTGCGCGTCGCGCCGAAGGCCGTCGTCGTCTCGGGCGGCGCGCTCAACTCACCGGCGCTCCTGCTGCGCTCGGGAATCGCACAAGGGCCGGTGGGAAAGAAGACCTGGCTGCATCCCGTGGTGGCGGTGGGCGCGTTCTACAAGGATCGCGTCGAGGGATTCTACGGCGCGCCGCAGAGCGTCGCCTCGCACCATTTCGCGCACCGCAGCGAAGGCGCGGGGTTCTTCATCGAGGCGGCGCCCGTCCACCCCATGCTCGCCTCCATCGCCATGCCGGGGTTCGGCGCGGCCCTGCGCGCGCGCATGGCGCTCCTCGCCCACGTGAGCGCGACGATCTCGCTCATGATCGACGGCTTCGACCCGGCTGAGAACGGCGGGACGGTGACGTTGCGCCCCGACGGCGGGCCCAAGCTGGATTACCCGTTTACCGATCGCGTCTACGAATGCTTCCGCGCCGGAATGAAGGCGATGGCGCGCCTCCACCTCGCCAACGGGGCCGACGAGATCCACACCTTCCACAACACGCCCGTCCGCATCACGCGCGAGAGCGACCTCGCGGGCATCGACGCCGCGGCGATGGGCCCCAACCGGCTCTCCGCCTTCACCGCGCACCAGATGGGCGGATGCCGCATGGGCGCGGACCCGTCGCGCTCGGTGGTCGACCCGCATTTGCGACACCACGCTTTCGATAATTTATTCGTCATCGACGGCAGCGTCTTTCCCACCTCGCTGGGCGTGAATCCAATGGAGTCGATCTACGGCATCGCCTCCTGGGCTTCCGATCACGTCCGCGCCGCGCTCACGTGAGCGACCCCGATCCCGAGGAGCGGACCGTCCCGGCCGACGCGCCCGCCGAGCGCGTCGACAAGGCCGTCGCGCGCCTCTTCGGCGTCAGCCGCGGCCGCGCGATGGAGTGGATCGCCGACGGGCGCGTGCGCATCGACGGCAAGCGCGTCCCCAAGGGAGCTCCGGCGCGCCCCGGTACGCGCATCTCGGTGCAGATGCCGCCGCCCGATCAGCCCGCGCCGCAGCCCGAGCTGCCCGTGCGCATCGTGCACGCCGACACGCACGTCGTCGTCGCCGACAAGCCGGCGGGAATGCCGTCGCACCCCTTGAAGCCCGGCGAAAAAGGCACGGCGGCAAACGCGCTGGTGGGGCGTTTTCCCGAGCTGGCTTCCGTCGGGCCGCAGCCGCGCGAGGGTGGGCTGGTCCACCGGCTCGACACCGACACGTCGGGGCTGTTGCTCGCGGCGCGGACCGACGCGGCCCACGCCATGCTGCGCGCACAGTTCATCGCTCGGACCGTGGAGAAGGGCTACCTGGCGCTGGTGGCGGGCGAGTTGCACGCCGGCGGGGAGATCTCGCTGCCGCTGGCGCACGACCCGCACGACGCGCGCAAGATGCGCGCCGCCAGCGACGCCGAGTACGCCGAGGCGCACGGCGCGCGTCCCGCGGTCACGCGCTTCGAGCCGGTCGAGCGGCGCGGCGGGTTCACGTTGCTCGAAGTGGAGATGGCGACGGGAGTGATGCACCAGATCCGCGCGCACCTTGCCTTCATCGGACACGCGCTGGCGGGCGACGCACTTTATGGCGGCCCCGACCTGGCCGGCCTGCAGCGGCATTTCCTGCACGCCTCGCGGCTCGCCTTCAACCACCCGGACGGCCCACGCACACGCTATCAAAGCGCGCTGCCGCCTGAACTGCGCGCCGTATTGGAGAGACTCTAAAAACCAGGACCAGGAACCAGGACCAGGAACCAGGACCAAGACCGGGACCGGGACCGGGACCGGGACCAGGACTAGGACCAATGCCGATCAGTTAGCGCACCTGCATGTCAGACCCCCGGATCATGCTGAGGTGATCTCTACGGAGGTCACCGATGGGCAAGCGGGAGGCGCGGTTCAAGGAGTTGTCGTCGTTCGAGAAGCTGATCGAGCAGCTCGATGAGAGGTGGATCGACGATGCGCTTGAGCTGACAGGCACAGCGACGGTGCGGAGGCGCCGGTTGCCGGCGGAGCAGGTGCTGTGGCTCGTGCTGGGGATGGCGCTCTACCGCGACTTGAGCATTCCCGAGGTGGTCGACAAGCTGGGACTGGCTCTGCCCGGCGAGCGCGGATTGAGTGTGGCGCCGAGCGCTGTGCCACAGGCACGAGCGCGGCTCGGCGCGGAGCCGGTGCGATGGCTCTTCGAGCACTGCGCCGGGAAATGGGCGATCGAGAGTGCCCGGCGCCATGCCTGGCGGGGCCTCGCTGTTTTCGGCATCGATTGCACCACCACGCGAGTGCCTGACTCGCGCGAAAACCGCGCCCACTTCGGCGGGCAATCCACCACTCCCGAAAAAGGCGAGAGCGGCTACCCGCTGGCGCGACTCGCAACCGTCATGGCTCTGCGTTCACACCTGTTGCTTGCTGCCCGCTTCGGCCCCTGGGCGACGGGCGAGACGGTGCTGGCACGCGAGCTGTGGCCAGTAGTGCCCGACGATTCAATCTGCATCGTGGATCGCGGCTTTCTCGCTGCGCCGGTGCTTGTGCCCTACGCGAGTCTGGGTCTCAATCGCCACTGGCTCACGCGGGCTAAATCAAACAGCAGCTGGCGCGTGCTCCGCCGTCTCGGCAAGGACGACGACCTCGTCGAGTTGCAGGTCTCGCCTCAGTCGCGCGCGGCCGACCATAGCCTCCCCCGCACATGGGTCGCTCGCGCCATCCGCTATCAACGGCGCGGCTTCAAGCCGCAGACGCTGCTCACCTCCCTCGTCGACAGCAAGCTCTATCCGGCTGCCGAGATCCGCGCGCTCTATCACGAGCGTTGGGAGCTCGAGCTCGGGTTCGACGAGGTGAAGACGGAAATGCTCGACCGCGAGGAAACCTTGCGCAGCAAGGCGCCCGGTGGCGTCGCGCAGGAACTCTGGGGCATCGGCCTCGTTTACAACCTCGTCCGTCTCGAGATGGAGCGCATCGCCGCTGCCGCGGCCCTGCCGCCGACCCGCATCAGCTTCGTGATGAGCCTGCGCTTGATTAAGGACCTCTGGTTCTATGCGAGCCTCAACAGCCCGGGCACCATCCCGAAACGGCTGCGACGCCTGCGCGAGGAGATCCTCCGCTTCGTGCTCCCGCCGCGCAGGTCGCAGCGTTCCTATCCGCGCGCCGTCAAAATCAAGATGAGCAACTACCCGCGCAAGCGTACCGCCGCCACCCACGGCGGGACGACCCTTAACTGATGTGCCGGACTGAGTGGCATTGGGACTAGGACTAGGACTAGGACCAGGTCATGGTCCTCGTTCTCGTTCTGGTCCTCGTTCTAGTTTCTGGTCCTGGTCCTGGTTTCTAGAACCACAGCTTCACCCCAAGCCTCGCGCTCAGGGGCAACCTGCTCCTCTGGTTGAAGAGGTTGAGCACGTCCAGCGTGACGCCCAGCGTGTAGTCCCGGCTCACCCTGCGGCTGTATCCGCCGCGCAGGTCGAGCGTCGTGATCCACGGGTTGCGCTCGGCGGCGCGGAAGTTCGCGCCGAACGAGAGGTTGGTTTTGATGTCCAGCTCGTAGAGGTAAGCGGCGTCCAGCTTGAACACGCTGGGCGGGCCGTCGGCTCCGCGCCACGAGGAGAAAGTGTAGCTCGCCGAGAACAAGTAGTTCTGCGAGAGCGGCTTGGCGGCCGAAAGCGTGACGCCGTCATAGATCCGGCGCACGGCCGGATTGCCAAGGACGTCGGGCGAGAGCATCCCGACGGCGCGGCCGAGCTCGCGGCGCAGGTAATCGAGTCCGACCACCACGTCCCGATAGACCTGGTACTGCCCGCCGGCGCCCCATTGATCGTCGTACATGCCGTGCAGGCCCGGATCGGCCGCCGCCCCGCCCGTCACGCCCGAGGACGTCGAGATGAGCACGCAGCTCCGCGGATCGGCGCCGCCGCACCGGAACTGCGCGCTGTAGACGGACTCCGTGAAGGTCACGGCCGCGAGCGTCCGGTCGGCCAAATCCAGCGGGAGCTGCTGGTAGTAGCGTCCGTACGAGACCCAGGCGCGCGAGAGGCCGCGGCCGGTGAAGTCGTAGATGAGAGCAAGCCGCGGCATGACATTGTTCAGCTCGATAGCCGACATCACTTGCCGCTCGTAGCGCACGCCCAGATCGACCGCCATGTTGTCGGCGGGCCTCCAGGTGTCCTGCACGAATCCGACGAGCGAAAACTGGCGCGTCTTGACGGTGGCGTCCGGCCCGTAGACGTGGACCTCGTACCGATCGTCGAATGCATCCACCGCCGCCCCGCCACTGTTGGTGCGCACGTCGGTGTAGCTGTCGCGCATGGCGTCGACTCCGTACTTGAGCTGGTGCCGGCCGGCGGCGTGGAACAGGTGCGTGATCTTGACGGCGCCGTCGAAACGGTCGCGGGTCAGATCGACGGGAACGCCGAATCCGCCCGTCGAGTAGGAGCTGACCGGGCAGGGATCGAAGCCGGCCACCGGCGCGCACGCCGCAGCGACTTTGGCCGACGCGCCGGCGCCGAGCCGCGAGTCGAGCAAGTTGAGCGTGGGAACCCAGCGGATGGCTGGCGCACCCGTGGAAACCGAGCCGGAGGCGGTATCAGTCGCGTGGTGCCACGCGCCCATCGCCTCGACCAGCACCGTCGAATCGAACAGCCGGCCTGCGTACCGCACCGACACGTCGTTGGCACCGGTCGATCCCGCGCCGAGAAAAGACTCCTCGTTGCCGTTGAGGCTCCCCATCGGGCCGGACTTGCGCCCTGGATCGCCGAAGGCGGAGAGCACGAGCGTGTGATCCGGCTGGACCTGCCAGGTCAGCTTGGCGATGTACTGAAAGCGCGCGTCGGAGAATTGGTACGATTTGGAATCCACCTGCTCCGTCCCGCCCCCCGGCAGGAGCCGCGAGATGACCCGCTCCACGGTGGTCGACCGGACTTGCGGCGCGAATCCCCCGTAGAACCACAGCCTGTCTCTCAGAATGGGCCCGCCCAAGTCGGCGCCCACGTCCAGGTCGTAGTGGAGCGACGAGCGCGACGAGATCACCTGGCCGCCGCTCCCCGAATCTTTGCGCGACGCTTCGAGCGGGAGCCAGTTGGCGAAGATCGATCCGTGGAAGTCGTTGCCGCCCGATTTGGTGACCGCGTTGACGATGCCGCCCGACGATCGCCCGTACTCGGCCCGGTACCCGCCGGTGGCGACGCCGATCTCCTGCACGAAGTCCTGCAGAAGCGACGTGCCCTGAAGGTTGAAGGCCGGGTCGGTCACGTCGGCGCCGTCGATGGTCCAGCGCGACTCGGCCGGCTGCGCTCCCGCGATCCGCAGTCCGAGCGGGTCGGCGAGCACGCCCGGGATGGCGGTGGCCGCCTCTTCGAACCCGCGCGAGTCGCGGCCGTAGGGCACGAGGCTCATCTGCTCGGCGGTGACGACGCCGCCCGTCTCGGCGCTCGCGGCGGGGACCTCCGGGATCTGCGGGACGGTGCGGAAAGCCATTCCCTGGTTCGACTCGGGGACGATCGAGAGCCGCATCTCGATAGTCTGGCCGGCGTGAACGGTCAGCCCGCCCTGCGTGAGCGGCTGAAACCCGTCGCGCTGCACCGTGACGGTGTAGCTGCCGGGCGGGAGGAGCCCGATCTCGAACGCGCCGTCCTCACCGGTGGCGCCGTTCGGCTCCCCCTGCAGCGACGGGCCGCTGACGGTGACCACGGCGCCGGCCACCGGCTTTCCCGACCGGGCGTCGACCACCTGTCCGCCCAGGGCCCCAGCCGTCTGCGCCCGCGCGGCAGCCGCAACGGCGAGGACGGCTGCCACGGTTCCGAGCCTCATCGAAGCCCCCGACAAAAGGCGTCGCTCATAGAGGAGGCACGGAGGGTCGTCAAGGGAGCGCCCCCCGAGTGACGATGCGTTGACAGGCGGGTGACCGGTGTGTAGTCTCCGCCGCCTTTCTCAGGCGATAAAGAGGTTGATGGCTTCAATGTTGTTCGAGAGCATTGCGGACAGCACATGGCAGAGCGGGCGTCGAGGTTCGATGCTCGCCTCCTTGGCGCTCCACGGACTGGTCGTCTCTCTCGCTGCGGCGTTCACGTACGTGAAGGGCATGCTGCCCCGGCCGGTCTACGTCACGCTCCCCGCGCCATCCGCGGGACCCAAAACGCGGCTGCAGCGGCCCATGCCCAAACCGATCGCCCCCAAGGTTCCCCCGCGGACGATCTTCCAGCCGAGAGCCATCCCCGAGACGGCGCTCCTGACCGCCGGCATGACGCGGCCCGCGCCGGCCGGCGATTGCTCGCCCCTCGGCGCGCGCCCCCGGCCGATCGCGCCGCAGACCGGCATGAGCGGCACCGTATTGGTTGAATATGTCGTGCACGGAGATGGTCGAGTGAAAAGTGTCGTGCTCAAGAATCAAGCCGCGCCCATGCTCTTCGAGGCGGTCCGCATCTGGCTGAAGAGCTGTCAGTGGACTCCGTCGATGTCGGCCGGCAAACCGGTCCCATTCAGAATGAGGCAGCCTTTCATTTTCAAACCGAAATAAGCAATCGGGTCGCAGTTCCGGAGGAAATCACCCGCCATGGATTTCAGTCTACTTGGGATGTGGAAGTCGATGGGCATTCCTGCCCGCCTGGTCGTCCTCACCTTGGCCATCATGTCCGTCTACTCGCTGAGCGTGATGGCCGAGCGCATGTTCAGCTTCTCCCGCGCGAAGGAGCAGAGCCGCAAGTATGCCGAGAAGCTGCGCGACCTGCTCCCGGGCCACCAGATGATCGAGGCGGCGCAGTACGCCACCACGCTCAAGTACGGCCACATCCCGCGCGTCCTGGGGGCGGGCATCTCCGAGTACAACAAAGGCCGCGAGGCGTTGGCCAACCAGGGGCCGCACGACGTAGGTGAGTTCGACCTGGTCGAGGCCATCAACCGCGCCCTCGACCGCGCCACGCTGCGCGTGACGGCCGACCTGCGCCGCGGCCTTTCCGGCCTGGCCACCGTCGCGTCGTCGGCGCCCTTCGTCGGGCTGCTCGGGACGGTGCTGGGCATCATCACCGCCTTCCAGCTGATGGCCGCCTCGGGCTCGGGCGGCCTCGCCTCCGTCTCGGCCGGAATTTCCGAGGCGCTCATCACCACTGCCTTCGGCCTTCTGGTCGCCATCCCGGCGCTGATGATGTTCAACTACCTCACCAACCGCGTGGAGGAGATGACGGTCGACATCGCGGACGCCTCCAACGAGCTGGTCGACTTCTTCCTCAAGGAAGGCCGCTTCGAAGAGCCGCTCACCAACCCCGGCGCCGGCAAGGGCGCGGGCGCTGCCGCCGCGAAAGCTCCCGGCGCCAAGGCCAAGGCCTGATCGATGGGAATGGACGTCGGGGCCAAGAGCGGGGTCCGCTCGGACATCAACATCACGCCGCTGGTCGACGTGGTGCTGGTGCTGCTCATCATCTTCATGGTGATCACGCCGATGCTCCAGCGCGGCAAGAGCGTGGAGCTGCCCAAGGCCAAGCACGCCGTCTCCAAGGAGGGGCCTGAGCCGGCCTTCGTCAGCGTGACGAAGGACGGGCTGGTCTATCTCGAGCAGGACAAGACGCCGGCCAGCGACCAGCAGCTCATCGAGGCCATGAAGCAGGCCAACAACGACGGCAAGCGCGTGATGATCAAGGCCGACACCGAGACCGAGTACGGGAAGGTCCGGCCGGTCCTCAACCTCGCCTCCAAGGCCAAGCTGAAGGGCGTTTCGCTCGCGGCAGAAGAGATCAAGGGGAAGTAGCCAATGGGAATGGACGTCGGGACCAAGAAGGGCCCGCGCTCGGACATCAACATCACGCCGCTGGTCGACGTGGTGCTGGTGCTGCTCATCATCTTCATGGTGTTGACGCCCTTGATGGAGAAGGAGATGGGCGTGCGCGTCCCCGAAGAGACGCCGCCCGAGATGCAGAACGAGCCGCCGCCGCCCGACCTGACGCAGATCGTCTTCAAGGTGGACGAGAGCGGCAACTTCCACATCAACAACGAGACGGTCACTGACGCCAACGTGCAGGATCGGCTCAAGGCGTACTACCGGCTGGCGAAGAGCAAGGAAGCAACGCAGGGGCCGCCGGTCATCTTTTTCGACGCGGACGACAAGACGAAGTACGTCAACGCGGTCAAGGCGCTCGACGCCATCCGCGACAGCTCGAGCGGATGGACGATCGGGATGATGACCGAGTCGATCAAGACTCCGCCGCCCGAGGGTGGCGCTGCGCCCGATGGTGGCGTAGCGCCCGGCACGCCCCCAGCCCCCGGTGCGCCCACGGCGCCGCCTGCGCCTGAGCCGCCCAAGTAACTCCACGTACGTCCCCGCCCTTTTTATTGTTCACATCTTATCAATCTCATGCGTTTTTCGCGGATTCGGGCCCCGCGTCGAGCCGCGAGCTATTTTGTGTTGGCGTGTATGGTAAAGTAATGAATGGGGGAAGCAGGTACTCGCGCGTCGTCGTCGATTGCAGTCAATGCAGGGGGGTTCCATGTCCAGATGGTTCGGCAAGCTGTCGCCTGGTTTCACGATCAGGCTCAATCTGCTCGCAGACTTCATCGCACTGGTGGCGGCAACGCTGTTCTCTTCGAAGCTGCCGCATGGGTCGTCGCCCGGGGCAGCGCTAAACGCGTTGCTGGGTTTCGCCGCAGTGGCGGGGTTGACCTGGGCCGTAGTCAGCACCGCCCTTCGTCACTATGACCCCTCCGCTCTCGATCGCGGGGCTGGCGACGACGCGGCGCTGGTGACCGTACTGGTAATGGCCTCCGGGACGTGTGTAGCGCTGTTCGACTTCACCTTCTCGTCGCTCGGGGTGATGCCGCACCCCGGACACTTCATCAGCATCTTGTGGCCGATTGTGGTTGGGGTGCGACTGCTCATCATTCGCCCGCTCTCCGCTACCGAGGATCCGCTGGAGGACGTCCTCGTCATCGGAACCGGGCCGATGGCGCGCCTCACCGGTCAAGATCTGATGCTGCGCGGTCGCCGACGTGTGGTGGGGTACCTGTCGTTTCCCAATGAAACGGAAAAGGACCGGGCCCTCCTCCGCAGCGCCCTCCACTTGACCGCGCCCGTCATGGGCACTTCTGAGGACATGGAATCGGTGCTGCGCAAGACACCCGTTGAGGAGGTGTACATCGCCGGCAACGCGCTGGCGCAGTCTCCCGACATGCAGCGGGCGATCTCCGTCTGCGAAAGAATGGGTCTTCCTTTCGCGCTGCCCGCGTATAGCTTCCGCCTCGAGCGCGCGTGGCCTCCTTTGTCCAATCGCGACGGGTATCTGCACTGCACGCCTTACGAGGTCAAGCCGGCGCAGATGGCGTTCAAGCGGCTC
>WNFF01000414.1_pt1 | contig 42682 bp, 35 predicted proteins | sample 5400441 | NCBI WGS metagenome assembly WNFF01 (sample SAMN13153345, study PRJNA577476) | soil metagenome | isolation source: 120 cm saprolite under Douglas fir tree site 2 hole 3 replicate 1 | place: USA:California | collected 2015-04-18
CCCGGCCAGCGTGGACCACCCGGCCAGCGTGGACGGCCCGGCCAGCGTGGACCACCCGGCCAGCGTGGACGGCCCGGCCAGCGTGGACCACCCGGCCAGCGTGGACGGCCCGGCCAGCGTGGACGGCCCGGCCAGCGTGGACGGCCCGGCCAGTACCGATCACCCGGCCAGCGTCGGCCACCCGGGCACGTGAGAAGAACCGTGCGGACGACGCTGTGCACGCTGCTCGGTATCGAGCACCCCATTGTCGGCTTCACCCCGTCCGAGCACGTCGCCGCCGCCATCAGCCGGGCCGGAGGCCTGGGCGTGCTGGGCTGCGTCCGCTTCAACGACCCGGCCGATCTGGACGCCGCGTTGCGCTGGATGGACGCCAACACTGGCGGACGGCCGTACGGGGTCGATGTCGTGATGCCCGCCCACATCCCCACCGAGGGCGCCCCGATCGACCTGGACCGGATGATTCCAGCAGCGCACAAGGATTTCGTGGAGCAGACGCTGATCAAGCTCGGTGTGCCGCCGCTGCCCGACGGCTCGCCGACCGGCGACGGCGTGCTCGGCTGGCTGCACTCGGTCGCGCGGCAGCATGTCGAGGTGGCCCTGGCCCATCCCGCGCGCCTGATCGCGAACGCGCTCGGCCCGCCGCCGCCCGACGTCATCTCGCGCGCTCACGATGCCGGCATGCTGGTCGCGGCGCTGGCCGGGAAGGCCGAGCATGCGCGCGGTCACGTCGCCAGCGGAGTGGACATAGTCGTGGCCCAGGGCTACGAGGCAGGCGGGCACACCGGCGAGATCGCGAGCATGGTGCTCGTACCGGAGATCGTCGACGCGGTCGGCGCGCAGGCGCCCGTGCTGGCCGCGGGCGGGATCGGATGCGGCCGCCAGATAGCCGCCGCTCTCGCGCTGGGCGCCGTCGGCGTCTGGATGGGCTCGGCCTGGCTCACCACCGAGGAGTACACACTGTCGGCGGCCATGCCCGCCATGCGCGAGGCGCTACTGGCGGCCACGTCGTCGGACACCGTCCGCGCGCGGATCTACAGTGGCAAACCTGCCCGTCTGCTGAAGAACCGCTGGACACAGGCGTGGGCACAACCGGGCGCTCCCGAGCCGCTCCCCATGCCGCTGCAGAACCTGCTGGTCAGCGAGGCACACCAGCGGCTGATGCGCTCGGGCCGGCCCGACGTGGTGCCCATGCCGGTTGGGCAGATTGTCGGCCGGATGAATGAGGTCCGCCCGGTCGCCGAGGTGATCAAAGCTCTGCTGCAAGAGGTCGACGAGGCCCTGACCCGGCTTGAGGGCCTGCGCTCGCCGGCGGAAGCTGACCCGGGGAACACTGACCGGGGAAAGCCGACCGGGGAAAGCTGACCAGGGAAGGCTGACCGGGGAAAGCTGACCCGGAACGCTGACCCGGAACGCTGACCCGGAACGCTGACCCGGAACGCTGACCGGGCAGCAAGGTCAGGTCCGCACGGCCTGCTCGAGGACGGCTCCGGCGGCGAGCAGGCGCTCCTCGCTGCCGGCCGGGCCGATGAGCTGAACGCTGGCTGGCAGTGGCCCGCCGGTTGGTACCGGCAGGGCCAGCGCGGGAACGCCGGCCAGGTTGACCGGTGCCGTGAGCCCCCGGATCCGGAGCATTTCCCTGGCGTTGTCGAGAGTCGGCGGGAACCCGAGCAGCGTCGGGAGGGCCAGCAACTCGACCTGGTCCCACAGCGACGACAATGTCGCCCGCCACCGGGCCGCCTCCTGGCGGGCCGCACCGAGCGCCGCCGGGCTGACCTCGCTGGCCGCGCGCAGCCGGCCCAGCACGTCGCGGCCGATCCGATCCGGTGCGGCCCTGACCAGCGCGCCGTCGGATGCCCACGCCTCGGCGTCGAGCACGGTCAGCGCCGCGGTCATCGCGGAGTCGAGTCCCGGCAGGGTGATCGGCATGATCTGCCAGCCCGCCGAGGCCAGCGCTGAATCGACGGCCGCGTCGATGGCGGGGTCGGCATCCATCGCCAGTCGCCCGACGACCCGAGGCGACCGGGCGGACACGGCGAACCCGGGTTCGAGCAGCGCCATCCCGGCGATCAGGCCGGCCACATCACGCGCCATGGGACCGACGGTGTCCAGGCTCGGCGCAAGCGGCCACACGCCGGTCAGCGGTACCCGGCCCCACGTGGTTTTCAGGCCGGCTACCCCGCAGCACGCCGCGGGGATCCGGATTGACCCTCCGGTGTCCGACCCGTACGCCACGTCGGCCTCGCCGTTGCCCACCGCCACCGCCGAGCCGCTCGACGACCCGCCCGGGACGCGCGCCGGATCGAGGGGATTGGCCGGCGTCCCGAAGGCCTTATTGATCCCGCTGATGCCAAAGGCCAGTTCATGCAGATTGGTCTTGCCGGCCAGGTGCGCTTCGCCGCGGGCGGCAGCGGCGCGCAACCCGGCCAGGCACGCGGCATCGGCCGACGCGGGACGGGCGCGGTCGGCAACGGCGAGGCACCCCGCCGTCGTGGGCAGGCCAGCCACGTCGATGATGTCCTTGACCGCGACCCGCAGGCCGACACCCGGCGCGGCCTCCATGATGATCCACGTGGACATGGCCGACAAGTATCGCAGGCCGCACGGCGGGATCGGCAAGATCGCGGGCAGGTTCCAGGCTCTCGGTCAGCACCGACCCGCGCCACCTGGGCCTCTTCGTTCTCTTGGGCGCGCAATCACTGCCTTCCGATCCAAGATCCTTTCAGGCCGGGTGAGTTATCCGGCTCTGCGCGCCACAGCGGTGCAGCGCTCGTCGCGCTCGCGCAACTCGCCGAGGGATCCCGCTACGGGCTCTGACAGGAGACGCTGGCGGGGACGACCGGGCTGGAAGCCTCGTTGGCCGTGAAGCCGAACGTGGTGCTGCCGCCAGGGGCGAGCACGTTGTTCCAGTTGGCGTTGGTCATCGTGGCGAGTGATCCGGCCTGCGACAGCGTCCCGTTCCATGAGCTGGTGATGGTCTCGCCGTTCGCCATCACCCAGCTGACTGTCCAGCCGTTCATGGTCGATGTCGTGGGGTTCGACACCGTCACTTGGCCCAGGAAGCCGCCCGGCCAGGTTTGGTTGATCGCGTAGGTCGCGCTGCACGGCGTGGTGGTGGGCGGCGGAGCGGTCGCGCCGATCCCGGTGACCTGGCCGTTGCCGCCGTCGAACACCACGTCGGAGCAGCCGTAGAACGTCTCACTGCTGTCCGAGCGCGCCCACACCGAGTAGATGATGTGGTAGCCGGTCTTGTTCGCCGGCAGCGTGGCGTTCCAGTAGTAGTAGCTGTCGATGCTGCCAGGGTTCCCCACCGACGGCGGGTTGGTGCTCGTGGAGAACGGCACGCTCTGCATGTCGGCCCAGGTCAGGGGCTTGGTGGGGTCCCAGCCGTCCTTCGTGATGTACAGGGACCAGGTGCCTGGGTGGGCTGCCCACTTGTTGTACCTGATCTGGATGGTGGCCCCGGAGGTCAGGTGCGTCTTCGGCCAGTCGGGGCTGGCTTGGTCGAAGCCCGGTGGAGGTGATGCCGTCCTCATAGCAGAGGAAAGTACGGCTGCCGGGGATCATCATTGCGCCGTGCGCCGACGCAGGCACCGCGAAGAACAGCGTTGCTCCCAGCGCCGCTATCGTGACGGCCACACTGGCCAGGATTGTCCCGGGTCGCTTCCGCACGTTGCCAGCCTCCTTGGGTTCGGCCGTAGGCCATACGTTCGGTGAGCGTGATCGTAGGTTCCCGGGCACACGTGGTGAACAGGGCTGTGCCGCGGAATTCGCGGAATTCGCGGAATTCGCGGGACGATGCTTCGGCGCACGTCACAGGGCGGACGGCCGGATCAGGCCACCACACGATTTCGGGCGCTGGCTGAAAGTTACGTCCGGCCCGCAGAGTTGTGGAGCATCAGCGGCATCCTCGGCGGATCCGCATCCCACTGCCCGGACCTGATACGCCGGTCCCGTCAGCCGGCCCTCGCCAGCGCGGCGCCGATGCGGCGCAACTGGGCCGTCGCCCCGCCGAGCGCGAACTCGTGGTGCTTGGCCGCGACGAAGTAGCGGTGCAGCGGATAGCTCGTGTCGATGCCCACTCCGCCGTGCACGTGCACCGCGGTGTGCGCGATCCGGTGGCCTGCGTCGGCGGCCCAGAACTTGGCCGTGGCGACTGCGGTGTCACACGGCAGGCCGGCTGACAGCCGCCAGGCGGCTTGCCACATCGTGAGCCGGACCGCCTCGACGTCGATGTAGGCGTCGGCCAGGCGCTGTGCCACCGCCTGGAAGCTGCCGATCGGCCGGCCGAACTGCACCCGGCTCTGCGCGTACTCCGAGGTCAGCTCCAGCGCCCGCTCGACGACCCCGAGTTGCAGCGCGCACAGCCCGACGGTGCCGCGTGACATCAGCCAGTCCGTGATCTCCGCTCCCGCTTCGGGGCTGCCGAGCACCCGGTCATCGGGCAGCGCGACGCCGGCCAGCACGAGCCGCGCCGCGCTATCGCCGTCGGTGATCTCCTGCCGCTGCACCGTGACGCCGTCATCGGTCGGCGCGACCAGGAACACGGTGACTCCCTGCGGCGTCGCGGCCGGCACCAGCATCAGGCCGGCCCGTGGCGCGGCGAGCACCGCGGTCTTCACGCCGGACAGCAGCCAGCCCTCACCCCCCGCCCACCTCCCCGTCCCTCTCCATTCCCCCTTCATGCGCTCGGCACTGGCCGCCGGGGCACGGGGGTCGTCGCCATCCTCCTCGGACAGGGCGGCGGTCAGGATGAGCTCGCCGCGCCCGGCGGGCCCGGCCCATCGGTGCTGCTGCTCCGGGGTGCCGAACTGGGCCAGCGCGCCGGCGCCGAGCACGATCGAGGCGAGGTAGGGCGCCGGGGCCACCGTGCGCCCGATTTCGGCCAGGACTGCACACTGCTCAAGCAGGCCGAGCCCCGCTCCGCCCAGCGACTCGGGCAGCGCGGCGGCGAGGATTCCGGCACTGGCCAGGTCGGCCCACAGCGCGGGATCGAACCGGTCGCCGGCCGCCTCGACCTCGCGCAGCCGCTCTGGCGTGACCCGCTGCGTGAGGATGCGCCGGCTGAGGGCCGAGAGTTCCTGCTGGGCTTCGTTAGGTAGGAAATCCATGGCTTTTCTCCGGTGGTCAGCGGCGGGCGGCCGGGAGCCCGAGGCCGGCCGCGGCGATGATGTCGCGCTGTACCTCGTTGGTGCCGCCGCCGAAGGTCAGGATCAGGGCAGAGCGGTGCATCCGCTCGATCCGGCCCGCCAGGACGGCGCCGGCGGATCCCTCGCGGACGCAGGCGCTCGCGCCGAGGACCTCCATCAGCAGCCGGTACGCCTCGGTGGCGAACTCGGTGCCGAAGACCTTGGTCGTGGACGCCGCCGCAGGGCCCAGTCCCTGGCCGGCCTGCGCCGCGATCCGCCAGTTGACCAGCTTGAGGAACTCGGCTTTGGCATGCACCCGGGCCAGGTTCAGCTGGACCCATTCCTGGTCGATGACCCGCTGCCCGGAGGCCAGCTTGGTGGCGCGGGCCCAGTCACACACTTCTTTCCATGCCGAACGTATCGGAGCCGCTGATGTCAGAGCCACCCGCTCGTGGTTGAGCTGGTTGGTGATCAGCGACCAGCCCTGGTTCTCTTCGCCGACCAGGGCGGAAGCGGGCACACGCACATCCGAGTAGTAGGTGGCGCTGGTGCTGGTGCCCGCGACGGTGTGTACCGGGGTCCAGGAGAAGCCGGGTGCGCCGGTCGGCACGATGAGGATGGACAGGCCCTTGTGCCGGGGCGCCTCGGGGTCGGTCCGGCAGGCCAGCCACACGTAGTCGGCGTAGGCGATCAGGCTGGTCCACAGCTTCTGGCCGTTGATGACGTAGCCGTCCCCACCCTCCTCCCCATCCCCCTTCACTCGGACGGCGCGGGTGCGCAGCGCGGCGAGATCGGTGCCCGCCTCAGGCTCGGAGTAGCCGATGGAGAAGTGGATCTCGCCGGCGGCTATCCGCGGCAGGTAGCGCGCCTTCTGCTCTGCGGTGCCGTACCGCATGATCGTCGGGCCAACGGTGTTGATGGTCAGGAAGGGCACCGGCACCCGGGCGATCGCCGCCTCGTCAGTGAAGATGAGCTGGTCGAGCATGGATCCGTCACGCCCGCCGTATTCCGCGGGCCAGCTGAGGGCCAGCCAGCCGTCGCGGCCGAGCTGCCGGACGACCTGGCGGTAGGCCTCCCCGTTCCCGTAGTCGCCATCGGCCGTGGCCAGCGACTCGCGGACCTCCGGGGTCATCAGCCCGGCGAAGTACGCGCGCAACTGCTGGCGGAGCCGGTCCTGTTCGGGCGTGTAGGTCAGGTGCATCCTCGCTGCGCTCCCAGGTGGAGATAGGCTCACCAGTATAAATAGAACGTGTTCTAGGAAGTCTAGCCGAGGGGAGTCACGGTGGCCGAGGCGTTCCTGGTCGATGCCGTCCGGACCCCCGTCGGCCGCCGCGGCGGCGGCCTGGCCGACGCGCATCCCGCCGATCTCGGCGCCCACGTCATCGGGGCCCTGCTGGCCCGGGCCGACCTGGATCCGCTGACCGTCGATGACGTCGTTTTCGGCTGCGTGGACACCATCGGCCCGCAGGCGGGCGACATCGCCCGCACAGCGTGGCTCGCGGCCGGCCTGCCCGAGGCGGTTCCCGGCGTCACCGTGGACCGGCAGTGCGGCTCGTCCCAGCAGGCCGTGCACTTCGCGGCCCAGGCGGTGCTCAGCGGGACCGCCGACCTCGTGGTGGCCGGCGGGGTGCAGAACATGAGCCAGATCCCGATCGCGGCGGCGATGCTCGCCGGGCAGGCGTTCGGCTTCGACGACCCGTTCAGCGGGTCGGCCGGCTGGCGCGCCAGGTACGGCACCGAGGAAATCTCCCAGTTCCGCTCCGCGGACATGATCGCCGCCAAGTGGGGGATCGGCCGCGGCGAGATGGAGGACTACGCGCTGGCCAGCCACCAGCGGGCGGTCGGCGCCATCGGCGCGGGGGCGTTCGACGCGGAGATCGTGCCGTACGGGGAGATTTGGACCGACGAGTGCCCGCGCAGCGACACCTCGGCGGCGAAAATGGCCGCGTTGGCGCCGCTGCGCGAAGGCGGCCTGATCACTGCCGCACTGTCTAGCCAGATCGCGGATGCCGCGGCCGCGGTGCTGGTCGCCTCGGACCAGGCGGTCCGGGCGCACGGGCTGCGCCCACGGGCGCGGATCCGCCACCTCAGCGCCCGCGGCGACGACCCGGTCATGATGCTCACCGCGCCGATCGCGGCGACCGCGCACGCGCTGCGGCGGGCGGGGATGACCCTGGACCAGATCGACCTGGTCGAGATCAACGAGGCGTTCGCCTCGGTGGTGCTGGCCTGGCAGCGGGCGACGGGGGCGGACCTGGCCAAGGTGAACGTCAGCGGCGGGGCGATCGCACTGGGCCATCCGCTCGGCGCGACCGGCGCCCGGCTGCTGACGACGCTGCTCTACTCGCTGGAGCGCACCGGCGGCCGGAATGGGCTCGTGACCATGTGCGAGGGCGGCGGCCAGGCGAACGTGACCATCATCGAACGCCTGTGACGCCGTCGGGGCGGCACGCCGCGCCGCTACATCCGGTCACGCCTGTCCGTGAAGCGCCGGGGCGTACGCGGGAGATGGCACATCGGTGACCGGGACGCCTCCGCGTACGTTTCCCTTCGCTACCAGGCTCACCGGGCCGAGCGTCACGTTGCCGTCCTGGGCGATGACGGCCAGGGCCAGGGTGTTGCGCCCGTGCTCATGCAGCAGGCCGGCCGGGAGCACGAAGTCGTGCTGCGGACCCAGGTCGTTGATGTACTGGCCCAGGTTCCAGCCGTTGAGGAACAAGATCACCCGGTAGCGCCCGGTCGACCCGCCGAACCGGAGGTCCACGGGGACATCCTGGCCTTCGGGCAGGTCGAGCCGGAACGTGGTGCGGTACCAGGTCACCCCGCTGGACACGGTCGCCTGCGCGATCGAAGGGACCGCTGACCAGGAGGAGTCAGGGTAGCCGGGCAGATTCCAGCCTGACCGCTCGCCGTACAGGCCGCCCGTGTTCAGCGGGCCGCGCACCGGGTCGGTCAGGTTCTGCCCGCCACGGGCGCCCTGGATCTTCCAGGTGATCGTCCCGCTTGACCCGGCGATCGACGCGGCGTAGAGCCCGCGCGGCTGCTTGAACCGGTTGTCGTCGGCGATCCAGTCGTCGTTGTTGCTCATGTTCCCGACGAGGACCGAGAGAACGGAGTTCTCGCCCGGCTTGAGCAGGCCCACCGGGATCGTGAAGTTCCCTGGTCCCGGGTTGGGGTTGTGGACGTCGCTGTCCGCCTGGGTGCCGCCATTGGCCGAACCCAGGTAGTGCCCGTTGAGCCAGACCTCGTAGATCCCGCCGCCGCCAGTGATCGCGTTGAGGTTCACCGCGGTCTCCGACCCGGTGGCGGTGAAGTGGCCGCGGTACCACACGTTGCCGTAGTTGAAGCCATAGTCATCGGCGTACAGGACCGGCAGCGTCTTCGGCGGGTACGGAAGCGCGGTGGTGGTGTGGTCGGCTGAGATCCAGGCGGAGTCGTTGAAGCCGGGCAGCGCCTCGGGTGCCTCAGCGTGGGTACGCCAGTTCGTCAGCGTGGGCAGGTGCACCGGCCCGGAACCCCCGACCTGGCCGAGCAACGATCCACTGGCGGTCGGCTCGGTGTCCACCTGCTGACCGTCGATGACGAGCCGCCGCAGCGACGCCGGGCCGAACACCTCGACGTCCCCGGCGCTCGCCCGGTCGGCGCGCAGGACCGCGGTGCCGCCGTCCAGCCGCGCTGAGCGCACCAGCGACGTGCCGCGGACCAGGACCGGCCCGGCGGCGGTGTCCGCCTGCCAGAACGTCGCCGCGGTCGCGTCGGTACCGAGCAGCAACAGCAGCGGGCGGCGCCCGCCACCGGTGATCAGCACCCGGGCGAGCCCGCTGTGGGTGTAGTCCAGCTTCAGATCGCCAGAAGACGGGTCGTAGGAGGACGTGACCGTGCCGTCGGGCACATGGACCGTAGGCTGGCTGGAGTACCGCAGCACCGTCTCGCCTCCAACGCCATCCGTCCCGTACAGCAGCGCCACGTCGCGGCCGCCGATGAAGGCGTTCGCCATGATCTCCGAAGTGGAGTAGACCAGCCGCTGTCCGCCGAGGTCATAGCCGGCCACGAGCACCTTGGCGTCATGACCGCTGATCTGCACCGGTACCGAGTAGTGGCCGTCAGGCGTCATCCAGTCGAGCGTGCCGGACTCGGTGGTGGTCGAGGCCGAGGTTGCGTGCCGAATCAGGACAAACTGCGTGCCCGTGTCCGGGTTGGCCCGCGCCACCGTCTGGAGAGCGCTGTTGCTTGAGACCGGGGCCGCCGCCGGGTCGATTTTCGCCAGTACCGGCGTCATCGCCTGCACGAAGTAGCCCTGCCGCTTGAACTCGTCGTACTTGGAGGTCAGCTGGCGGTCCTCGGTGATCGCCGCGCCATAGTCATAGGAGGTGTAGTTCCACGGCCCGGGCAGCCACCCCCAGCTCGTGCCGCCGTAAGCCATGTAATAGCTGAAGGAGGTCACGCCGCCCAGTATCAGATTCGACTTGTAGAAGACCTTCATGTAGCCGGGTCCGGTGAGCTCGCGGCACCCCTGGCTGCCGGCGCCGCCCCACGAGGTGACCGCCCCCGCCTGGTATTCGGGCGTGATGACCGGCGTGTCGGGGCGCAGCCGTTCGGTGATGCCCGCCCCCCACGGCCCCCACGTGGTGGTGGGGTTGGCGCAGTCGAAGGACTGCGGGTACGTGTCCACGCCGGGGAGCGGGACCGCCCCGGGCCCGGATGCCCAGGAGGAAGTCCAGCTGGCCGCGTCGCAGCAGTCGTTGGAGATGATCGGCACGTCGATGCCGTCGGCGTGGGCCTTGGCCTGGAGGTCGGTCATGTACTGCGCGTCGGTGTTGACGGCGTACTCGTTCTCGGCCTGGTACAGGATCACCGAGCCGCCATGAGTGAGCTGGTGCCGCGCGATGATCTTGTCAATGTGCCCGAGCCAGTCCGTATAGGCCTGGGTGTATCCGGGCGCACTGGAGCGGGCCCGCCCCGGGACCTCCTTCAACCAGCCGGGGAAGCCGCCGCCGGTCGTCTCGGCGTTGATGTAGGGACCCGGCCGGGCGATGACATACAGGCCGGCCTGCTGTGCCATGCTCATGAACTGGTCGACGTTCCGCACGCCGGTGAAGTCGTACACGCCAGGCTTGGGCGAGTGGTAAGCCCAGTTGAAGTAGACCGAGACGGCGTTGAACCCGCCGGCCTTCATTTTCTCCATGACGTCGAGCCACAGGCTGGGACTGGGCAGCCGCCAGTACTCGAACTCCCCGGCCTGCAGGATCACGCGGCGGCCGTCGACCATCAGCGAATAGTGGTCGTAGCTGATCGTGTGGTGGACCGCGGCGGCGCCGGATGTGGTCCCGGCCGCCGCGGCCGCGGGAGATGTGGCGATGGAACGCTGGGTTACCAGGGCCGTAGCGGCGACGACGAGAATGATCAGGAGCGTCCGCGGGTGCTTTATGGCGGTGGCGGGCACCCATCCGTGGACGCGGCGGCGTAGTGCGCCGGGCTTGGTCCCGCCTGGGATCTGGGGCGAGATCAGGTGCCTGGTGATGCGGGCCATGGGCTGCCTCCGGAGTTACCCCGCTCCAAGGGTGTCGGCTGTGCAGGGTGCCTGGGTGCTCGGATCACGTCCAGGCCGCCCACGGCCCCGGCCGGTTCGGTGCCCGGCACGCCCCGGGTCAGGGCGCCCATCCGGCGGGTCGAATCGCTTCGACTGGCACCTCGTGAGTGACCAGCGAAGCGCTTCGATTCATCCGTACCTTAGACCCGGGATGGGGGGCTGTCCAGAGCCGTAGCAGCCGCCGAACCTGGCCTTCCAGGCACTCGGCGGGCGGTCACCGTTGGCCGCTTCGACATGGTCACGGCCGAGAGACTCCGGCCCGGAACCCAGCCCGGCCAGGACGGCCGTTCCCGAAAAGATCGACACCATCCGTTGTGTCGGCCGCCAACCCGCGTCTAGCATCGTGTCGAATCGAAGCGTTTCGATAGTTGAGGCAGGACCTTGGTTAGGATTTCGGACGTCGCTCGCCACGCCGTGGCTTCGCCGAGCACGGCTTCCCGCGCCCTCACCGGCGAGCGGTCGATCCCCGGTCCGTCGATCCCCGGTCCGTCGATCCCCGGTCCGTCGATCCCCGGTCCGTCGATCCCCGGTCCGTCGATCCCCGGTCCGTCGATCCCCGGTCCGTCGATCCCCGGTCCGTCGATCCATCCCCGACTGGTCGATCCCCCGGCAGTGGCCAGGCGGCGGTGTCGTTGCCCGCAACGAACATGTCATCGAGCCCACTTGGCACCCCGGCCCGCGCCGCAGTGCGCGCCCCGCGCGGACCATATATGCCCCGTAGACACGTGTATCTCGCATAGATCAGACATATCCATCGGAGGCCCCAATGAAGAGGACCCGCGTCGAAGCGCTTCGATGTCTCAGATTCCACGCCCCGAAGACGCCGCCAGCCAGGGCGACGCGGCCAAATCCATCTCCCGCTGGAGGAACACAATGTTCGGGCTAAGAAAGGGAACGGCGCTCGCGGCGGCCCTCATCGCGAGCCTCGCCGGTATAGCTGCGTGCGGTAGTAGCGGTAGTGGCGGTTCCACCTCGTCGTCTTCCAAGGTGCTCAAGGTCTGGTGGTACGAGGCGCCTGGCAGCGCCTATTACATCGCCTGGAGCCAGGCCATCAAAGACTTCAAGAAGGCGCATCCGGGGGTAAAGGTCGAATTCTCGGAGAAGAGCTTCAACCAGATGCAGCAGACCGCGCCCATGGTGCTCAACTCCAATAACGTGCCCGATGTCATGGAATACAACAAAGGTGATGCCACCACCGGCCTGCTGTCCAAGCAGGGGCTGCTCACCGATCTTACGCCGCAGGTCACCAAGTACGGCTGGGACAAGCTTCTCTCGCCGACTCTCCAGGTGACCTCGCGCTACGACTCGCGGGGGGTCATGGGCTCCGGCAACTGGTACGGGGTACCGAACTACGCCGAGTACCTGATGGTCTATTACAACAAGGAACTGTTCGCCAAGTACGGGATCAGTGTCCCGACCACGTTCGCTGAGTTCACCGCGGCCATGGACAAGTTCGTCAAGGCGCACGTCACCCCGCTGGCCAACGCCGGGAACGACTACGCGGCCATGCAGTACCTCTATGAGTTGGCGCTGAGCAGGGCGACGCCGGCGTGGGTGAGCGCGTACCAGCGGTACACGGCCAAGGTGAACTTCCACGACGCGGCCTGGACGTATGCCGCGAACACGCTCGCGGCCTGGGTCAAGAAGGGCTACATCGCCAAGGACTCGGTCGGGATGACGGCCACCCAGATGGGAACCGCCTTCGAGGGCCAGAAGTACCCGATGCTGGTATCAGGCAGCTGGTGGTTCGGCCTCTTCGAGAGTGAGGTCAAGAACTTCCAGTGGGGCACGTTCCTGTGGCCCGGGAACACGATGGACCCCGGTTCGGGCGGGAACCTCTGGGTCGTTCCGAAGAACGCGGCGAACAAGCAGCTGGCCTATGACTTCATCAACATCACCATGCAGCCGGACATCCAGAAACTGCTCGGCAACAACGGCGCGGTGCCAGTCTCGGCCAGCACGGCAGGGGTCACCAACCCGCTGAACCAGCAACTGATCCAGAACTTCCAGACGCTCGCGAAGAACAACGGGCTCGCCTACTACCCAGACTGGCCGACCCCGACCTTCTACAACGCCCTGCTCCAGCAGACCCAGAACCTGATGAACGGCGCCAGCCCCAGCCAGGTCCTCGGCACCCTGCAGTCCACCTATGACCAGTACGTCTCCACCATCCACTGACCGGATTTTCCATAACGGACTATCCGCCGGGCTATCCACTGACCGGACTGTCCACTGACCGGAACGGAGCCAGCGGTCCATCGGACGGGGCGGTGTGCTGTGACGGGCACCGCCCCCGATGTTGGTAAGGCAACCCAGCAGGAAGGCAGGGCTTCACCGTGACACATCCAGCCCGGGTCGAGGCGGCCCCGGCCGCTGCGGGGCACCGTCCGCCATCCGCCGGGCCCCTGCGCGCCGGGCGCCCCCGTCCTTCCGCTCCATATCCGCTGTACCTGGTCCCCAGCGCCGTGCTGTTCGTCGGCGTGATCGCGGTGCCGCTGGTAATGAACATCGGGATCAGCCTCACGCAATGGCAAGGAGTCGGCCCGATGAAATGGGTTGGCCTGGCCAACTACCGCCATCTGCTGTCGGACTCGCAGTTCTGGGCGTCCTTCTGGCACAGCGTGGCAATGATCATCGCGATGGCAGTCGTCCCGGCTGGCATCGGGCTCATCCTCGCGTCCGCGCTGTTCGACTTCATCGGCAAGAAATTCGGGTCGCGGACCGCCAGCGTGCTGCGCGCCTGCATCTACCTGCCCCAGGTGCTGCCCATCGCGGTGGCCGGGATCGTGTGGGGCTGGATCCTGGACCCGGAGAGTGGCGCCGTCAACCGGCTGCTCAAGGATGTCGGGCTGGGCAGCCTGGCCAAGGACTGGCTGGGCGACCCGAAGACGGCTCTGCTCACGCTCATGGCCGTGCTGGTCTGGGTGCAGATCGGCTACCCGGTGGTCATCTTCATGGCGGGCCTGCAGCGTGCCGATCCCGCGCTCACCGAGGCGGCCGAGATCGACGGCGCATCGTGGTGGCGGCGGCTGTGGCGTATCACCGTTCCCCAGATCCGGCCGGAGATCTACGTCGTCCTGCTGACCTGCACCATCGCCGCGCTCAAGGTTTTCGCGCTGGTCTTCGTGCTCACCCAGGGCGGCCCGGGCACCGCGACCCAGGTGCCCTCCTACTTCTCCTACCAGAACTTCTTCCAGTACTCCCAGGTGGGATACGGCGCGGCGATCGCCACGGTGCTCACGCTCATCATCGTGCTGCTGTCAGCGATCTTCATCCGCGTGCAGAACAGGAACCAGGGCGGGGAGGCCTGAACATGTCCACGATCCCGGCTCCGGTATCGGCCCCGGTCTCGGCTGGGGCGCCTCGGCCCACCGGGAGGCGGCGGATGCGGCGGGGGCCGTCCGCATATGTCCTCCTGCTCGCTATCGCCGCGCTGGCCGTGGCGATGCTGCTCCCATTCGCCATCGTGGCCATGAACGCGGTGAAATCGCCCACGGACTTCGCCTCCCACGGCCCGATCAGCGTGCCGACCGGCATCTCCTTCCAGGGGATCAGGAATTTCTGGACTACCGAGGACTTCGGCCGCGCGCTGTGGAACAGCTTCTTCATCAGCGCCTCGGTGGCCGTCGCCGCGGTCCTGCTTTCTGTGCTGAACGCCTACGCCCTGGGCATCGGCCGGATCAGGGCCCGAAGGTCGATCATCGCCGTATTCCTCATCGCGAACTTCCTGCCCCAGGAGGCACTCGTCTACCCGCTGTACTTCCTGGCCAAGAAGACGAACCTCTACGACACGCAGCTCAGCGTGATCATCATCTTCACCGTCATCCAGGCCGCGTTCGGCACTTACCTGTTCTCGTCGGTCCTGTCCACCTTCCCGAGGGAGATCCTCGAGGCGGCCCGGATTGACGGGGCGGGCCGATGGCGGGTCCTCTGGCGAGTCGTGGTACCCGTCAGCCGCCCGACCATCGCCGTGCTCATGACCTTCTTTTTCATCTGGACATGGAACGAATTCTTCCTGCCGCTGATCTTCCTCATCTCGAACCAGAATCAGACGGTCCCAGTAACCCTGGCCCTGCTACAGGGCCAGCACATCATGAACCCCACGACAACCAGCGCGGCTGCCCTGCTCGGCATTCTTCCGGCGATCCTGTTCTTCCTTATCTTCCAGCGCACGCTCGCCCGCGGCATCGTAGCTGGGGCGGTCAAGTGACCCGCGCCGCCGATGACGGAACACCATCGCCCTGAAGACGGAACACCCTCGCACTGAAAGGGCAGAACACGTTCATGAAGTTCAGCGACGGTTACTGGCAAATGCGCGCCGGGGTCCACGCGTCCTACCCGGTCGAGGTCCTCGATGCCGTGGCCGCCCCCGGCTCACTGCAGGTCTACGCTCCGACGCAGCGGATCCGGCACCGAGGCGACCTGCTCAGGGGTCCTGCCGTCACGGTCTCGTTCTCCGCCCCCAGGCCAGACGTCATCGGCGTCGAGATCACCCATTTCGCGGGCGGTACCCCACAGGAGCCACGGTTCCGACTGCTGGGGGGCACGGTCGGCCAAGCCACTGCGGAGGACGGCAACAAGCTGGCCACCTTCACCTCGGGAGCCCTTTCAGCGCAGGTCAGCCTGGGTGAAGACTGGTCGGTCAGCTTCCTCGGCGACAACAAGTGCCTGACCAGGAGCGGCCCCCGGTCGATGGCCCTCGTCGAGACGGGCGACGGCGGCCATTACATCCGCGAGCAACTTGACCTCGGCGTCGACCACTTCGTCTATGGTCTCGGCGAGCGCTTTGGCCCCCTGGTCAAGAACGGGCAGGTCATCGATATCTGGAACGCCGATGGCGGGACAGCCAGTGAGCAGGCATACAAGAACATCCCGTTCTTCCTCACCAACGCTGGTTACGGCGTCTTCGTCAATCACCCGGGCCGGGTGTCGTTCGAAGTGGCCTCCGAGGCCGTGTCGCGGGTGCAGTTCAGCATCGAGGGCCAGTCGATGCAGTACTTCATCATCTACGGTCCGGCCCCCAAGGACATTCTGCGTAAGTACACAGCGCTGACTGGTCGCCCGGCGCGGCTGCCGGCCTGGTCCTTCGGCTTGTGGCTGTCCACCTCCTTCACCACGTCCTACGAGGAGGCCACGGTGGCCAGCTTCGTTGAGGGAATGGCCGAGCGCGACATCCCGCTGCACGTCTTTCACTTTGACACGTTCTGGATGCGCGAATTCAACTGGTGTGATTTCGAATGGGACTCGCGTATGTTCCCGGATCCGCGTGGCATGCTGGACCGCCTCAAGGAACGAGGTCTGCGGATCTGTGTCTGGATCAATCCTTATATCGCGCAACGCTCCCCCCTGTTCGCCGAGGGTAAGGCCAAGGGCTACCTGCTCCGGAGGCCGGGCGGTGACGTGTGGCAGTGGGACAAGTGGCAGCCCGGCATGGCGGTCGTGGACTTCACCAACCCGCAAGCGCGCGAGTGGTATGCGGCCAAGCTGGACGCGCTGCTCGACGTGGGGGTGGACTGCTTCAAGTCCGACTTCGGCGAGCGGATCCCTACCGACGTGGAGTACTTCGACCGCTCCGATCCGGAGCGGATGCACAACTACTACACCTACCTGTACAACCAGACCGTTTTCGAGTTGCTGCGCGAGCGCCGCGGCGAGGGAGAGGCGATCGTCTTCGCCCGTTCGGCGACCGTCGGGTCCCAGCAGTTTCCTGTCCACTGGAGCGGCGACTGCGAATCGACCTTCGAGGCCATGGGCGAGAACCTTCGCGGCGGACTGTCCCTTGGGATGTCCGGGTTCGGCTACTGGAGCCATGACATCGGCGGGTTTGAAGGAACCCCGGAACCCGCCCTGTTCAAGCGGTGGGTCGCCTTCGGGCTCCTGTCCTCGCACAGCCGCCTGCATGGCAGTTCCTCCTACCGGGTGCCCTGGCTGCTCGACGAGGAGGCGGTGGACGTTCTGCGCGCGTTCACCAAGCTCAAAGCGCGGCTGATGCCGTACCTGTACCAGGCTTCCCTGCAGGCGCACCGGGAAGGCATCCCGATGATGCGCGCGATGGTGGTGGAGTTCCCCTGGGATCCGGCCTGCACTCATCTGGAGCGGCAGTACATGCTGGGCGACGACCTGCTTGTCGCGCCGGTTTTCAACGGCCCGGGCGATGTCGCGTTCTACGTACCCGAGGGCACCTGGACGCACTTCCTCACCGGCGAGCAGGTGGCCGGCGCCCGGTGGCACCGTGAGCGGCACGCCTTCATGAGCCTCCCGCTGCTGGTCCGGCCAGGCGCGGTGATACCGGTTGGTGCGATCGGTGACCGTCCGGACTACGACTATGCCGATGGCGTGACACTGCGGGTGTATCAACTGCCTGACGGCGCCCGCGTGACGACCACGATCCCCGCCACGACCGGGCAGGACGCGGCAGTTTTCGTCACCTCGCGGCAGGCGGGCAGCATCCGGGTCGAGGCCGCTGACGCACCGGGGGCCTGGCGGGTCCTCCTCGTGGGGGTCCACTCGCTGGCATCTATCGTGGGAGGTGAGGCAGTACCGGATGAGCAGGGCACGCTCATCAGCGCAGCGGGAGACGCGCTGGTGATCACACTGGAGCAGGATATTAGCGAGCCGGAGGGGCGTCCCAAAACGCCCCGCAGGCGAGCGGGGGACACGCCGTGAGCGGGCACTCCCGGTTGGCTCAGGAATCAACCCGTGATTGCCGCCATTTACTCCCTGGACAAGTCCTCGCACCAGGTCTAGCCTACGGGGTAAATCGAAGCGCTTCGCTACATACGACGCGCGCTGTCATCGAAGCGCTTCGACGAGTGATAGTTCGACTGGTGTTCAACATTGTTAATAAATGACATCCAGGCCGCCACCGGCAATATTGGCGCGGCATTTATCGTCGACGATCGTTCGCCAGGCGGCCGCCGGGAGGCACAGCCCCGGCGACCCAAAGGGGCGCGGCGTTGCCTGGACTGAGGAGCGGAACGTGAGCGAGCCGCCGGGGCGCGGTGCTGCCTGGACTGAGGAGCGAGGAACGAGCGACGACGGAAGGCGGCGCCCTAAAGCGCCGCGGAGGCGAGCCGGAAGGCACAGTCAGCCGGAGCGAGTTCGGAGGTAAGCATGTCAATGAAGACCAGGCTCCTGACCCCAGCCAGGATCACGGCCAGCCGTCCATACCCCCGGAGACGGTGGTCGCGGCTGGCCGCCCTGACCGCGGGCGCGGGGTTGGCTGCGGCGGCTCTCGTCTCCATTCCAGGGGTCGCGGCCAGCGCCGCACAGTGCGGGTCCTACCCGTTCCGCGACCCCGGCCTGCCGCTGAGCACGCGAACGCACGACTTGCTGAGCAGGCTGACTATCGTTCAGAAGATCGGTTTTCTGTTCCAGTACCAGCCCGCCATCACCGCGCCGCTGTGCCTGCCGATGATGAAGAACGGCACCGAGGCGCTGCACGGCGTCGCCTGGTCCAACGACATCAACAACAACGGGAACGTGGTAACCGCCAACGGCACCACGTTCCCGCAGGCGATCGGGATGGCCAGCACCTGGGACCCCGCCCTGATCAAGCAGATGGGCAACGTCGTCGGCCAGGAAGCCCGCGGCTACAACGCCCAGAACCCGGCGGTCTGGGGCCTCAACCTGTGGGCGCCGGTGGTGAACCTGCTGCGCAACCCGCTGTGGGGACGCAACGAGGAGGGTTACTCCGAGGACCCGTACCTCACCGATCAGATCGCCACCTCCTACGGGCTCGGCATCGAGGGCAACAACCCGAAGTACCTGCTGGCAGCGCCGACCCTGAAGCACTACCTGGCCTACAACAACGAAGCGGGCCGCGGCCAGACCTCCTCCATGGAGCCACCCCGGGTGCTCAACGAGTATGAGCGGGCAGCGTTTCAGGCGCCGCTCCAGGCCGGTGCGGCCACCGGCGTCATGGCCTCCTACAGCCTGGTGAACGGTCGTCCCAACACGGTGAACCCGGACCTGGGCAGCCTCGTCCGGAACTGGTCGCCCAACACGCTGATGAACGTCAGCGACGCGTTCGCGGACTACAACCTGTTCCCTAGCTACTATCCCGATCGCGAGCACGTGGATGCCGCCGCGATCAAGGCCGGGATCGACAGTTTCACCACCGACGGCACCAACCCCTCCAACACCACCACCGCGATCACGTCCGCGCTGAACGATGGTCTGCTCACCACGGCCGACATCGACCGGGCCGTGTCCCATGTGCTGACCATCCGCTTCCGGCTGGGCGACTTCGACCCGCCCGGCAGCAACCCATACGCCTCGATCACGCCCGCCGTCATCGGCACCCCAGCGCACCAGGCGCTGGCGCGGAAAGTGGCCGACGAATCAATGGTGCTGCTGAAGAACTCCGGCGGCGCCCTGCCACTGAACGCGGATGCGACCAAGAAGATCGCGGTAGTGGGCCCGCTGGCGAACACGCTCTACTCCGACTGGTACGGCAGCAACCTCCCGTACAAGGTGACGCCGCTGGACGGGATCAAGGAGCGCCTCGGCCCGGCCGCGACGGTCAATTCCAGCGAAGGCGTGGACCGGATCGCACTCAAGGACGTCACCACCGGCAAGTACATCACCGCCGGCACCGGCCCGTCCGGTGGCGTACTCGGCGAGGGCGACACGGCGCCGGCCGCCACCTCCCAGTTCGACGTGTTCGACTGGGGCAGCGGGGTCCTCACCCTGCGCAGCGCAGCCAACAGCAAGTATGTCGGCTACAACTTCAGCAACTTCAAGAACGACCAGGCTCAGCCGAACGGCTGGTTCGTGCAGCAGCAGTTCGCACTGGAGCCCCGGCCAGATGGCAACTACGTGATCAGGTACGCGGGTTACGAGACCCGGGAAACCTGGTTCAACCCGAGCCACTACCTCACCCTGCAGTCGGACGGCAGCCTGAACCTGGGCGCGAAGACTGCCGACCAGGCGACCGAGTTCAGCAAGCAGGTGATCAGCAGCGGGATCGACAGCGCCGTCAACGCCGCCCAGGGCGCCGACGCCGCTGTCGTCGTGGTCGGCAGCATGCCGTTCATCAACGGCCGCGAGAACGACGACCGGACCGACATGAACCTGGCCTCCGGACAGGAGGCCCTGGTTCAGGCGGTGACCAAGGCGAACCCGAACACGATCGTCGTCATGGAGAACAGCTACCCGACCACGATCAACTGGGAGCAGCGCAACGACCCGGCCATCGTGTGGACCACTCACGCGGGCCAGGAGACCGGTCACGCACTGGCCGACGTGCTCTTCGGTGCCTACAACCCCTCCGGCCGGCTCACCCAGACCTGGCCGCAGTCGCAGTCGCAGGTGGCGAACATCCTTAACTACGACATCATCAAGTCCGGCCAGACCTACATGTACGACAGCCAGCCGGCGCTGTATCCGTTTGGATACGGGTTGTCGTACACGACCTTCGGCTACAGCAAGATGCGGCTGTCCTCGCCCTCGATGGGCCGGGAAGGGACGGCGGACGTCAGCGTGGACGTCACCAACACCGGGAGCCGGGCCGGCAAGAACGTCGTGCAGCTCTACGTTCACCAGGAGACGTCCCGGGTTAAGCAGCCGCTGAAGAAGCTGATCGGGTTCCGGAACGTGTCGTTGGCACCGGGCCAGACCGTCACCGTGCGGTTCGCCGTCAAGGCCAGCGACCTCGCCTTCTGGGACGTCACCCGGAGCAAGTGGGTGGTGGAGACCAGCGCGTACGACCTGATGGTCGGCCAGTCATCGGCTGACATCCGCCAGTCCGCCACGTTGGCGGTGCACGGCGAGACCATCCCGCCGCAGGACCTGGCCGGCCATTCCACCGAGGCGCAGAACTTCGACGACTACAGCGGGATAACGCTGGCGCCGCAGACCCAGGCGACCGGCACCGCCGTGCAGGCCACCGCGGCCGGCCAGTGGGTCAAGTTCGGTGACGTCCACTTCGGCGACGCTGTCACCAGCTTCTCCGCCCAGGTGGCCAAGGCCGACACATCGGCGGCGTCGATCGAGCTGCGCCTTGACAACCCGGTGACCGGCCCTGTGGTCGGAACTGTGCCCGTGACCAGCACCGGCGGCCAGTACAACTGGGCCACCGCGACGGGCCAGGTAACCGGCGCCCATGGCCACCACGACCTCTACCTGGTCTTCACCGGACCACTCGAGGTCGCCACGTTCTCCTTCGGGAGGTAACCGCACCAGGGTGTGTCCCGTGGATCTTGGCCGCGCAGCAGGCTGAAGATCCGCGGGACACACCCCTAGCCAAATGAAAGGCCAGTTCAGGCTCGATACCCGCCCAGCCGGCCGAGGTGCCGCTCGGCCTCGGCCGTGAGCCGGTCGACTCGACTCCGCACCAGCGGACCTGAGCCGGCCACGCCAGGCATCCTGGCCATTCCGATGCGGACGCCGTCGGCCCCACCGTGACAGATCCGGACGTTGAGGGTCGGGCGTTGTTTGAATAGTTAGGCTGTGGGTCGGCGATCGCGCGGGGGAATCACCTCGACTGGTGAGCCGCAGATGGCCAGCCACTATTACCCTATTGGCGACCGCTTGGCGATCCGCGCATAACACAAAACGCATTCCGGAACCGCTCGGGTGGATTCCGCGAATCGGCGTCTCAGCGATCAAGCGGCGTGACGCGCGTCCTTACGGCAGCAGTAACTCACACGCTTACGTGTCGCTTAAGGGTGTGCCCTTAGCCGTCCTGCTGCTCAGGCCGCCGCTAACCCGGGGAAGTTTCCCGGGCTATGTTCGAGTCGTGCTACGGCTCCTCGCCCCCATCATCCTGAGGACAACGGTCAGGATGACGAGAATGACCCCGACCAGGAGCAGGAGATCGCCGACCTTGTGGATGTTGAATCCAGAACTATGCACGGAGACAGCGAATCTCAGGATGGCTCCGACGACCACAAGAACGATCCCCAACAACATCAGGCCGATGCCTGAATTCCTATTCATGGGGGCCGAGTGTAGGCGAACCCGGTCAAACGCTCCAGGCGGCGCGCCGCGAACATCCGGTGTCGGCCGCGGGATGCGTGATGATCATCAAGTGCCGGCGACCGTATGTTCGGCGAGTCTGCCCAGGCACTGCTCGGCCTCGGTCATGATCCGGCCGAACAGTTCCGCGCAGGACGGCAGGTCGTCGATCAGCCCGGCCACCTGGCCGGCCGACATGAGGCCGAGATCGGGCCGGCCGTCCACCATCGCCGCCCGCAGCAGCATGGGAGTGTTCGCCGCCATCAGCACCTGGCCCCAGGTCAGGTCCGTGCCGCGGCGCATCGCCCAGCCCTGGCGGATCAGTTCCGGCCAGGTCAGCCCCGACACCCCGCGGAACGCCGCCGCGTTTCGGGCCGACCGCACCAGCCCGGTCACCCGGCCGGCCCGGTCCAGCCGCTCCACCAGCGGCGTGCGCAGCACCCGGTGGGGCACGCCGTCGACCCGGGTCGTGACCACCGTGCCGGTGACATCGCTTGCGAGGTAGGCCTGCTTGACCGCGTCGGCCACCGGGCTGTCGCTGGTCAGCAGGAACCGGGTGCCCATCGCGATCCCGGCCGCGCCGTACGCGAGCGCGGCGACCAGCCCCCGGCCGTCGAAGAACCCGCCTGCCGCGATCACCGGGATGTCGACCGCGTCAACGACCTGGGGGATCAGCAGGCTGGTCGGCACCGAGCCGGTGTGCCCGCCGCCCTCTCCACCAGTCGCGATCACGGCGTCGATGCCCCATGCCGCTACCTTCTCCGCGTGCCGCCGGGCGCCGACCGAGGCGATGGTGATCACCCCGGCGTCCCGCAGCCTGCTGATCAGCTCCGGCCTCGGGGCGAGCGCGAACGAGGCGACCGGCACCTGCTCGGCGATGATCAGCCCGATCCGTTCAGCGGCATCCGGGGCGTCGGCGCGCAGGTTTACCCCGAACGGACCGGTGGTCCGCTCCTTCACTTCTTTTACGGCCGAACGAAGCTCATCGGTGCTCATCGTCGCCGACGCGATGACGCCGAGCCCGCCGGCCTCGGATGTGGCCGCCGCCAGCCGGGCGCCAGCCACATAGCCCATCCCGGCTTGGATGATCGGGCAGGAGATGCCGAGCAGGCCGGTCAGCCGCGTGTGGATCATCCCGCCTCCGGCTGATGCAACGGTGGCCGCAACGAGCCCAAATCCGCACCGGGCTCGTCAGGACGACACCTGATCCGCTCCGGGCTCGCTGGCCTGCGGCGGCCGGCCACTAGGCCAGCTCCTGCTCGCGCAGCCCGTTGGGATCCAGTGGGCCGCGGATCAGCGCCAGCTCCTCGGGCGTCGGCGGCCGGGTCTCCGGAACCTCTTCCGGAACGACCAGCGGGAAGCCGGTGCCGACGACGACATCGGGCACCGAGGTCCCCGGATGGACCGAGCGCAGCCGCATGGTGTGCTCCGGGGTCTGGAAGTCCAGGACGGCCAGGTTGGTGACGACAACGCGCAGCTCATGGAATTGGGCCCCGTGCCCATCGATGCTGCGCCCATCGATGCCGTGCCCATCGATGCCGTGCCCATCGACGCGGGCCGCCCGGTCGTAGCCGATGCCGCAGACCATGTCGACCCGCTCGACGAAGACGCGGCGCGAATGCCGGGGCACCCAGTAACTGGTCGGGTGGTTGATGGTGTTGCCGGGCGCGCCGCGCACGCCGAGTAGCTGAGCCCGGGGCCTGGCCCAGTCGCCGATGCAGGAGATGTTCTGGTTGCCATACCGGTCGATCTGCGCGGCCCCCATCATGACGTGCCGGCGGCCGGCCGCCACCATCGTGAAGACCGAACGGTACGGCAGCCAGCCCTCCACCGTGTCGTCAGACGCGGGGTTGCCGGGGTCAGCTGGGTCGCCAGGGTCAGCCGACGCGAGCAGGTAGGCCTCTCCGTCGGAGAGCAGCAGGTCCGGCGCGAAGGTGAGCCGCGCAAGCCGGGCGCCCAGAGTGGGGATCAGCCCCATCGGGCTGGCCAGGATGGCGCCGTCGCCGCGCCAGGCTTCGGCGCACGCCACCACGCAGACCTCAGCCAGGCTCGGGCTGCTCATGCTCTGCTTCCCGCTCGCCGCCGGGGCGCTTTGAGGCGCCGCCTTCCCTCGTCGCTCGTTCCTCGCTCCTCAGTCCAGGCAGCACTGCGCCCCGGCGGCGCGCTCATGCTGGGGCCGCCTGGCTCTCGGTGAACCGCTGGACGGCCTGCTGGTAGGTGGCCTCGTCGCCGGCCAGGTACTCGGCCGTGAACCGTGACCAGGCGTCCGGGTCGGCGGCCGCCGCCGCATAGTGCGCCTGGAACGCCTCATCGCGGCCGTAGTCCGGCACGCAGCTGGTGAAGTGCGCGCCGCGAGGGGCCTCGATCACGCCGTCCACCATGGCGCGGTTGATCAGCAGGCTCTGCGGCGGCCCGGACTCCAGCAAGCTCGCGGTCGACGCGATGCGCTCGCAGGACACGAAGGCGCGCGCCGCGGCGAGGCAGAACAGGTCATCGAAGTACGGGTCGGGGCCCAGGTACTGCCCGTTGCCCCGCTCATCCGCCCGGTTGACATGGACAAGGGCCGCGTCAAGCCGCAGAGCTGGCATCGCGACCAGCTCCTCGCCGTGGGCGTACGGGGAGCGCACCGTGAGGAGCTCCGGGTTAACCCGCGGCACGTCGGAGCCCAGGCCCGCCCGGATCGGCAGGAACGGCAGCCGGTGGGCGGCGGCGAGCAGGCCCCAGTGCAGCATGCCCTCGTCCAGCTCGGTGAGCTCGATCGTCCCGCTCTGGCGGGCCAGACGGAAATGTGGCTCGAGGGCGATCGTGTCGAGCGAGACGAAACCGCAGACCACCCGGCGGACCCGGCCGCCGGAAACCAGCAGCCCGACGTCGGGGCCCCCGTAGGAGACGATCGTCAGGTCGGTCAGGCCGGATCGCAGGATGGCGCGCACCAGCGCCATCGGCTTGCGACGGGATCCCCAGCCACCGATCCCGATCGTCATGCCCGAGCGGAGCTGGCCGATGACGTCGTCCGGGCTCATCACCTTGCCGGTCAGATTCGCCCCGCTGGTCACGCTCGCCCCGCTGGTCACGCCCGCGTTGCCGGTCACGCTCGCGTTGTCGGTCACGTTTGCCTTACTGGTCACGCTTACATTGCTGGTCACGCCAGCATTGCCGGTCACGCCCGCGTTGCCGGTCACGGCCACCGTCAATGCCCGTCTACGAACGCCTGGCGGGCCTCATCCGAGACGCCGGTCAGGTTGAGCTCGAAGGTGAACCCCTGCTCGTACCGGTAGGAGCGCTTGACATCGACGGGGTCGATGCCGTTCAGCGATTGCTTGGCCAGCCGGATGACCGCGGGGTCCTTCGCGGCGATCTCGGCGCCGACTCCAAGCGCGGCGGCCCGCAGGTCCTCTAGCGGCACGACATCGAGCACGGTGCCGAAGCTCAGCAGCTGCTGTGCCGTAATGGTGCGGCAGGTGTAGACCATGGCGCGCATCAGCTGCTGCGGCACCAGCCGGGACAGGTGAGTCGCCGCGCCGAGGGCGCCCCGGTCGACCTCGGGCAGGCCGAAGGTCGCGTCCTGCGCTGCGATGATGATGTCGGCGTTGCCGGCCAAGCCGACGCCACCGCCGAGGCAGAAGCCTTGTACCGCCGCGATCACCGGCACCGCGCACTCGTAGACCGCGGCGAACGCCGCGAAGCAGCCCCGGTTGGCGCCGAGCAGCGCCTCGTGCCCCGGCGTCCGCTGCATCTCCTTGATGTCCACGCCCGCGCAAAAGCCGCGGCCCTCAGCAGCCAGGATGACGGCCCGGACGTCCGGACCGGCGCCTGCCGTGGTCATGGCGTCAGCCAGCTCGAACCAGCCTCGGGCCGGCAGCGCGTTGACCGGCGGGAAGTCGATGATCACCTCGGCGATGCCGCCGCTGGTGCGGACCTCGATCCCCATCGCTGCTTCCTCGCCGTCGTCGCCCTACGCCTGGCTGACGCCGAGCACCGCCGTAGGACCTTACCTAGCGCTTGCTTGGTAGCCAGCCTAACATCAGGTCTATGCGCGTCGTCGATTGCGCGGGCCGGGCTGTGATCGTCACCGGAGGCACGAGGGGCATCGGGGCGGGCATCGCACGCGGCTTCCTGCAAGCCGGTGCGCACGTGCTGGTATGCGGCCGGACCGAGCCCGCGGACGCCGCCCTGCTGCCGAGCGCCAACGGCCGGAAGGCAGCCTTCGCCCGCGCGGACGTACGAGATCCAGAGCAGGCGCAGCGACTGGTCCGCGCCGCGGTGTACCTCTTCGGCCGGGTGGACGTCGTCGTGAGCAACGCGGGCGGGTCCCCCAACGCGGACGCTGCCACCGCCTCGCCGAGATTCCACGCCAAGATCGTTGAGCTGAACCTGATCGCGCCGCTGCTCATCGCGCAGAGCGCGAACGCCGTCATGCAGGACCAGCCCGAAGGCGGGTCGATCATCATGATCGGCAGCGTCAGCGGCACGCGGCCGTCGCCGGGAACCGCCGCGTATGGGGCAGCCAAGGCGGGCCTGCACCACCTGGCGACCAGCCTCGCCGTCGAGTGGGCGCCGAAGGTCAGGGTGAACAGCGTGGTGCCGGGAATGGTCGCTACCGAGTCGGCCGCCGAGCATTACGGGGATGCCCGCGGGGTGGCGGCCGCCGCCGGCACCGTGCCGCTGCAACGGATGGCGACCCCGGACGACGTGGCGGACGCCTGCCTGTTCCTGGCCTCACCGCAGGCGGCTTACGTCAGCGGCGCGGCGCTGACGCTGCACGGCGGCGGTGAGCGGCCCGCGTTCCTGGCGGCTGTCCAGGCCGCGGTGTACGCTCCCAAGGACTAGAACGTGTTCTATTAGAGGGGTTGGCCATGGTTGCATCGATCAAGCCGCATCGCGACGAAATCGGCCTCAGCGACGGCCTCATGCTGATCGACGGCGAGTGGCGTCCGGCTCAGTCCGGCGAGACCTGGAGCCACATCCATCCGGCTACCGGCGAGGAGGTTGCCTCGTTCCCGATCGCTGGGCCGGTGGATGTCGACAGCGCAGTCCGCGCGGCGCGGCGGGCCTTCGATGAGGGACCCTGGCCGCGGGCGCGGGCCAACGAGCGCATCCGGGTGCTGCGCCGGATCGCCGATCTGGTCCGCGAGCACGGCGATGAACTGCTCGCGCTGCAGGCGCTGGATAACAGCGTCCCGCTGAGCTTCGGCACCATCTACGCGACCTCGTCAGCCTTCGTGGCCGACGTCTTCGATCACCACGCCGGCTGGGTGGACAAGCTGGCCGGTGAGACGCTGCCGCCCTACCAGGGCGGCGATCACATGGTCTTCACCCTCCGCGAGCCCGTCGGCGTGGTCGGCGCGGTCATCCCGTGGAACGCGCCGCTGCTGTTGTTCGCCCAGAAGGTCGCCCCGGCGCTGGCGGTCGGCTGCACCATCGTGGTCAAGCCATCGGAGTACGGGACCTTCGCGGTGCTGCGCCTCGCCCGGCTGATCGAGGAGGCCGGGCTTCCGCCCGGGGTGCTCAACATCGTCACCGGACCTGGCGAGCCGACCGGCGACGCGCTGATCAGCCATCCGATGGTGAACAAGCTGTCCTTCACCGGCAGCCGGGCAGTCGGCCGCAAGATCATTGCCGCGTCGGCAGACGGGTTCAAACGAGTCAGCCTGGAACTCGGTGGCAAGAGCCCGGCGATCGTGTTCGCCGACGCGGACGTGTCCTCGGCGGCGGCGATCACGATGGGCACGGTCACCCTCGGCCTGTCCGGGCAGGTCTGCCTGGCGCAGACCCGGGCGCTGGTGCACCGGGACGTCGCCGACGACTTCCTCGGCATGGCCGAGATAATCGGAGGGATGGTCAGCTACGGCAACCCGTTCGACCCGGCGGTCACCGCCTCCCCGCTGATCAACACCCGGCAGATGGACCGGGTGCTCGGGCTGATCGCCCAGGGTCAGGCTGATGGCGCGCGGCTGGTCTGCGGGGGCACCCGCAGCGAGGGTGACCTGGCCGCAGGCAACTTCGTCGCGCCCACGTTGTTCACCGACGTGTCCAACGACATGAGCATCGCCAGGGAGGAGATCTTCGGCCCCGTGCTCTCGGTGATCCCGTTCGCCGACGAGGAGGAGGCAGTCCGGATCGCCAACGACACCGAGTACGGCCTCGCCGCCACGGTCTGGACCAGCGATATCAAGCGGGCCATGCGGATGACCAAGGCCATCAGGGCCGGCACCATCGGCATCAACGGCTACCAGTTGGAGCCGCACGCCGCCTTCGGTGGCTACCAGCAGTCCGGGCTCGGCCGTGAGGGCGGCCGGGCCGCCGTCGAGTCCTACACCGAGATCAAGACCGTCCTGCTCCCGATCACCGACGAGATGATGTAGCCCGCGTTCACTGACGAGATGATGTGGCCCGAGCGGGTGGCTTAGGGGCAGGGGCCGAAGGGTCAGGTGGCTGGCAACAGCTTGCTGTGGTCCCAGGAGATGATCCGCCGTGGTTCGACGGCGTAGCCGAACCGTTTGCGGGCGGCATGCTCGACGTACTCCTCCAGCGTGTCAGCGGGCGCGTCGGCCATCCCGGCGGCAACGCGCCGGCCGATTTCCCGCACGGCGGCCGGGTCCTCAATGCACTGGGTCACGCCCTGCACCTGCACGCCGCGCAGGTCGAAATATTGCTCGCCGGTCTCCACCAGGCAGGTGATCCGGGGGTCGCGGGCCAGATTGCGGGCCTTCTGCGACGATCGGTAGGTCCAGAACGTGATCTGATCGTCGAGCATCACGTAGTACATGGCGACCAGGTGCGGTGTTCCATCCTGGTTGATCGTCGCCAGTTGGACCTTGCGGAAGCCAGTCAGGAAAGCCGCGACCTCGTCGGCGGTCATGGCGACCCGATCGCGCTGCTTCATCCGGCCGCCCCGCTCATCCGGCCGCCCTGCTCATCCAGCGCTCCGCTCGTCCGGCTGCCGGTCATCAAGCTGCCTGACTTCATCGGGCCATCCTCCCTCACCCGGCCGGTCCGCTGCCGGGCGGGGTGAAGCCGATGGTCTCGCTGGCCAGCGTAAGCGTGTCCTCGCAGGCGAAGCCCGCCGAGGGTAGCGCAGCGGACGCTTCTGGGCCGGGCGCGGCCGAGTTGAACACGGGGCCCAGCGCTCGGTGCACCGAGTCCAGCGTCCACATGCCGTCGGCCGAGCCGTGCTCGGCGGCCAGGAAGGTCTCCCGGATCCTGGGCGGCTCCAGCACTGCGGCGACACCGCCGTGCACCACGAAGACCTCACCGTTGATCCCCGCCGCTGCCGGGCTGGCCAGGTACACCACCAGCGGCGCCACGTGTTCCGGGGCGAGCGGGTCGACCGCCGCGTCGGGTGGCGCGCCCATCAGGTCCGCTGTCATGGCGGTGCGGGCGCGCGGGCAGATGGCGTTGGCACGTACGCCATAGCGGGCACAGCCGCGCGCGGTGGCAATGGTCAGAGCGGCGATTCCGGCCTTGGCCGCGGCGTAGTTGGGCTGGCCGGGCGAGCCGAGCAGGAATGCCTCGGACGAGGTGTTCACGATTCTGGCGTAGACCGGGCCGCCGGCCTGCTTGCTCTGGTCGCGCCAGTAAGCGGTGGCGAAGCGGGTGGTCACGAAGTGGCCGCGTAGGTGCACCCGCAGGACGAGGTCCCATTCCTCGGCCGACATCGTGAAGATCATCCGGTCCCTGAGCACCCCGGCGTTGTTGACGAGGATGTCCAGGCGGCCGTAGGCATCGAGCGCGGCAGCCAGAAGTTCCTGGCCCGTCGCCCACTCCCCGACATCACCCGCGGACACGACAGCCTGCCCCCCGAGTGCCCTGATCTCGTCGGTCACGGCCTGCACAGCGTCTCCTGGCAGGTCGTTGAGTACCAGCATCGCCCCGGCCCTGGCCAATGCGAGTGACTCCGCCCGGCCGAGCCCGTTCCCGGCGCCGGTCACGATCGCGGCTCTGCCGTCCAGCCTCAGCGGGTCGTCCATGAGGAAGCTCCTTCTGTCAGTAGCCCGCACCGCTCAGTGGCGCCCACCGGGAGCAGCGCACCCGGTGAGCAGCCCGCACCGATCAGTAGCCGGGTCCACTCAGGATGCCGCCGTCCGCGACGAACTCGCTGCCGGTCGAGTAGGACGACTCATCGGAGGCCAGGTACGCCACGAGCCGCGAGATCTCGACCGGCTTGGCGAACCGGGCGAGCGGCATCGCCCGCAGGAAGGCGTCGCCGTCGCGCTCGGCGCCCCCGTCCGCGTCCAGAACCATCCTGGTCAGCACCCCGCCAGGATGGACCGAGTTGACCCGTATGCCGAACTCACCGAGCTCGTGGGCGGCAGCCTTGGTCATCCCACGGACCGCGAACTTGCTGGCGCTGTAGGCCGAAAGCCCGGCTGCCCCGGTAAATCCCTCGATGGAGGAGATGTTGACGATTGATCCGCCGCCCGCGGTGGTCATCGGCTCGATCACCGCCTTCATGCCCAGCCAGCAGCCGACCGCGTTTACCTCAAGGATCCGCCGGAAGTCGGCCAGCGGCATGTCGGCGATCGTGGCGAACTTCAGCACGCCAGCGTTGTTGACCAGCACGTCGAGCCGTCCGAAAGCGTCCAGCGCGGTGGCGACGGCTGCCGCCCAGTCTGCTTCGCTGGTCACGTCGTGATGCACGTACCGGCAGGACTTCTCGCCGAGCCCGGCGGCCACGGCCGCGCCCCTGTCGTCGAGCACGTCGCCGAAGACCACCCGCGCGCCTTCGGCGACGAAGTGACGCACATGCGATTTGCCCATCCCCCTGGCCCCGCCGGTGATCAAAGCGACCTTGCCGTCGAGCCGGCCCATGGTCCCCTCTCCGGTCTATTAAACCAAACGCTTGCTTGGTAGGAGCCTAACAGCCTTCCGGCCGCGCGGCCGGTGACGATGACGGTGACCTGCTTCAAGCCGGCTTCAACGTGGACCCTGTGGCGGCATCTGCTGCGGACCCGGCGGCCGCCTTCGCCGTTGGGCTGTTGATCCCGTCGAACAGCAGCCAGAGGAATTCGTCCACCACCTGATCGGTGGTAAAGCCCCCGGCCCGCCGCCACTGCGCCGGGATCCACAGGACGTCCCGGAGCAGCCGGTAGGTGAGCCTCGCGTCCAGGTCAGCGCGGAAGACGCCGGACGCCTGGCCGAGTTCCAGTTGCGTGATCCAGATCCGCTCGATCTCGCGCAGGGCCTTGCGCAGGTAATCGAACCGGGGTTGGGCGCTGAAGTAGCTCCAGTCGTTCTGCAGCATCGCGAGGGCGGCCCGGTGCCGGGCAAGGGTACCGCTGGTCGAGCGGACGATCTGCTCGAGTACGGCGCGCGGCCCCCCGGCCAAGGCGACGGCGGCACGGTAGCCAGCGAGCACCTCGCTCATGAAGCTCGACAGGATCTCGTCGCCGATCGACTCCTTGGAGTCGAAGTGGTGGTAGAGGCTGCCCGAGAGAATCCCGGCGGCGTCCGCGATCTCGCGCACCGTCGTGGCGCGGTAGCCTTTCTGCGCGAAAAGATCACCGGCGAGCCGGACCATGTCGGCCCGGCGCTCCGACCGCATGGCTCCGTCGGCGGTGATGGTACCCGCGGATCCGCCCCGGCCGGCGGCGCGGCCCTTCCTCGTCGTGCTCACCCGGTCATTATCGCAGTTACCGTCCTAGCCTCCCTAACGCTTGCTCGGTCGGCCGGCCCGCATGTCTTGCGGAACTGCACTGAAACCTGTTCTACTTTACCCGCAGCAATCGCCTCACGTTCTGTGACACCGGAGGTGGGTCGTGCGGGCCGCGATACTCCATTCGATCGACGACGAGAAGATCGACATCCGCGATGATGTCACAGCCGTGGGCCCGGGGCCGGGCCAGGTCCGGATCCGGGTCCGGGCCGCCGGAGTGTGTCATTCGGACCTCTCCGCCCGCAACGGCGGGCTACCCCAGCCGGTACCGGCGATCCTCGGGCACGAGGCCGCCGGCGATGTGATCGCGGTCGGCGACGGCGTGGCTGACCTCGCTGTCGGGGACCGGGTGATCGCGAGCTGGCTGCCGCCCTGCGGCTCGTGCCCGTCCTGCCTGCGCGGCGAGCCGTACCTGTGCATGGCCCACGTCATCGCGGCCTACATCGAGCCGCGCTTCCTGGTCGGCGACACCCCGGCGTTCGGGATGGCCGGCTGCGGCGCATTCGCCGAGGAGATGGTGGTGCCGCGGGAAGGCGCGGTGAAGATCGCGGCCGATGTGCCGTACGAAGTGGCCGCGCTGGTCGGCTGTGGCGTGATGACCGGGGTCGGCGCGGTCATCAACACCGCGCGCGTCGAGCCCGGCGCGACCGTCGTGGTCATCGGCTGCGGGGGCGTGGGCATTGCGGCGATCCAGGGGGCCCGCCTCTCCGGCGCGACTGTCATCGTCGGGGTCGACACCGTGCCGTCCAAGCACGAGGCGGCCCGCCGTTTCGGTGCCACCCATGCCGTCCACCCGGATGATTTGGGCGGGCTCTCGGCTGAGCTCACCGGCGGGGAAGGCTTCGACTACGCCTTCGAGGTGGTGGGTACCCCGCAGACGATCCGGGCCGCGTGGACGGCGGCGCGCCGGGGCGGAACCGTCGTGATCGTCGGCGCCGGGCGCCCCGACCAGCAGGTCGAGTTCACTCCGTTCGAGTTGCTCTTTGACGGCAAGAAGATGCTCGGCTCGCTCTACGGCTCGGCCGACGTGCGGCGCGACTACGCAAGGATGCTCGGCTTGTGGCGGGCCGGCCGCCTGGACCTCGAACGCATGATCACCCAGCGCCTGAAACTCGATGACCTCGACCACGCCCTGGGTGCGCTCGGTCACGGCGACGTCATCCGGCAGGTCATCATCCACGACTGAGCCGGACGCGGAGGTCACGGGATAGCTGACGCGGGTCGCGGCCGCCGGCGTGTATGCGGCCGCCGAAGCGCCGGACCTCATCCGGGGACTTGTGCTCGCCGCGCCGTTCGTGCGCGATGGCAGGCAGTCCTTCGTGCAGCGGCAGCTCATCGGGTGTCAGCACGCCCCATGCTGTCCACGGCCCCAGCATCCCGGGGGCCGTCGCGTAGCCGGCCGCACCTCCTTCGCGCAAGCGGGGATTTTACTCCGCGCGGCCGGCCCGGCTGCCTGAGAAGGCACATCGGAAGACGGCACGGAGCGCACCGTGCATGTTCATACTGGACTGGGGTCGGGTCGACCGCGAGAAACAAAGGGCTCGCTCACGGAAGGGCGGACATGCGAGAGGCGGTGCCCGCGACGGGTAACGAGCACCCACGCCGCCTGGACACGGCAAGTGAGACGGGCCGGACTGTGGATATCTTCACCGACGGTGCGTGCGCGCCCAATCCAGGCCCCGGCGGGTGGGGCGCCATCTTGCGGTACGGCGGCCATGAGAAGGAGATCTACGGCGGCGAGCCGGTCACCACGAACAACCGCATGGAGATCATGGCCGCCATCCAAGGACTGGAGAGCCTGACCCGGCCATCGAGCGTGCGCGTGTATACCGACAGCGTGTACCTGCGGAAAGGCATCACCGAATGGGTGCCCGCGTGGAAGCGCAATGGCTGGATGACCAGAGAGAAGAAGCCGGTCAAGAACTCCGACCTATGGATGCGGCTGGACTCGGCGGCCCAGAAGCACCAGGTGCGGTGGTTCTGGGTCAAAGGCCACGCGGGACACCCCGAGAACGAGCGCGCCGACGAACTGGCCTGCCGGGGCGCCAAGGAGGCCGCCGCCCAGGTAATCGACGGCGAGTGGGGACCAGGGGCCAGTGAGATCTACGGCAGCGTTCTCCATCGGGCCGGGAGTGAGCCCTAGATACGCGCCAGGCAGCCTTCACCAAGGGCGCGACGGCGGTGTGGCATAGTTCGTAAACATGACGGCACCCGGTGCGACGGGTCAGAGATCTGCTGCGGTGCGCCTGGGAGGTATCGGGCTGCTCGCTGCCGGAGTGGCCGTGGCGCTGTACGTGGCCGGCCGGCTGCACACGCCGAACTACACGTTCGGCTTGTTCGGGAGTGTGGGCCTGGACGCGGTCAAGCTCAAGTCCACGCTGGCGTCCATCGCGCTCGGCCTGGCCGTACTGCAGGTACTGCTCGCCCTGTGGATCTACCGCAAGCTGCCGCTGGCGGGCAGCCCGCCGCGTCCGGTGCGGCCGGCGCACAGGATCATCGGCTTCGCCCTGTTCGCGCTCACCCTGCCGATCGCCGTGCACTGCCTCATCGCCTACGGCGTGCAGCTCACCAGCCTCAGGGTTGCCGTGCACTCGCTCGCGGGCTGCTTCTTCTACGGTGCCTTCGTCGCGAAGGTGCTGCTGGTACAGAGCCGGCGGCTGCCTGGCTGGGTGCTGCCGGTCGCTGGCGGCACGCTCGCCGTCGTCGTCGGCGTGCTCTGGTACACCTCGGCGCTCTGGTACTACAACGGCTATCAATTGCCCGGCGCTTAGGCCCCGGAGCCGCCGCGGTCCATCGACGGCCTGTCCTGTTAGCGGTGTCGTGTTCGTCCTATACGTGAACGCAGACGGGCCACACGGGGAAGGGGACGGTCATGGCGGTGTATGCGGCGTTGCTCTACCTGCCGGAGGGCAGCGACTGGATGATGCCGGAGGTGCGTGAGGAGCATGGCGCTTTCGGGGCGGCGGCCTCGGAGGTGATCCGGGGTGCGGTGGCGTTGTATCCGACGGGGTCGGCGACGACGATCACCGTCGCGGGTGGTCCGGGCGGTGATGTCATGGTCACCGACGGCCCGTACGCCGAGGCGAAGGAGATCCTCATCGGCCTCTACCTCATTGAGGCGGCCGATCTCGACGAGGCGATTGGCTGGGCGGCACGGATCCCGACCGCGTGGCGCGGCAAGGTCGAGTTGCGCCCGGTGCTGCCGATCGGCGGCGGCGCGTCCTGACGATGACGCCGGAGGAACAACTGGCCGAGACGATCCGCCGTGAGGGCGCCCGGGTTCTCGCCACCCTGATTCGCACGCTGGGCAGCCTCCAGCTGGCCGAGGATGCCGTGCAGGACGCCGCCGTCGCCGCGTTGCAGACCTGGCCGCGCGATGGGATTCCCGGTGACCCGCGGGCGTGGCTGGCCGTCACGGCCCGGCACAAGGCGTACGACGCGCTGCGTCGTGAGGCCGTCCGGCCGGGCAAGGAGCTGGCGTCCGCCGGCGGCGTCGCGCCGGTGGTGCCCGATCCGGTGCCGGAGGTGCTGGAGTTGGTTGAGCCCGACAGCGTCGTCCGTGACGACCAGCTGCGGCTGGTCTTCACCTGTTGTCATCCGGCGTTGGCGCGCGAGGCGCAGGTGGCGCTGGCGTTGCGGACTTTGGCCGGGCTCGATGTCGCGGCCATCGCGCGTGGGTTCCTGGTGCCGGAGGCGACGATGGCCAAGCGGTTGACCCGTGCCAGGCAGAAGATCGCCCAGGCGCGGATTCCGTATCGGGTGCCGTCGGATGCCGAGCTGCCCGCCCGGCTGGCGTCGGTGCTCGCGGTGGTGCATCTGATCGCGACGGAGTCCCATGCGCCGAGCGCGGGCGAACAGGTCACGCGGGTCGATCTGGAGGCCGAAGCGGCACGGTTGGCCCGGCTGCTGACCGAGCTGATGCCCGGCGAGCCGGAGGTGCTGGCGTTGCTGGCGTTGCTGCTGTTCACGGCCGCGCGACGGCCCGCCCGCGTCGATGTGGCCGGAGACCCGGTTCCGCTGGCCGATCAGGACCGGTCCCGGTGGGATCACGCGGCGATCGACGAGGCGTCGGCGCTGTTGGCTGAGGCGGTGCGACGATCTCAGGGTGTTGCGGGCTCGTACCAGTTGCAGGCGCATCTGTCCGCGTGCCACAGCACCGCGCAGGCGTACCGCGACACCGACTGGGATCGTATCGTCACGCTCTACGATCTGCTGCTGAGGCGGTCGGCGAACCCGGCCGTGGCGTTGAACCGGGCCGTGGCGGTGGGCGAACGCGACGGGCCTGCCGCCGGGCTGGCGGCCTTGGACGCGATCACCGGGATGACGCGCTCGCACCTGTGGCACGCCGGGCGGGCCGAGGCGCTGCGCGGTCTCGGGCGAACCGGGCAGGCACGTGAGGCTGTGCGGCAGGCGCTGGAGCTGGCGCCGACCGCCCCGGAACGCAGGCTCCTGACCCGCCGCCTCACCGAGATGCCGCCGCCCTGAAGATTCGCGCGAAAGGGGCATCTCCGGTGTCCTTTCGCGCGACCCCTCTTCGTCCTCGATGTGGAAACGGAAATCACGCATCGAGGAGGACACAATGACTGCCCTGACCACCAGCCCGGCCCCGGCGGCGCGTGCCGGGGAGCCGCGCTCGGCGACCGGCTCGTCACGTCGGGCGCGGGTGACGCTGATCGTCGGCTCGCTGGCCGGATTCATGATCGGCCTGGACGCGACCGTGGTGGCCACGGCGCTGCCCACGATTCACGCGACGCTGCACGCGAGCGCGTCGACGCTGGGATGGACAGTGTCCGCCTACAGTCTGGCCTTCGCCGCGCTGATCCTGACCGGTACCGCGCTGGGCGATCTGTTCGGTCGCCGCCGGGTGTTCCTCGCCGGCTTTGCGGTGTTCACCCTCGCATCAGCGGCGTGTGCGCTCGCCCCCGGCGCGGCCTGGTTGATCGCCGCCCGCGCGGTGCAGGGAGCCGGCGGCGGGATCGCCACGCCGCTGAGCCTCGTCCTGATCACCGAGGCGTTCCCGGCGCAGCGTCGCGGCGCGGTGGTCGGCATCTGGGGAGCGATCACCGGTGTCGCCGTCGGCTTCGGCCCGGTGATCGGCGGCGCGATCGTGCAAGGTATCGCCTGGCAGTGGGTGTTCTGGGTGAACGTCCCGATCGGGATCGTCCTGGTCACGCTCGGCCGACGTCTGCTCGCCGAAAGCCGCGGCCCATCCCGTAGGCTCGACCCACTCGGCCTGGTGCTGGCGGCCGGGGCCGTCTTCGCGATCACCGATGCGCTGCTGCGCGGCCCGCAGACCGGCTGGCACAGCACCGAAGTGCTGAGTCTGTTCGGGATCGGCACCGGCCTCGCGGCCGCCTTTGTGCTGGTCGAACGCCACTCGACGCACCCGATGGTGCCGCTCCGCCTGTTCACCAACCCCATGCTGCGCGCCGCGGTGACAACCCGGTTCCTGCTGTTCGCCACGATCCTCGGAGCCGCGTTCATGGTGCCTCAGTACCTGCAGCTGGCCCACGGATTCAGCCCTCTGCGGACCGGCCTCGGCCTGTTGCCGTTCACCGGCCCGATGATGCTGATCGCGCCGATGGCCGGGAAAGTGGCTGACCGCTTCGGCGAGCGCGTGCCGATCGTCGCCGGGTTTGTACTCGATGCGGCCGGCTTCACGCTGCTGGGCTTGACCGTGACCGCGACGGGCGGCTACCTCGCCGCGGCGGTCCCGCTGCTGCTCGCAGGAGTGGGCGTCGGGCTGGCCGTGCCGACCACGGTCTCCGCCTCCTTGCGCGCCCTCGGCCCACAGCAGGTCAGCCTGGCCAGCGGCGTCGGTTCGACGCTGCAGACCATCGGCGGCGTGTTCGGCATCGCTACCGTCGCCGCGGTCTTCGCCAGCGCCGGCAGCTACCTCAACCCGAACGACTTCGTCAACGGACTGCGACCCGCGCTGCTCGCCCTGGCCGGGCTGGCCGCTCTTGGAGCGCTGGCCGGACTCGCCCTCCGGAACAAAGCCACGGCAAAATCCCGGTAGCCCGGACTCTCCGGTGGCCGCCGGACGCCGTGACCCCGGCTTCGATAAGCCGGGGTTACGGGATGTCCAGGGAGATCGCGAAGGTGAAGCGGTCGCCGCGGTAGTGGATCCGGGCCACGTCGACCGGGGTCCCGCCGGCCGCGTAGGTGACGTTGTCCGATACCAGCACCGGGCTGAGCACATCAACGCGCAGCAGGGCGGCCAGGCCGGCCGTTGCGGTGCGGGCTGAGACCGCGTTGTCGATCCGGGTGAGCGGCAACGACAGGTCGTTATGCAGGATCTTGGTGATCGGTGCGGCAATCAGTGCTTCGTCCGTGATGCGGTCGGCGTGCTCCGGGCGCAGGTAATTCTCGGCGTAGCTCACCGGGACGCCGCCATCGAGGCGCAGCCGGCGGATGAGGACGGCTTGCCCGGCCGTCCCGAGCCGCGCCGCGGGGCCGCTGCCCCCGGGAACCCGGGCCCGTCCCAGGACCTGGATCTCGTCGCTGGATTGCTGGGCCATGATCGCGTCCGCCGAACCGAGTACCCGCAGCGTGCGCGAGCGCAGTGCATCGGGGTTGGCGAAGGTGCCGCGGCGCCGGTGCCGGGTGATCAGCCCGTCCGCGGCCAGCGAGGCCAGCGCCTGGCGCACGGTGGTCACGCTGACGCCGAAATGCCGGGCGAACTGCGCCTCGGTGGGCAGGCGGGTCGGGGCGTCGTGATCGAGCCCGGCGATGGCCGCGCGCAGGCTCGCCGCAAGCTGATACCACAGCGGCAGTGCCCCGGTGAAGCGGGGCGGGGGCTCCTCAAGCAGCCCGGCGGCCGGGTGCGCCGGGCCATCCGGGTGCGCCGGGCCATCCGGGTGCGCCGGGCCGACGGGGGCGGCGGGCGGCGCTGTAGTCACCGGGTTACGCCGTCGGCCGGGAAGGAGCGGGTCAGCCCGTCCCAGACAGCGTCGTAGTCGGGCTGCCGGTGGGCCGCCTGCATCGCCTGCCGGGTCGGGACCATCATCCAGCGGCTCTCGAACATGAACGCCAGGGTGCCGTCGATCTTCTCCGGTCGCAGGTTCGCGCTGCTCGCCCGGGCAAATGTCTCGGCGTCCGGGCCGTGCGAGGTGAAGGTGTTGTGCAGGCTTGCCCCGCCGGGCAGGAAGCCCTCGGCCTTGGCGTCGTAGGTGCCACGCACCAGGCCCATGAACTCGGACATGATGTTGCGGTGGTACCACGGGGGGCGGAAGGTGTCCTCGCCGACCAGCCACCGTGGCGGGAAGATCACGAAGTCCGCGTTGGCCAGGCCGGGAGTCTCGGTCGGTGACGTCAGCACGGTGTAGATCGACGGGTCGGGGTGGTCGAAGCTGACCGTGCCGATGGCCATGAAGTTGGCCGTGTCGTACTTGACCGGCACATAGCTGCCGTGCCAGGCGACGACGTCCAGCGGGGAATGGTCGTAGTCCGCGGCCCAAAGGTTGCCGCCGAACTTCTGCACGACTTGCACTCCGCCGCTTCGGTCCTCGAACGCCGCTGTCGGCGCCAGGAAGTCACGCTCGTCCGCCAGCCCGTTCGCGCCGATCGGGCCGCGCTCGGGCAAAGTGAATGCCGCGCCGTAGTTCTCGCAGAGGTAGCCGCGGGCCTGCCCGTCCGGCAGCTCGACACGGAACCTGATGCCCCGCGGGACCACGGCAACCTCACCCGGCCGCAGCCACAACGGGCCCAGTTCGGTATGCAACAGCAAAGAACCGGATTCCGGAACGAAAAGAAGCTCTCCATCGGAATCGACGAAATAGCGGCCGTCCATGGAACTCGTCGCGGCGTACAGGTGCACAGCCATGCCGTTACGTGTCTTGGTGTCGCCGTTGCCGGCCACCGTGTACAGGCCGTCGATGAAGTCGGCCGGGCCGTCCGGCATGGGCAGCGGGTCCCACCGCAGCCGGTTCGGATCGGGCTCGATCTCATCGAACGGGGCGCTGCGCAGCGACCCGTTGCCGATGCGGGCGAACCGCGGGTGGGCGGCCGACGGCATCATCCGGTAGACCCAGGTGCGCCTGTTCACCGCGCGCGGCTGGGTGAACGCGGTGCCGCTGACCTGCTCCGCGTAGAGGCCCAGCGGCGCGCGCTGCGGCGAGTTGCGGCCCGCCGGCAACGCCCCGGCCACCGCCTCGCTGACGAACTCGTTCCCGAAGCCGGGCTGGTAACGGAAGCCGCGATCGCCAGCGGCGCCGTCCTGCCCGGCCTGATGCCCAGTGACCTCGTTCGCAGCGACCTCGTGCATGGCTGCCTCCCGTTTTCTACTATTCATCTGATTAATAAAATCATTAGCGCAACGTATGGTCAACGCGGCGTCCAGTGATCAAGCTGGAACAGGTCGGCCAGGGCCGCGGGGTCATCGGTCCGGCGCTCCATCGAGTCGAGCATGGTGAGTGCCGGACGCGAACATCACGCCTCGGGCCGCATCAGCTCCCCGCCGGAACGCCGCGATCGCCGCGTCGGTGCGCTTCTGCGCGTCGGCCAGCGGTTCGACCGGCTCCTGACGGTCTGTGCTCAGCCACATGAAAGCCTGCAGGCGCTCTTGCGTGAGCTCGGCCGCGAGGGCATCAGCAGGCGCGCCGATCTCGGCGTCCTGGACGCTGTAGTCGCGCTCCTGGATGGCGTTCCCGAGCGTGACGCTCGCGGCGTAACCCCAGAGGGCCAGCAGCGAGAGCATGGGGACGATGAACAGACCCACGAGTGTGAGCCGGATCGGCCGCGGGCGGGAAGCCATGGCACCCCTCACGATGACTCGCAGGGCGGGAGGGATCGGCCCGTCTCACTAGGCGTCCCCGTGGCCTTCCTCGTCATCTTCGAAGAGGGCGGGAGCGTAGCACCCGATGAACCGGGTTTAGGCCAGCAAACCAGGGCATATGTCAAGAAATCTTGCTGAGCTCAGCTTCCGCCAGTTCATGGGCGTAACGCCGGCCCGGCCTGCTCGCATGGCGGATGTACGTTTCATTTTCCGGCGTATCTTCGCGGCCCGCTGCGATCTTGCCCGGCGTCTGGCCAGCGTGTCTCCCACCGCGAGGCGCGGCCAGGTTCTTCAGAGGGCGCGCATTCTGTTGTTGCGGGCGCCGTGCTCGACCTCGGCCAGGCCCAGCGCCTCCAGAACCGGAGGAACGTAGTTACCGAACCGGCCGCGCAGTCCCTTCTTCAGGCCATACCAGCCGCCGACGGGATTGGCCGGGGACCGGGCCCAGGCCTCGACCGTGCCCTCCTTGGCCTCCTTCTGCTCGTCTGCGTTGCCAAGCGGCATCCAGTCGCCGTGCTCGTGCAGCATCGTGTGCAGATCATCGATGCAGCGAAGCAGGTAGCGCAGCTGGGTCGTGCCAACCTGGACGACGAGCGCGGGCGGGTCGGACTTCTCGTCGCGCCACCCCTCGAATTCGGACTTCCCCGGCGGCGTGCTCAAGATCCACGGATCGTCGGCAGTTCCCGATCCGGTGACAACGGTCCCCATAATGCGTCTCCCCTCGTGATCATCCTGGCGATTATGACAGCTGATACATGACATCTCCTGTCATGATTCGGGACTATCTTGGGCTCTGTGCGCGCCAGCCGACTGGTCGGCCTGCTCGGTCTGCTGCAAGCCCGGGGCCGGATGACAGCGAAACAGCTCGCTGCCGAGCTTGAGGTGTCGCAGCGCACCATCCTCCGTGACATCGAGGCCCTGAGCGGCGCTGGCATCCCGGTCTACGCCGTCCGGGGGTCTGCGGGCGGATTCCAGTTGCTCGACGGATTCAGCAACGACCTTCCGGCCACCCGGTACCGGCGGGACAGCGTGGGCGTGCAGGCCGGCGCGCGGCGGGCACGGATCCGGCTCTCGCCGCGCGGTCGGCGGCTCGCGGCGCTCCTCGGCCGGCCGGCCGGCGTCCGGATCCGCAGGAACGTTCCTCCGGTCGCGGGCCGCGAGGACTGGGTCGAGGCGTCGGTGCGGATCGACTCGATCTCCTCAGCGGTTCTCGACATGCTCGCTCTCGGCGCTGAGGTCGAGGTGGTGTATCCGGCCGAGCTGCGCACGCAGGTGCACGAGACGGCCAGGAGGCTGGCCGAGCTGCACGCCGACAACGTGCCCGAGCCCCGCGGCATGTGACGCCGGGTGCTCGCCCGGGACCCGGCCGTGCGACTCGTGCCACCATTCGCTCAGTGCGAGCCGCATCAAACTCGGCAGCAGGTCACGCGACCTCCTGACCAGCCAGCCGGTTCCCTTCGTCGCCATCCAGTGGGCCTGCGCCCAGGCGCTGGGTTCCGGGTTGGCCGGCTCGGGACTGGGCAGCGCCAGCGGTGCGATCCCGTGCTCCGCGAGCCTGGCCGCGAACTGCCGGGCCAGCAGCCGGTGGCCGCGCTCACTGGGGTGCAGCCGGTCCACCCCCCACATGCGCTTGTCATAGATCTCCGGGTAAGAGGCCAGATCGACGTGGACAACGTCGTAGCGCAGCGCCAGCTGGCCGAGAACAGCGTTGATCGCATGGGCGCGGCGGGCGAGCGGGCGCCGGATGGATGCGGGGATTTTCAGCAGGAGCCCCGGGTCCGGAAGGCTCGCGGTAAGGACAAGCGCCCCCGCACGCTGCAGCGCGACGATGATCTCTTCCAGGTCCTCGGCGATCGCGGCGAGCTCGAACTTCCCGCGCAGCGTGTCGTTGATGCCGGCCAGCACCGAGGCAAACGCGGGCCGCATGGACAATGCCCGGGGCAACTGCTCGACGGCCACGTCGCTGATGAGGGCACCACAACGGGCCAGGTTGCTCATCTCGACCTGATCCGGGGGAGCCAGCGAGTCGGCCAGGAGGGCCGCCCAGCCGCGCCAGCCACCATACGGCATCGGATCACCGAGGCCGACCGTGACCGAGTCGCCCAGCGCGGCAAAGCGCATCTTCCCCCCGGGCTCCGGCCAGGGAGTTCCAGGGCCGCAGGCAGCCGTCACCGTAGGGGCCCGCTCACGCGGTGTCTCCCGCTCGCCTCCGGGGGCCCCGGCGGCATCCCCGCGGAGCCGTTGTGCCGTGAAGGTCTTATCTGGTGCGCGCGCAGGAAGCCGTCCACGGCAGTTGACCAGTCGAACCGTTCGGCCTGTTCACGCGCCACGCGCCTGCGCTCGGCCACGTCGCGTTGCAGGAGCCGCTCGGTAGCGTCGGCGTACGCCGCATCGTCGTCCTCGACGGCCAGACCGGCCGGCCCGATCACCTCGGGCAGGGCGCTCCGGCTGCTCACCACGACCGGCGTGCCGCTGGCCAGAGCCTCAAGCGCGGATAGGCCGAACGTCTCGACCGGCCCGGGGGCGATCGCAACGTCGGCGCTGGCGAGCAGCCTGGCCAGCAGCCCGCGATCGGC
>WNFF01000741.1_pt1 | contig 42595 bp, 39 predicted proteins | sample 5400441 | NCBI WGS metagenome assembly WNFF01 (sample SAMN13153345, study PRJNA577476) | soil metagenome | isolation source: 120 cm saprolite under Douglas fir tree site 2 hole 3 replicate 1 | place: USA:California | collected 2015-04-18
CCGGTGCGCAGCTCGCTGCACGGCACCCTGGTGGGGACGGCCATCGCCGACCCGGCGCGCTATTCGCTCTGTCAGATCACCAACCCCGATCTGAACGAGACGCAGGTCTACGGCATTGGCGACAAGTACCAGGGCGCGCGCATCTACCTCGTCGAGAGAGAGCGCGTGCTCGTCGATAACGAGGGCAAGAACGAGTACATCGACAACAGCGCCGCCCCGCCGCCCAACCTCGGCATCGCGCCCATCCCGCAGCCCGGCATGGTCGTGGCGGGCGGCGGCGATGGCGTGAAGCAGCTCTCGGAAAACCAGTACGTGGTGGCGAAGAGCGAGATCAACAACGCGCTCACCAACCTTTCCGACCTGGCGACGAAGGCGCGCATCGTCCCGTCGTTCAAGAACGGCGTCGCCAACGGGTTCAAGCTCTTCTCCATCGTGCCCGACTCGCTCTACGCGAAGATCGGCGTGCAGAACGGCGACGTCATCCGCCGCATCAACGGGTACGAGATGAACAGCCCCGACAAGGCGCTGGAGATCTACCAGAAGCTGCGCGACGCAAACCGCATCGAGATCGAGCTCGAGCGCCGCGGCGAGACCATCCGCAAGACGTACTCCATCGAGTAGTCCAGGAGATCCATGCGTATCGCGCTTGGCCTGCTCACCCTCGCCGCTACCCTCGCGTTCGCCCATCCTTTGCGCGCGCAGGAGGACGTCGAGGCCGATGACGCGCAACCGAAGCCGCCGGTGCCGCCCAACCGCGGCGTGTACCTCAAGCCGCAGGCGGGGATGCCCAGCGAGGACGAGGACCTCCCGCGGCGCCGGGTGAAGCCGATCCCGTCGAAGAAGCCGCCGGCGGGCCCGCCCTACACGAACACCATCGCGCCCAAGATGCCCGCGGCGGCGGCGGCCCCGGGCGCGACGCGCGCCACCGAGCCGCCGGCCACGCCGCCGGTCGAGAAGAAGGACATCCACACCAACGCCAAGACGGTGGTGATGTCGTTCGACAAGCGCGACCTGGCGGAGGTGATCCAGTTCGTCAGCCAGTTCACGCAGCGCAACTTCATCCTGCCGGAGCGGGTGTCGGGAAAGATCACCATCCTCTCCAACTCGCCCATTCCCGCCGACGAGGTGTGGAACGTCTTCGTCGCGGCGCTCGACGCCAACAACTGGGCCGTCTATCCGGTGGGCCGCTACTGGAAGCTGGTGGAGAAGAAGCAGTCGTCGCGCGCGAACGTGCCCATCTACGTCGAGCCGGGAGCGGAGGCGCCGGCCATCGAGCAGATGGTCACCAAGCTGTTCAAGCTCCGCTACGTCGAGGCGGACCAGATGCGCAACGTGCTCAACCAGTTCACCTCGCGCGATTCCGATTTCCAGATCTTTCCGCCCGACACTCTGATCATTTCCGACCTGGGCCTGAACATGCGCCGGCTGGAGAAGCTGGTGGGGCAGCTCGACCAGCCGGGCGGGTCGGAGGAGATCCACATCGTCCCCGTGCAGTACGCGGGCGCGCAGGAGCTGGCGCAGAAGCTCACCGAGATCTTCTCGGCGCAGACCGGCGCCAGGCCCGGCTCCGCGCGCCAGCTCGGCGTCGGGGAGCCCATGCAAATGCAGCCGCCCCAGCCCGGCATGCCGCTGCAGCCGCCCGGACCACAAGTGTCGGGCGGGCCGGTGCAGGTGAGCAAGATCATCCCCGAGGAGCGCACCAACAAGCTCATCGTCATCGCCGGCGGGAAGTCGTTCTCGCGCGTGCTCGAGCTCATCCGGCAGCTCGACGTGCCCTCGGGCGAAGGCGGCGTGCACGTCTACTACCTCGAAAACGCCAAGGCCGAGGACGTGGCCTCCACGCTGCAGGCGCTGGCGCAGGGCCTCTCTTCCAAGCGGACCGGCGGCCCCGGCGGCGCGCCTCCGGGGATGACCGGCGCGCCGGGCGGCGCGGCCACGGCCGACCTGTTCAGCGGGCAAGTGAAAATCACCGCCGATAAAAACACCAACTCGCTCGTCGTCATCGCCAGCCAGGCCGATTATCGAAATCTGGTCAAGGTGGTCGAGCGGCTCGACATCCGCCGCCGCCAGGTCTTCGTCGAGGCGGTCATCATGGAGGTCAACCTTCAGAACGACCTCGAGCTGGGCGTTTCCGCGCACGGCGGCACCGTCCTCAACAACGTCTCCTTCCGCGGCGTCAAGGGCGACGCGCCGGTGGTGGTGGGCAGCGAGCTGGGCGGGTTGAACTCGCTGGGCGGCGTGGCTTCGCTCGCCTCGCTGAGCGGCTTTCTCGCCGGCATCCAGGGCCCGCCCATCACCGTGGCGGGCATCACCGTGCCCTCCTTCTCCATCGTGCTCAACGCGCTGCAGAGCTCCAGCGACGTCAACGTGATCAGCACGCCGCACGTGATCATGACCGACAACACCGAGGGCGAGATCACCGTCGGCCAGAACGTCCCCTTCCAGGCCGGCTACGCGCCCAGCCTCACCGGTCTCGGCGGGCTCACCGGGACCACGGGCACCACGGGCACGACCGGCACCACGCCGCTCAACTCGTCGCTCCTCGGCCTGGGGGGACTCGGCTCGCTCTACGCGCCCATCCAGCGCCAGAACGTCGAGCTGCGCCTGCGCATCAAGCCGCAGATCAACGAGAGCGACTACGTGCGGCTCGAGGTGGACGAGCAGACCGAGGAGATCGCCAGCGTCGACAAGCAGCTCGGCCCGACCACCTCGAAGCGCAGCGCCAAGACGACGGTGGTGGCCAAGGACCAGGAGACGGTGGTGCTGGGCGGCCTCATCCAGGAGCGCACCATCCGCGACGTGAAGAAGGTCCCGGTGCTCGGCTCGCTGCCGCTGGTGGGCTGGCTGTTCCGCAACGAGAGCTCGAGGAAGAGCAAGACCAACCTGCTCTTGTTCCTCACGCCGTACATCATTCGCGACCAGAGCGACTACCGAAGGATCTTCGAACGCAAGATGGCCGAGCGCGCGGAATTCGTGAAGCGCTTCTATGGCGACGAGCCGGGATACGAGGCGAACATCGATTACGAGCGGAAACAAGGACCGCTCTCGCGCGTCCGGCGCGGCGTGACCGACGAGCTCAACAAGGTCGAAAACGGCGGGCCCGGCTCCTCGGACCAACGGGTGATCGGGCCGGCGCAACGTTATACTCCGCAGCAGATGGACCGCGGGTCGTCGCCGGCGGCGCCTCCCTCGCCTGCTCCGGTTCCGATCGACCAGAGGAAGGATGCCGCTCCGGGCGTGCAAACGCCCGAGCCGCCGCCGCCGCCCCCCGATGACAAGGCGGCGCCCGATCGTTGAGGTTTGAATGGACCCTTTGTCGCCAGCCGCGCTCGAAACGACGCCGAAGAAGCGGAGCCTGGCGGGGCGGCCGCTGGGCGAGATCCTGCTCGCCAACAGCGTCATCTCGCGCGAGAAGCTCGAGGAAGCGTTGGCCGTGCAGGCCGAGCGCGGTGGGCGGCTGGGCGAAGTGCTCATCTCCTTGAAGGCCTGCTCCGAGGAGCAGGTGCTCAAGGCGCTGGCCGCCCAGCTGGAGCTGCCCTACCAGATGCGCCTCGCCGCCGATGAGGTCGCGCCGGATCTGGTCAAGCAGGTGCCCATCAACTTCGCCAAGCAGGCGCGGCTCATGCCGCTGCGACGCGACGGCGAGTCGGTGGTGGTGGCCATGGCCGACCCGCTCGACACCGGCGCGGTGGACAACGTGCGCGTGTTGCTCGGCGCGCAGGTCACGCCGCTCTTGGTCCCGACGCAGTCGATCCTCGACTGCATCAACTCCGTCTACGACCGCGCCAAGAACGAGGCCGAGGAGCTGGTGGGCGATCTCGAGGCGGGCGATCTCGACACGGTGGCGCACGAGCTGGAGGAGCCGCAAGACCTGCTCGATTCCAGCGACGAGGCACCCATCATCCGCCTGGTCAACTCGCTGCTCTTCCGCGCCGCGAAAGAAAGAGCGTCGGATATCCATATCGAGCCGCAGGAGAAGGACATCTGCGTGCGCTTCCGCGTGGACGGCGTGCTGCAGGAAGTGATCCGGCCGCCCAAGCGATTCCAGAACTCGATCATCTCGCGCGTGAAGATCATGGGCGGGCTCAACATCGCGGAGAAGCGCCTGCCCCAGGACGGCCGCATCCGCGTCAAGCTCGCCGGCCGCGACATCGACATCCGCTTGTCGACCACGCCCACCGTCTACGGCGAGCGCGTGGTGATGCGTCTGTTGGACAAGAGCACCGTGCTGCTCGACCTGGTCGAGATCGGCATGGACAAGGATCAGCTCCGCACCATGGAGTTGCTCATCCAACGCTCGCACGGGATCGTGCTGGTGACGGGTCCGACGGGAAGCGGCAAGACCACCACGCTCTACGCGGCGCTGAGCAAGATCAACCGGCCCGACCTCAACATCATGACCATCGAGGACCCGGTCGAGTACCAGTTGAAAGGAATCTCGCAAACCGCGGTCAGTCCAAAAATCGAGCTCACCTTTGCCAATGGCTTGCGAAGTTTCCTGCGCCAGGATCCCGACGTGATCATGGTGGGCGAGATCCGCGACCTGGAGACGGCGGAGATCGCCATCCAGGCCTCGCTCACCGGCCACCTCGTCTTCTCCACCGTCCACACCAACGACGCGGCAGGCGCCATCACGCGCCTCGTCGACATGGGCGTCGAGCCGTTCCTCGTCGCGTCGTCCTTGATGGGCGTGCTGGCGCAGCGACTCGTCCGCGTGCTCTGCAAGGACTGCCGCAAGCCGTACTTCCCCACCGTCGAGGAGCTGAAGGAGATCGGCCTCACCGCCAAGCAGGTGCGCGAGGCGAGCGGCGGCATGATCTACAAGCCGGTCGGCTGCGACTCGTGCAACCAGACCGGTTATCGAGGCCGCAGCGGCATCTACGAAGTGATGCTGATCGACGACGACATCCGCCAGCTCATCTTGAAGAACGTCGACAGCGGCACCATCAAGAAGCAGGCCGTCGGCTCCAGGGGCATGCGCACGCTGATGGACGACGGCGCGCTGAAAGTGCTCAGCGGCGTCACCTCCATCGCCGAGGTGCTCTCGGTCACCCAGGAGGACATGAACTAGATGCCGGTGTTCGAGTACAACGGCCTCACCGAGCAGGGAAAGACGGTGCGAGGCATCCGCGACGCGGAGAGCAGCAAGACGCTGCGCTCGCTCCTGCGCAAGGACGGCGTCTACCTCACCGAGGCGCGCGCCGCGGAGGCGGGCGCCGTCGCGGGCCAGGAGAAGACCGGCCTGGCGCGCGAGGTGGACATCGCGGCGCTCTTCGGCTTCACCGGCGTCTCCTCGCAGGACCTGGCCATCGCCACGCGGCAGCTCGCCACCTTGATCTGCGCGGGAATCCCGCTGGTCGATTCCTTGACCGCGCTCGTCGAGCAGATCGATCAGCCGCGCCTGAAGCGGATCATGGGGATGGTGAAGCAGAAGGTGAACGAGGGCTCCTCGCTCGCCGACGCGCTCGCCGAGCACCCCAAGGTCTTCACCGAGCTCTACGTGAACATGATTCGCGCCGGAGAAAGCTCGGGCGCGCTGGACGTGGTGCTCACGCGCCTGGCGGATTTCACCGAGGCGCAGGCGCAGCTTCGCAGCAAGATCATCGGGGCGATGCTCTATCCCGCCATTATGGTGGTGGTAGGGGTGATCATCGTCGGGATCTTGTTCGTCGTCGTCATTCCCAAAGTCACCACAATCTTCGAGGACATGAACGTCACGCTGCCGTGGACGACGCGGATATTGATCGTGCTCTCCTCGTTCGCGCGCGACTACTGGTACCTCGTGCTCTTCGGAGTTCCGGCGCTCGCCTGGGGCGTGCGGCGCTGGGTGCGCACGCCGCGCGGGCGCGCCTGGTGGGACCGCTTTCAATTGAAGGCGCCGGTCTTCGGCGAATTGATCCGGATGCTCGCCATCTCCCGCTTCGCCAAGACGCTGGCCACGCTGCTGGCCAGCGGCGTGCAGCTTCTCACGGCCATGGACATCGTGCGCAACATCGTCAGCAACACGCTGCTCGCCGACGTGATCGACAAGGCGCGCGACGCCATCCGCGAGGGAGAATCGATCGCGGCCCCCTTGAAGCGCTCGGGGCAGTTCCCGCCGCTAGTTTTCCACATGATCGCCATCGGCGAGAAGTCGGGCCAGCTCGAGGAGATGCTGCAGAACGTCGCCAAGAGCTACGAGTCGCAGGTGGAGATGCGCGTCAACGCGCTCACCTCGCTGCTCGAGCCGGTGATGATCGTCGCCATGGGCGTCGGCGTGGCGTTCATCGTCTTCTCGATTCTCATGCCCATCATGCAGCTCAACACGTTCGTCCCGAAATGAGGAGCGGGTGCTGATGGCGGAGGTTCTGCGCACGATTCGTGAGGTTGTTTTTTGGGGCGCGCCGGCGGCCTGCGGCCGCCTCCGCTTGTGCGGGGGGTTCCACCCCCCGCAACGCCCCCCGGGCAGGAAGGGTTGAAAGGGCAGAAAATGTTCAAGTCGATTCGCACTCATCTGGAAAACAAATTGGCGCGCAAGCCGCAGCGGCGTGCGCGCGGCATGACACTGATTGAGATCATGGTGGTGCTGGTCATTCTGGGAATGATCGCCGGCGCCATCGCATACAACGTCTTCAGTCAATTGAAAGAGGCGCAGATCCGCACCGCCACCCTGGACTTGAAGTCCATCTCCAACGGCGTCGACCTCTACCACGTCGAGACGGGACAGTGGCCCGAGTCGCTCGGGCAGCTGGTCCCCAAGTTCATCAAGGACCTGCACAAGGATCCCTGGGGCAGCGAATACGCATATGTCCGCAGCGGCGAGGGATATGACGTCTATTCCTACGGCCCCGACAAAGCCCAGGGGGGCGGCGACGACATCAGCGTCCACGGCGGCGAGGGCGTCGCGCCGCCCGGGTCCACTGCGGGGAAATGACGCTCAAACGTCAAAGCGGCCTGACGCTGATCGAGGTCGGCGTCGCCCTCTGCGTGGCGGGCCTCATGCTCGCCGTCGCCATCCCCGCCTTGTCCGCCGTCACGCGCGCGCAGCTGCGGCAGAAGACCGGACAGCTCGCGGGAGGCCTTCGTGCGCTCTACGGCGCGGCGGCCATCGCCGGCCACACCTGCCGGCTGGTCTTCGATCTCGATGACGGCGCCTACTGGTCGGAGTGCTCGAAGAGCAACGTGCGCATCTCCCGCGAGGGCGAGCGCTCGCAGAACGGCGCGCGCGTCGCGACGCGTGAGGAGGAGCTGCTTCAAGAAACGAAGACGGAAGGCCTTTCCGAAGAGGAGCGCGCCAGGTTGGAGCTTCTGCAGAAGAGCGCCTTTGCGCCCAGCCCCGACATTCCCCGCACCGAGCTGGGCAAGTCGGTCCGCTTCACCGACGTCTGGGTTCAACACCAGCCCGAGCGCTACGCGAGCGGCAAGGCGTTCCTCTATTTCTGGTCGAGCGGGCTCACCGAGGAAGCGTCCATCCACCTCGCGCAGGGTGACGACGTCTTCTCGCTGCTCGTCTCGCCGCTCACCGGCAAGGTGAAGGTGGTGGGCGAGCGCGTCGACGCGCCGGGGCAGAGGCGATGACCCGCGGGCGCGGATTTACCCTCCTCGAGGTGATGATCAGCCTCGCCATCCTCGCCGTCTCGCTGGTGGCCATCTCCGACCTGAACGGCGGCGCGGTCGCCATGCACGCCTACGGCCGCCGCGCGACGGAAGCGACGCTGCTGCTGAGAGCCAAGATGCTCGACGTCGAGGATGACTTGCAGAAGAACGGCTTCTCCGACTTCAACGACGAGAAGCACGGCACCTTCGACGACGAGGGCGCGGCCGGCTACTCGTGGCACGCGGAGATCTTGAAACCCGACGTCCAACTCGACCCCGCGCAGCTCCTCGGCATGCTCGGCGTCGGCGGCGACAACAAGAACGCGCCCAAGGGCGCCATGGGCGGCGCGCTCGGAGACCTGCTCGGCGGAGCGCAGGGCGCGACGAAGGGCGTGCAGACCAGCGGCGCGCAAGCCATGCTGAGCGGCCCCCTGGGAGGAATCCTCCAAGGGCAAGCGAAGACCTTCATCGAGACCTTGAAGAAAAGCGTGCGCGAGATCCGCCTCACGGTCGCGTGGCGCGACGGCAAGCAGGAGCGCAGCGTCGCCAGCTCGCAGATGATCGTCATCCTCCCCGAGACGGTGGGCAGGGCAGGCCAGACGCCGGCTGCCCAGCCGATTCCAGGCCAGCCGGCGCCGGGACAGCCGCTGCGGCTGCCCGGGAAAGGCCCCTCGGCCGATCCGGGAGAGCAGCGATGAGCCACCGCGGCTTTACGCTGCTCGAGGTGATGATCGCCATCGCGGTGCTGGCGATGATCGGCGGCATCACCTGGAAAGCGTTCGACGGCGCGTACGATCTCAAGCAGCGCGTCGAGCGCGCCGAGGACCGCGATCAGACCATGCGCGCCGCGCTCGATCGCATGTCGCGCGAGATCTCCATGACGTTCCTCTCCGAGCACTTCGACCGCAAGCGCTTCCGCGAGCGGCCCACGTTCTTCAAGCTGAAGAACGGCCGCGGCAAGGCGGACCTCATGTTTACCTCGTTCGCGCACGAGCGGCTGCACGTCGACGCCAAGGAGTCGGACCAGGCCGTCTTCCAGTACCGGCTCGAGCGCGACGACAACGGCAACACCTCCGTCTTCCGGCGCGTGAAGCCGATCTTCGACGAGGAACCGGAGCGGGGCGGCGAGAAGGCCCTGCTGGCGGAGGACGTGCTCAAGCTCAACATCCAGGCGTGGGACCCCAAGGAGCGCGAGTGGCGCGACGAGTGGGATTCCAACTCGGCTTCGCGCAGCGGCCAGGTGCTGGTGCCGCCGCGCGTGAAGATTGCCCTCACCATCAAGGACGAGCAGGGGAAGGAGAAGACCTGGTCGACGCAGACCCGGATCGCCCTCGGCTCGCCGCTGGATTTCTGATGCGAAGCGCGTCCAACAACCGCGGCGTGGCGCTGGTGCTGGTCTTGACCACCATCGCCATCCTCACCGCCGTCGGCGTCGATTTCAGCTACAGCTCGCGCGTCTCGCTCAAGCTGGCGGAGAACCTGCGCGACGAGACGCGCGCGTATTACCTGGCGCGCTCGGCCGTCAACCTGTCGCGGCTCTTGCTCCATTTTCAAAAGCAGGTCGATCAGCTCGGCGGGCAGCTCACCGCCGGCATCGCGGCGGCCACCGGCGGCCAGAGAGCGGCCCTGCCGGGGCAGCCCGCGCCCGCGTCCAATCTGGGCATCCGCCTGTGGGAGATCCTCCCCATCGATTCCAACGCCATGGGCGCATTGCTCTCGGGAAACATCGCGGGAGTGGAGAAGGCCGAGAGGCGCGAGCCGCCGCCGACCGAGGCGCCGGCGCAGCCGGCCGGGGACAAGCCGGCGCTCCACCCGTTCGGATCGTTCGACGGCAGCTTCCACGCCCGGATCGTCGACGAGAACAGCCGCATCAACGTCGTCGGCCTCGACGGCCTCGGTACCGCGCCGCTCGCGACGCTCATCCAGCTGCGCGCCATGATGTCCGACCCGAAGTACGACTTCATCTTCGGCGAGGAAGACGCCAACCGCGACCGCGTGCGCCGCGACGACGTCATCCTGGCGATGAAGGACTGGGTCGACCTCGACGAGACGGGCTCGGCCATCGACCCGACCAACACCGCCAACCCCTTCGTCAACGGATTCAGCGACGAGAATAGCGCCTACGACCGCTACCAGCCCCGCTACAAGGCGAAGAACGCGCACTTCGACAGCCTCGAGGAGCTGTTCATGGTGCGGGGCGTGAACGACCGCTTCATGGCGGCCTTCGGCGATCGCCTCACCATCTGGCCCGACATCAATTCCAAGCTGAACATCAACACCAACGAGCCGCAGCAGATGCTCACCAACATCCTCATCGCCGCGCAGAATCCGAACGACCCGGTTTTGCGCGACCCGCGGCTCCTGCGCACCATCCTGCAGGAGCTCCAGCTGCGAAAGATGTTCTCCTTCTTCGGCATCTCGGCGCAGGACTTCGTCTCCATCCTGCAGGCGAACGGCATCCGCCTGCGGCCGGAGATCGACCCGCGCATCAACGGCAACGCCTCCACCTTCTTCGGCTCGACCAGCGACACCTTTCGCATCACCGCCACGGGCCACGTAGGCAGGCTGGAGAAGAAAGTCACCGCGGTGGTGCGCTACGACGACGCCTTGGGCAAGCTGCTCTACTGGAAGGAAGAGTAATGCACCGGATCGTGGGACTCGACTGGGCGCAGGACGGACTGAGGGTGGCGACCGCCCAGAGCAGCTTCCGGGGTTTCGCCATCCAGGAGGTGCGCACCGCGCCCATCTCCGCCGAGGGCTCTCCGGTAGACCGGCTCAAGGGCGCGCTCGCGCAGCTCGGCCTCGAGCCGCCGCTGGGGAGCGAAGATCTCATCGCCGTCGCCTTGCCCGGCGCGATGGTCGCCAGCCACCTGGTGACGCTGCCCTTCGTCGACTCGAAGCGCATCCAGCAGGTGCTGCCGGCCGAGGTGGAGAGCGCCATCCCCTTCGACATCCAGGAAGTGGTCTGGGACTTCGCGGTGCTCTCGCAGAGCGCGGGGAAGACGGAGGTGTTGGTCGGCATCGTGAAGAAATCGGCGCTGCGCGAGCACCTCGAGACGCTGGCGGCGGCGGGCATCGAGCCGCGCGTGGTGACGTTCGCGCCGCTCGCGCTCGCGGCCCTGGGCGAGAAGCATCTGCTCTCCTCGACGGACGGGGCGGGCGTGGAGCCGCAGGCGCTCACCGTCGCGCTGCTCGAGGCGGGACCCGAGCGCGCGAATCTGGTGCTGCTCGACGGAGGGCGGCCGACGCACACGCGCGCCATCGCCTCGATGGGAGCGGCGGCGTGGGAAGCGGCCAGGACGGACGAGACGGTGCTGGCGCGGGTGCTCTCCGGCCTCGCGCGCGATGTGAAGATCTCGCTGCGCGCTCGCGGCGCAAAGGGAGCCGCGCCTCAGACACTCCTCCTGGCGGGACCGGTGGCGCTTCTGCCCGGCGCGGCGGAGCGGCTCGGCGCCGAGCTGCAGATCCCCGCCGAGGCGGCGCAACTCCACGCCGGAACGCCGGAGCACGCGCTGGCGCTCGGGCTGGCGGTGCGCGCGCAGACGCCGCGGGGCCGGATCAATTTTCGCAAAGGTGAATTCGCCTTCAAGACCGACCTGTGGCAAGTGCGCGGCCAGTTCGGCCGGCTCGGCATCGCGGCCGGCGTCCTGCTGGTACTCGCGCTCGGGCTCGGCATGGCGCGCCTCTCCTCGCTGCGCAGCCAGGCCGCCGCGTACGACGAGGCGGTTTGCAGCGCGACCCGTCGCATCCTGGGAACGTGCCTCACCGATTACCGGCAGGCGGTGGGCCAGCTCTCCGGCGGCAAGTCCCGCGCCGCTGGCATTCCGCGCGTCTCCGGCGCCGACGTGTTCGCCGAGCTGGTGGCGCGCATGCCCGAGGGCGCCCTGCCTACGCTGGAGGACGTGGAAGTGACCACCACCAGCATTCGCATCAAGGGCTCCGCGGAAAGCTTCGCCAAGGTGGAGGACATCACCGCCGCGCTGAAGAAGGACAAATGCTTCGGCGAGATCAAGCCGCCGCGCACGGAGCGGGCGGGAAGCAGGATCTCCTTCAACTACGACTTCGGCTACGTCTGCTCGGGTGAGCTGCCGGGGGGCGCATGATGGAAAATCTGCTCGGGCGAGTCGCCGGGGGGCGCATGATGGAAAAGCTGCGCGCGCTCCTGGCCGACTCCCAGACCTGGCTGGCCGCCGCATCGCCGCGCGAGAAGCGGCTCCTCGCCCTGTCGGCAGGCGGCGCCGCGCTCCTCATCGCGCTCATCTTCTACGCGAGCTTCGCGGCCGCCATCGGCCGGGCGCAGGCGGCGCTCGACGAGAAGCGGCTCGACTTCGAGAAGATCTCGCGCCTCGCCGCAGGGTACGGCGCGCAAGAGCAGGAGCGCCAACTGCTCGAGGCGCGGCTGCGCCAGAGCCCGCCGGGCCTGATGAGCTTCGTCGACCAGATCGCCAGGCAGGAGGGGGTGGAGGTGGGCGGCATGGCCGATCGCGGCGTCGTGGCCGGCGGCCAGGGCGGACGGCCCAAGGAGAGCTCCGTCGAGGTGAACCTCGGCAAGGTGCCGCTCGACAAGCTGGTCAGGCTGCTGCAGAACGTCGAGCGCAGCCCCGGCGTGGTGCGCGTCCGGCGGCTGCGGCTGCACAAGTCTTTCGACAACAAAGACGTGCTCGACGTGTCGTTGAGCGTGAGCGCCTGGCAGGGGTCCTGATGGCCGATCTGGCCGATCTCGCCCGCCTCGCGCGCCATCCGATGACGCGCCGGCTGCTCTTGCCGGCGGCGGGAGTGATCTTCTTCGGCATCTTCCTCATCCTCACTTTTCCTTATGACGCGCTGGCGCGCCGCCTGGAGATCGAGGCGCAGCGCAACGGCGCCGACCTGAGCATCGGCTCGCTCGGTCCCTCGGGCATCGCCGGGCTGCGCGCGCGCGACGTGAAGCTGCGCATTCCCCCACCGCCCGGCGGCGACGCCATCCCCGAGGTGCATCTCGAGCGCGCCGACTTGAGCCCCGATCTGTTCGCGCTCCTCCTGCGAAAGACCTCGTTCGGATTCGCCATCAACGGTTACGGCGGCACTGCGCGCGGCCACGCGGCGCTGAGCAACGACCCCAAGCAGCCGGGGCTGGTCTCGCTGCGCCTCGACGCGCGCGACGTCGACCTGCACGCCCTGCCGCTCAAGGAGATGGCCGGCCTCGACGCGACCGGCAAGCTGCAGCTCCAGATCAACCTGGCGGGCCTGCAGCCCGTCGAGACGGCGATGGGTTCCGTCGTGGTCTCGCTCGACGGCGCCGCCGTGACCGGAGGGAATGTCCAAGGCTTCCCCCTCCCCAGGACGTCGCTCGGGCACCTCGACGGCAACGTCACCGTCGAGAAAGGAGTGGCGCGCGTGGACAAGACGTTGGCGCGCGGCGGTGACGTCGACGCCGACGTCGACGGGAGCGTCAACTTGCGGCCGCTGCTCTCGCTCTCGCAGGCCGACTTGCACGTGCGCTTCCGGCCCTCCGATCGCTGGCTCAACGAGAACGCGATGGTCAAGGGCGCGCTCGGTCTCATCCAGAACGCGCGGCAAGGAGACGGCAGCTACATCTTCACCTTCAGCGGCCCGCTCGCGCGCCTCACGCCGCGGCCGGGACGCTGACCGCGGAGTGGCTTTAACGAGAACGAGAACCAAAACGCAAACCCAAACCAAAACGCAAACCCGATCGCAAACGGACTTTTGAAAGTACCCGTTTGCGTTTGCGATTTCGATTAGGAGCTATCGCAAACGGGTACTTTTTAAAGGCCGCTTACGATTTTCGTTTTCGTTTGGGTTCTCGTTCTGGTTCTAGTTGAGTCGTGTGAAGGTTCGTCCCGCTTTGGGAGATCGAATCGATCTCCCGCGAGATGGCGTCTGCGGCCGCCGCCGGGTCGGTTGCGTCGCGCAGAGGGCGGCCGACGACGAGGAGGCTGGCCCCTGCGCGAACCGCGTCGGCAGGCGTGCCGGTGCGACGCTGATCGCCGGCGGCTGCGCCGGCGGGGCGGATGCCCGGCACGACGAGCAGAGGCGCAGGGCCCAACTCGCGGCGGAGCAGCGCCACTTCATTCGGGCTGCAGACGATTCCGTCGGCGCCCGCGCCGACGGCCAGCCTCGCCAGGCGAAGCGCCGATGCGGCCGCGCCGCCTTGCAGACCGATGGCCGCCAGGTCGGCATCGTCGAGCGAAGTGAGCACCGTGACGGCGAGCAGCTTGGGGCCCGCGCCCAGCCCGCGCCGCGCCGCCGCGATCATCGCGGCGCCGCCGGCTGCGTGCACAGTCACGTACGACACGCCCAAAGACGCCGCGCCCCGCGCCGCCGACTCGACGGTTTGCGGGATGTCGTGCAGTTTCAAGTCGAGAAAAATCGGTGAGGCAAATTTGCGAATCGCATCGACCGCGGCCGGCCCATGCGCCACGAAAAGCTCGAGCCCCACTTTGAACACGCCCACATGCCCCGCGAGCTTTTGCGCCAGCGACGCGGCGGCCCGCGGGTCGGGAACGTCGAGCGCCGCGCAGATGCGATTCACTTCGGGAGCTCCCCACCGCCCTCTCGCACGGCGACCCGCGCCCGCGCCGTCACCTCGGCGAGCGGGACCAACTCGACCTGCGCCGCGCCGCGCGGCTTCCATTCGACCTTGCCTTCGGCCAGCCCTTTCTTGCCGATGGCGATGCGCAGCGGCAGGCCGATGAGGTCGGCGTCCTTGAACTTCACTCCCGCGCGCTCGTCGCGGTCGTCGAGCAGCACTTCGATGCCGGCTGCCGTGAGCTCCTGGTAGAGCCTCTCGGCCGCGTCGCGAACCGCCGCGTCCTGCATCTGGAGCGGCAAGAGCGCGAGGTGGAAGGGCGCGATGCTCATGGGGAAGCGGATTCCGTCGGCGTCGTGGTGCAACTCGACCGCGCCGGCGAGGATGCGCTCGATGCCGATGCCGTAGCTGCCCATCACGATGGGCACTTCCTTCCCGCCCTCGTCGAGGACGCGCGCGCCCATCATTTCCGAGTAGCGCGTGCCCAGCTTGAAGATGTGGCCCACCTCGAGCGCCTTGCCGACGCTCAAAGGTTTTCCGCAGCGCGGGCAGCCCTCGCCGGCATTGATGATGCGCAGGTCGGCGACGGCGGCGTGCGCCAGGTCGCGCGGCACGGAGACATTCCTGACGTGAAAACCGTCCTTGTTGGCGCCGGTGACCAGCCCCGACAGGCCCACCAGCCGCCGGTCGATGAAGGCGCGCACGTGCGTGACGCCGATGCCGCCGAGCGAACCGGGCCGGGCGCCCATCCATTTCTGGATCTCCTCGGGATGCGCCGGCCGGAGCACGGAGGCGCCCGAGGCCGTCTGCAATTTGGCTTCGTTGAGCTGATCGTCGCCACGCAAGATGGCCACCAGCGGCTTTTCGTCGCCGAAGTAGATCAGCGTCTTGAGCTGCTGGTCGGCCGGCACGCCGTATGGCTTCGCCGACAATGCTTCGATCGTCACGGCGCCGGGAGTGGCGAATTCTTCCAGAGCCGGCGTCTCGCCCGCCGGCTTGTACCGGTCAGTTGTCTCGACGCGCGACTCGGCCTTCTCGATGTTGGCGGCGTAGCCGCACGACTCGCACGAAGCGATCAAGTCCTCGCCCGCGTCGGTCGGCACCATGAACTCCGTCGAGCCGGTCCCGCCCATCGCGCCGGAATGCGCTTCGACCTGGATGGTCTTCAAACCGCAGCGCGCGAAGATCTTTACATACGCCTGGCGATGATTCTCGAAAGAGACGTCCAGCCCTTCGCGATTCACGTCGAAGGAGTAGCTGTCCTTCATGGTGAACTGCCGCACGCGCAAGAGCCCGCTCTTGGGCCGCGGCTCGTCGCGGAACTTGGTCTGGATCTGGTACCAGGTCTGCGGGAGCTGCCGGTAGCTGCGCACCTCGGCGCGCGCCAGCACGGTGAAGACCTCCTCGTGCGTCATGGCCAGGCACAGGTCCGCGCCCTTGCGGTCCTTGAGCCGGAACATGTTCTCGCCCATCACCGTCCAGCGCCCCGACTCCTCCCAGACCTCGCGGGGGTTGAGCGCGGGCAGGTAGAATTCCTGGCCACCGATGCCGTTCATCTCCTCGCGGACGATCTCGGTGATTTTCAAAATCGACCGCTGCGCCAGCGGCAGGATGCTGTAGATGCCCGCCGCGAGCTGCCGGATGTAGCCGGCGCGCACCAGCAGCTGGTGCGACGCGACCGTCGCGTCTGCCGGCACTTCCTTCAAGGTGGGAACGAACGACTTCGACATCCTCACGGCGGATCACCCTTTCCGCTTCAACTCGCGATCCACCGTCTGCTTGATCTGCTCGTACGGGACCGCGCCGTTGACGAAGATGCCGTTGACGAAGAACGCGGGCGTGCCGTTCACGCCCGCCTGCGAGCCGGCCTTCTGGTCCTCCTCGATCTGCGGCTTCTTCTCGCCGCTGTCGAGGCACCGATCGAACTTTGCCGAATCGAGCCCGAGCGATTTTGCATATCCCTTGAGATCGTCGACCGCCAGCTTCTGCTGGTTGGAGAACATCTTGTCGTGCATCTCCCAGAACTTTTCCTGGTCGGCGGCGCACACGGCCGCCTCGGCGGCCTTCTCCGCGAAGGGATGGAAGTCGAGCGGGTAGTGGCGAAAGACGAGGCGCACTTTCCCCTGGTATTCTTTCATCAGCTTTTCGATGACCGGGGCCTCGCGCCCGCAGAACGGGCACTGGAAATCGCTGAACTCGACGATGGTCACCGGCGCGCTGGACGGCCCGCGCGAGGGACCCTTCGCCTCCACCTCGATGCGCGGCAGCTCGGGCGGCTCGAGCGCCATCTGCACGTGGTGCTTCTCCTTGAGCCCGTCGAGCATCTTGCCCATGCCCTCGCGCAGCTTCTGCTGCTTGACGAATTGCTTCAGGCGCGGCTTCATCTCCTCGAACGTCTGGCCCTGCATCTGAGCCTTGTTCGCCTGGTAGAACGACTTCAGCTCGTCGTCGGACGGGTCGGGCACGGTATTCAGGTAGTCGCTCTGCAACCACTGCTCGAGCGTCTTGCCCTTGCTCTTCGCCTCCTCTTCGAGCAGGCGGCGGCTGATCAGCTCGTCGAGCAGGCCGCGGCGCTGGTCGTACAGGTCGGTGAGCGCCTTGACCTCGGCCTGGCGCACCTTCGGGCCCACGTCCTTGTCGCCCTCGAGCTCCCCGTAGGTGATGACCTTCCCGTCGACTTCGGCGATTTTCGCCGAGGGATCGATGGAGATGCTGCCCTTGCCCGCCGTTGCTCCGCCGCCTGTCTTGCAGGCGACGAAGCTCGATGCGGCAAGGGCGATGACGTGCAAAGTGCGGCTCTTCATGCGACTCTCCCAGAAAGGCGGACCGCGCACCCTAGGGCGGTCGGGCCCTCTCGTCAACCGCAGGGAGGCGCGTGGCGTTCCAGAACCCCAGCCCCGAGGAAATCAAGGCCTTCCTGCTGCGGATTCGCACCATTGCCTTCGTCGGCCTCTCGCCCGATCCGGATCGGCCCTCGTACAGCGTGGCGATGTACCTGCAAAACAACGGCTACAAGATCGTCCCCGTGCGGCCGGACGGCGACGAGATCCTCGGCGAGAAAGTCTACCGGCGCCTCGCCGACATTCCCTTCCCCGTCGACGCCGTCGATCACTTCCGCAAGTCGGAGGAGGTCGGCGCGCACATCGACGAGGCCATCGCGCTCAAGATCCCCGCGGTGTGGATGCAGGAGGGCGTGATCGACGAGAAGGCCGCCAAGCGGGCGCGCAAGGCCGGGCTGTTCGTGGCGATGGACCGCTGCATGCTCAAGGAACACCGCAAGGCGGGCCTGTCGAACTCGCGGCCGCCGCCAGCCACCCCGCGCTGAGAGGGGAAGCGGAAAGGCGTTCGCGGGAGTGGGCGGCCTACGCCAACTGCTCTTCGAACGCGAGCACCGGGAGCAGCCGCTCCTGGATCTCGTGCAGCTCGTCGGCGGCCTCGGGCTGGACCACTTCGCAGGCGTCGGCCTCGGCGAGAAGCTTGCGCACCAGTTGGTTGTTGAGCGCGTGGCCCGACTTGACGGCCGTGAAGTGACCGATGATGGGCATGCCAATCAGCGACAGATCCCCCAGCGCATCGAGGATCTTGTGGCGCACGAACTCGTCGGGGAAACGCAGCCCCTCGGGGTTGAGGATGTTGAAGTCGTCCACCACGACGGCGTTGTCCAGTGTGCCGCCGCGCGCCAGGCCTGCACGGTGCAAGCGTTCGACGTCGCGCTTGAAACCGAAAGTGCGGGCACGGGCGATCTCCTTCTGGAACGACTTCTCGGTCATCTCCAGCTTGCAGCACTGGTCGGAGATGAGCGGGTGCTGAAAATCGACGGTGTAGCTGACGGAGAACTTCCCTCGGGCCGGAGAGAGGCGCGCCAGCTTGTCACCGTCGGTCACAGTCACCGGACGGCGCACCATGAGGAAGCGGCGGATGGCGCGCTGCTCGTGGATGCCCGCCTGGCGAACCAGCGCCACGAACGGCTCGGAGCTGCCGTCGACGATGGGCACCTCGGGGCCTTCCACTTCGATGCGCGCGTTGTCGATTCCGCAGCCGGCGAGCGCCGCCATGAGGTGCTCGACCGTGCCGACGCGGGCGCCGTCCCGGCCCAGCGAAGTGTTCATGGTGGTGTCCACCACGTACGCGGACAGGGCGGGGATCTCCACCGCCGGAGAGGAATCGATGAGGACGAAGGAAATGCCGCTGTCGGCCGGTTCGGGTGCCAGCGTCACGCGTACTTTCGCCCCGGTATGGAGGCCGACGCCTTCGAGAGAAACGCGCTGCTTGAACGTCCTCTGGCGGAACGGATGGAGCTCGTGCAAGGGCACTTCTCCTTTGGTTCAGCAGCAGCGGCGCTACGATTTGAGCAACAAGCATGCCGGGACGCGGCCCGGATTGGAAACATTAGTTCCTACCAGCCTTTTGCAACCCGGGACGATTGCCTGACCCGGGCGCCCAGCGTTGACTACCGACTGGATCACGACACACATGTCGTAGTCCTGGTAAAAAGCTCGACAGTTTGCTCCCCCACTGGAGTCGGGCTTACCGCGCCTGCAACGCCTTCGCAAGCGCTTGCTGATACATCGCTTCATCGACGGGGATCTTCTGCAGCTCGGTCCGCTTCGAGACCATGTCCAGCGCCCGGGCGAGGATCTCCGCGAACCGGTAGCAGTCGTCGCGCAGGCGCTGCATGCGGATGGCGGTGCTTTCCCCCCGGCGGAACGACCAGCCCTCCAAAAGGTCGAGGAAGCGGTCGAACAGCTCGCGGTCGGAGTGGCGCAGCAGTTGGTAGCCCACGTCGCGGAACTCGGTCGCGTAGCGGCGCAGCGCCTCGGTCTTCGACTCGGGGTCGGCGCCGGGCTTCTCCAGCTCGCGCGCCATGTGGCGGCACATCTCGCCGAAGACCCACAGGTCGCGCCGCAGCCGCTCGCTCTGGTCGGCGCGGGCGCTGTCGTCCTCGAAGAGAGCGTAGAGCCCGAGGGCGGGGTCGAGCGCGTGGGCGATGATGCCGACGGCCTCCTTGGTGGCCTCGACCAGCTTGTTGCGCTGCTCGTCGAGTTGCGAGCGGTCGGTGAGGGGCTGCGAGAGGATGGACGGCACGCTGGTCAGCCCGTCGCGGATGAGCTGCGCGGCGGCCCTCCCCGCCGCGGCCGAGGCGCCCACGCCTTCCACCGTGGCGCAGAGGCGGGGCAGATCGGTCTCGAGATAACCGACGAGGGCGTTCAGCTCGCTGCGCACGAGGGAGAGGATCACCAGCACGCGGCGGGTGTGCGGCGTGGGCGGCGCGGGCACGTAGCGCAAGGACCGCAGCGCCCGGAACGCGGCCAACAGGGCCAGCGCGAACGCCTTGCGCTTGCGCTCGTCGTCCAGCAGCCGCAAGGCCTCGAGCAGGAGCACCGAGCCGATGCGGTCGTACTCGGCGCGGAACTCGAGCGCGCTGGGCGGACAGAAGTAGCGCGAGACGTACAGCTCATGCTGCAGCGCCCGCCCCACGTCGAGGAAGAGCGACTGCGGCGCCCCATCGAGCCGCAGCAGGTGGTCGAGGATGCCTTGGTGCGCCACCAGCCCGGTGCGGATGAGGTAGAGGCTCTCCTCGGGCGTGCGCTGCTCGCGCAGCTCGGCGCCGAGGCGGGCGCGGGCGCGGTCGTCGGCCAGGGACCCCTCGACGAAGCTGCGGAAGAGAAGCGCCTGCTCCTGCCGCTGCGCGATGAGGCGGCGCGAGAGGTGCACGCTGCGATGGACCGCGTCGCGGATGGCCTTCAGCTCCTCGCGCCAGTCGCGGTCCTGGGCCGGCTGGATCTCTCCGAACAGGTTGCGCAGGTTGAAGAACCGATCGATGCCGCGCAGGAGCATCTCCAGCTCGAAGAGGATCTCCTCGCGGCCGCTGATCTCGAGGCTCCGGATCCAGCGCTCGCGCTCGGCCAGATAGACCGCGCGGACCCGCTGGGAGTCGCGCATCAGCTCGAAGAAGAAGTCCTGCGCGAAGGAGCGCTTGTCGGCGACAGGGGCCATCAGAGCAGCGAGCCCTGCAGGCCCGACGGCGCCTTCCGCCCCAGGTGCTCGAAGGCGCGCTGCGTGGCCACGCGGCCGCGGGGGGTGCGCGCCAGATAGCCTTCCATCAGGAGATACGGCTCGTAGACGTCCTCGAGCGTGTCGGAGAGCTCGCCCACGGCGGTGGCGATGGTCTCGAGGCCGACGGGGCCGCCGCCGAACTTGTCGATCAGGCTGAGGAGGATCTTGCGGTCCATCGCGTCGAGGCCGGCCGCGTCCACCTCGAGGCGCTGCAGCGATTTGTCGGCGACGCCCTGCGTGACGCGGCCGTCGCCCTCCACCTCGGCGAAGTCGCGCACGCGCCGCAAGAGGCGGTTGGCGATGCGCGGCGTGCCCCGCGCCCGGCGAGCGATCTCCCTGGCGCCGCCTTCGTCGAGCTTGACGGAGAGCTTTTGCGAGGAGCGCCGGACGATCTCTTGCAGATCCTCGGCGGGGTAGTAGTCGAGCCGGCTGACGATGCCGAAGCGATCGCGCAGCGGCCCGGTGAGCAGGCCGGTGCGCGTGGTCGCGCCGATGAGCGTGAACCGCTTCAGCGGAAGCTTGATGGCCCGCGCGCCGGCGCCGTCGCCGATGACGATGTCGAACGTGTAGGACTCCATGGCCGGGTACAGGTTCTCCTCGATCGCCGGGTTCATCCGGTGGATCTCGTCGATGAACAGAACGTCATTCTCGGCCAGATTCGTCAAGATTCCCGCCAGATCGCCCTTGCGCTCCAAGGCCGGTCCAGAAGTGACGTGGATCTGCGCGCCCAACTCGTGCGCGATGACGTGCGCGAGCGACGTCTTGCCCAGGCCGGGCGGGCCGCAGAAGAGCACGTGGTCGAGCGGCTCCTTGCGCCCGCGCGCGGCCTGCACGAAGATTTTCAGGTTGTCGATGAGCGCCCGCTGTCCGACCACTTCGGCGAAATTGCGGGGGCGCAGCGTGAAATCGAACCGCGCGTCGTCGCCGAGCGGCTCCGAGGTGACGGGACGTTCATCGAGGTCGTCGTCGCGCATCCATGGTGAAAGTACCACACCGGAGCTGAGGCCTCAGGCCACAGACCTCAGACCTCGGGCAACAGCTCAGAGGGGCTTTCGGGCGCGTTGCTTGCCACGCGGGCGGGAGGTGAGCGTGACGAATCCTTCCGACTCGAGGAACGGGACCGTCCCGGTGAACGCGGTCCCGTTGGTGGCTGGCGGCCGGACCGGGTACGCCTCGGCGATGCGTCCGCCCTGGGCGCGAATGCTGCGCAGCGCGTGTCTCAAGAGAGCGCGCGCGATGCCCTTTCCTCGCCAGCCCGCCTTGATGAAGAAGCAGGGGATGCTCCAGACGTGCTCAGGGTCGTCGCAGGCGAAGAGGCGCGAGCGCGCGAGCCGCGGCAGCTCGGTCCGCCGCGCATAAGCGCACCAACCCACCGGCTCGCCGCCCGCGAACGCCAGCACGCCGCGCGACTCGCCCGAGAGCACGAGCTTCTTCTGCCGCCGCTTCGCCTCGGCGTACGCTACGTCGTGGAGGGCCTCGCCCGCCGGGAGCCGCCACCACATGCACCAGCAGCCCGCGCACGCGCCGTGCGTGCCGAAGAGCTTCTCGAACGCCGGCCAGAGGTCCGGCGCCAGCTCGCGCGTCTCTACGGCGTTCCTGCGATGAGCCGTAACGCCTCCCTCAGTTGCGCCTCGAGGGACGCTTCCGCCCCCAGGCTGCGCCGGACCGCCTCGGCGGTTCGCTCCGCCGCGGCGGGACGGTACCCGAGGTTGACGAGCGCCGAGAGCAGCGCCTGATCAGGCCCGGCCGCCGGCGGGGGCTGCGAGGCGGTGCGCGCGCTGCCCAGGCCGCTGGTCTTGATCTTGTCCTTCAGCTCGAGGACGAGCCGCTCGGCCGTCTTCTTCCCTACGCCGGAGATCTTCGTCAGCCGCGCATGCTCGCCGTGCTGGATCGCCGACGCCAGCTCGGTGGCCGGCATGCCCGAGAGGATGTTGATGCCCAGCTTCGGCCCCACGCCGGAGACGGAGATGAGCATGTGGAAAAGCTCCTCCTCCTCGGCGCTCAAGAACCCGAAGAGCTGCAGCGCGTCCTCGCGCACGTGCGTGTAGCAGCGCAGCTGGGCGCGGCCGCCTTCGGGGGGCAGCTTGACCATCGACTGCAGCGAGAGGTGCACCAGGTACCCGACCCCGGACACGTCGAGCACCGCCGCGTCGCCCCGCTTCTCGATCACCGTCCCGGAGAGGCGCGCAATCACCTCGGCACCTCGTTGGCGCGGAGGATGCCGCAGATGGCCGCCGCCAGCGCGTCGCTTGCGTCGAAGCGGCCCAGGACGGTGATGCCCAGCAGCACCGCCACCATGCGTCCGACCTGCTCCTTCTCGGCGCGGCCCGTGCCCGTCACGGCCTGCTTGATGACGCTGGGGGAGAAGGCGCGGATGCGCGCCCCCGACTGCGCCGCCGCCAGGAGCGCCACGCCGCGCGCCTGGCCCAGGACCAGCGCGCTGCGCGCGTTCCTGGCGTGATAGACGTCCTCGACCGCGACGATATCGGGCCGGTGCAGCGCCAGCTCGCGCACCAGCCCGTAATGCAGCAGCCGCAGCCGCTCCTCGATTGGGTTGTCCTCCCCGAGCCGCAGCACGCCGTGGCCGAGGTGCCGGACGCGCGTGCCGCCGGCGTCCTCCACCACGCCGAATCCGCAGTACCGGGAGCCAGGGTCGATACCGAGTACGCGCATCTATGCGCGTGACTCTAGCGCCGCCATCTCCGCGTCGTCGATCTCGAAGTTCGCGTAGACGTGCTGCACGTCGTCGTTCTCCTCGAGGTTCTCGACCAGCCGCAGGACCTTCTCCGCCGTGTCGCCCGAGACCCGCACGGTGGTCTTGGGCAAAAACACCATCTTCGGCGCGCCGACGGGGAGCTTTCCCTCCAGCGCCTTGTGCACGTGCATGAGCGAGGACGTGTCGGTGCGCAGCTCGAAGCCGCCGTCGCCGTCGGGAACCACGTCGTCGGCGCCGGCCTCGAGCGCCAGATCCATCACCTGCTCCTCGCCGGGCCCCTTCTTGACGGGAATGATCCCCTTGCGATCGAACTGGAACGCCACCGCCCCGCTGGCCGCCATGCTGCCGCCGCTCTTGGTGAAGATGGCCCGCACGTCGCCGGCGGTGCGGTTCTTGTTGTCGGTGAGGATTTCCAACACGAACGCCACGCCGCCCGGCCCGTACCCCTCGTATGTCAGCTCCTCGTAGTTGATGCCTTCCAGCTCGCCGGTGCCCTTCTTGATGGCGCGGGTGATGTTGTCGGCGGGCATGTTCGCTTCGCGCGCCGCCAGCACCGCCGACCGCAGCCGCGCGTTGTGCTCGGGATCGCCCCCTCCGTTGCGCGCGGCGACGGTCACCTCGCGGATGAGCTTGGTGAAGAGCGCGCCCTTGGTCGCGCCCATCGCTTCCTTCTTGCGCTTGATCTTGGTCCACCTGTTGTGGCCGGACATCTGGTGCTCCTCGGCAACCAGTGCAGCGTCTAGCACGCGCCGGACACGGCCGGCAATTCATTCCGGCCCCTTTCCCGGCGTGCCGCCGACAGGGCCGCAAGTCCACGTGGCCTGCGCGTCGGCCGGCGCTTTTTCGTCGCGCTGCAGGCTGGCTCCTTCCGGACAATGTGGCCCCCCACCGGGGAAGTCGGCCAGTTCAACGGGCACCGTCCCCTGCAAAACCAGTTTGATGGGCGGCGGCGCCTTGTGGGCAAGCCCGCGGCCGAGCAGACGCTGGGTCGACGCGCGAAGCACCGGCGTACCGGGCGGCATCGACGGGTAGCGCGCAACTTCGAAGGACTTCCCCACCGCGAGCGCACGGGCGCCCGGCGCGAGCAGGAGGGGAACGGGCGGCGCGACCCCGAGGAGCGGACGCACCACGCCGTCAGGGCCCGCCAGAGCGAGCGAGCCGGCCGCGGCCGCCCCCGGCCCGAGGTTGAGGATCTCGAGGTACTCGCCCTCACCACGCGGCGGCGGCGGATTCGCCATCACTTCGGAGATGAGCAGGCGCGGGAGGGGCGCGACGGTACTGAAGCTCTGCGGGGCCGCGCGCGCCGTGAAGCCCAGGTCGTCGTACGCCGTGACGCGCAGCGAATAGTCCGTGGCCGCCTTGAGCCCGTCGATTCGCACCGAGCCCTCGCACTCGAAAGACTGCGGTCCGCAGGCGGGCGGCGAGCAGGAAACGAAAGTCTCCCCGCTGACCGTCGCGCCGCTGCCGTCGTCGACGGCCACCTCGAGGCGGACCGGCCAGTCGAGCACCACCTGCGCGACGACCGACTTGTCGCGCACGGTGAGCCGCGCCGCCCCGCCCTGCAGCGCCGGGGGCGCGTCGCGGGAGCAAGCGGCGGCGGTGAACGACTGTTCCTCGTCGGCGACGCCGTCGAGCGACAGCCGGTAGCGCTTGCCGGCCTCGAGACGCATGGCGAGCTGCACCTGGCCCCGCGCCTCGACGGGCCCGGCGATCGGCGAGCCGTCCGCGCCCACCAGCGCGACGCGTCCGCCGGGAGAGCTGACCCGCAGCACGGCGAGGTTCAGGGGCACTTCGGCGCCGGCCTTCGGTGAAATGAGCGTCGCGCGCCTCGACGGAGGCGCTACCTGGAACGCGAAGCGGGCGCCGTTGCCTGCCAGATGTCTGCCCGCCCCGTCGCGTACGCGAGGCGACACGAGCAGATAGAAGGTGCCTGGCGGAAGCGGCTGGTCCGGAGTCAGCTCGATGGACCGCACGTCCGACGCGATCTGCGCCTCCGCCGGCACGAACAGCTTGCGCTCCTCGGCCGTGACGCGCGGGTGGGCGATGGCGGCGGCGGCGCGCTCTAGGTTGGCCTCGGCGGCCAGCACGACCGTCTCGCTCCGGCCCGACGAAGCGAGCAGCTGTCCCTCATCCATCTGCGCCGAGAACCGCACCGTGAAATGCGCCGTCCCCTCCACCGGGCCGGGCTGCGGCTCGACGGCCACTTCGATACCGGTCGGACCAGCGTCCGACCCCTCGTCGATTTGATTTACCCGCGCGCACCCTCCCAGCGAGGCGAGCACGGCCGGCAGAAGGCTCCCCACTTTGCTCCAGCTCATTTTTTCTCCTCTGCCGCGCACGCTGCCTCCTCCCGCGCGAGGGAGTCGCCAAAGAGCCCCCCGGTGATCGCATCGAGCTGGGCGGTGAGGCGCAGCAATTCGAGCCGGACTTCCAGGCGGCGCGGACCGGGCGGAAGCTCCGCCAGCGAGAGGCGCGTCCGCCGCCGCTCGATCCAGAGCTGCGCTGCCTTCGTGCGCCAACGCGAGCTGCGACTCCTCGCGCGCGTAGACGATCTGCGAGAGGTCCCACGTGACGGTGAGGCCCCAGATGTGCGAGAGGGCTGCGTCATCCTCGCGCAGCGGCGCCAGCCGCAGCTCGCCGCGGCGGGTGCGCTCGTCTTGCCGCACGCCGGCTTGGCCCCGCACCGCCGGCGCCCAGTGGGCGCGCCGGGCCCGCGCGGTTCGAGACACGTCCTCGGCCGGCTCTCCGCCCGCCCGGCGCGCGGCGGCCTCTTGCGCCTCGGACAGGCCGGGCTCCGCCGGCGCGACGGGCTCGGCGAGCAGCAGCCACACTCCGAGTGCGAGCGCGCTGGGCAAAACACCTCCACGCCGGTCCGATAGTGGACCGCGCACTTTCCTTTTTGCAGCCGCCGTGCCGGGCTGCCGGGGCCGGATTCCCGAGCTTTTCCCAGTCCCGCGTCCCCCTCTCCGTGACCAGATTGCGACGGTCGGGGTACCAAAATCGGACCCCCGGGGAGCCGAGGCTGCTGGAACTCCGCCCTTCACAAAATGGCGGCCGGTGGGCTGCGCTCGCGCGGCGGCCGGTCGCATTTCTCGGCCGCAATGCGGCCGTGCGCGCTGCCCGGACCGGCAGCGTCCTGGCGTTCTTGCGCGACGGCGCGCGCATCCTCGCGGGCTCGATCCGGCGCGCGCTGCACCTGAAGGCCTTCTGGTTCGTCGCCCGGATCTTCTCGCTGCAACGGCGCATCGAGACGGCGTTCCTGGCCTCGGGCGCAGCCACGCAACTCGCCGACGCGGCCCTCGAAGGCGAATCGACGGCTGAGCTGGCCGCCCGCATCGCTCGCCTTGCGCGGCAGCTCGCCGGAGCGGCCGGCGCGGCGGTGCATTTGCGCTCGTCGGGCGGCGTCCAGCTCCTCGGGTCGGACGGCGCGCCGTGCGACGGCGAATTGGCGCGCCGCGCGCTGGAGAGCGGCCGCGTCGAGTGGGGCCAGGCCACCGCGGCCGTCCCGCTGCGCGTGCGCGAAGAGCTGGTGGGGACGCTCTCGCTAAGCTTCGAGGGCGGCGTGCGCGATCTCCGCCCGGTGCAGCCGCTCCTCGCCCGCGCCGGCGCGGTGCTGGCCGCCGCCGAGCGCGAGGCGCGCAAGGATCGCTTCCTCAGCCTCGCCGCCCACGAGCTCAAGACGCCGCTCACCAGCATCAAGGGCTTCTCCTACTCGTTGGCGCGCCGCCTCGAACGGGGCGAGAGCTGCGACCTGCGCCACGTGCAGGTGCTGGAGCGCCAAGCCGAGCGTCTCCATTCGCTGCTCGAGGAGATGCTGGAGGTATCGCGCATCGAGACGGGCCGCTTCGTCCTCCACCAGGAGCCCTGCGAGACGATCGAGCTGGTGCAGGCCAGCTTGCGCTCGCTGCGCCGGCTCGGGGTGGAGATCGACGAGGCGGACGTCGAGCCGGCGCTGCCGCTGGTGGCCGACCGCGAGCGCATCGAGCGGGCGCTCTCGGCGATGATCATCCGCGCGCGCTCGCTCGGCTCGCAGGTGCGCGTCCTGGCGCAGCGGCGGGAGGAGCACGCCGAGCTGCGCGTGCTCTGGTCGGGCGAGCCGCTCTCGCCGGCCGGCCGCGCGCAGGCCTTCGACCCGCGCTGGGACGTGCCGCAGCGGCAGGGCCTGGGCATGGCGCTGGTGGTGGCGCGCGAGGCGGCCCTGCTGCACGGCGGAAAGCTGCGCGCCGAGCCGCGCGCGCTGGTGCTGGAACTGCCGCTGCGCGCTTCCTCGATGGAGCGTGCTTCGGGATCGGCCGAGGGCGCCGTGCTGGTGGTGGACGACGACGAGCCGATGGCGCGCATGATGGCCGAGTTCCTCGCCGAGCACGGCTTCGAGACGGACTGGGCCAACGGCGGCCGATCGGCCCTGGAGAAGATCAAGGCCCGGCCACCCGATGCGATCGTGCTCGACCTGCGCATGCCCGACATGGACGGGCGCGCCCTGCTCCTTGCGGTGCGCGCGCTGGGGCTGGCGCCGCGAGTGGTGCTCTTCTCGGCGGACCGGGCCGTAGCCGATGCGGCACGCGAGCTGGCGTGCGAGTCGTTCGTGGAGAAGCCCTTCGCTCCCGAGGGCCTTCTCGAGGCGGTACGCCGCGCGCTGGAATCGCCGCGGAAATAGCCCTGCTGCTGGTGGAAGAGCTGATCCAGGTCTCGCTCAAGGAGGCTTCCGCAGTTCTAGAACCAGAACCAGAACGCAAACCCAAACGAAAACGAAAATCGTAAACGGACTTTAAAGTACCCGTTTGCGATTGCGATTTGGATTGGGAGCAAGCCCGCGCCAACGCCTTCGGCGTTGTCACTGGGCTTGCTCCTAATCGCAATCGCAAACGCAAACGGGTAGTTTTCACTAGCGCCCCGTCCACCGCGGCTTGCGCTTTTCCAGGAACCCCCGCATGGGGGCTTGGGCTCTTCTAGCCCCGGCTTCAGCCTGCTTCAGCCGGGGGTTCCCAGAAAGCCTGTGCTGAGGCAGTGGAATTCCCCGCGCGGCCAAGGTCACCGCGCCGGAACGAAATTTCTGAGCGGCTGTAGTACAGACCTTACCTGCAGGGCCGCTTTTCCAGTTCAGCGATTCGCGCCTTGAGCAAGGCGATCTCCTGCGCCTGCGTCTCGTACGCATCGCGGTAGTGGCGCGACCGCGTCTGCTCCTCGCGCAGGGCCGCGTCGCCGTGTCCGCATGCCGCGAAGAGGAGCGCGGCAAGAAGAGCGGCCCTCACTGTACGCGCCTCATGCGCTCCAGCATCTCCGGCGGCCCCAGGAATCCTGTGATGCGGCCCGGCCCTTCCTGCGGCACCGAGCACTGCGGCTGCGGGTTGTTGCACGCCATCATCAGCACCGTGGGCAGGCCGGGGACGGCGTAGTCCTTCTGCACGTGGTCCATCACCGCCTCGTCGGTGGCGTCGATCTTGAGCGGCACGAACCTCTCCGCCTCGCGCGCAACCCGCGGATCGCTCCAGGTGTGCGCGTCCAGCTCCTTGCACGCAGCGCACCAGTCGGCGGAGAAGTCGATCAGGAGCGGCTTGCCCGTCGCGCGCGACTGCGCGATGGCAGCGTGCTCGTCGTGCAGCCAGGGGATGCCGGCCATCTCGGACGCCGACGCCTTGGGCGCGCCCAGCCAGCCGAAGCGCAACCCGACGGCCCCGAGCAGCACCACCAGGGAGGCCGCCTTGAGCGCTTTCTCGCGCGGAGAGCCGTGGAACGAAAGGCGCAGCGCCCCGAGCAGCACCGCCGCGAAAGCGAGCAGACCTGCGACGGCGGCGATGGTCGAAGGCAGCCAGGGCAGCGACTGCGGCTTGGGCAGCATGGGCAAGAGCAGCGCGACCGCCGCCGCGACCAGCGCGACGCCCAAAACGCTCTTCACCGTTTCCATCCACGCCCCCGAGCGCGGCAGCCGTAGCGACGTCGCGCCCAGGACGAAGAAGAGCAGGCCCATGCCGACCGCGTAGGTGAAGAGCATCCAGAACCCGAGCACGGCCGATCGCTTCGTCGCGACGAAAGCCAGCACGCCCGCGAGCACCGGCCCGGTGCAGGGCGCGGCGATGATCCCCGCGACTAGCCCCATGCCGAAGGCGCGCCCGAAACCCGCGCCCTTCATCGAGTCGAGCTTCTGCTGTACCGAGAATGGAAGCGCGATGTCGAACGCGCCGAACATGCTCGCCGCCAGCGCCAGGAGAAAGAGGGCCAACAGCGCGATGACCGGCGGCGAGGACAACGCTGACCCGAACGCCTTCCCCGAGAGGGCGGCAAAAAGGCCTAGCGCCGAGTACGTCAGCGCGATGCCCCCGACGTAGGTGCCGGAGAGCAGCGCAGACCGCCCACGATGCTCCGCCTGACGCGCGCCGAAGACGCTCACGGTGATGGGGATGAGGGGGTACACGCACGGGGTGAGGCTCGTCAGGACCCCCGCGACGAACAGCACCGCGAACGTGCCGGCCGTGACGCCGCCGGCGAGCCCCAACCTGCCCGACAGGTCCGTCTCGACGCCCTGCGTCAAAAGGTGGGGCAGGAAGGGGATCGCCAGCCCGACCAGGAGGGCGAGCGCAAGGTGAGGGATCCACTTCTTCATGGCGCGAGAATCCTAACCGCCGAGGCGAAAGAACGCAGGAGGAAGCCTTGACCACTCGCCGTGTGCGTTATAATAGACCAATCCAGTCCACATTCAAGGACAGCCATGCCGATCAAACTCCCCATCTACTTCGACAACAACGCGACCACCCCGCTCGATCCCCGCGTGCTGGAAGCAATGATGCCGTACCTCACCACGGAGTTCGGCAACGCGGCTTCGCGCAGCCACCCCTTCGGGTGGAAAGCTGAAGAGGCAGTCGACTACGGGCGCGAGCAGATCGGCGCGCTCATCGGCGCATCCGAGAAGGAGATCGTCTTCACCTCGGGCGCCACCGAGTCGATCAACCTCGCCATGAAGGGCGTGGCCGAGTTCTACCAGGAAAAAGGCAACCACATCATCACCGCCCGCACCGAGCACAAGGCCACGCTCGACACCGCCAAGCGGCTCGAGCGTCAGGGCTGCACGGTCACCTACCTCGACACCGACAAGGACGGCCGCGTCAGCGGCGAGCAGGTCCGGCAGGCCATCACCGACAAGACCATCCTCGTCTCCATCATGCTGGCCAACAACGAGATCGGGACCATCCAGCCCATCGCCGAGATCGGCGCGGTCTGCCGCGAGAAGGGCGTGCTCTTCCACTGCGACGCCGTGCAGGGCGTGGGGAAGATCCCCTTCGACGTGGAGCAGATGAAGGTCGACCTGGCCTCGCTCTCGGGGCACAAGATCTACGGGCCCAAGGGCATCGGCGCGCTCTACGTGCGCCGCAAGCCGCGCGTGCGCATCGCCCCCATCATCGACGGCGGCGGGCACGAGCGCGGCATGCGCTCCGGGACGCTGAACGTCCCCGGCATCGTCGGGTTCGGCAGGGCGAGCGAGTTGTGCAGGACCGAGATGGCCGAGGAAGCCAAGCGCACCTTCCAGCTGCGCAAGCGGCTCCAGGATTATCTCTTCTCGCACCTCGACCATCTCGAGCTCAACGGCCATCCCGAGCACCGGCTCCCGGGCAACCTGAACGTGAGCTTCGCCTACGTCGAGGGAGAGGCGCTGATGATGGCCATCAAGAACGTGGCCGTCTCCTCGGGGAGCGCGTGCACCAGCGCCAGCCTGGAGCCCAGCTACGTGCTGCGCGCCTGCGGCGTTTCGGAGGATCTGGCGCACACATCCATCCGCTTCGGCATCGGAAGGTTCAACACCGAAGAGGAAGTAGATTTCGTCAAGAAGTACGTGGTGGATCAGGTGCAGCGGCTGAGGGAGATGTCGCCTCTGTACGAGATGGCCAAGGAAGGGATCGACCTTTCCAAGATCGAGTGGGCAGCGCACTAAGGAGACTCACATGGCATATGGCGACAAGGTCCTGGATCACTACGAGAACCCGCGCAACGTGGGGACGATGGACAAGAACGACCCCAACGTCGGCACCGGCCTCGTCGGCGCGCCGGCCTGCGGCGACGTCATGCGCCTTCAAGTCCATATCGGCGACGACGGCAAGATCATCGACGCCAAGTTCAAGACGTTCGGATGCGGGTCGGCCATCGCCTCCAGCTCGCTCGTCACCGAGTGGGTGAAGGGCAAGTCGGTCGACGAGGCGCTCACCATCAAGAACACGCACATCGCCAAGGAGCTGGCGCTGCCGCCGGTGAAGATCCACTGCTCGGTCCTGGCCGAGGACGCCATCAAGGCGGCCATCGCCGACTGGAAGAAGAAGAAGGGCCTCTCCGAGAAGCCCGCCGAGCACGCCGCGCCGCAGGAGAAGAGAGCCGATGGCTGAGCCGGTCGTCCACGTCACGCCCCGCGCCGCCGCGCAGATCAAGGCGCAGCTCGGCAAACGCACGCAGAGCAAGCCGGAGAGCGGCGTGCGGCTGGGCGTGAAGGGGGGCGGGTGCTCGGGGATGAGCTACGTGATCGAGTTCTGCGACCAGCCGCGGGCCCGCGACAAGATCTTCGAGGTCGAAGGAGCGAAGGTCTACGTCGATCCCAAGAGCCTCATCTACCTGAACGGCACCACCTTCGATTATCTCGACACTTTTCAGCAGAAGGGCTTCAAGTTCGTCAATCCGCAGGTGAAGAGCGAGTGCGGGTGCGGCGAGTCCTTCTCGGTCTGAGACCGCTATGAGGAAGTGCTGGCAATGCGGCGGGGAGGTCGCGCCGGCGGATGCGCTTTGTCCGTCGTGCGGGAAGGTCCAGCCGCCAATTCCCGCCGGAACCCAGGTCGACAAGTTCGCGCTCCTCGGGTTCGGGCAGTCGCTCGATCTCGACGAGGCGGCCCTCGACGAGAAGTTTCGCGGACTCTCGCGCAAGCTGCACCCGGACCGATTCGCGCGCGCCTCGGCGCAGGAGCGCCGCTACTCGCTAGAGCAGACGACGTTGCTCAACGACGCCTACAAGACGCTCAAGGACCCGGCGCGGCGCGCCGAGCACTTGCTGGAGCTGCGCGGTGTGAAAGGCGAGCCGAAGATGTCGCCCGAGTTCCTCGAGCAGACGCTGGAGGATCGGGAGAGGCTGATGGAGGCCAAGGCTTCCGGCCAGCCGCTCGACGAGCTGGCCCGCGGCGTGCGCGAGAAGCGCGACGCCACCCTGGCGGAGGCGCGCGCGCTGTTGGGGAACGGCGGCGACCTGTCGCGCGCGGCGGAGCTCATCGCCCGCATGCGCTATTACGCTCGCTACCTCGACGAGGTCGAGGGCCGCGGGGCGGAGATCTGATGGCTGCCCTTTTCGAAATCAGCGAGCCCGGCGCGTCGCACGCCAAGGAAGCGTGCACCACCGGCGCTGTCGGCATCGATCTGGGCACCACCAACTCCCTGGTGGCCATCGTGCTGGGCGACGGCAAGCCGCACGCGCTGGCCGTGGACGAAGGCTCGACGCTGCTGCCCAGCGTGGTGCACTACGCGCCGCAGGGCGGACCCGGCTCGGTCGTGGTGGGCCGCGAGGCGCGGCGGCGCGCGGCCGACTACCCGCGCGACACCATCGTCAGCGTCAAGCGCTTCATGGGGCGCTCGTCGGCCGACCCCGAGACGCGCCGGCTCAGCCCGTACCAGTTCGCCGCGGGCCAGTCGGGCGTGGTGCGGTTCGAGGTGAACGGCGGCCGCGTGGTCAATCCCGTCGAGATATCGGCGGAGATTTTGCGCGCGCTGCGCTCGCGCGCCGAGGAGCGGTTGGGCATCAAGGTCCAGCAGGCCGTCATCACCGTGCCGGCGTACTTCGACGACGCCCAGCGGCAAGCCACCAAGGAGGCGGGCAGGCTGGCGGGGCTGGAAGTGCTGCGGCTCTTGAACGAGCCCACCGCGGCGGCGCTGGCGTACGGGCTCGACAAGCGATCGCAAGGGACGTTCGCGGTCTACGATCTGGGCGGGGGGACGTTCGACATTTCCATTCTCAAGCTGGTCGAGGGCCTCTTCGAAGTGAAGGCCGTGGGCGGCGATTCGGCCCTCGGCGGCGACGACTTCGATCGCGCCCTCGCCGAAATCCTCCTCGGCAGCGAGGAGCGCACCCCGCGGCGCGTGCGCGAGGCCATCGACTCCGCCAAGCAGGCCAAGGAAGACCTGACGCGCGCCGAGTCGGTCGAGGTGTGGGGCCGCAAGATCACCCGCGCCCGGCTCGAGGAAGCGATCAAGCCTTTGATCGAGAAGACCGGCCCGGCTTGCCGGCGCGCCCTGCGCGACGCCGGCGTTCCCGAGGGCAAGGGCCTCGACGGCGTCATCCTCGTCGGCGGGTCGACGCGCGTCCCGGCAGTGCGGCGGTTCGTGCGCGAGCTGTTCGGGATGGAGCCCTTGGCGGACATCGATCCCGACGAGGTGGTCGCGCTGGGCGCCGCCGTGCAGGCCGACCTGCTCACTTCCGAATCTCCCCAGCACGACGTGTTGCTGCTCGACGTGACGCCCCTCTCGCTCGGCCTCGAGACCATGGGCGGCCTGGTCGAGAAGCTCATCCTGCGCAACACGACCATCCCGACGAACGCCGCGCAGGAGTTCACCACTTTCGCCGACGGCCAGACCGGCATGGACATCCACGTCCTGCAGGGAGAGCGCGAGCTGGTGACGGACTGCCGCTCGCTGGCCAAGTTCACGCTGGGCGGCATTCCCCCCCTGCCGGCGGGCCTCGCGCGCGTAGCCGTCACCTTCCAGGTCGACGCCGACGGGATTCTCTCCGTGACGGCGCGCGAGCAGCTCACCGGCGTGTCGCAGACCATCACCGTGAAGCCTTCGCACGGCCTGACCGACGAGGAGATCGAGCGCATGCTGCTCTCGTCGATCGAGCACGCCGAGGAGGACGTGCAGGCGCGCCTGTTGATCGACAACCGCGTCGAGGCGCAGCGCATCTTGAAAGCGGCCGAGACGCAGCTGGAGTCGAACGGCGATCTGCTCTCCCCCGAGGAGCGCGCCCAGATCGAGTCGCAGATGGCGGCGCTGGTGCTCGCCACGCAGGGCAGCGATCACCACCAGATCAAGGAGCAGATCGAGCGCCTCGACCACGCCAGCGCCGAATTTGCCCGGCGCGTGATGGACCGCGGCATCGAGCGCGCGCTCAAGGGCCACTCCGTGGGCGAATTCGACCAGGGCGAGATGTCCCCCCACGCCAAGAAGGCATACGAGGCGCTGGAGCGGCAGGAAAAGTAGATTCATGCCCAAGCTCACCATCTACGACCCGCGCGGCGAAAAGGTGGCCGAGGGCGAGGTCCCCGCGGGGAAGAGCCTGCTCGAGGCGTCCAGCGAGCTGGGGGCAAAACACGGGTCGGCGTGCGGCGGCGTCTGCGCCTGCTCGACCTGCCACTGCTGGGTGAAGAAGGGCTTCGAATCGCTCAGCGACATGAACGACGACGAGTCGGACATCCTCGACCGCGCCTACGACGTGAAGCCCGCCTCCCGGCTCGGGTGCCAGGCGACCCTCGACTCGCAGGACGTCGTCTACCAGATCACCGAAGAGTCGGAGAAGACGTGGTACGACGAGCACCCCAAGGAGCGCCACGAGGCGGAGGCCAAGGGACTCTGGCCGCCGAAATAGACATGGCCCACTCTCGGTGCGATTCACCGACCTGCACCGCTGGGTGCGCGAGCTGCCCGGCTTCGACGACGATCCGGGCAAGAGCAACGAGAAGATCCTCGAGGCCATCCAGATGGCCTGGCTCGACGAGCGGGATGAATGAAGCCTGCCGCGGCGGGGAAAGCTTTGCAGAAAGCCGCCGCAGCGTATCCCGGCGCCTGGGAGGACCATCCCTGGGGAGAGACGGTCTACAAGGTGGGCAAGAAAATCTTCGTCTTCCTGGGGGTGGATCGCGGCGACGGCAGCTTCGGCCTCTCCTGCAAGCTGCCTCATTCGAGCGAGGCGGCCATCACCATGCTCTCCTTTGCCACTCCCACGGCTTACGGCCTGGGCAAGAGCGGCTGGGTGAGCGCGCACTTCGAGATGAAGGACGACGTGCCGGTCGAGCTGCTCCTGCAATGGCTGGAAGAGAGCTATCAGGCCATCGCGCCCAAGCGAGCGGCCAAGACTCCTCCTGCCGCAAGGAAACGGGTCCGTTAGGGCCAAAGGCCCGCTAGTCCAGGCGCCCGCAAGTTCGTTCCGGGCTCGCCAGCATTGGGCGTGCTTTCGCAGCTTCTGGAGCCCCCGGCTGAAGCCGGCTGAAGCCGGGGGCTAGAAGTGCACGAAGCCTCCTGCGGAGGCTGGAAAGCTAACGCTCGTCGGCAAAGCTCCAGAGTTGGCTCAAGAACCCGATTCGAGCGAGCCCCCGGAGTCGATGGGTGAAGACGCGCCAACAGGTGATCATCGGTGCGGTGCGAGCAGGGCAAGCCTACCGGCGAGGACCCGTCTAGCGTCCATCGTGAATCACGGAGTTGAACGTTTCAACATCCTGCCCGAGGCCTGAGGTCCGAGGTCTGAGGCCCAGCGCAAGCGGAGCGCGCGCTAGGCCAAGGGCCCGATGAGGAGCGCATCGATCTCCGCGTCTTCCTCGATACGGCCCTCGCCGGGGGGAATGACGGCCACGGCGTTGGCGCCCGCCCAACTCGCGATCTGCATGCTGCTCTGCTGGCCCCCGGGGGTGAAGACGAGATCCGCGCTCAGCCGGCCGCGTGGAAAGTACGTCAGGCCCTTGATGCGCGAGAGCGAGCCGCGCAGGCGCGCCCGGACGCGGGGGCGATCGGGCCGCGGATCGCCCGAGAGCAGCCGGATGGCGAGTCGCACGAAGAGCTCGAAACCCAGCGTCGCGGCGGCGGGATTGCCGGGCAGCCCGAAGATGAGGCGAGATGCCGAGGCGGTGCCGAAGAGCACCGGCTTTCCCGGCCGGATGGCGACGGTGTGGAAGATGAGCGAGCCGGAGAGCCGCTCCAGCGCATCCTGGGCGTAGTCGTGATCGCCGACGCTCGCGCCGCCGGTGGTGACGAGAATGTCGGCCGCCGCCTCGCGCAGCCGCGCCGCGATGGTCTGCGCGTCGTCGGGCGCGATGCCGAGCGCCAGCGGCTCGGCGCCCGCCTCACGGGCGAGCGCGGCCAGCGCCACACCGTTGGTCTCGATCAGCTTTCCGGGCGGCGGCTCGGTTCCCACCGGGACCAATTCGTTCCCCGTCACCAACACCGCGACTCGCGGCCGGCGGTAAACGCTGAGCCGCGCAACGCCGCACGCCGCCGCCAGCGACAACTCGGCCGCGCCCAGCACCGTCCCGGCAGCCACTCCTTCGCGCCCTTCGGTCAGCTCCTCGCCCCGCCGGCGGATGTGCTGGCCCGCCTTGACGGGCTCCTCGACGCACACCGACGCGCCCTCGCGCGCGCAGTGCTCCTGCATCACCACCGAGTCGGCGCCCGGCGGCAGCGGCGCGCCCGTGAAGATGCGCGCCGCCTCTCCTGGAGCGAGCGCTCGCGGCCACGGCGCATCGCCCGCCGCCAACTCCCCCACCACGCGCAGAGGGCCGGGCGCATCGGCGGCGCGCAACGCATAGCCGTCCATCATCGAGATATCGGTCAGCGGCTGGTCGCGCCGCGCCCGCACCGGCGCCGCCAGCACCCTGCCCTGGGCGTCGGCGAGCGCCACCTCCTCCGGCGGCAGCGGCCGGCAGCGCGCCCTCACCTCGGCGATGGCCTGCTCGAGCGCGATCACGGCTGCCCCAAACAGAAAAGCCCCGTCCGAAGAGACGGGGCCTCGCTGTCCAGAGACGGGCGCAAAAGGCGCTCAGGGAACCGCCGCCGGAGCGTCGGTGGTGCCGAAGAGAGGACTCGAACCTCCACGGGGTTGCCCCCACCAGACCCTGAATCTGGCGTGTCTGCCAATTCCACCACTTCGGCTCGACGCCAGAGAGAAAGCCGAGGCGATCTAACGGAGTACCAAATCCAAGTCAAGAAGCGAGTCCGGCGTGGACACGCCCCCTTCACATGTGGTGCGATATATAGTTACAACCTCAACTTCCCGAGGAAGCTGGAACAGTGAAGGGGCAGCAGGAGACCCAAACGCGGCGCGTGCTCATCGTCGACGACGAGGAGGGCTTCCGCGACGGCGTGGCCGATCTGCTCGGAATGGAAGGCTATTCCGTCTCGGTGGCGCGCGACGCCGTCGATGCCGTGAGGCTGTTGCCGGAGTTCCGGCCCGACGTCATCCTGCTCGACCTGCGCATGCCCCAGCTCGACGGCGAGGGTTTCTTGCGCGGGATGAGCGGTCTGCCCGTCGGCAGCCAGGTCCCGGTGGTGCTCATCTCGGCCAAGGAGGAACTGCCCACCATCGCCAGCCGCCTCGGCGTTGCCGGTTATCTGCACAAGCCGTTCGAGGCGCCGGAGCTGCTCTCGCTGCTGGAGAAGGTCCTCCCGTAGCGTCGGTGGATGCCCCACCCCTGTCGGGCCCGAAACGGACTTCTAAAAGTCCGTTTACGATTTTAGTTCTCGTTCTGGCTCTAGTTTCGCGTTCGCGCCAATGGGGTGACGCTATTCCTTCACGACGCCATTTTCCGGCGGCCCCCTTTGCATCGGCGCGACGCCTTCGGGGGTTGGGGTTCCTTCGTCGGCAGGTTGTGAGGACGCTGCTTCCCCTGCGCCGATGGGCTCACCTGCCGCAGCCGCTTCGGGCGATGCTCCCGCGGTCGCCTCGGGCGTCGCCGGGGCCGCCCTTGGGGCGCTCTTTCGCCGGCGGCGGGGCCAGGGGAATTCCGGCTTGCCAGAGCTTGTGCTCGGCCTGCGCGAGGCGCTCCTTGGTCAGCTCCAGTTCGCCTTTCGTGACCAGGTAGACGCGGTTGTTCGTCTCGGCCCGCCCCTTGGCCTTCTTGATCTCGTCGCGCAGCTCCTGCTCACGCTTGCGCGCGTCGCGCGCGGCGTACTCGGCCTGCTTCACCTGGCGGTCCAATTCCGCCTTGGCCGCCTCGAGCTGCGTGCGCAGCGCCTCGACCTCGGGCATCGCGGCCGCAGGGGCCGGGGCTGGCGCGGCGGCCGGCTTGGCGGACAGCTCGCGCACCCGCGCCTGCGCCTTCTCCAGCTCCGACCTGGCCTGCTGCTCAGCCGCCTTGGCGGCCATGAGATCGCGCCGCGCCAGCTTCTCGGAGGCGTGCGCCTCCTCCATCAGCTTGCGCGCGTGGGTCAGGTCCTCCTCCAGTTCGGCCTCGCGCGCCCCGCGCGTCTGCGTCTTGCCGGTCTTTCCCTCCTGCGCCTTCTTGCGCGTGTCGATCAGCTTCTCGCGCGTCTCCTGCAACTGCGCGGAGCGGGCCTTGAGCTCCTCGGCGATCTTCTTCTGCTCCGCCCGGGCCGCCTCGACGTCCTTGCGCGCGCCGTCCGCCTCGGCGCGCAGCCCGCTCACGGCCGACGCCGCGGTCTGCCACTGGAGCCAGAGAAAGACCGCCACTACGACGGCGACGACGGCGACGAGGAACGCGAAACCGAGCATTCGCTTCTCCGCAGAAAGGCGGCGGAGAGTACCTGATCTGACCGTTCGGGATCGAGCCAAAAACCTAGATGGTGGGCGGAGGCCCCTTCAGCTCACGGAAAATCGCGTCCTCGACTCCCGCGCGGTGCTCCTTGCCCGGACGGAAGCTGTATCGAGGACCGACGAATCTCACGCCCGCCGCCCCGTGGTCCCGCACTTCCTCGATGTGCACGGCCACCAGGGTGCAGGGAAAGGGCGTCGACGACATGGTTTCCTTCTCGATCACCGCCGTCCCGCGCAGCCCGTAACAGAGATCGTCGCCCAGAACCTCGACCGCCACGCGCGGGTTGACGCGCATGGCCGTCAGCGAGTGGCTGCGCACATCGACGGCGAGCGTCAGCAGATGCTGGTTTCGCGCCACCACCCACGTCATCAGGGTCGTCTGCGGGTAGCCCCGCTCGTCGATGGTGGCCACGACGCAGGTCTGGCCGCCGAACAGGAACTGCACCAGCCGCGGCGGCATCTCTTTCAGCGCGGTGTCCGGCATCTGCCTACGGGCAGGCCGGAATGTCGCTGGCGTGCAGCCGCGCGCGGAAGACGGCGCAGGCCTGATCGCGCTCGGCGCCGACGAGTTGGTCAGCGACGAGCGAGAGCACCGCGGCCGGACCGGACGGCCCGTTGCCCAACGCGCGGGCAGCGGCGAGCGCGGCGCGGGAGGCGCCGAGCAGATCGCCGCTCGCGTCGGCCCAGGCCCAGAGCGCCGAAGCCAGGACGGCCGAGGCCGGCGCTCCGGCAGCGAGCGGGCGCGAGAGATCGAGATTTCCGACCGGGTCGCCGCCCGGCTCGGAAGCGGCCAGGTAACCCGGGTCGGCCGAGGCCGTCGCGCCGAGGAAGAGCGCGATCCCCTCGCCTTCCGCCTCGGACAGCGCGCGCAGGTGCCGGCGGGCCAGCTCGCGCGCGACGGCGCCGGGGTTGAGCGCGGCGGGAACACGCGCGCCCTGCGGCCCATCGCCCAGCGTGAAAGCGTCCGCGGCCGGCACGTAGTGCAGGCCGGGTGCCATGTCCTCACCGGTGTGCACCGGGGCCGGCAAAAGCGCCTCCGCCCCCGCCGCGAGCAGGAACTGCCGCGCCCGCTCGAGGGCCGCGTAGTAGCCCATCAAGGTCACGCAGCGGACCGTCCGGGCGACCAGCGCCCCGGAAACCTTGCGGCGCACGCCGCACTCGGGCGACGCCCCTCCCTGCACGAACATGCCGGCGGGCCCTCGCAAGGCCGCCAGGTCGGTCCCGGGAAGCTCGACCTCCTGGCCGGAAAGCTCGCCGCTCAACCGGTCGACGCCCATCACCGCGACGCGCTCCGCCGTCGCTGGCCCGCAGGCCGCAACGACCAGCACCGCCGCGATGAGGATCGACCGACGCATGGGGAACCCTTTGTACACAACAATCGAGGTAGACAAGCTCTCGCAAGCTAGAATGTACGACGATGCGACTGTCGATCGCCACTAAAGTCTTTCTCGGGTTCGTCGCCGTCCTGGCCTGCAGCGCGGCGGTGTCGGTTTACGGAATCGCACACTTGCAACGGATTGGACGCGGGCTGTCGTTGCTTTCCCGACCTTACATGCCGCTCACCCGCGCCGTCTCGACGCTGGAGGCCTTCCAGAAGGAACGCGAACGGAGCAGCGACCGCCTCCTCGAGGAGCAGGACCCGGCGGCGCGGCGAAACCTGATTGCCCTCGATCGAACATATTTCGCTCGGGTGGTCGGCGAGCGGCTGGCCTTCGCCCAGGACCTGGTGCGCGGCGCGCCGCCGGGCGCGGACCTGGAGCGCATCGCCGCCCGGCTCGCCGCCGTCGCCGGACGCATCGAGGACGAGGAGAAGGCGGCCGCCGCGTTGACCGCCCGGCTCGAAAGCGCCGCAGTGCGGAAGGCGCCCGCCGAGGTGCCTGAGCTGCAGGACTTGATCGCGCGGCTCAAGACGGCCGAGCGGCGCGTCGACCACGAGCTGAAGACGCTCGGGCAGGTGCTGCAGGACCAGATGAACGCCGGCGTAGAAGAGGCCGGGCGCCAGGAGCGCGCGGCGCGCTGGGCGGTGCTGGCCCTGTCGGTGCTGGCGCTGGCGGTGGGGCTCTTCGTCATGTGGCTCTCGCAGCGGGCGCTGCGGCCCATCCGCACCCTGACCGAGGCGGCCCAGCGGCTGGGCCGCGGCAGCCCCGAGTCGGTAGCCGTGCCCGAGCAGGGCGGCGACGAGCTGGCGGTGCTGGCGCGCGAGTTCAACGCCATGGCGCAGCGCCTCGCGGCGCGCGAACGCGAGCTGCGCGCGCAAGGGGAGGCGCTGCTGCGCTCGGAGCGGCTGGCGGCCATCGGGCGCATCGCCGCGCAGATCACGCACGAGATCCGGAATCCCTTGTCGAGCATTTCCTTGAACGCCGAGGAGCTGGGCGAGCGAGCCCCCGCGGCGCGCGACCTGTGCGACGCCATCGTGCGCGAGGTGGATCGCCTCGCGGCCATCACCGAGGAATACCTGCGCTTCGCGCGTCTCCCCAAGCCGCAGATGGCGCGCGCCGACTTGAACGACCTGGTGCGCGACCTGCTCGAGTTCGTGCGGCCCGAGCTGGACGCGGCCGGCGTGCAGGTCGACCAACGGCTCTCCCCCGAGCTGCCGCGCGTGCTGGCCGACGCGGGGCAGTTGCGCCAGCTGCTGCTCAACCTGGTGCGCAACGCGCGCGAGGCCATGCCGGGGGGCGGCATCGTCCGCATCGCCACGCGCGGGTCCGACGGGTCGGTGGAGATCGAGGTGCGCGACAACGGCCCGGGCATCCCCCCCGAGCGGCTACAGCGCATTTTCGACCCCTTCTTCACCACCAAGGAGCGGGGCACGGGCCTCGGGCTGGCGCTGGCGCAGGAGGTGGCCCAGGAGCACGGCGGCCAGCTCACCTGCGAGAGCGCGCCCGGCGCGGGGACCACCTTCACGCTGCGGCTGCCCGCGGCGCCCATGGTCGAGCGCGCCGGCGCCGCCGCCGTTGCACAGGCATGACCCGGACCTTATTCTCCGCCGCCCCGCGATGAACGATCCCGTCCACAAGAGCACGCTCGGAAGCGGCCTCCGCGTCGTCACCGTGGAACTGCCGCACCTGCACACCGGCATGGTGGCGGCCTACGTCCGCTCCGGCTCACGCCACGAGGACGAGCGCCGCAACGGCGTCTCGCACTTCCTCGAGCACCTCTTCTTCCGCGGCAGCCAGGGCTACCCGGACGGCCGCGGCCTGAACGCCCTGGTCGAGGACTGCGGCGGCTCGCTCAACGGCGTCACCACCCGCGACCACGGGTACTACTTCTCGCCCATCCATCCCGCGCGCCTGGAGGTGCCCTTCGCCGTGCTGGGCGACATGCTGGCGCGGCCGCTCTTCAAGGAGATCGAGCTGGAGCGCGAGGTGATCCTCGAGGAGATCCTCGACGAGGTGGACGAGAATGGCCGCGACATCGACGTCGACAACCTCTCCAAGCGCGCGCTCTTCGGAGACCACCCGTTGGCCCTGAAGATCGCCGGCACGCGCGAGACGGTCGCTTCGCTGCGCGAGGACGACCTGCGCGCGCAGCACGAGCGCGCCTATGGCGCGCGCAACATGGTGGTCTGCTGCGCCGGACCGGTGAAGCACTCCGACGTGCTGCGGCTCGCCGAGAAGAGCTTCGCTCTTCTGCGGCCGGGCCAGCCCGTGCTCGACACGCCTTTGAACGGCGCGCTTCCGCAGGGACCGCAGTTGGTGGCGGTGCAGCACGTCGAGTCGCAGATGGAGCTTCAAGTGTCGTTCCGCGGCCCGCCCGAGGAGCACCCCGACTTTCCCGTGCTGCGCGTCATCAAGCGCATCCTCGACGACGGCCTCGCCTCGCGGCTGCAGCTCGAGCTGGTCGAGCGCAAAGCGCTGGCGTACGCGGTGGGCGCGGGGATGGACGGGTTCACCGACTGCTCGGTGTTCGAGGCGGGCTGCGCCTGCGCCCCCAGGAAGTCCCCCGCCGCGCTGGAGGAGATCCTCCGCATCCTCGGCGAGCTGCGCGACGAGGACGTGCCCGAGGACGAGCTGTCGCGCGCCAAGCGCAAGACGCGCATCTGGCTGGAGTTCTCGCTCGACTCGCCGGCGGAGATGATCGGCTGGTTCGGCGGCAGCGAGCTGCTCCATCCGCCGGCGGAGAGCTTCGAGAGCTGGATCGACCGCATCGAGAGCGTCACCGCGCAGGACGTGCGGCGCGTCGCGAGGCAGATCTTCCGGCGCGAGAACCTGGTGGCTTGCGCGGT
>WNFF01000642.1_pt1 | contig 42359 bp, 32 predicted proteins | sample 5400441 | NCBI WGS metagenome assembly WNFF01 (sample SAMN13153345, study PRJNA577476) | soil metagenome | isolation source: 120 cm saprolite under Douglas fir tree site 2 hole 3 replicate 1 | place: USA:California | collected 2015-04-18
GCCCTTGGCCGCGCCGGTGACGATCGCGATGCGGTCGGCGAGCTTCATCGCGTGTAGCCCTCTCGACGGTCGGCGTCGCGGGCCGCGGCCGGCCGCTCGGCGGGCGGGCCGAAGCCACCGCCCCCCGAGGTCTCGATGAGCACGAGGTCCCCGGCGGAGAGGCGCACCGTCTCCTTGCCGCGCAGGTCGCGCGCGCGCGGCCCCGGATTGAGCGTCACGCGGAACGGCAGGCCGTCGGCGCCGCCCGCGATGCCCCAGGGCGGGATCACCCGCCGCTCGAGCATGGTGGTGAGCGAGGTCTCATCCGCGGTGACCCGGTACGCCCGGCGCAGGCCGAGCCCGCCGCGGCGGCGCCCGTCGCCGCCCGAGCCCTCGCGGAGGGCCTGCTCCTCGACCACGATCGGGTACTCGTGCTCGATCACCTCGACCGGCGTGTTCATGACGTTCGACATGTGCACGCGGGTGGCGGAGGAGCCGTCGGCGCCACGGGTCGCCCCCGCGCCCCCGCCGTGCACCTCGTAGAAGATGCCCCAGCGGCCGTCCGGCCGGCGCGAGCCGAAGATCATGAGCCCGGCGGTGGTGGGGCCGCCCGCCGCGATGCGGTCGCCCAGCGCGGGGGCCAGCGCGCGGAAGATGGCGTCGACGACGCGCTGCGAGGTCTCGTGGTTGCCGCCCACCACCGGCCGATCCGGATCCGCACTCAGCACGGTGCCGGGCGGCACGATGACGCGCAGCGGGCGGTAGCAGCCGTCATTGGGCGGCACGTCGGGGGCGACCAGCGCCTTCATCGCGTAGTACACCGCCGAGCAGGCGATAAAGTACGTCGTGTTCACGGGCCCGCGCGCCTGCGGCGCGGTGCCGGTGAAGTCGAACGTGGCCTGATCCCCGCGGATCTCGACGCGCACCGCGATCCGGATGGGCCGGTCGTCCACCCCGTCGTCGTCGAGATGGTCTTCGCCTTCCCAGACTCCGTCGGGCAGCGCCGCGATCGCGGCGCGCATCTGCTGCTCGGACTCGGCGTGCAGGCGCTCGAAGCAGGCGGCGAGTGTGTCGGCCCCGTAGCGATCGGCGAGCTCGACGAGACGGCGCGCGGTCACGTCGTTGGCCGCGAACTGGGCGAGCATGTCCCCTTCCCGCTCCTCGCGGCCGCGCACGTTCGAGAGCACCACGTCGATGGTGTGGCGCTCCGGCCCCGCCGCGGTGAAGAGGCGGATGGGGGCCAGCCGCAGGCCCTCCTGGTAGCACTCGGTGGCGGAGGGCACGTAGCTGCCCGGCACCGCGCCGCCGATGTCCGCCCAGTGCGCCAGGTTGATCGCGAAGGCGATGAGCCGGCCCCGGTGGAAGACCGGGCGCACCGCCTTCACGTCCGGCAGGTGATTGCCGCCCACCTCGGGCAGGTTGAGGAACCAGACATCTCCTTCGCGGAGGCTCTCGACCGGGACGCGCTTGAGCAGCTCCTTCACCGTGAAGCCCATCACCCCCATGTGGATCGGGATGTCGCGGCCCTGCGCGATGAGGCGGCCCTCGGCATCCGTCAGCGCTGAGGAGAGATCGCCTGCCTCCTTGAGGAGCGGCGAGCGCGCCGAGCGCATGATGATCACGCTCATCTCCTCGGCGATCGCGTAGAGCGCGTGGCGGACGACTTCCAGAGTGATCGGGCTCACGCGCGCGGTGGACGGATGGCTCACGAGGTGGACTCCAGATCCAGGATGAGGTGGCCCCGCGCGTCGGCGGCGGCGCGCTGGCCCGGGTAGACCACGATGGTGGACCACTCGTCCTCGACCACCGCGGGGCCGGTGACGACGGCGCCGGCCGGGAGCGCGGCGCGATCGTAGAGCGGGATCGTGACCTCGCCCGTCTCGGGGAAGTAGGCGCGCTGCGAGCCCGTGATCGAGACTCCCCCCTCACCCTGCCCTCTCCCCCCGGGGGGGAGAGGGTTCGGAGCGGTCTCCCTCTCACCCGAGAAGGAGGTTCTGACCTTCTCCCTCTCCCCTCCGGGGAGAGGGCCGGGGTGAGGGGCGGCGGCCGGAGCATCGCCCAGCCGCGCCACCACGCGTAGGTTCACGCACTCGACGCCCTCGCCGGTGGCGTAGCCGTAGAGCTGGCGGTGCCGCGCCTCGAAGGCGGGCCGGAGCCCGGGATCCCGCCCCCACGGCAGCTCGATCTCGTAGTTCTGCCCGACGTAGCGCAGGTCCACGCTGCGCGCGAGCGTCACCGCGGAGGCCGCGTGGCCTTCCTCCAGGATCGGCCGCAGACACTGCTCCTCGAGGGCCCGGAAGCGGTCCTCGATCAGCTTGCCGTCCCAGGCGTCGAGCCGGGCACGATGCGTCTGCACCGCGTCGTAGCGTAGCGGCGAGACCAGGCAGCCGAGCGCCGAGAAGGCGCCGGAGTGCGCGGGCACGACAACCCGCGCGATGCCGCACTGCCGCGCGAGCGCGCCCGCGTGCACGGGGCCGGCGCCGCCGTAGGCGATCAGCGAGAACCGGCGCAGGTCGTGGCCGCGCTGCACCGAGACCAGGCGCAGCGCGCGCAGCATGCTCGCGTTGGCGACCTCCACGATGCCGTGCGCGGCCTCGAGCGTCGAGAGGCCGAGCCGCCGGCCGATGGTCTCCACCGCGCTCCGGGCGAGGTCGGGGCGGATACGAATCGTCCCGCCATAGAGCCGCGCCGGGTTCAGGTAGCCCAGCACGAGGTTGGCGTCGGTCACGGTGGCCAGCGTGCCGCCCTGGCCGTAGCAGGCCGGGCCGGGGACGGCGCCCGCGCTCTGCGGGCCCACCTTGAGCGCGCCGACCTCGTCCACGCGCGCGAGCGAGCCACCGCCCGCGCCGATGGACTCCACCGCCACCATGGGCAGGCGAACCGGGAAATCGGCCAGCTTCCGCTGCGACGTGGTCTCGGCCGCGCCATCGCTGATCAGGCACACGTCGGTGGTGGTGCCGCCCATGTCGAAGGCGAGGGCGCGATCGACCCCGAGTGCGCGCGCCACGTGGGCGGCCGCGGCGACCCCCGCGGCGGGGCCGGAGAGCGCCATGGCGAGCGGGCGCGCCTTGGCCGCGGCCACCGACATCATGCCGCCCGCCGAGTGCAGCAGGCGCAGGGCGGGGCCGCCCGTGGCGCCGCCGAGCGCGGCGGTGAGCCCGTCGACGTAACGGGCGGCCAGCGGCATCACGCTCGCGTTCAGCGCGGTGGTGCAGGTGCGCTCGTATTCCCGGAACTCCGCGTTGATCTCGCTCGAGACCGAGACGTGCCGGAAGTGCGGCTCGAGCGCCCGCCGGAGCGCCTGCTCGTGCGCCGGATTGGCGTAGGCGTGGAGCAGGCACACCGCCACCGCCTCCACCCCTTCGGCCCGCAACGCGGCGACGATCCCTTCGAGCTCGCCGGGGGCGAGCGGGGTCTGCACGGTGCCGTCCGGCCCCACCCGCTCGGTGATCTCGAGGCGCCGGCGGCGGGGCACCAGCGGCTCCGCCCGCGCGGGCAGCTCGAGGCGGTAGAGATGCGCGCGGTTCATACGCGCGATCTCGAGGACGTCGCGGAAGCCGCGGGTGGTGACGAGGCCCACCGGGGCGACACGGCCTTCCACGATGGCGTTGGTGATGGTGGTGGTGCCGTGGGCGAGCGAGGCGCAGGCCTCGCCCGCCCGCAGCAGCGCGCGCAGGCCGTCGAGCACCCCCTGGGCCCGGTTGTCGGGCACCGTGGGGACCTTGCATGAGCGCACCTCCCCGGTGACGTCGTCGACGGAGACGACGTCGGTGAAGGTGCCCCCCACGTCCACGCCGACGCGGAGGCGGCTCACGCCCGGATCGAGGCTCCCGTCACTTGCGGTCGGCCCACTTGGGCAGCGGGTACATCAGGTCCCCGGAGGCGAGCTCGAACGGCCAGGCGATCTTGAGCGCCCCGCCGCGCCACTGGGTGATCAGCGGGGTGCCCAGCTCGTTCTGGCCGGTCTTGGGGTCGAAGGCCACGCCCTTCCACGGCATGATGAGCTGGTTCGGCTTGAGATCGGTGGCGACCAGCGCCTTGCGGATCGCCTCGGGGTCGGTGGAGCCCGCGCGGTTGATCGCCTCCGCGAGCACCATCATGCCGGCGAAGGCGCGCGAGGTATTGTCGTTGAGGTCCTTGCCCGACCGCTTCCGGTACATCTCGTTGACCCGGCCGATCACCGGCCGCTTGCCGGCCAGATCCAGAGAGAACACCGAGCGGGACATGACGCCGTCGGCGTCCTTGCCCACCCCGGCCACGAAGTCGCTCTCCACGAAGCCCGCGTCCTGGGCCAGGATCATGGGCGGGTTGTAGTCGAGCTCGCGCGCGGTCTTGATGAACAGGATCGCGTCGGAGGTGTAGGAGGTCGGCAGCAGGACGTCGGGATTCGCCGCCTTGAGCCGCTGCACCTCGGTCTGCATGCCGGTGGTGCGCGCGCGGTAGGCGATCTTCTCCACCACCCGGTAGCCGCCGGCCTGGGCGAGCTGCTCCTGGACCCGTGCCGAGTCCGCGCCGAAGAGCGTGTCCTCGTGGAGGATGCCCACCGTGGCGATCTTCGTCCCGCGCCGGGCCTGCAGCTCCTTCAGGAACTCGAACATCGCGATCGTGAAGTGCTCGTCGTGCGGGCTGGTGCGGAAGAACCACTTGAAGCCGCGGCGGTGGAGCGTGGGCGAGGAGGACTCGCCCGAGAAGTACGGGATGCCGAGCCGCTCGCACACCACGCTTGCGGTGGCCGACACGCTGCTGTGGTAGGCCCCGTAGAGCGTGACCGCCTTCTCCTGCGTGATCAACCGCTCCGCCTCCGACTGGCCCAGCTCCGGCTTGCCCTGGTGGTCCACGAAGATCAGCCGCAGCTTGGCCCCGCCGAGCCCGGGCAGGCCCTCGGTCCGCGCCAACGGCAGGTCCAGGTCCTGGCGGGTGTTCACGATCTCGGCCGCGGTCTCCGCGGCGGCCTTGGCATCCACCCCCGCCTGCGCCACCGGGCCGCTCAGCGGGTAGAGCACGCCGATCACCACCTCGCGGCCCTGCGCCCAGGCCCGCGGCGCCGACGCGGCCAGCGCGCCGACTCCCAGGAGCTTCACGACGTCACGTCTACGCATGGCATGCCTCCTCCGCCCGACGGCGGGATTCGCCCCCTGCGGTTGCCCCGTGATAAGCCTGGCCGGTGATCACTGGAGACCGCTTCGCGAGCGGGGATGATCGGTCGAAGAAGTCGCTGGCCTGGCCCGTCACCGTTGTTCGGGCGCGGCATCGGCGGATACCGGATGCATCGATGCGCCCAAGAATGGCGGAGCCGCCGTGCCACGTCAAGGCCCGCCCGGCGGCGGGTTGCGGGGCCGCGCGCGCCTGGACTATCCTCGGGCTCCTATCCTGAGCTCGCTCGGAGGACGCGATGGCGGAGACGGTGACCTGGCCCGACGGCGCGCGCTGCGCCGTCATGATGACGTTCGACCTCGACGGCGAGAGCCCGTGGATCCACCGCGACCCCGCGCTCGCCGAGCGCCCACTCCACATGTCGATGGGGGCCTACGGGCCCAAGACGGGCATGCCGCGCATCCTCGAGCTGCTCGACCGCTACGGGATCAAGACCTGCATCTTCATCCCAGGGTGGATCGTGGAGCGCTACCCCGCGCTCTGCGAGGAAATTCTGAAGCGCGGCCACGAGTTGGGCCACCACGGCTATCTCCACGAGAAGCCCTTCTTCATGAAGAGCCGCGAGGAAGAGGAGGAGCTGCTCCTGAAGAGCCTCGCGGTTTTCAAGAAGGTGCTGGGGGTCGTCCCGCTCGGCTCCCGCACGCCCTCCGCAGATCCGAGCCGCCACACCATGGAGCTGCTCGCGCGGCACGGCTTCGTCTATCACAGCAATGCGCTCGACACCGACCTGCCCTACTGTCACCAGACCGCCCACGGCCCCCTGGTGGAGCTCCCCACCGCGTGGTGCAACAACGACGCGCCGTTCTTCCTGTGGAGCGCGGTGCCTCCGGTGGGCAACGGCATCTGGAGCCAGCAGGACGTGTGGGAGATCTGGTCCGAGGAGTTCGAGGGCCTCTACGCGGAGGGCGGCTTCTTCAACTGGCTCGGGCACCCGCAGATCATCGGCCGTCCGTCACGCCTGCGCATGGTCGAGCGGCTCATCCAGCTCATCCTGGGCAAGGGCCGGGTGTGGTGGCCGCGTCCGGTGGACCTCGCCCGCTTCTGCCTCGAGCGCGACAAACTCCCGGCGGCCTCCGCCTGATGGGCGGGCGGCTCGCCGGCAAGGTCGCGCTGATCACCGGCGCGGGCCGCGGCTTCGGCCGCGCCATCGCGCTCGCCTTCGCCCGCGAGGGTGCGCGGGTGGCCGCGAACTACCTGGGTAGCCAGGCGGGCGCGGAAGCGGTGGTCGCGGAGGCGGGCCGGCTCGGCGTCGAAGCGGTCGCCCTCCGCGGCGACGTGGCGCGCGAGGACGACGTGAAGGCGCTGGTGGCGGCGACCCTCGAGCGCTTCGGGCGCCTCGACGTCCTGGTCAACAACGCGGGCATCATGGTGCGCGCGCCGATGCTCGCGGTGCCCGCGGAGGAGTGCCGGCGCATGTTCGACGTCAACGTCACCGGCACCATGCTGTGCAGCCGCCACGCCCTGCCTGCCATGATCGAGCGGAAGGGCGGCCGGATCATCAACCTCTCGTCCCAGCTCGCCCAGCGCGCGGTCGGCGGCGGCGGCTTCGCGGCCTACGCGGCCACCAAGGGCGCCATCGAGTCGCTCACCCGGGCGCTCGCCGCCGAGGTCGGCGCTCACGGCATCACGGTCAACGCCATCGCGCCCGGCGGCATCGAGACCGACATGAGCCGCGACGTGATGACCGAGGAGTACCGGACGCGCCGCCTCGCCGAGCTGCCGCTCCACCGGTTCGGCGGCGTGGACGACGTGGCCTACTGCGCGGTCGTGCTGGCCTCCGACGAGGCCGGCTATCTCACCGGGCAGATCCTCCACCCGAGCGGCGGCTGGGTGTCGGGGTGACCGCGGTGCGGTATCCGTGGCCTTCGGGCAAGCGGTCCGCCGCCGTCCTCTCGTTCGACGTCGACGCGGAGTCCGGCTTCCTCTTCCGCGAGCCCGAGAAGGCCCGGCGCAGCCTCGGCGACCTGGAGGAGCGCCGCTTCGGGCCTCGGGTGGGCGTGGACCGGATCCTCCGCCTGCTGGATCGCCTGAAGCTCCGGGCCAGCTTCTTCATCCCGGGCTGGACGGTCGAGCACCACTTCGACGCGTGCCGGCGAATCCGCGACGCGGGCCACGAGATCGGCGCCCACGGCAACGTCCACGAGGCGCTCGGTTTCCTCGACGAGGAGCAGGAGGAGCGGGTGATGCGCGAGCAGATCGAGATCCTGGCCTCGCGCCTGGGCGTGCGGCCGGCCGGCTACCGCTCGCCCTCCTGGGACGTCAACGTGTGGACCCCCGACCTGCTCAAGCGCCACGGCTTCCTCTACGACAGCTCGCTGATGGGCAACGACGTGCCGTACGACGTGCCAACCACCCAGGGGCCGCTCACCGAGGTGCCGGTGCAATGGCTGCTCGACGACGCGCCGCTCTTCCGCCACGTCTACGGCGCCACCAACGCGATCGCCGACCCGGGCCGGGTGCTCCAGATGTGGAGCAAGGAGTTCGCGGCGATGCACGCGGAGAACGGCTGCTTCGTGCTGACCTGCCACCCCTTCGTGAGCGGGCGCGCCTCCCGCATTGCCCTGCTGGAGGACCTGGTGACCTACATGCGCCGCGCCCGCGGCGTGTGGTTCACCACCTGCGAGGAGGTGGCCCGCTGGCACGCGGGCGGGCCCGCCCGCCCGCCGGCTACCCGCCCGGCTTCGGGGGCTCGCTCGGCCGCACGCGGACGGCGGCGCCGCTGACCAGCGAGTCGGCGGGGTCGAGGATGATCGCATCCTTCGGCCCGAGGCCCGACACCACTTCCACGCTGCCGCCGTAGTCGCGGCCGATCGTCACCCCCACCAGCTCCGCGCGCCCGTTCCGCACCACCGCGACCTGCAATCCCTCCGAGCGGAAGAGCAGGGTGTTGGCGGGAATGGTGAGCCCGCGCGCCTCGCGGCCCACCCGCAGCCGCACCACCACGTAGGCGCCGGGCAGCACCTCGCCGGTGGAATTCTCCACCTCCACCTCGCTGACCATGGTCCGGGTCACCGGGTCGAGCGCGTTGGACGTCCGGGCCAGCGTGCCGCGGAAGGCCCGGCCGGGCATCTCCTCGAGGGTGACGGTGGTCGGGGTGCCGGGCTGAGCGGCCTGGGCATAGGCCTGCGGCACGGAGACGGAGACGCGCAGCTTGTCGATGGCGGCCAGGCGGAACAGCTCGCGCGCGGCGCCGCCCGCGTCGACGAGCGCGCCGATGTCGGTATTGCGCGCGGTGATGATGCCCGCGAACGGCGCGGTGATCCGCTGGAAGGACTGCAGATCCTCGAGGCGCTTGACGTTGGCCCCGTTTGAATCCACGATCGCCCGCCGCGCGTGATAGTCGCTGACCTTCTCGTCCGTCTCCTGGCGCGACACCGCGTTGCGCTGGAGCAAGGTCTGCCAGCGCTCGGACGTGGTCCGGGCCATCTCCATGGTCGCGCGCGCGTTCTCCAGCTCCGCGCGGGCCTGGCGGAGCTGCTGGTCGAGCTCCGGCGTCTCGAGCTCGGCCAGGAGCTGGCCCGCGGTCACCCGCGTGCCGATGTCCACGTAGCGCTTCTTGAGGTACCCGTTCGCCCGCGCGTAGATCACCGCGTCGGTGAACGCGCGCGCCGTTCCCGGCAGCACCAGCTCGTCGCTGGGCGCGGTCGCGCCCGGGTACACCACCGCCACGGTGGGAACGGCCGCCACCTCGGTCGCCCGCTTCAGCGCCGCGTCGGCGCCCCGGCGGCCGTGGAGCCCGGCGTAGATGGCGCCGGCGAGGATCAGGGCGGCCGCCAGAACGATCCAGAAGCCGGAGGAGCCGCGCCAGCCGCTCATGCGGCGGGCTCCGGATGGTGCGGGCTCCGGGCGCGGCGCCCGCTCCCGTGAAGCAGGCTGAAGACCGTGGGCACGAAGACCAGCGTCGCGACGGTGGCGAGCAGGAGACCCCCGATCACCGCGCGCCCCAGCGGCGCGTTCTGCTCGCCGCCGTCGCCCAGGCCCAGCGCCATCGGGATCATGCCGATGATCATGGCCAGCGCGGTCATGAGCACGGGTCGGAATCGCGTGGCCCCCGCCTCGATCGCGGCCAGACGGGCGTCGCCGTGCTCACCCAGCCGATCCTTGGCGAAGGAGACCACGAGGATGCTGTTGGCGGTCCCCACCCCCATGCACATGATCGCGCCCATGAGGGCGGGCACGCTCAGCGTGGTGCCGGTGAGGAAGAGGAACACGATGATGCCGGCGAGGGCGGCGGGCAGCGCGGTGATGATGATGAACGGATCGAGCCACGACTGGAAGTTCACGACGATCAGCAGGTAGACGAGCACGATTGCGAAGGCGAGGCCGCCCAGGAGCCCCAGGTAAGAGGCGCGCATGGTCTCCACCTGCCCGCGCAGGGTGACGAAGCTGCCGCGCGGCAGGTTCGGACGATGGGCGTCAATGATCCGGACGATGTCGCGGCCCACCGCGCCCAGGTCCCGATCCTGCACCGAGCCGTAGATGTCCATCACCCGGCGGGTATTGTAGTGCGAGATCACCGTCATCGAGTTCGCGCGCGAGATGGAGGCTACGTCCCCGAGGTTCTGGGGCCGCGCGCCCACCGCGCCGATCGGGATGTTCTGGAGGTCCTGGAGCGACTGGATGCTGTACTGGGGCGTCTGGGTGACCAGGTTGTAGCTGACCCCGTTCTGCCAGTTGAGGAACGTGGTCGGCGACGTGGTGCCGCTGCCCGCCAGCGACAGCAGCACGCTGTTGGCGACGTCACGCGGGGTGAAGCCGGCCCCCGCCGCCTTGACGCGGTCCACCGTCACCTGGAGATTCGGCGTGTCGAAGTTCTGCTGGATCCGCAGGTCGGTCAGCCCGGGAACGTGCCGCAGGTCGTCCAGGAGGCGGTTGGCGACCTGCCGGTTGCCCTCGATGTCGCCGCCCTCGATCTGCACGTCGATCGGGGCGGGCAGCCCGAAGTTGAGGATCTGGGTCACGATGTCGGCGGCCACGAAGTAGAAGGTCACACCGGGGAACTCCTGGGGCAGCCGCGCGCGTAGACTGCGCACGTAGTCGGCGGTGGGCCGGTGCCCCTCCTTGAGGGTGACCAGGACGTCGGCGTCCGCCGCGCCGATGAAGCCGGAGCGACTGTACATGTAGTTGATCGTCGAGTACGGCAGCCCGATATTGTCGATGATGTTGTCGAGCTCCTCGGCCGGGATCTCCCGGCGGATCGCGGTCTCCACCAGGTCGGCCAGGCGCGCGGTCTCTTCGATCCGGGTTCCGGTCTTGGCGCGCAGGTGCAGGATGAACTGCCCGTTGTCGCTCACCGGGAAGAAGTTCTCCCCGAGCCAGGGCACCAGGAGCCCCGCGCTCACGCACACCGCGAGGAACGCGGCCACGAACGCGGCCTGCCGGGAGAGCAGCCGCTCCAGCAGCCCGCGGTAGGCGGCCCGCAGCCGCTCGAAGCCGCGCTCGAAGCCGCGCTGCAGCCGCACGAACGGGTTGCGCGAGCGGCCATCGTGGTGCGCCTTCGCGCGCAGCAGGTACATGGCGAGCGTGGGGACGAGCGTGCGCGAGAGCACGTAGGAGGCGAGCATCGCGAAGACCACCGCCTCCGCGAGCGGCACGAAGAGGTACCGCGCGGTGCCGCTCAGGAAGAACATGGGCAGGAAGACGATGCAGATGCAGAGCGTGGAAACGAGGGTGGGCACCGCGATCTGGGCCGCCCCGTCGAAGATGGCGCTCCGCAGCTCCCGGCCCTCCTCGAGAAAGCGCTCGATGTTCTCGATGGTGACGGTGGCGTCGTCGACCAGGATGCCCACCGCGAGGGCGAGGCCGCCCAGGGTCATGATGTTAATGGTCTCCCCGAGGAAACTCAGGGTGATCACCGAGGTCAGGATCGAGAGCGGGATCGAGACCGCGATGATTAGGGTGCTGCGCCAGCTCCCCAGGAAGAGCAGGATCATCAGGGCGGTGAGACAGGCCGCGATGATCGCCTCGTGGATCACGCCCGTCACCGCCCCGCGCACGAAGACCGACTGGTCCGCAATCAGGTCGACCTTGAGCTCCTGGGGCAGCGTGCTGGCCACTCGCGGGATCGCCTCCCGGACGTTGTTCACGATGTCGAGGGTGGAGACGTTCCCGCTCTTGAGCACGGTGAGGAGGGTGCCGCGGCGGCCGTCCCGCCGTGCGATGTTGGTCTGGATCCCGAAACCGTCGCGCACGTTGGCCACGTCCCTCAGGTAGATGGTCGAATTGCCCACCACCTTGATCGGGATGTCGGCCAGGTCGGCCACCGTCCGCGGGGCCGCGTTCATCGTGACGTCGTACTCGAATCCGCCGATCTTGGCCGTGCCCGAGGGCAGGACCAGGTTCTGCACGTTCAGCGAGTCGAGCACCTCGGCGGGCGAGAGGCCCTTGGCCTGGAGCATGCGCGGGTTGAGATCCACCATGACCTGGCGCTGCTTGCCCCCGAAGGGGAAGGGAATGGCCACGCCCCGGATCGTCACGAGCTGCGGCCGCAGGAAGTTGACGCCGAGATCGAAGAGCTGCTGCTCGGCGAGCCCCTCGCCCGACAGCGCGAGCTGCAGGATCGGCACGCTCGAGGCGCTGAAGTTGATGATGAGGGGCGGCGTGGTGCCGGGCGGGTACTGCCGGATCACGGTCTGCGAGATCGCGGTGATCTGGGCGTTGGCGGTGTCGAGGCTCGCGTTCGGCTGCAGGTAGACCTTGATGATGGCCTGCCCGTTGACGGTGGTGGACTCGATGCGCTGGATATTGTCCACCGTGGTGGTGAGCACCCGCTCGTAGGACGTGGTGATGCGGCCTTCGAGCTCCTCCGCGTTGAGCCCGCGGTATTGCCAGGCCACCGCGATCACCGGGATATTGACGTTGGGGAAGATGTCGGTGGGCGTGCGGGCGATGACCACCGGGCTCACGATCAGGATCAGGAGCGCGAGGACGATGAAGGTGTACGGCCGGTCAAGCGCGATCCGGACGATCCACACCGGGGCCGCTCCTAGCCGGTGACCGTGCGCCGCCCCGCCTCGCGCACGAGGCGGCGGTCCGCCTCCGGCGTCGCGGCGCGCGCGATCCGCAGCACGAGGTCCTGGGTGTGGGTCGGGATCACCTTCCCCTCCGGCCAGTGCGTGCCCCACGGATCCTGCCCGGCCGCCACCGCGCGGATGCCGTCGCGCACGATGCGCCGGAGCATGATCACGCCGCGGTCGGTGGAGGCCAGGTGCTCGAGCGCGTGGACCGCGACGGCGCGCTGGCTCGACTGGGCGTCGTAGTCCGCGGGGAAGCGCTGGCGGGCCTCGTAGGGCCGGTCCCCGGATTGCCCGAAGCCGGGTCGCGCGACCTGCTCGGGCGAGAGTCCCCACGCGGGATCCACCTGGGCCAGCTCGAAGTTCGTCGTGTGCGTATCGTCGTTGGGCACCGCCCAGCGGATGACCACGGGCCGGCTCGACGCCTTGGGCGCGGCCGCCTCCTCGACCTCGCGCGTGAACTGATGCACGTTGGGCGGCATGAAATCGCAGACGCGCACCCAGACGAGGTCGTTCACGCGGCGGGTCGCGATGTAGACCATGCCCGCGCCGGTGGTGAGCCAGTCGAGCTCCGGCACCACCCCGAAGGCTGGAGTGAACTGGTAGCCGCTCGACAGTGCGTGCAGGAACGCGGTGTGCACCGGGTCCATGCTGTTGTCCTTCACCTGGAGCCAGTTGCACGGCAGCGCGAACTCGCCCGCGGGCATCAGGGTGTGGCCGGGCACCTCGAACGAGTCGTAGAGCGGAAACGCGGGCCGTCGGTCGGGTGGGCCCAGATACGCGAAGACGAGCCCGCAGTATTCATGCGTGGGATACGCGCCCTGCCACACGCGCTCGCACAGGCGACTGCCCGCGGGTTCGCCGGGCGTCTCGAGACAGCGCCCGTCCACGTCGTAGACCCAGCCGTGGTAGCAGCAGCGCAGGCCGCGCTCGAGCGGAATGCCGAACTCGAGCGACGTGCCGCGATGCGCGCAGTGCAGGTGGAGCACGCCGAGGCGCCCGCCGCGATCGCGGAAGACCACGAGATCCTCGCCGAGGATGCGCACGCGGCGCGGCGGTCCGTCCAGGTCGCGCGTGAAGGCCACCGGCTGCCAGAAGCGCCGCAGGTATTCGCCGCCCGGAGTGCCCGGACCGACCTGGGTGAGCTCGGGATCGGGAGCCGGCGTCGCCCGGCGCGCGTATCCGTCGAACGGGCTGCCGGGCGCGGGCTCCAAGGCCATGAGTGCCGCTCAGCATGGGGCCGGTCCGGCGGCGCGTCAAGGGCACGGGACAATCATCAGGCCATGCACAATCTTCGTGGCGTGCAAATCTCCCATGGTGGGTGGGGGGCTACCCAGGAAGGGATTTTCGGTGGCCCTGTCATCCAGAAAACACCATATAACTTACATAGTTACTATTGGAATGGGGCTTGCTGTTCATGCCGCCCATGGCTAGACTAATGCGGAACCTGCTGACCGGAAGCGCGCTCTTCCTCGCTGGCTGCCTGGCCCTCGCCGGACCGGCCGGAGCCGAGGCTGAACCCCCCATTTCGATGGCTGTGGACCCGACCCCGATGGAGCCGGTCGGGGTGGTCCAGGTGGCATGGCCCGTGGCCCCCGAAGCCGGCTGGGCGGAAACCTTCGGCCAGCCGGCCGAGGGTGCGGATGCCCAGATCATCAGCCTGGCCCTGGTGACCGAGCCGACCCCGGCGGTCGCCCGCCCGGCCCCGGCCCCGGCGTACCGGGTCCAGCTCAACGAGCACGTCCGGTTCTTCCTCGACCGGTTCCAGACCGGCTACCGGCGCGAGGTCACCGAGGGCCGCCTGGCGCGCTCCGGCCGCTATCTGCCCATGATCCTGGACATTTTCAAGGAGAAGGGCCTTCCGGAAGAGCTGGTCTTCACCGCCATGATCGAGAGCGGCTTCAACCCGGTGGCCGTCTCGCGTGCCGGCGCCAAGGGCCTCTGGCAGTTCATGGCCCCGACCGCGCGCCTCTACGGCCTCCGCGTGGACCGCTGGCTGGACGAGCGCCTCGACCCCGAGAAGTCGACGGTGGCGGCGGCCAACTACCTGCGTGATCTCTATACCGTCTTCGGCTCGTGGGACCTGGCCCAGGCCGCCTACAACGCGGGCGAGGTCCGGGTGCAGCAGGCGATCCAGGGCACCGGCACGCGCGACTTCTGGGTGCTCCACCGTCGCAGCCCGCACCTGCTTCCGGAGACGAAGAACTTCATTCCCGCCATCCACGCCGCGACCCTAATCGGCCGCCAGCCGGAGCAGTACGGCTTCACGGTGGTGCCGGAGGAGCCGGTGCGCTACGACCTCGTGACCGTGCCCAAGGGCACCCGGCTCCTGCGGTTGGCAGGGCTGTCGGGCGTCGCGCTCGCCGACCTCGAGCAGCTCAATCCCGAGCTCTGGCAGAAGCAGACGCCGCCCGATGCTCCCTACGATCTGAAGATCCCGCTCGGCACCGCCGGCGCGATGCAGGCCGCGGTCGAGATGGACACGGCACCCCGCCGGATCGCGCCCGCGCCGCGCGCCGGCGTCCACGTCGTGCAGGCGGGCGACACGGTCTGGCGCATCGCCCGGCAGTACGGAGTTTCCACGGCGCAGCTCGCGCGCTGGAACGGCCTCGAGCGGCCGGACCGCATCTTCCCCGGCGAGCGCCTGCGCATCACCACCTCCTAGCCCAAGCCCGCGCCCGGTCGACCGGCTCACGCGCCGGTTGACCGGGCGCGGCTGCCGTGGAGAATAGCGGCCCGGAGGATCTCATGGGTCGACTCGACGGCAAGGTCGTGGTGGTCACCGGGGCGAGCCGCGGCATCGGCGCCGACGTCGCCCGGCTCTTCGCATCCGAAGGCGGCCGCGTGATCTGCGCGGCCCGCACCCTGCAGGAAGGCCAGCATCTCCTCGCCGGCTCACTCGAGACCACGGTGGCCGCCATCCGCGAGGCGGGGGGCGAGGCCCACGCGGTCGCCGTGAGCATCGCGGAGCCCGCGGAGTGCGCGCGGCTGATCGAGGAGGCGCGCCAGCGCTACGGCCCGGTGGACGTGCTGGTCAACAACGCGGCGCTCACCTACTACATCCCGGTGAAGGACTACCCGGTCGGCAAGTGGCTGCGCTCGTGGGCCGTGAACTTCCAGGCCCCGTTCGTGCTGAGCCAGCTCGTGCTCGGCGACATGATCTCCCGCCGGAGCGGCGCCATCGTCAATATCTCCTCGGGCTCCGCGATCGGGCCCGGACGCGGGCCCTATCCCGATCTCGCGGTGGGCCCTCGCGGCGGCACCTGCTACGGCGCCGAGAAGGCCGCGCTCGAGCGCTTCACCCAGGGCCTGGCCTCGGAGGTGTTCCAGTACGGCATCTCGGTGACGGCGGTCGCGCCCTCGCAGGTCGTGCCCACCCCCGGCACCGTGTACCACCGACTCGTGAGCGGCCTCGACGACCCGCGCGGCGAGCCGCCGCTCCTGATGGCGCGGGCCGCGCTGCTGCTGGCCACCGAGCCGATCGAGCGGGTCAGCGGGCGCGTGACCTACAGCCAGCAGATCCTCCGCGAGTTCGGCTGGATCGAGACGGCCCGCGGCCGCGGGGTGGACACGCGCGGCAGCGGCTACTCGGAGATCTAGCCATGAGCGACGGCGCGTGAGATCGGGTGGGTGGCGCCGGGAGCCGCGCCCGGGCGACCGAGCGAAGTGGGCCCCCCGAGTCCGGTGCGCCGCTCGAAGAGCGGCGATTCCGGCAAGTGGGTGACGCAGCCGGTCGCCCGGGCGCGGCTCCCGGCGACAGGACCCACCCGCCTCTCGCGCGCGTCGTGGTGGTGGGCGCGACCGGATCGGGCAAGTCCACCTTCGCGCAACGGCTGGCCGTCCGGCTCGGCGCCGAGTACGTCGAGCTCGACGAGCTCTTCTGGGACGCCCACTGGACGGAGGCCGCGCCGGACGTCTTCCGCGCCCGGGTCGAGCGCGCGACCGCCGGGCCCCGGTGGGTCGTGGCCGGCAACTACGGCCGGGTCCGCGATCTCCTGTGGCCCCGGGCGGACACCATCGTCTGGCTCGACTACGCATTCCCGCTCGTCCTGCGCCGCCTGACCGTGCGAACGGTGCGCCGGGCCGTCACCGGCGAGGTCCTCTGGAACGGAAACCGCGAGTACTTCCTGGAGCACTGCCGACTCTGGTCGCAGAAGTCGCTGTTCCACTGGCTCTTCAAGACCTACTGGGCCTACCGGCGTGAGCTCCCCGTCCTCTTCGCCCAGCCCGCCCACGCCCACCTCCGGATCGCGCGCCTGCTCCGGCCCCGCGAGGCGGAGGCGTGGCTCGCCGGCCGCGCGCCGGAGTGACTTGACGACGGGAGTCCCCCCGGCGCAAGATGCGCGGGCGGAGGGACCGGACCCATGCATTTCGGGATCTTCCTGGAGGAGCGACGCCGCGGCGTCAGCGAAGGCGCCACGCTGCGCGAGACCCTCGAGCTGGCGGACGCGGGGGAGGCGGGCGGCCTCGACGGCGTCTGGCTCGGCGAGATCCATTTCAACGGCGGGCGCTCGATTCAGTCCGCCCCGCTCGCGCTCGCGAGCTTCATGGCCGCCCGCACCCGGCGCATCCGCGTGGGCATCGCGGTGCAGGTGCTCCCGCTCGGCAACCCGCTGCGTATCGCCGAGGAAGCGGCCACCGTGGATCAGCTCAGCGAGGGGCGCCTCGACTTCGGGATCGGACGCAGCGGCTCGGCCCGCACCTACGATCTGCTCGGCGTGCCCTACGGCGAGAGCCAGGCGCGCTTCCTCGAGTCGCTCGAGATCATCCGCCTGGCCTGGAAGGGCCAGCCCTTCAGCTACGACGGCAAGTTCTACCGATTCCAGAACGTCACGGTGTCCCCGACGCCCTACCAGGTGCCGCACCCGCCGCTGCGCATGGCCGCCAACTCGCCGGAGACCTTCCCCCAGGTCGCGCGCCTCGGCCTGCCGCTCTTCATCGGGCTTCGCGATCTGGACATACCCGCGCAGCGCGGGCACCTCCGCGCATACCGGGAGGCCTGGCGCGAGGCGGGGCATCCGGGGGAAGCGGACATCTACCTGCGCATCCCGGTGTACGCGGCCCCGACCGAGGCGGCGGCGCGCGAGGAACCGCGGGAGGCCATGACCTACTTCTTCGAACGGCACGTCCAGCTCGTCCAGTCCGGCCTCGGCCGCGGCGACACCGGCCCGCTGGATCGGCGCCAGATCATGGCGGACCGGATCGCCGCGATGCCGTACGAAGAGGTCTTGAAGACCCGCGTCGCGTTCGGCACCGCGGCGTCACTGAGAGAGCGCCTCGGGGAGATCGCGGAGGACCTGGGGCTCAGCGGCATCGTCGCCGAGCTGAACCCCAGCGGCCTCCTGTCCCTCGATCAGATGCGGCGGACCCTCGACATCCTCACCCGCGAGGTGATCCCTACTTTCCGTTGACGAAGGCCTGCACGCGCTTCCACGCGTCCGCCGACGCCTCCGCGAACTCGGTGTACTTCCGGTCGAAGAAGCTGTGCGGCGCCCCCGGGTACACCTTCAAGTCGTGCTTGATCCCCGCCTTGCGGCACGCCCCGTCGAAGGCCTCCACGTCGGCGGGCGGAATGCCCTCGTCGGCGCCCCCGAAGATCGACTGCACCGCGCACGTGTAGCGCGGCACCGCGTCGACCGGCTTGGGCCGGTCCGGCCAGCGCTTGAGCCCCGACGGCCAGCCGTAGAAGCCGATCACGCCCGCGTACCCGAGCCCGCTCGCCGCCTGCAGATACGACAGCGCGCCGCCGAAGCAGAAGCCCACCGAGTAGAGCGACTTCACCTGCCCGCCGTCGGCGGTGCGGAGATAGGCCGCGCCCGCGGCGATATCGGCCTGCAGCGTCTCCGGCTTGGTCAAAGGCACCTGCGACATGAAGTCGAAGGCCTCGCTGCGGTCCTCCGACGGCGCGGTGCGCGCGAAGAAGTCGATCGCGACCGCGTCCACCCCGATCTCGGCGAAGCGATCGGCCAGCTCCTTGTAGTACGGGTGCAGGCCGCGCACGTCCGGGATCACGACCATGCCCGCGCCGGTAGGCTTGGCCGCTCGGGCGGCGTGGGCCATGACACGGGTGCCGTCACTCGAGGTGAGCTGCAGGTCGCGGGAGCCGGCGGCGCCCCCCGAGATCGGAGGAATCGGAGGAAAGGAATCGTCGTCTACGCACATGATCGGGATCTCCTGTCAGTAGGGTTTGGCTACATGTCCAGGCCGCCGTTGACGCCCCAGACCTGGCCGGTGATGTAGCTCGACGCGTCGGCGGCCAGGAAGTGCACGACGCGCGCCACTTCTTCGGGCTTGCCGAGCCGCCCGAGCGGAATCTGGCCGACGATCCTCTCCAGCACCTTGGCCGGGATGTGCTCGAGCATCTCGGTGGCGATGAAGCCGGGCGTCACCGTGTTCACGGTGAGCCCCACCCCGTCCGGATCCGTGAGCCGTCCGGCTTTCGCGAGCAGGAATGCGGCCTCACGGGCGAGCGTCTTGGTGAGTCCGAAGAGGCCCGACTTGGACGCCGCGTAGTTGGCCTGGCCGATATTGCCCATCTCGCCGATCACGCTCGAGACGTTCACGATGCGCCCGCTCCCCCGCTCCGCCATGTGCCGCAGCGCGGCCTGGGACAGGAAGAACGCGCCGGAGAGATTGACGTTCAGCACCTTGAACCAGTCCTCGTCGGAGAGCTTGAGCACGGTCTTGTCGATGGTGATGCCCGCGTTGTTGACGAGAACGTCGAGGCGGCCGTGGGCCGCGATCACCTCGTCGATGGTGCGCCGGCAGTCGTTGGCGTCCCCCACGTTGCCCCGGTGGATGCTGACCTCGGTGCCGTAGATCGACGCGAAGCCGTCGCGGAATTTCTTCGCCGCTTCATCGTTGCCCGCGTAGCCCGCGGCCAGGGTCGCGCCCTGGCTGGCCAGGCTGCGGCAGATGGCGGCGCCGATCCCGCGAGTGCCGCCGGTGACGAAGGCCACGCGGCGCTTGAGCTTGTCCCCGGTGCGCGCGGCGATGTTGTCGTGCTGGGTGATGTCCAGGACCGTGTTCGGCGTCATGGCGACTCCTCCCCGGTGGGCGTCTTCGACCGCTGGCCGGCACATCCTGGCAAATCCCCATCGCGGAGTCAAACGGACAGCCGTCGCCCTCGATGTAGCCGTCGTCTTGCGTCGTGGCGGAATCGCCGCCTGCCGATCTTGCGGCACCAAGTCCGCGAGATTACTCGCGGGCTGACCGGGATGGGCCCCGGCTCCGCAATCTGGCCTTGCATCCGTCTCGCGTAAGTCCGCGTCCCGTTGGGGCGTCCGGCCTGGTACAGGCCTTGCCACACCGAGGGCGGGTCGAACATGACTAGAGCGCCGGGCGTGCTCATCGGAGTGGACGTCGGGTGCACCACCCTGTCGGGCGGTCTGGTCACGCCCGACGGTAACGTCCTGTCGGCGATCCAGGCGCCCACGAGTCTCGGCTCGGGGACCGCCGTGCCCACCATCCTCGGCATCGTCGCCGATCTCCACGCCGAGGCTCAGGCCCGGGGCCTTGCCCTCGAAGCGGTGGGCATCGGCGTTCCGGGGCTCGTGGACGCCGAGCGGGGTATGCTGCTGCACTCGGCCGGCTCCCATGTCGCGGACCTCCACCGGGTGCCGCTGGCCGAGCTCGTTTCCGCCAAGACCGGGGTGCCGGCCTTCGTGGACAACGACGTCAACGCCCTGGCCCTCGGCGAATGGATGTTCGGGCTCGGCCGCGGCGCGGCCTCCTGCGTCGTGCTGGCCATCGGAAGCGCCCTCGGCGCCGGCATCGTCCTCGATGGCCGGCTCGTGCGTGGCAAGAGCGGATTCGCGGGCGAGCTCGGGCACGTCCCCATCGACTTCGACGGCCCGCCGTGCCCGTGCGGCGGGCGGGGCTGCCTCAGCCTGTACGTCGGCGGCGAGTACATCGCCGCGGAGGCGCGGCAGCGTATCAGCCGTGAGCCCTCGTCGCTCCTCGCCCTCGCCGGGGGCGAGGCCGGCGCGATCACGGCCGAGACAGTCTTCGCGGCGGCGGCGGCCGGCGATGGGCTCGCGCGCAGCATGGTGGATCGCGCGTGCCGGGCCCTCGGAGCAGGCGTCGCCATCGCCGTGAACGGCCTGAACCCCGACGTCGTGGTCGTCACCGGCGGCGTGGTCAAGTCGCTCCTGCCCTTACAGGGCGAGATCATCCGTCGGGCCGGTGAGTACGCTCTGGCCGACTCCCTGGCCGGGACGCCGATCCACTTCGTCCCGGGACACAAGAGCCAGACCGTGCGCGGGGGCGCGGCCCTCGTCCTCTACGAGCGCGCCCGCCGCGGCGCCGGGCTGCCGCGCTAGATGAGGCGCGCGGCACGCCATCCAGGCTTGCACGGCCAGATCGCCGTCTGTTCGCGCACCTTGCGTGCTCAAGTGCCCGGATCATCACGCGATCACCGGCCGGGACCGGACGGTCCGCAAGACGGCCTTACGCTCCCCGAGCGCAAAGGTGCACTAGTATGAGCGCACTACCGCGGCATGGGGCTTGCCCTTCGGATACCGTGATGGCACTCAACCACCGGAGGTGACCGATGTACGTCTCGCGGGATGGGGTCAGGCTCTTCTATCAGGTGACCGGCAGCGGGGGCCGCGACCTGTTCCTCCTGCCCCAGTGCCAGCCGGTCACCTACAGCCGCCAGTGGAAGAGCCAGGTCCCGTACCTCTCGCACTATTTCCGCGTCGCCACCATGGACCTCCGGGGCAACGGGCGCTCGGACCGGCCCCCGAGCGGGTACGACCTCGACACCCGCTACCAGGACTTGCTCGCCATCCTCGAGGAAACGGTGCGCCCCCCCTTCGCCCTCGTGGCCCTCTCCTGCGCCGCGATGCTCGCCTTCCGCTACGCGGTCGAGCATCCCGGTCGTCTGTCCCACCTCATCCTCCTCAGCGGCCAGTACTCGGAGTCGGTACCCCAGCCGTTCGACGAGAAGGTCGCACCCGTGATCCGGGACAACTTCGCCACCTGGCAGCAGCGGTTGTTCGCCCGCTGCCTGCCCGAGCCACATTCCCTGAAATGGATCGAGGACTGCATCGCCTGGAGCAGCGAGACCACGCCCGACGTTCTCGTGGAATCGCTCAGAGCCATCGACGGCTCGAACGTCTACGATCTGCTGCCCCGCGTGCAGGTGCCGACCCTCGCCCTCCACGGGACGATCGACAAGATCGTGCCCTACTCGCACGCCGAGAAGCTGGCCGCCGCGATCCCCGGCGCTCGCCTGGTCACGTTCGAAGGCGCCGGCCACATCCTGCACGGCCGGCATGCCGTGAAGGTCAACCACTTCATCCGGGACTTCGTCCTGGACCGGTCCGTGGAGTCGCACCGGATTCCGGCCACCGTCGAGCGGAAGGCGCCGCCCCGCCCCGCGCGCCGGACCGCCCAGCGGCGGATCCTCTGGCTGTCGAGCCCCATCGGCCTGGGTCATATCCAGCGAGACCTGGCCATCGCCCGGAAGCTGCGCGAGATCTACCCGGACGCCACCGTGGATTTTCTGGCCGCTGATCCCGCCGACCGCGTAGTGGAGGCCTGGGGAGAGCGCCTGCACCCGGCCACCAAGCTCATCGTCAACGAGAGCGCCCACCTCGAAGGCTGGGCCGGAGACCACGAGCTGCACGCCTTCAACGCGCTCTGGGACATGGACGAGATCATGGCGGCCAACTTCATGACGTTCGCCGACGTGGTGGAGCGCGAGACCTACGACCTCTGGGTGGGCGACGAGGGCTGGGACCTCGACTACTTCCTGCACGAGAACCCCGAGCTGAAGCGGGCGCCCTATGTCTTCATGACGGACTTCATCGGGATGCTGCCCATGCGCGAGGAGCCAACGTCAGTGGAGTTTAAGCGCGCCTGGGAGAAGAACGCCGAGAACATCGACCACCTGCGCCTCCACCCGGACGTCCGCGATCTCTCCATCATGGTGGGCGACGACGAGGACGTGCTCGACCGCGACTTCGGCCCCGACCTGCCGAACATGCGGGGTTGGGCCCGGGAGCACTTCGCCTTCTCGGGCTACACCTACCACTTCGACCCGGCGGACTACCGGGACAAGGCCGGGCTCCGCCACGAGCTGGGGTTCCGGGACGACGAGCGCGTCATCCTGGTCTCGGTGGGCGGCACCCGGGTGGGGCGGAGCCTGCTCCGGAAGTGTGCCGAGGCCTTCTCCCTTGTCGCCTCCACGGTGCCCGACGCCCGCATGATCCTCGTGACCGGGCCGCGGCTCACGGCCGACGAGCTGCCCCGGGGGCCCCGGATCGACGTGCGCCCCTTCGTGCCCAACCTCTTCCGCCATCACGCGGCGGCCCATCTGGCGATCGTCCAGGGTGGCCTGACCACGACGATGGAGCTGGCCGCCTTCCAGACGCCCTTCCTCTACTTCCCGCTGCGCAACCACTTCGAGCAGAGCTTCCACGTCGCCCGCCGCCTGGACCGTCTCGGGGCCGGCGTGCGCATGGACTACGACCGCGTCGGCGTCGAGGAGCTGGGCGCGGCCATCCTCGACCACCTCGCTAAGCCCGTCCAGCACCGAGACGCGCCGGCCGGCGGCACCGAACGGGCCGCCCGCCTGATCGCCAACCTGCTCTAGCCCCTGGGAGGACTTCACATGACACTGGGACTGAACGACCTCAACCTCGAGAAGCTAAAGGAGACCGACGCGGCGATCCGCCAGAACCCCGGCCTGGAGAAGCTCACGGTCAAGGCCAAGTCCACGTGGTGCCGCGGGACGACGACCCAGGTCACGCTCAGCGAGTGGTACGCGGGCGGCAACCGCATGACCGCCCCGGCCCGCCGCTTCACCATCACGGTGGACGAACCAGCCGATCTCGGCGGGGGAGACCGCGCCCCGTTTCCGCCCGAGGTATTGCTGGCCGCGCTGGCCGGCTGCGTCACCAATGCCACCGCCACCAACGCCGCGCTCTTCGGCGTGCCGATCGACGGCATCGAGATGGACCTGGAGGCCCACATGGATGCGCGGGGCTTCATGGGGCACGACAAGTCGGTGCGCAACGGCATCACGGACATCAACTACACGATCACGATCCAGAGCCCGGCTTCGGAGGACAAGGTCCGCAAGTGCAAGGAGACCATCGACCGCAAGTCGGCCGTGCGCGATACCCTGGCGAACCCGGTGAACATCACGTCCAAGTTCGTCTACAAGCCGTCTTGATCGACCGACAGCGACAGGAGCGGCCATGAGCGCTGAGAAAAGCCTGTACGAGCGGCTGGGAGGAGCGAAGGGCATCGCGGGGATCGCCGACGAGCTCTGGCTGAACCACACGCGTAACCCGCTGGTCCGGCAGCGATACGTCAACAGCGATCCGGAGAAGGTCAAGCGATTGGTGCGCGAGATGCTCGGAGCGGGTACCGGCGGCCCGGAGACGTACACCGGCAAGAGCATGCTCGACGCCCACCGCACCATGAACATCAGCGAGCAGGAGTTCAACACGGTGGTGGACGACATGATGGACGCGCTGGCCAAGAACAGCGTCGGTCAGCGCGAGAAGGACGAGATCCTGTCCATCATGTGGTCGATGCGTAAGGAGATCGTCCACGTCTAGCGACGGCGGGGCGCCGGCGGCCAGCCGACACGGCATGCCCGGCGATCTCAACTGTCTCTTCACGAAGGGGCTGATCCCCTTCGTGGAGAAGGAGGTCGGCCCGGAAGGCGTCGCCGCGCTCTGCCGCGCGGCCGGGCGCTCGCGCGAGTACCTCATGGCCGACCACAACTGGCTGCCGCTGTCGGTCGCCAACGAGCTGGTCCGCGTGGCGATGGAGCTCACCGGCGACACCGACGAGGAGCAGTGGGCCCGCCGCTTCACCGACGACATGATGGAATGGAAGCCCTCACGGGAGTATCGCCACTACCTCGGCACCTACACCATGGGGATGGGCGACCCCCGCGAGGTCTACACTCGGAGCGGCACGATGCAGGCCGCGATCGCGCGCTTCTGCCGCACCGACAAGACCAGGCTCGGCCGTACCCGGATGACCTTCCGGCGGACCCCCGTCGACGGCCATCCCATCCCACGGTGGTTCTGCGTATGGGACGCGACCATGCTGGAGCGCTATCCGACGAACTGGGGCCTGCCCCGCGCGGTCGTGACCGAGCGCCAGTGCGTGGCGCGCGGCGCCGACTCCTGTCTCGTCGACGTGAGCTGGAAGAACCCGGGGCTCGGCCGCCGTTTCTGGGGGCCGACGGCGACCGGAATCGCAGGGTCCGTTGCACTCTGCCTCGGGCTGGCGGCGACCCAACCGCTGTCTTGGGCCGCCGAGGCCGTCGTGGCGACGCTCCCCGTGCTCCTTGGAGGCGCGGTGGGCTACGGCCTCGTGCAGCGCGCGCGCTGGCAGCACACCAAGCGCATGCTCGATCTGCAATCCGACGAGATCCTGTACTCCAACAACGAGCTGGAGAAGAAGTTCCGAGACCTCGAGACCACGATCGAGCAGCTCTCCCTGCTCAGCGAGCTGTCCGCGGCGGTCAACGCCACCCTCGACGTCGAGAAGATCTACGAGCAGGCGCTGGAGCGGCTGGTCCACCAGATGGGCTACCAGAACGCCTACCTCTTCCTGGTCGACCGTTCCCGGCAGATGGTCCGGGGTCACCGCATGGTGGGCCGCGTGAATCCGACCGTCCGCTTCACGGACATCGAGTTCCGCTTGGACGACGTCCACTGCGGAGCCTCCCGGGTGGCCAGCAGCGGCCTGCCCCTGGTGATCGACGACGTGGAGAACACGGCTCTGCCCGTGGACATGCCGGCCGCGCGCTCGCTCGGGGTCCGCTCGGCGGTCATGGTGCCGCTCCGGGTCAAGGACGTGGTCTTCGGGGTACTCAACGTGACCTCCAGCGAGCCGGGGCGGGTCGGCGAGGCGGATCTGGAGCTCCTCTCGGCGGTGGCCAACCACGTGGCGCTGGCCCTCGACCGGGCCGAGAGCTTCCAGACCATCGAGGAGCTGAGCCGGAGCCTCGAGGACAAGGTGCGCGTGCGGACCGACCAGCTCCGCACCGCGCACGAGGAGCTCCAGGCCGCGTACCGCGAGCTCCAGGCCACCCAGATGCAGCTCATCCAGCGGGAGAAGATGGCCTCGGTCGGCCAGCTCGTGGCCGGGGTCGCCCACGAGCTCAACAACCCCATCGGCTTCGTCTACTCCAACGTGACCACGCTCGAGGACTTCGTGCGGCGCCTCCGGGCCATGCTCGAAGCGTATCGCGCCGCTCCCCTCCCCGAGGTCGACCGCGCCCGGCTCCAGGCCGAGTGGGACACCCGCAAGGTCGACTACGCGCTCAAGTATCTCGACTCGATGATCCAGGGCATCCGGGAGGGCGCGGAGCGGGCCCGCAAGATCGTCCGCGATCTCCGCGTCTTCGCCCGCACGCAGGACGACGTGTGGCAATCGGTGGACATCCACGACGAGATCGAGTCGAGCCTCACCCTGCTCAACCATCTGCTCAAGGACCGCGTGTCGGTCCACCGCAAGTACGGAGAGCTGCCGGATGTCGAGTGCATCCGATCCCAGATGGACCAGGTTTTCCTGAACCTCCTCGCGAACGCCGCCCAGGCCATCCCGGGACCGGGCGCCATCACCATCGAGACACGCCGGGACGGCCCGACCGCGGTGATCAGCATCGCCGACACCGGCCCCGGGATCCCGCCGGAGATCATGGGCCGCCTCTTCGACCCGTTCTTCACCACCAAGCCGGTGGGCGAAGGCACCGGCCTCGGCCTGAGCATCAGCTACGAGATCGTCAAGAAGCACGGCGGCGAGATCCGGGCCGAGAGCCCCGCGGACGGCGGCGCGATCTTCACCGTGCGCATCCCGCTCGCCCGACCCGGACACGCATGACGGCCGAAGCGACCATCCTCATCGTCGACGACGAGCCGCGGGTGCTCGACTCGCTGGAGGCGCTCCTCGCCATGGACTACCGCGTTCTGCGCGCCGACCGGCCGGAGGCCGCGCTGGATCTCCTCGCGCGCGAGGAGATCGCCCTCGTGATCAGCGACCAGCGGATGCCGGGCACGAGCGGTACGGAGCTCCTCTCGCGGTCCTGCGAGGTCGCACCGGAGACGGTCCGGGTGCTCCTGACCGCGTTCACCGACGCCGACGCCCTCATGCAGTCGATCAACGCGGCCAACATCTACCACTTCATCCTCAAGCCCTGGGACCCGACCGAGCTGACCCACACCGTGCGCCGCGGCGTCGAGCGCCACCGCATGGCCGCCGAGCGCGAGCGGCTCCTGCGGGATCTCGCCGCGAAGAACGCGGACCTCGAAGGCACCCTGGCCGACCTCCGAGCGGCCCAGGAGCGCGTCGTGCACGAGGCGGGGGCGCGGGCCCAGCTCCAGCGGTACGTCTCTCCCCGGCTCGCCGACATGGCACTCGGCAACCCGAACCTTCTCGACCAGCCCGGCGAATGGCGGGAGGCCACCGTGCTCTTCGCCGACATCCGCGGCTACACCCGCCTCATCGAGACGACGCCCGCCCCGGTCGTCATCCGGCTCCTCGACGAGTACCTCGCCCGCATGATCGAGGTGATCTTCCGGCACCAGGGCACGGTCGAGCAGCTCATCGGCGACGAGATCGTCATGGTGGCCGCGGTGCGTGGGCTCTCCGCGCGCTGGGCGGCCGAGGGGCTGCCGCGTTTCGACATCGGGGTGGGCATCGCCTCGGGCCCGGTCATGGCCGGAACCATCGGCTCCGCCGATCGTCGGGAGCTGGTCGTCGTGGGTCGGCCCATGATCGCGGCGGCCCGGATCCAGCGGATGACACGGCTGTTCGACGCGCATATAATCGCAGCCGACAGCACGTTCCGAGAGGTGAGCGGTCTCGTCGGCCACCGCGAGCTGGGTTCCCCGAAGCTGAAGGGCTTGAAGGATCGCGAGACGCTCTACGAGATTCTCTCTCTCCGGGAGCCCGTTCCCACGGGCGCCGCCTAGGAACGTAGCCGGCCCCGGAGGTCGAGTGGAAGAGACGGCAACCGTCCTGGTCGTCGACGACGAGCCGCGCGTGCTCGACGCGCTCGAGGCCGTGCCGTCATCGTCACCGACTACCGCATGCCGGGCATGACCGGCGTGGAGCTGCTGCGCCGGAGCCAGGACGTGGCTCCCGACGCGGTCCGGATCGTCCTCACCGCCTACACGGACGTGGACAGCCTGATGGACGCCATCAACACCGGCCGCATCTACCACTTCGTCTCGAAGCCCTGGGACCCGAACGAGCTCCTGATCATCGTGCGGCGGGCGGCCGAGCGCTACACGCTGGCCAGGGACAACGCGCGCCTCCGCGACGAGCTCGAGCTCGCGGTGAACGCGCTCCGGCGCGAGGCCGCCGAGAGCCGCGTGCAGTCTCTGGTCTTCGAGGGCCTGATCGGCGCGCCGACCGGGCTCCGCAAGGTCGTGGATCTGGCCCGGAAGGTCCTCGACACCGACACCACGGTGCTCCTGCTGGGAGAGACGGGCACCGGCAAGGAGCTCTTCGCTCGCCTGATCCACCACAACGGGCCGCGGCGGTCCGCCAAGTTCGTGGCCCAGAACTGCGGGGCCCTGCCGGAATCGCTCCTGGAGTCCGAGCTGTTCGGCCATACCCGCGGGGCCTTCACGGGCGCGACCGCCGAGCGCAAGGGCCTGTTCGAGGAGGCCGACGGCGGGACCATCTTCCTCGATGAGGTAGGCGAGATGTCGCCCGCCATGCAGCTCCGGCTGTTGCGTGTTCTCCAGGAAGGCGAGATCCGGCGCGTCGGGGCGTCGGCCCCGAGGACGGTCAACGTCCGGGTGCTGGCCGCGACCAACACCGACCTGGAGGCCGACCTGGAGGCCGGCCGCTTCCGGAAGGATCTCTACTACCGGCTCAACGTCTTCCCGATCCGCCTGCCTCCGTTGCGAGAGCGGGTCGAGGACATCCCGACCCTCGCCGAGCACTTCCTGCGCGTGTACCGCGAGCGGGCCCGGCGCGCGGTCCCTTCGATCTCACCGGAGGCCCTGCGATGCCTCCGGGCGTACCCGTTCCCGGGCAACGTACGCGAGCTGGAGAATGAGATCGAGCGAGCGGTGGCCCTCGCCGACCCTGGCCAGGCCATCGGTCTCGAGCAGCTCTCCGAGCGCATCCGCAACACCGGCGGAAGGCCGGTCGCGCCTCAGACCCTCAACGACGCCATCGAGCAGCTCACGCGGCGGATGATCGAGGACGCGCTGCGCGAGTGCGGCTCGAAGACGCGCGCCGCCGAGCGGCTCGGACTGACGCGCCAGAGTCTGCAGCAGATGCTCCGTCGCCGTTCGGCCGACAGCTAGTTCCGTCCACGGCCGGCGGGCTGCGCTACAATCCCCACTCGTGCGCCTGCCCGTCTACTACGGCTGGATCATCGTGGGCGTCGTCTTCGTCACCATGGGCGTGGGCGTCAACGCGCGCACCGCCTTCTCCCTGCTCTTCCCGCCGATCCTCGCCGAGTTCGGCTGGGAGCGCGGCGTCACCGCGGGCGCGTTCTCGTTCGGCTTCCTGGTCTCGGCGGCGCTGAGCCCGTCGCTCGGCCGCCTCATGGACCGGCGCGGCCCGCGCGTGGTGATGGAGCTGGGCGTGCTCCTGATCGGCGCGGGGCTGCTTCTGGCCACCCTGGTGACGCGCCCGTGGCACCTCTACGCCACCCTCGGCGTGATGGTGGGCGGCGGCAGCGTCTGCCTGGGCTACACCGGGCAGTCGCTCTTCCTCCCCGACTGGTTCGTGCGCCGGCGCGGCCTCGCGATGAGCCTCGCCTTCTCGGGCGTGGGCGTGGGCTCGATGATCCTGCTGCCCTGGATGCAGACCCTGATCGGGCGCTCGGGCTGGCGGGCCGCGTGCTGGGCGATGGGCCTCCTCGTCCTGCTGCTCCTGGTCCCGCTCAACCTGCTGCTGCGCCGCCGACCCGAGGACATGGGCCTCGAGCCCGACGGCGATCGCGCCGCGGCCGCCGGCGCGGTGGCGCGCCCGTCCAACGTGGTGGACGCGGCGTGGGCGGCGGTGGACTGGACGCTCGGCCGCGCGGCCCGCACCGCCCGCTTCTGGTGGATCGCCATCGGCTACTTCTGCGGGCTCTTCGCCTGGTACGCGGTGCAGGTGCACCAGACCAAGTACCTGATCGAGATCGGCTTCAACCCGACCGACGCGGCGTGGGCTCTCGGCTTCGTCAGCCTGGCCGGCATCCCGGGCCAGATCGCGCTCGGCTGGCTCTCGGACCGGATCGGCCGCGAGTGGGTGTGGACCGCGGGCAGCCTGGGCTTCGCGATCTGCTACGCGGCCCTGCTCCTGCTGGCCGCCGCCCCGACCATGCCTCTGCTCTACGTGATGGTGGTCGCCCAGGGCATGCTCGGGTACGGCCTCACCTCGGTGGTGGGCGCGATCCCCGCCGAGATCTTCCAGGGCCGCCACTACGGCTCCATCTTCGGCACCCTGATGCTGTCTTCCATCGGCGGCGGCGCGGTGGGGCCGTGGCTCACCGGCGTGCTGTACGACCGCACCGGCAGCTACACGCTCGCGTTCTGGATCGCGATCGCGTGCAGCGTGATCTCCGCGGTGGCGATCTGGCTCGCGGCCCCCCGAAAGGTGCGGGTGGTGGCCGGCCGCTTATGAAGGGCCTTCCATCCTCATTTCCCTCTCCCCTCTGGGGAGAGGGTAGGGTGAGGGGGTCCCGGATGAGGTATCCTGCGCTGTGTATCTGAACCGCCGGCTCTGGGCCTTCACGCGGGGCGTCCGCCTCCGCATCGCGGGCACCGCCCTCGCCGGACTGCTGGCGGTGCTCGCGGGCACCGCCCGGCTGGCCCTGCTCGGCTGGGTGCTGGGCCGCGTGCTGGCCGGCGACACGCTCGCGGAGCTGGCCTGGCCGGTCGCGGGGGTGGCGGCCCTCATCGCGCTCCGCGGCCTGCTCGAGTACGGGCGCACCATGGTGGCCCACCACACCGCGGCGCGCGTACAGCGCCGGCTGCGCGGGCGCCTCTACGACCAGATCACCGCGCTGGGCCCGGCCCACTTCACCCACACGCGAACGGGAGACGTCATTCTCTCGGTCGTCGAGGGCGTGCAGCAGCTCGAGGTCTACTTCGGCCAGTTCCTGCCCCAGCTCTTCGTCTCCGCGCTGACCCCGTTCCTGATTTTCTCGGTGGTGGCCACGATCGATCTGCCCCTGGCCGTGGTCTTCCTCCTGGCCGCGATCGCCACGTTCCTCATGCCGACGCTCTGGCACCGCTGGGACAGCCGCCACAGCCTCGCCCGGTCGAAGGCCTACGCGACCTACGGCGCCGAGTTCCTCGACGCGATCCAGGGGCTGCGCACCCTCGCCGCCTTCGGCCAGAGCCAGTCCCGCGCCCGGCTGCTCGAGGAGCGCGGCCGCGCCCTCTTCCAGGCCACCATGTGGCTGCTGAGCACCAATACACTGGCGCGCGGCATCAGCGACGTGTGCATCGCGATGGGCGCCGCGGTGGCGCTGGCGATCGGGACCTCTCGCGTGCAGGCCGGCCAGATGGAGCTCACCGCGCTCGTGGTGGTGCTGATGCTGGGCGTCGAGATCTTCCGCCCGCTGCGCGAGCTGCGCGTGGTGCTGCACCAGGGCATGCTCGGCCTCTCCGCCGCCCAGAGCATCCTGAGCCTGCTCGCGCTCAAGCCACAGGTCACCGACCTCGCCACGACTCGAGAGGACAATGCGGTGTTTCGACGGCGTCACGTTCAGCTACCCGGGCGGGCGGGGGGCCGCGCTCGAGCAGCTCTCGTTCAGCGTGGCCGCGGGGCAGCGCGTGGGCGTGGTGGGCGCGAGCGGCGCGGGCAAGTCCACCATCTCGCGCCTCCTGCTCCGCTTCGCGGATCCGACCGTGGGCCGGGTCACCATCGGCGGGCACGACCTGCGCGAGCTCTCCCTGCGGGACCTGCGGCGGCTGATCGCGGTGGTGAGCCAGGACACCTATCTCTTCCACGGCACCATCGAGGAGAACCTCCGGATGGGCCGGCCCGAGGCGAGCCAGGCCGAGCTCGAGGCGGCCGCGCGCAGCGCCAACATGCACGACGCCATCGTGGCCCTGCCCCAGGGCTACCAGACGGTGGTGGGCGAGCGCGGGGTGCGGCTCTCGGGGGGCCAGCGCCAGCGCATCGCCATCGCCCGCGCCCTCCTCCGCGACGCGCCCATTCTCATCCTGGACGAAGCGCTCTCCTCGGTGGACGCGGAGAGCGAGGCCGCGATCCAGGACGCGCTGGACCGGCTGATGCGCGGGCGGACCACGCTCATCTTCGCCCACCGGCTCTCGAGCATCATCGGCGCCGACCGCATCCTCGTGCTCGACGAGGGCCGGGTGGCCGAGAGCGGCACCCACACCGTCCTGATGGCGGGCGACGGCGTGTACCGGCGCCTCATGGCGGGCCAGGCCGCGGGCAGCACCGACGGCGTGATCGGCGACGGCCGCGACGGCGAGGGAGCCGCGGAGAACGGCGACGCGGCCGCGCCCCGCGACGCGGCGGCCGGGTCCCCGACCGTGGAGCCCGCGACGGTCCTCCGCGCGGCGGGCTCGGGCTGGTGGGAGGTGGGCCGCATCCTGATCGCGATGGCGTCGGGCTATCACGGCCGGCTCGTCGTCACCTTCGTGCTCGGGGTGGCGCGGGTGGCCGCGCTCATCGGCGTCGGGCTGCTGAGCGCGCTGGTGGTCCGCGCGGTGAGCCGCGGCGAGCCGACCGGCGCGCTGCTCGTGTCGCTCCTGATCGTCGCGCCGCTGGCGGGCGTGCTGCACTGGCTCGAGTCCTGGCTCGCCCACGACATGGCGTATCGGCTGCTCGCCGACATGCGGATGCGCTTCTTCCGCAAGCTGGTGGAGCTGGGCCCGGCCTACCTGGCCTCGCGGCGGACCGGCGATCTCCTCGGCGTGGCCACCCACGACATCGAGCTGATCGAGTACTTCTTCGCCCACACCATCACCCCGGGCCTGGTCGCGGTGCTGGTGCCCGCGGTGGTGCTCGCCACCCTCGCCGCCTTCGGGTGGACGATGGCGCTGGCCGTGCTGCCCTTCCTGGCCTACGCGGCGCTGAGCCCGGTGCTCGGGCGCGGGCGCATCGACCGGCTCAGCGTGCGCGCCCGCGAGGCCTCCGGCGAGCTGAACGCTCACACGGTGGACTCCGTGCAGGGCCTCGCCGAGATCGTCGCGTTCCAGCAGGAGGCGCAGCGCGGCGAGGCGCTCGCCGCGCGGGCCATGGCCTACGCGGGCGCCCGCATGCCCTTCCTCGCCGACCTCGCGCGCCAGTCGGCGCTCCAGGAGGTGGCCACCGGGCTCGGCGGCCTCGCGGTGACGCTGGTGGGCGCGTGGCTCGTGTCGGCGGGGCGGCTCGAGGGCGCGATGCTGCCACTGCTCACGCTGCTCGCCATGTCCGCGTTCGTGCCAGTCTGGGAGATCGCGCAGGTCGGCCGCCAGCTCGCCGACACGCTCGCGGCCACCCGGCGCGTCCACGCCGTCCACCGCGAGCCGGTGCGCATCGCCGACGGTCCCGGCGTCCCCGGCCCGCGCCGCGAGGAGGCGGCCGCCATCGCACTGCACGGCCTCACCTTCACCTACCCGGGCCGGCGCCAGCCCGCGCTGCTCGACGTGTCCTTCACGGTGCCCGCGGGCGCGACGGTCGCGCTGGTCGGCCCGTCCGGCGCGGGCAAGACCACGATCGCGAGCCTGCTGCTGCGCTTCTGGGACCCGGACGCGGGCGCCATCACCCTGGGCGGCCACGACCTGCGGCGGTGGCGTCTCGACGGGCTGCGCCGCGAGATCGCGCTGGTGGCGCAGGACACCCATCTCTTCAACGACACACTCGGCGGCAATATCCGCATCGCCCGGCCGGAGGCCACCCCCGCGGAGGTGGCGGCCGCGATCGAGCGCGCCTCGCTGCTGCCGCTGGTGCGCTCGCTCCCCGAGGGGCTCGACACGCGGGTCGGCGAGCGGGGACTCCAGCTCTCGGGCGGCCAGCGCCAGCGGGTGGCCATCGCGCGGGCCTTCCTGCGGGAGGCGCCCGTCCTGATCCTGGACGAGGCCACGTCGCATCTCGACGCGGTCAACGAGCAGGTGGTGCAGGAGGCTCTCGCCGGCCTGGCCCGCGCGCGCACCACCATCGTGATCGCCCACCGCCTCTCCACCGTCCGCGCCGCCGACCAGATCGTGGTGCTGGACGAGGGCCGCGTGGTCGAGCAGGGCCGCCACGACGATCTCCTGCGCCGGCGGGGCCTTTACGCCCGGCTGGTCTCCCGCCAGGTCGCCGCCGCCATCGCCTCCTGACCTTTTCCGCCCCCCTGTCAACGATCGGGGGCGATGGTTCGTCATAGGGGCAGAGGCACAGAACCCACCGGGGCCCCCGGTCATCGACGGATCCCCGTTATCGACGGATCAAGGAGGATCACCATGAAAGCACGCAACGCACTGACAGGACTGGCACTCGTGCTGGGGATGGCCCTGCCCGCGGGCGCCCAGACGCTGGACGGAATGCAGCTCGCGCAGGCGCCTACGGACGCCACGCGCCCGGCAACCGGGCCGGGAGCGCGCCCGCAGTGGGGCCAGCGGCCGGATGGACACGGTGGCCGGCACGGCCATCACGGGTGGCAGCGCCGGGCCAAGGCCCATCGCTTCTCGCTGAGCGGGCTGGCCCTGCGGCACCAGAAGGACCTCGCGCTGTCGCCGGCCCAGGTGGACAGCCTGCGCAAGCTCGGGACGGACGCACGGCGCGACGCCATCAAGCGGCAGGCTGACCGGCGGCTGGCCGAGCTGGATCTGCGGACCATGATGGCGCCAGACGCGGTCGATCCCAACAAGCCGCGGGACCTGGCCAAGATCGAGACCAAGGTGCGGGAGATCGAGAAGCTGCGCGCGGATGGGCGCGTGGCCCAGATCCGCAGCCTGGAGCAGAGCCGCCAGGTGCTGACGCCGGAGCAGCGCGAGAAGCTGCGGGCGCTCCTGAGCCAGCGCGGGCAGCACCGCGGGCCGCACGGCCCCGGGATGCGCGGAATGACGCCGGAGGACGGCGCCCAGAAGCCCGCCGCGTCCGAAGAGACCGGCCCCACCGCCGGCTAGCTACTCAGCGGGGTCAGGTCTTACATTCCGATAATGTGGGAGTGTAAGACCTGACCCCTTACGCGCTGAGGTAGGCGGGATCCGCGGTCGGGCCGTCGCCGGCCACCGTGGTGCGGTGCATGACGCGCTTGTAGCGGGCGCTGTCCCAGAGGCGGCCGCGGTGCAGCGCGCAGCGGTTGTCCCACATCACGAGATCCCCCACCTGCCAGCGGTGCCGGTAGACGCGGTCGGCCCGCACCGTGTGCTCGAGCAGCTTGGCGATGAGCATGCGGCCCTCGTCGAGCCCCAGGCCTTCGATGTACCAGGCGTGCGAGCCGATGTAGAGCGCCTTGCGACCGTTGCGCGGGTTGGCGCGCACCAGGGCGTGCCGCACCGGAGGATAGTCACGCCCGATCTCGGTGCCGATGCCGGGATCGATCAGGCTGCGCGAGAAGCCAAAGCTGTGCACGACGATCTTGCCGTCCACCTGGCGGCGCAGCTCGTCCGGTAGCGTCTCGTAGGCCACGCGCATGCTCGCGAACTCGGTCGCGCCGCCCTCGGGCGGGATCACGCGGGCCGAGAGCGCCGAGGAGTGGGCGGGCACCGGCTTGAACGAGCTGTCGGTGTGCCAGAGCTGGTTACCGGACTGATACTGCATTCGCCGATCGTTCCAGCCCATCAGCTTGCCGTCCGCATCGGTATTGGAGAGGTCCACGATGTGGGCGCCTAGCCGGTCCTCGCCACCGAGCGTGCGCACGGTGGTCTCGAGCGGCCCCCAGCGCTCGCTGAAGGCCATCTGCTGCGCGTCGCTCAGCGCCTGCCCCGGAAAGACCAGCACCGAGTGGTCGTCGAAAGCGACCGCGATGCGCTCGAAAGTGCCGTCGTCGAGCGACTGGGTCAGATCGACGCCGGAGACCTCGGCGGCGAACGCGGGATGGACGGGCTTGACGGTCAACTGGCTCGCGATTGTCGCCATGGCGGCCTCCTCACCGGTGATTCTAGCCCTTGACCGAGCCGGCGACCAGTCCCTCCACCATCCAGCGGTGGATGAAGACGTACAGGGCGACCACCGGGATCGTGGTGATCACGGAGGCGGCCATGAGCTGGCCCCAGTGGAAGACGTCGCCGTAGATGAGAAGGTTGAGCCCCACCGGCACCGTGGTGGCCGTCTCGTCCTGGATGAAGACGAGGGCGTAGAGGAACTCGTTCCAGGACAGGGTGAACGCGAAGATGGCCGAGGCCACCAGGCCCGGGGCGGCCAGGGGCAGCAGCACGCGCACGAAGGCGGTCACCCGGCCGGCCCCGTCGATCAGGGCCGCCTCCTCCAACTCGTCGGGCAGTGCCTTGAAGAAGCCGATCAGCAGCCAGGTGCAGAACGGCACCGTGAAGGTCGGGTAGGACAGGAAGAGCGCGGAGAGATGGTTGGTGGCCCCCAGCTCGGCGAGCACGCGGTAGAGCGGGATGAAGAGCAGCGCGGGCGGGATCAGGTAGAGGATGAGGATCAGGCTCGCCACCGACTCACGGCCGGGGAAGCGCAGCCGGGCCACCGCGTAGCCCCCGAGGCTCGCGATCACGGTGGTGGTGGCGGTCACCACCAGCGCGGTGACGAAACTGTTGCGCAACCAGATCGGGAAGCGCGTCTCCGTCCAGAGGCCGGTGTAGTTCTCCCAGGTGAAGGGGTTCGGCACGTAGATGCTGGTGGCGAACTGGATCTGCTCGTAGGTCTTGAAGGACATGCTGGCGATCCACGAGAACGGAACGAGGATGATCAGCAGGAACAGGCCCATGCCGAGCCACGTGATGGCTTTCAACGGGTGCACCCCTTCGAAGTGGGGGGGAGCGGCGCCGCTCCTCCCCCACACCCCCCCACCACATTGATCGCTACGTTGGACGCGATGATCACGGGCTACTTTCTCTCCCGGAGGAGATAGCGGCTGATCAGGATGATGCCGAGGACGAGGATCGGCACCACGAAAAGGCAGATGGTGACGCCGCGGCCCCAGCGGAGCTGGTTGAACGCGACCTGGTAGGAGTAGGTCGCGAAGATCTGGGTCGCGCTGCCCGGGCCGCCCCGGGTCATCACGTAGATGATGTTGAAGTCGTTGATGGTGAGGATAAAGCTCAGCAGCGTGGTGACGATCATCACGTGCTTGAGCCCGGGCAGGGTGACGTGCCAGAAGCGCCGCCACGCCGAGGCGCCGTCCACCGACGCGGCTTCGTACTGCTCGCGAGGAATGCTCTGCAGGCCGGCCAGGAAGGAGACCCCGAAGAAGGGGAACCCACGCCACCAGTTGGCCACGATCACCGCCATCATCGCGCCCTCCGGGGTGGCCATGAAGGCGATCGGCCGGCTCAGGAGCCCCAGGTCGAGCAGCACGCTGTTGAAGAAGCCGCGGCCGGGGAAGGCGTCGAACATCCACCGCCAGGTGAGCGCGATGATCACGGTGGAGGTGATCCACGGCAGGAGGAAGAGGCCGCGGAAGAAGTTCCGGCCCCGGATCACGTTGTTGAGCACGAGGGCCATCAACACGCCGGTCACGACCTTGAGGCCTACCGAGCCGATCGTGAAGACGAAGCTGTTCCGGACGACCTGGTGGAAGGTGTCGTCCTCGGCGAGGTAGAAGTAGTTCTGGAGGCCGACGAACCGCTCGGGATAGCCGACCAGCTTGTCGGTGAGCGAGAGCCACACCGCCCGGTAGACCGGGTAGACGATCAGGGCCACCACCAGGACCAGCATCGGCAGCAGGAAGAGGAGCGCCGTCCCCGCCTCCCGGAAGCGCGCGCGCCTCCAGAAGGAGGCGCTCGGACGCATCACGGGAAGGCGGACGGTGGAAGGGAGCGCCACGTCACCCGCGGAGGGTGTCGTAGATTTCCTTGATCTTCTTGTCCTCCCAATCGATGGCCTGATCCACCGACCACTTGTCCACGATGACCTTGGCGGGCGCGTCGGTGAGCACGTTGCTCGCCTGCACCTCCGCGGCGGCCGCGGTCACCGGCCCCGGGAAGCCGGTGGGCACGAACCACTCCGCGGCCCGCCCGAACGTGCGGTAGTTGTCGTTCTTGTTGAAGTAGTCCTTGGACGCGGCGCGCGCCTTGGACATCACCGGCGCGAACTGGCCATAGGAATCCTTCATGACCGACACCGTCTCCTCGGGGGAGAGCATGTGCGCGATCAGGCTCATCGCCGCCTCCGGATCCTTGCTGCTCTTGAAGATGCCTAAGCTCATCGCGATGGCCCACATGCGCCGGCCCTCGGGCCCGGCTGGGTGCGGCAGGGCCACGTGGTTGGCGAGCGCCTCCTCGCGGGTCTTGCGCTCCTTGGCGTCGGTGGCCTTGGCCAGCGCATTCTCCAGCGCGAAGGTGATGCTGGGTCCGTTCGAGGTCTGCGCGATGTTCTTGGCGATGAAGTTCTCGTTGTTGCCGGAGCCGGTCCACGTGAGCGTGTCGGCGGGCTGGATGCCGTCCTTGTAGATGTCGGTGGCCCACTTCATGGCCGCCTGCATCGCCCCCGTCTTGATGGACTTGTACTTGCCGTCCTTGCCCGCCCAGCCCGCGCCGTAGGAGTACAGCAGGCTCTGCATCACCCCGTAGCCGTCCGCGGTCCGGTTCCAGCTCTGGCCCATGCCGTAGAAGTTGTCCTTCGGCCGGTTGAGCGCGGCGGCGGCCTGCTTGGCCTCCTCGAAGGTGTTGGGCAGCTTCACCTTGCCCTTCTCGAACACGTCGCGCCACACGTACCAGAACGCGGCCATCAGGTACCACGGCAGCGCGTAGATCTTGTCGCCGACCATGGTGACCGGCGCCACGTTGGCGGGCGGCTTGCCCACCTCGCCCTCGATCTGGCGGGCGAAGGAGGTGAGGTCTATGAGCTGGCCCATGCCCGCGAAGCGCGCGGGGGCGCTCGTCTCGAGCTGGCCCACGTCGGGGGTGCTCTTGTTCTCGATGGCCGCCACGTACTTCGTCTGCATGTCCTCGAAGGTGAAGTACTCCACCGTCACGCTGGCCCCGTGCTTCTGCGCCCAGCGCTGGGCGCTCGCCTCGATGGCCTTGTTGGTGGGCTCCACGTAGGTCTTGAGGATCCAGAGGCGAAGACTCGTGCCCTTCTTGACCGCGGGCGCGGCCGGCTTCGGCAGCGTGAGCAGGGCGGAGGTTCCCACGGCCCCGGCGAGGAGTGAGCGGCGGCTGATGCGCTGATCGAGCATGGCGTGTCCCCCTTGATCGTCTTTGATCCGGACGCGCCCCGAATGTCGGTCACCCACGCGCCCCTGTCAAGGGCGGAGTGCCGCGGTTCCGTGCTAACCTTTCGGGCAAGGAGATTCGCTCCCATGCTCTCGCCCGCCGACGTGAAGTTCTACCAGGATCAGGGGTACCTCGTGGTTCCCGACGTGCTCGACCCGCCCACGCTGAAGACGGTCGGCGCCGAGATGGCGCGCATCCTCGACGGCGCACGCGCGGTGACCACGCACACCGACCGCTACGATCTCGAGCCGGGCCATCGCCCGGACGACCCGCGCGTGCGCCGCGTGAAGATGCCGCATCGCTTCTACCCGGTCTTCCAGGAGCTCATGCGCCACCCGCGCCTGGTAGCGGTGCTGAACGACCTCCTCGGCCCGAGCGTCCGGCTGCACGGCTCCAAGATCAATCTCAAGTCGCCGCGCTACGGCTCGCCGGTGGAGTGGCACCAGGACTGGGCGTTCTACCCGCACACCAACGACGACCTGCTCGCGGTCGGCGTGATGCTCGACAACGCCACCAGCGACAACGGCCCGCTCCTGGTGGTACCGGGCAGCCACCGCGGCCCGACTTTCAACCACCACACGGGCGACCACCACGCGGGCGGCTACTTCTGCGGCGCCATCGATCCGGCCGCGATCCGCGACGAGATCGCGCGGGCGGTGCCGCTCACCGGGCGCGCGGGCTCGATGAGCTTCCACCACGTGCGGCTCGTGCACGGCTCGGCCCAGAACGTCTCGAGCCTGCCCCGCACGCTCCTGCTCTACGAATACGGCGCCGCGGACGCCTGGCCCCTGCTGGGCGTCAAGGATCTCGCCGAGTTCGACGGCCGCCTCATCACCGGCGAGCCGACCATCGAGCCCCGGGTGGTGCCGGCGCCGGTGCGCCTGCCCCTGCCGCCCGCGCTGCACCAGGGCTCGATCTACGAGAACCAGTCGGACACGGGGCGGCGCTACTTCCCCGTCACCGGCGAGCCGGCCCCCACTTCCCGGACCTGACCCCAGCGGAGGCGCCCATGGACGCGCGCGATCTCCTCATCGACGAGCACGGCCGCATGCACGCCGCCGGCGTCACCGGCGACAAGGGCACCCTGGCCGAGCGGACCTTCGGCGGTCTCTCCGACGACCAGATGCGGGCGCGCCCGCGCGAGGACCTCAACTCGCTGGCGTGGCTGATGTGGCATATCGCCCGCGCCGAGGACATCTTCGCCAACGTGATCCTGAGCGCGCGCGACCAGGTCCTGGACGACGGGTGGCTCGCGCGCCTCAAGACCCCGCGGCGCGACTTCGGCATCGGGATGACCAAGCCGGAAGTCGCCGACCTCACCGCCCGCGTGGACGTCGCCGCCCTGCGCGAGTACCGCGACGCGGTCGGCCGCCGGACGCAGGAAGTCATCCGCGGGTTCGCGCCGCCCGACTGGCAGGGCGAGCTGCAGGTCGCCGCGCTCGAGAAGGCGGCCACCCTGGGCTGCTTCGGCGCCAAGGGCGAGCTGGTCGCGAAGGCCTTCACCGGGCGCCCGCGCATCGGCATCCTGGGCGGGCTGCTCGTCACGCACTCCGCCATGCACATGGGCGAGGCCCAGACCGTGCGCACGGCCGGAGGCTTCGGCTCCGGAATCTAGGCCGGACCGGGATTCGCGCCTCGCGTGTACCCGCGGCGCTGCGGGTGGCGTCGGGGGGCGGCTGCGGCGGGCGAGCGCAGTGGGCCCCCCGAGTCCGGGCCGCCGCTCGAGGAGCGGCGAATCCGGCGAGCTCAGCGGCGCCACATGCCCGCGTCTTCGGGGGGCGCGACGCGAAAGAGGCGCTTGATGGCGATGATGACGAAGAAGAGCTGGATGCGCAGCCGGGTGCCGAGGGTCGGGCGCCAGTTCCCGGCCAGCGCGGAGAGCACGGCCTCGTAGATTCCGAGCCGCCGCGAGCGCCGGAACAGCAGCCGGCGGAAGTACGGATCGTAGAAGCCCACCACGAAGCGGCGGAAATAGTGATAGCGCTTGCGCACGGTCCGCTCGTAGCCCGCGAAGCGTCGGGCCGAGAGGTCTCCAGCCCGGAGCCCCGCGTCGATCGCCGCCGCCGCCTCGAGCCCGCCCTGCATGGCCAGGAGCACCCCGGTCGAGAAGATCGGGTCGAGGAAGGCGCCCGAGTCGCCCACCGCGACCCAGCGATCCCCCGCCATCTTCGTGGCCAGGTACGAGTAGTCGGCGTCGAAACGGGCCGCCGACACCCGCCGCGCGTTCTGCATCACCGCCGGCGAGGCCGGCGTGGTGCGGAGATAGTGATCGAGGCACTCCTCCGCGGTGGCCTTCGCCTCGCGGCGGTGGAGCTCCTTCGGCACCACCGCCCCCACGCTCGTCACCGTCTCCGAGATCGGGATCAGCCAGATCCAGCCGACGTCGGGCCGCGTGAGCACGCGGATGTCGCCGGCCGGGCGGCCCTCGGCCCGCGGGATATCCTCGAACTGGGCGTGGACCGCCACCTGCTGCAGCATCGGGTCGTGCTCGTAGCGGCCGAGCTTGCGGGCGAGGAAGCCGGCGCGGCCGGAGGCGTCCACGACCGCCGCGACCCGCGCGGTCTGCTCGACGCCGTCGGGCCCGGCGTAACGCAGGGTGACGCCGTCGGACTCGAACGCCGCGTCCACCGCGCGATGGCCTTCCCGAACGATGACGCCAGATTGCTCGGCGTGGCGCAGCAGCAGCTCGTCCCACCGCGCCCGCGGGACCTGGAAGGTCTGGGGGATCGGTGTCTCCACCGCCGCGGTGAAGTCCACGTAGGAGGCGGGGGTGCCGTCGATCTCCCGGAAGCTCGCGCCCCACTTCTCCACGAAGCCGGCCTTGGCGATCGTGTCGTGGGCGCCCAGCTCCTCCAGCACCCCGTTGATCCAGGGGAGCTGCGACTCGCCGATGTGGAAGCGGGGAAACCGGTCGCGCTCCAGCAGGAGCACGCGGCGACCCCGTCGCGCGAGCGCGGTGGCGGTGCTGGAGCCGCCCGGGCCGCCGCCGATCACCGCCACGTCGAATTGCTGTCCGTTGCCGGTCTCGAGGGCCATGGGCTGCCTAGCATACCTCTTGACGCGCCGGCGTTTTGGACCGATTCTCAGCCGCGCCCATGAAGTTCGACATCGGCATCCTCGCGAGCCAGCCGCTGCCGGTCATCGTCCGCCAGGTTCAGCTCGCGGAGTCGCTCGGCTACGACACCGCGTGGATCACCGACACCCACCTGGTCTGCCGCGAGCTCTGGGTCACGCTGACCGCTTGCGCGGCCGCGACCTCGCGCATCCGCCTGGGGCCCGGCATCACGGTGCCGCACACGCGCCACGTCTCGGTCACCGCGAGCGCCATCGCCACGCTCCACGAGCTGGCCGCGGGGCGCCTCGTGCTGGGCATCGGCACCGGCGGCAGCGCGGCCGAGACCATGGGGCTGGCGGTGGCCAAGATGGCGCGCGTGGCCACGCTCGAGTCCATGGCGACCGCGTTGCGGCAACTGCTCGGCGGCCACTCGATGCGCCTCGACACCGGCGCGGACGCGCGGCTGGCCTGGCTCGAGCACCCCGCCGCGATCCCGCTCTATCTCGCCGGCTCGGGCCCGCGCATGCTCGACGCGGCCGGCCGCCTGGGCGACGGCGCGATCATGTACTCGGGCGTCGCCCCCTGGCTCCTGGAAGCCGCCCTCGCCTGCGTCCACGCCGGAGCCCAGACCGCCGGCCGCGCCCCCACGGAGGTCGATGTCGCGATCTGGGCGCCGACGTCAATCGCAGCCGACCGCGCGCTCGCCCGTGACCACGTCCGCGGCCGCGTCGCCTCCGCGTTACGCCACGCCTTCCCGGTGCGCTGGAACCCGGAAGACCAGGCGGTGATCGACCAGGTCCGCGCCGCCTACGATTCCTACCAGCACGCCACCGCCGCCTCGAAGCACCGCCTCCTCGTCACCGACCGCTTCGTCGACCTGATGGC
>WNFF01001536.1_pt1 | contig 42345 bp, 36 predicted proteins | sample 5400441 | NCBI WGS metagenome assembly WNFF01 (sample SAMN13153345, study PRJNA577476) | soil metagenome | isolation source: 120 cm saprolite under Douglas fir tree site 2 hole 3 replicate 1 | place: USA:California | collected 2015-04-18
ACCTCTTGACAATGAAATAACAGCGTGCTATATTTATTATAGCAATTCGTTATGACGCATGATGGAATTCGAAACGTTACGAGATGCCACTTACGTATCGTGTTTCTGTCTTGCTTATGGTATGATAGCAGTGTAAGCTGGCATATATGTAATAGGCGCGTTGTTTAACAGTTGGAGGAAAATTGCCATGAATTCGCGCCATGCTCGTCGCAAATCATATGTTCCCGTGTCGATCATTGTGATTGTACTCGTTATGATATCCCTATCTTTGACCGGCGGGACTGCCTCCGCAGCATCACCTCATGTTGATGTAATGAACCTGAACACCCAGATCAACCCTGCTTCTTTGCGCTTTCTCACAAGTGCAATCAGTACTGCTGAGACGGATGGTGCGCAGGCGCTCGTGGTTGAGATCAACACCCCGGGTGGGGATATACAGTCGATGGAGTCCATGAAGGTGGCGGAACTGAACAGCACCGTGCCCATCATCTCCTATGTATCACCAACGGGCGCCTACGCGGCTTCTGCCGGGGCGTTTATCGCGCTGGCTGCTCACATAGCTACGATGGCTCCCGGTACCACGATCGGTGCATCGAGTCCGGTAACATCTACAGGAGGCGATATCGGTAGTACGGAGATGAAGAAGATTGAAAGCGTGCTGGTTTCGGATATGACCAATATCCAGATGCACTACAGTCGAAATGTCACTGACGCGACAAAAATGGTGACCGATGCTGCATCGTATACTGATCAACAGGCGAAGGACAAGGGAATCATTAATTTGCAGGCTACGAGCATGAGTGATCTGCTCAATCAAGTCAATGGCCAGTCAGTCACGCTTGCCTCCGGTATCCCGGTCACCTTGCAAACGGCGGGGGCTGCTTTGCAGGATATCAACGCGGGCCCGGTCGATACCCTCTATAATCTGCTGCTGGACCCTAATATAACCTTCCTGCTGTTCATTGTCGCGATGATAGGCATTTTCGTGGAGATCTCGCATCCAGGCGCAATTTTACCGGGGGTGACAGGAGGCATAGCCCTGTTACTGTTCCTCTTCGCGGCGGGATCGCTTGCTCCGAACTGGGCAGGACTGGCATTGATGACCCTGGCATTTGTGCTGCTTGTGCTGGATACGCGCTTAGCCACGCATGGCGCGCTGACAGTGGGGGCTGCGATCTCCCTCATCTTCGGCGCATTGCTCTTTTTCAATAGCGGCGGTCCCTATCAAGAGCCGCCCGTAAATACCCTTCTGGTCTATGCGATGGGTGGGCTAGTCGGGCTGGTCGGTATATATGTTGTCAGTATGATTGTGCGGACCAGGCGGCGACAGGTCAGCACAGGGACGGAGGGTATGATTGGCGCTACAGCTATCGCTACGACTCTGCTCCAGCCTGACGGGCGGGTACAATACGGGGGCGAAGACTGGGCTGCTGTGCTGGACGATCCGTCAGCTTCCATCGATCCCGGCACTGAAGTGCGCATTGTCGCCGTTGAAGGATTGCTTTTACATGTTAAACCAGTTTTTGATAGGCTCTCAGATTCCACCCCTACCTACATGCAGGGGTCATAAAGGAGGCGTTCCATGGATCCAGTTGTGCTTATTGTAGTCCTTATCGTTGTAGTTATCGTGTTGATGGTGCTCTTCTCCGCGATCCGGGTAGTGCAGCAGTATGAGCGTGGTGTGATTTTTGTGCTCGGTCGTTTGACCGGGGCCAAGGGGCCTGGTATATTCCTGGTGCCGCCGTTCATTACGCGCATGATTAAGGTCGATCTGCGTATTGTGACATTGACGGTTCCACCGCAAGAAGTGATCACGCGCGACAATGTGACGGTAAAGGTTACGGCGGTCGTCTACTTCTACGTAGTAAACCCTGAACACGCGGTTGTGAACGTGATGAACTACCTCCAGGCGACGACGCAGATCGGTCAAACGACGCTGCGCAACGTACTGGGCCAGTCGGAACTGGATGAGCTGCTGTCGCAGCGCAACAAGATCAACCGCGAACTGCAAGCCATCATTGATGAGCATACGGAGCGTTGGGGAGTGAAGGTGACCGCGGTGGAGGTTAAGGACATTGAGCTGCCCAGCACAATGCAGCGCGCGATGGCGAAGCAGGCAGAGGCAGAGCGCGAAAAGCGCGCCAAGATCATTCATGCCGAGGGCGAATTACAGGCTTCTGCGCAACTGGCCCAGGCCGCGAGTGTGATTGGTTCACAGCCTGCCACACTACAACTGCGCTACCTGCAGACGCTGACGGAGATTGCTGTTGAGAAAAACTCGACTATCATCTTCCCACTTCCCATTGATCTGATCGAGCCTTTGCTGGGAATTATGAGGCATAGCGAGGCAGCCAGCTCGGTGGATGGGCATGATCGATCCCCTGTCTACCCAACGCCGCAGCAGCCACGGCCAGGTGGTAACCCTGAATAGCTGACTTTGACATTGCTTCTCTGACGTATTACAATGAGAATCGTCAGGGAAGTCATGAACCCCTGGTGCTTGAGCGAGGGTCCTTGATAGGTAAGCCGAAGGGAGACTGATGGGCCTATGAAGATACCGGTTCGCTTGTTAGGGATGGTGTTCCAGATCGATTGAGATGGCCCGCGAAAGCGGGCGTCCGGAGCACCTAGGCCTCCGGTCACCTCACTTAAGGAGGTGGCTGAGGGATGTAAGAGAAACAGAGGGCTGGACAACCTCGAGGTTGCCCAGCCCTCTGTTTTCATCACCTGCATGGCGCAGCAGATCTTTCCCCTCTTCGTTTTAGGGAGGAAGCATATTGTGTTTATCCCCTCTAAATCGCTTTTTCATGATCTCTTGACAAAGTAGTACTCTTTGTGGTAATTTCTTTTTAGAGAAGTAAAATATAGTATTTTAACGAATGAAACATGAAATGAGGCCTGCTAATGTCACCGGAACTACGTACAATGCCGATTCGCGCCATTGACTGCTTGAAGCTCTGCTACAAACTGTGCGAGCGTGGCGAGTCCAGTACCACCTCGACGATGCGGGAACGCTTGCAATCCCTGGAACCGACGGGACAACTCTCTGATGCCACCGTGACCCAGCTCTTTAAGTGGCTGGGCGACCGTGGCTATGTGTGCTATACCCCCTATCATGGCGTGGAACTGACCGAGGCCGGCCAGGCGATCGCCGCTGAGCTCGTGCGCCGCCATCGCTTGCTCGAACTGTTTCTCGTCCGGGTGATGGGCTTTCCCCTGGACGAGGTCGATACGGAGGCGGAGCATGTCGAGCATGCGATCTCAGATGAGTTTGTGGATCGGATGGATGCGCTGCTGGGGCACCCGACCGAGGATCCGCATGGGGATCCCATCCCCAACAAAGGAGATGGAGTCATCGTTTCAAGCGGTCAGCCGCTCTCGACGGTGTCACAGGGGCAGCAGGTGATCGTGCAGCGTGTCAGTGATGACAATCCTGACTTACTGCGCTATCTGACTTCGCTGGGACTCGTTCCGGGAGTCCTCGTGCAGGTCGAAGCGGTCGCTCCCTACGGTGGGGTCTACACGCTGCGCATCGGGGCGCAGACTCATGCCGTTGGCGAGGCGGTGACCCAGGCGGTCCTCGTTCGTCCGGCTACGCCTGATCCTGCTAGTGGGCCCGGGTCGGCCCTGAAAGCATCAGGAGAACACGCATGAGAACCTACCCTCCCCTGCCACCGGCTTCGCAATCCCCTGCAGGTGTGGGCGAGGCCTTTGGGTCTTTCCCTCAGGAAACCGGGACGCGGGCTGCCGCTCGCGCGGCGCTTGATGGACGCAAGAAAGGTGTGCTTGCCCTGCTCCCTTTCCTGGGGCCGGCCTTTATTGCCTGTGTGGCCTATATTGATCCTGGCAATTTTGCCACTAATATTCAGGGTGGAAGCGCCTTTGGCTACAACCTGCTCTGGGTCATTGCTTTGGCCAATCTGATGGCGATGTTGCTGCAAACCATGTCGGCGAAGCTTGGTCTGGCAACGGGGCATAACCTGGCGGAATTGTGCCGGCAAGAGTTCCGCAAGCCAGTCGTTTATGCCATGTGGATCATCTCCGAGATTGCGGCCATGGCGACCGACCTCGCCGAGTTTCTGGGAGCCAGTATTGCCATCAACCTCCTGTTTGGCCTTCCCTTGCTCTATGCCACGCTCATTACGGGTGTCGCCACCTACCTGATCTTGATGCTGGAGCGTCGCGGGTTCCGTCCCATAGAGGCGGTGATCTCGGCTCTGGTGGGAGTGATCGCGGTCTGTTACATGATCGAGACGTTCTTCTCCCATCCGAATTGGGGACAGGTGGGCTTCCATACCGTTGTCCCCTGGCTGGGCGGGACGCAAAGCATCCTCTTCTCGGTTGGGATCATTGGGGCGACAGTGATGCCACATGTCATCTACCTGCACTCCTCGCTCACCCAACAACGGATTATCCCGCGTAGTGAAAAGGAAGCGCGGCGCATCTTTCGGTGGAGCATTCCGGACGTGGTGATTGCGATGGGGCTAGCGGGACTCGTCAATATGGCGATGCTCTATATGGCAGCATCCACCTTCTTTGCTCATGGACAGAGGAATGTGGCTGATATCAACACTGCTTACCTGACCCTCACACCCCTGCTTGGAGGGGCTGCCAGTCTGGTCTTTGCCATTTCGCTGCTGGCCTCTGGCCTCTCCAGTTCCACCGTCGGCACGATGGCCGGGCAGGTGATTATGCAGGGGTTTGTGGGCTTCACCATTCCCATCTGGCTACGGCGCCTGGTGACGATGATTCCTGCCGTGCTCGTCGCCGCGATCGGCTTCAATCCGACCAGCACCCTGGTGATCAGCCAGGTCGTGCTAAGTTTCGTTTTGCCGCTGCCAGTGATCACCCTGATCATGTTTACACGTCGTCGCGATCTGATGGGTACCCTGGTAAATAAGCCGATCACGACGTGGGCGGCCATTGCGTGTAGTGTGCTCATTCTCGGTCTCAATCTCTGGCTCCTCTATTCGACCTTTGCTCCTTTCTTTGGCTGGCGGCTTCCCGGCTAGGATGAGAGCGGCACTGGCAGAGTGGAGAAGGGCATGTGCATACCGTGATGGTTCTGAGCAAAAAGGGGAGGTAATTGTTCATGGCTCGCTTTCTGTCTACACGGGCTCTTGAAGATCAGGGGCTGCTTCCTCGCCTGCGCGGTAATCAATTTTTGCGTTGGGCGGGACTGATCAGTATTCTGGTGGCGATATGCAATGTGGTGGATGATCTTAGTCTGCAATATCGCCCACAGGGCTACGAGGGAGCAGGGGCATTTCTGGGCATTGCGCCGTGGAGAGTGTTTACCGGGCATTTTCTGGGTGTTTTTATGTTGCCGCTGGAAATTATTGGATACTGGCTTGTAGGCACATTGATGCTTAAGCAAGCTCCTCGCCTTTTCCGCGTACTGTTCTGGGTCATGGCGTATGGTGTTGTGATCGGGACAGTGTTTCATGGCACCTTTATGGCTATGGTTTTTGCCGAGCAAGCGGCGGCTGGTGCTCCTGCGAGCGCACAGAGCATATTTCTTACGCTCGAAACGCAGTTGAATATAGCTATTGTGCCGCTCAGTCTCTTTTTTCTCGTGTGTTACCTGACGATGTGGGGAATTTTCACGGTCACGATCCTGCGTAAAGCTTCACCTTTTCCCAGGTGGATGATCTTTTTTACGCCTGCACTCTGGAGCCTCTTGATTGTTCTGCTTTATGAGAGTCATACAGTGCCCTGGCTAGGGAATCTGCTCTATCCGACGGTGCTGAGCCTGCCTCACCTGGTTTTCTATGTGCTCTGTACAATCGTTGTGTGGAGGATAAATGAAGGCAAACGAGCGTAAGCAAGGATGGTGTAGGGGCCGATAAATCGGCGGTGGGCGCGGAGTATTGATACGCGCTCCGCTCCGCTTCGCTGAGGCCCCTACGTTGCCTGCTCCCGTTTGGGTGATTGCCTACAAACATCTGTTCGTTATTGTTGGCGTGTTATTCTCCCTGTTTGCTGCGTAAATACTCGGCGGAGGTATGGTAGGTTTCTTCTGAGATCAGACCCCTGGACATGTAGTGGTTGAGCATTACATCGAGTTTCAGGATGCTGAGTAAGTTGTATCCTCTAGCTCTAAGCCGAGCTGTTGCGCCGTGCTCGCGGTCGATCAAAACCATGACATCCTTTACCTTCAAGCCATTCTCTTCGAGCATTTCGGCTGTTTCTAGAATACTGCTGCCCCTGGTGATCAGGTCGTCGATAATCAGGGCGGTATCGCCGATGTTAAAGTGGCCTTCTATACCGCGTTTGCCTGTGCCTTCTGGTCGAATGCGTGCGTAGATGAGCGGGATATTGGTTTCCAATGAGTAAGCTGTTGCCAGTAGCAAGCCTCCCACGGGGACTCCGGCTACTACGCCAAAGGGGTGAACCCGCGCCCGGCGCAAGGATTGAGCCAAGCTGATTTCTTGCTGCATGAGCTTGCTTGCAACGCGAAGTGCGGTTGGGTTACTGATAAGTACCTTGGGGTTAACAAATACGGGGGAGCTGACCGCCGACTCGCTGACTGTAAAATTGCCGAATTGCACTCCTCCAAGATCGAACAGTATTTGAGCCAACCACAAATTGTCCAGAGTCTGCTCTTTCGCCACCTCTCAGCATCCTTTCTCTTGTAAAGTGAGGCTATATGCCTACCCAGTATATCATAACTTGTTCGGACGTCAACGACCTGTTCCCCTAATCCCAGGGCTTGTGAATTATTGCAGGGTCTGTGAATGTTCCCGAAAAGTACGCAATTGCACGTGACCCCCGCCAGAGGGGTCACTACATTACGGAGGGTCTGTGAATGTTCCCGAAAAGTACGCAATTGCACCTGACCCTCGCCAGGGGATCGCGATGTACGAGTGCCTGACCCCCGCCAGGGGGGTCACTACATTATGAGATCTGTTCAAAAGAAAGCTGCTAGCAGCCGCGATGTACGAGTGGTCAAGGTCTTAACCTAGCTTGTTCTTGGAGATATGTCCACATGACAGCCGTTGCCTCTATACAGCGGCGACTCGCTTCAGCCAGCTCTCTGAGCCGGTTCTCAGCAGCGGCCAGAGCCTGTTCGGGTGTCCCCCTTGCTAGTTGCGTCAATACTATGCGCGCGGCTTCGATACCGTATCCTGTCTTGCGCAGGAGGGCAAGTACCTGGAGCAGACGAACGTGCTGCTCATCATAGAGGCGATACCTGTTGGTCTTGTCTCGTGCCGGATGGATCAATCCTTGCTCTTCCCAGAAACGAATGGCTGAAACGCGCACTCCAGTATACCGGGCTATTTCGCCTATATGGAATTGCTTTCTCTTACCACCAACTGCCGTTGCAGCTGGAAGAGCTGTCACTATCGCCTGGAGTGCTCCCAGCGTCTCTTCCACTTCGCGACGACTTTGATGAATGAAGGCGTGATACTCGTCAATGACTGCGAATGCTGAAGAGAGTTCGTCTCGGCTTTTTTTCGCATGAGCTTAAGGCATTACACCGGCACGTCAAGTTAGGCCTGTCAAGTCCGTCAGCCAGTACTGCAACTACCTTCGGGCGGAATTGCGCAAGAAACATGGTACAATGGTAGTGTGCTTGTGCACGATTTATGTGATAAAAATATGCAACTATGCAGGTGAATCTCTATGCCGATAGTAAGTGTTATACAGGTGGGCAAATCGTTTGGGGCGGAACGTGTTTTTGCAGGTGTGAGCTTTCAAATAGAAGCAAATGATCGGATTGGCCTTATTGGTCCAAATGGGGCGGGTAAATCGACCCTGCTAAATCTCCTGGCAGGCCGTGAAGAACCTGACGAGGGGTCGATTGCCATTGCACGTAATCTGCGCATTGGCTACCTGACGCAGACCATAGACTTCCACCCCCAGAATTCCTTGCGTGAGGAGATGCTCACCGTTTTTGCCGAGGCGGGGGAGTGGGAGCATGAACTGGGCGAGCTTGCCTTTCAATTGGCAACTCCAGCGGCGCAAGCTGATAGCGCTCCGCACGAAGAACTGTTGAAACGCTATGATGAGCTGCAGACGCGTTTTGAGCTTGCCGGTGGATATACCTTTGAAAATAGAGTAGACCAGGTGCTGGATGGCCTGGGTTTCACAGGCGAGCAGAAGGCCGCTCCGGTGGTGTATCTGAGCGGCGGCCAACAAACGCGAGCGGCGCTGGCGAAGCTGCTGTTACAAGAGCCGGACCTGGTGCTCCTGGATGAGCCGACGAACCACCTCGACCTGTCGGCGCTCGAGTGGTTGGAGGCCTACCTGACGAGCTGGAAGGGCGCGATGGTGGTAGTTGCGCATGACCGTTACTTTCTTGACAAGGTTGCGGCACGTACCATCGAAATGGCCTTTGGCCGGATCGAGGAATATCCGGGCAATTACACCAAATATCTCCGTTTGCGCGAAGAACGCATGGAGCGCCGCACGCGCGAATACGAGGCGCAGCAGGCGCACATTGCCCACACGGAGGAGTTTATTCGACGCTACAAGGCTGGTCAGCGCAGTCGCGAGGCGCGCGGCCGTCAGAAACTGCTGGACCGATTAGAGCGTGTCGAGCGTCCACGAGATTTTCCAGAAATGCACTTCGAGTTCAATGCGGTCGTAGATAGTGGACAGGTTGTACTTTCGACCCAAAAGCTTGCCGTTGGCTATGCGCAAGCGGTACTGGTACGAGTTGCTGACCTGGAAGTGTTGCGTGGGGATCGTGTCGGGCTGCTGGGACCCAATGGCGCGGGTAAGACAACCCTGTTGCGCACGATCACCGGTGAGATACCTGCCGTGAGCGGGCATGTTTATCCTGGTCACAATGTACGTACCGGGTATTATTCGCAAACACATTCGGGGTTAAACCCTGACCGGACGGTCGTTGACGAAATCCGGCAAATGAGCGCATTCAGTGAAGATGGGGCGCGCAGCTTCCTGGCTCGCTTCCTTTTTACTGGCGATGATGTTTTTAAACCCATTGGCGCGCTCAGTGGGGGCGAACGGAGTCGCGTGGCGTTGGCGAAGTTGACGCTGCAAGGGTCGAATTTTCTGGTGCTGGATGAACCGACGAACCACCTGGACCTGCAATCGCGCCAGTTCCTTGAAGAGGTGTTGGGCGAGTTTGAGGGCACTTTGCTCTTTGTCTCACATGATCGCTACTTTATCGATAGACTGGCGACCAAGGTATGGGTGATCGAAGATAGGGTCTTGATTCCTTACCTGGGGAATTACACGGAGTACCGCACACGCAAGCGGCCAATTGTGCTCGATGTCCCGCCCGCTCCACAGGTAAAAAGGGCTGATGCAGAGCCGTCGAGCACGGCGAAGCCTGCTGCTCCCTCGCGGCTAGGCGGCAAGAAAAGCGCCAGGCTCAAAGTACGCACTGTTGAGGACGTAGAACGCGACATTGAGAAGGCTGAAGCGCAGGTAAAAGCTCTGGAGGACGAACTGGCTGAAGCTGCGCTTAAGGCTGATGCCGAGCAACTGACGCAGCTTTCCGCCGGCTACGAGCAGGCGAAGACGAGGATAGAGGAACTGCTTGTTGAGTGGGAACAGCTAGCTGGTGCCGCGAGCTGAATTAGCGGGCTTTTCGCCGCACACCCGCGGTGATACCTGCGATAAGTCCGCCAAGAGCTGTCAGTAGTGGCAAGACAGCCGCTGCTGCAAGCCAGAGGCCGAGGAAAAGTACGGGTACGATGAGCGGTGGAAACGCGATTACTTTATGCGTAAACCAGGTATAGCCGAGCTTGTACGATGCGCCCAGTATGCCAACAGGCAGCAAGCTGATGAGAAAGGCGAGCAGTACACGCGTTGCACCGTACAGGTAGGCTCCTCGTGCGGCATTCACACATAAGACCGCCAGCGCTACACTCTCTAACAGGAAAGCCACGATGATGGGCAATTGGGGACGTATGACCAGGAGCGAGGCACCAATGGCCCCGGCGACCAGGGCGAGGATTTGTATGCCTGCACTGAGGAAGAAGGATTTTGGGCCGCCACGTTTTTGGCGTTGATAAGCTGCCGAGGATAGTTTTTGCCCAATTTCGCCCTGAGAATCTTTTGCCAGGCCGGTGAGAATCGTTGTTTGTATTGCTTGCGACTCTACATTGGTCGGGTCGAGCATGAGCGATCGCTCGATTGCCGATTGGGCCTCGTGCAACTGTCCCATATTTGTCAATATTGCTGCACGCATGCTCCAGCCAAGGGCAGTATCAGGGTCGATTTGCAGTAGCTGGTTGACAACGGTCAAAGCTTCTTGAAAACGACCGGTTGCGCCTAATAGCTGTCCTTTAAGAATAAGCGCGTCGACGAAGTCAGGAGCCATCTGGAGTATACTCTCGACAACAGTAAATGCTTCAGAAAGATTGTGCATCTGAATCAGTTGATGCGCTTGATTGAGTAGTTTCAAGCATTGTTGTCTGCGATTCTGCTCAAGTGTCGACAGCGAAATTTGCCCGGAAGTCGATCGTGACATCTGTGCGCTTGCTGTAGCCGCTGAGACTTGCTGGAGCGGGCCGCTACTAGAGGGCTGTGCTGTTTCTGACCTGGGGATGGATGCAGCAGCAACAGGGTTCGCATATCCTTGCTCGTCCGCCGAAAGGGAGGCGACAGGTGGCATAGCACCTACGAGTACGATTGGGCGCTGATCCTGGCCAAATACTTGCGGCTGGTGCTGTTCATCGAGAGAATCGGATAGATAGGCATGCAGTTGTTGTAGTGTAATCCGTCCGCGATCGGCTGCAGGCCCGGAAAGGCCCAAAATCATATGATAAAGCAGGGTGCCTAGATTTTTTTTGCCCGTCTCTGGCGCATATTCATTGCCCCGGCATGAGCAGTACAGCAGGCGGCCTTTGGTTTGTTGCAGGCTGCTTTGCACCGTTGGGCCAAGCAGCGGTTTGAAATCAAACGTGGAGGTTCGTCGCATGCTCCAGATGGGACCCGTTTGGAAGCAATCAAGCATTACTACTACCTGAGCGGCGCGACTACGAGCCATGGCGTGGCGCACGACTGAAAGGAGGTGAAGACATGTTGACGGCTGCCGGTAGCGTGTGTCGACAAAGGCCAGGTAGCCATCTCCGCTGGCCTCGTCTACGAAGGCGTGACCGGCAAAGTAGATAAAAACAAGATCACCTGGCTCTGCTTCATTCACACAAATTTGCATGAAAAGCGAGGCGGCCAGTTCATAGGTCGCCTGGGATCCCAGGACAAGTTGCAGGTCAGAAGGAACCCAGTTCCCCCCACGAACATTAACCAGCCATTGCGCGAGTGCTTTCGCATCATTTTCAGCAAATTGTAATGGTTGAAAAGCTGCATGCTGGTACTGGTTAATACCTATAATTAACCCCAGGCGTCTACCCACACTATATCTCCTTAGAGGAATATGCAGTCAAAGCTACACCTTTTTACCGGCGAGGGGCGATGCAAGCATCCCCACCACCCATCCGCACCTCTCCCGCCCCTACGAAGTATATTGTACGCCAGGCTGGTGAGGTTGAGGTAATCAATCAGTACTTTTGGAGGGGCTGGCACGCTCAGCATTATGATATACTTTACTCGATAAGACCCTGACATGTGGGAGACATACTGCGGATGCCGCGAATCATCGGAATCACCGGGAACATTGCCTGTGGCAAAACTGCCGTTGGACATATGCTGCTTGAGCTAGGCGCTGAGCGATATATCGATGCAGATGCGCTAGTCCATGAACTCTACCAGCGCGGGAAGCCCATAGCTGTCAAAGTTACAGAAACGTTTGGCCCGGACGTTGTTGCTCCTGATGGCAGCATTGATCGTAAAGCGTTAGGGGCAATTGTGTTTCAGGATGCTGAAGCGATGCAGCGCCTGGAGTCGATTGTTCACCCTGCAGTGGGCCTGGCGATAGCGAACGAGCTTGCTGCTGTCAGCCCCCGTGGTATTGCGATCATCGATGCTGTGAAGCTGCTGGAAGGCGGCTCAGCAGCGTTATGCCAGGGTATATGGCTGGTGGTCTGTACAGAGGAGCAGGAATTCGCGCGCCTGGTGGCACGAAGCCGTCTAAGCCCGGAGGAGGCATTGGCACGAATTCGCGCTCAACCTCCGGTCGCAAACAAGCTACCGCTGGTTGATGAAATTATTGAGAATAGTGGTTCTTTAGAAGAGACGCGCCGCCAGGTCGTGGCAGCGTTTGAGCGCTTTTCCAGGTTATTTCCTGTCCAGGTATGATTGTACAGAAATCTATTGACAGCACAACTATTGGTGCGTATAATTTGCGCATCTGCTTGTCCCACCGAAGTGGCACTTTCCTTTGGGATTATCGTACCTTCTACAAGTAAGCTCAACAATCTCACCTTGATCTGGTGAGATTTACGAGTAATCGAGCGTATTTATCGTAGGAGGGGAAACCCTGCTACACAAGTTGAGCTTGTGTCCTTGAATACCTCTAAAATTTATGGAATTGTTTTGCTGAAGGAGGCTGACTACATCATGAAGAGAAGTTGGTCACGTATTTTTGCCCTCACTATGGGCATTCCCCTGTTGCTTGGGCTGCTGGCCGCCTGCGGCTCGGGCACGACGGGTACCGGGAGCGCTGCTCCCACGGCGGCTGGTTCGACGATCATCAAGATTGCAAGCGAACTGCCGGTAACTGGTGCAGACGAAAGCAGTGGTAAACCTGCCCAGGATGGAGCCCAACTGGCAGTGAACCAGGCCAACACCAATCACACCATTTCCGGCATTACGCTGCAGTTTGTGCCCAAAGACGACGTGGGTCCGAGCGGCACGCATGACCCGGCACAAGGCGCTGCCAATGTGACACAGCTGGTCAGCGATTACCTGGTGGCAGGCATTGTTGGCCCGTTTAACAGTAGTGTGGCCAAAGCAGAGATGCCGATTTCCAACCAGGCGCCGCTGGCCCAGATTAGCCCGGCCAATACCAATCCCTGCCTGACCAAGAATACGGCCGCCTCGGGCTGCAGCGGGTCCAACGACCAGCTCTCCACGCTGCGCCCCACAGGCACGGTCAACTACTTCCGTATTGCGACGACGGACGACCACCAGGGTCCAGCGGGGGCCGATTACATGTATACTACGCTGCACCTGAGCAAGGTCTATGTCATTGACGATACGGAGACCTATGGCGTCGGTATCGCCGATGCATTCGTCGGCGAGTGGAAGAAGCTGGGCGGCACGGTGCTCGGCCGCAGCAGCGAGTCCCCGAAGACTACTTCCTATGTCTCGCTGCTCACCCAGATCGCTTCGATGCATCCCGATGCGATCTACTTTGGTGGAGTAGATTCTACCGGTGGCATCCTGGTACGCAAACAGATGCTCTCGGTGCCTGGACTGGCGAATCTGCCCTTTGGCGGTGGTGATGGTATCGTGACACCCACGTTTGCCACGACCATCCAACCCACTGGAGGTGGCCCCGTCTATGGTACTGTGGCGGTGGTAGATACGTCGCAGAACCCGGCGGCCGCGACATTCCGCCAGCAGTACGCGGCGGCGTTTACCGACCCGCTCAACGTCTACAGCGCGGCGGCTTATGACTGCGCCAACATCCTGATCCAGGCGATCAAGACGGCTCTTGCAAACGGCGCTCACACCCCCACCAGCTCCAGTGATGCGGCCGGGGGAAAGGCATTCCGCACGGCTGTCATCGCTGCGATCCAGAACATCAACTTCACCGGCGTCACCGGGCATCAAAGCTTCGACGCGAACGGAGATACCACGGACAAGATCATCACGATCTACAAGATGGGTCTGAATAGTTCGAGCAAGCCCGACTGGCTTTTCGCATCGTCGGTCACAGTCGCGTAGTCTACTGATTGCATTGAGCCCTGGCTAGATAGTTTGTAGCGCTGTCTGGCTCAGAGAGAGGCCAGGGGGAGTAGCGGGCAGATTGAAGTCTGTGTGGCTGCTCCCCTACTTGCTATCTGGCCTCTGGTGTTGTATAAATCTTGTAACTGTTCAGGCTACTCTATTTGGCAGGAAGGTGGGGATCCGCACGCAATGAATCTAACACTCATTTTGCAGGAACTGGTTATCGGGATTACCACCGGGGCGATCTACGCGCTGATAGCGCTTGGGTATACGATGGTCTACGGCATTATCGAGCTGATTAATTTCGCCCACGGCGATATTTTCATGATCGGCACCATGATGAGTATTACCATTTTCGACCAGTTCGGTATTACCTCAACAACGCACCTGGGGGGAATCCCTCTGGTAGGTATTTTGCTCCTTACCTGTTTGATCTCGATGCTGGTGTGTGCTGTACTGGGGGTGGTGATTGAGCGTGTTGCATATCGTCCCCTGCGCAACGCTCCGCGCCTGGCTCCATTGATTTCAGCTATTGGCGTTTCCTTGATTCTCGAGGACGTTGGAAAACTGTGGAAGGGTATCACGATTGTCTCGTTTCCGCAAGTTTTTCCCCAGGTTAACTATTATGTAGGGCCAATATATATCACCAGTGTCAATATACTCGTGCTCGCAGTAGCGCTTGTATTGATGGTGGGTCTGCAGTGGATGGTTAGCAGTACACGCACGGGACGCGCAATGCGCGCGGTGGCGCAAGACCGGGAAGCGGCTGCGCTGATGGGTGTGAACGTTGACCGCATTATTGCGACCACCTTTTTCATTGGCGCGGCACTGGCAGGCGCGGCCGGTTTAATCTACGGCTTGCAATACGGTACCACAAATTTCACGCTTGGTTTTTTTCTGGGCCTGATAGCTTTTACGGCAGCGGTGCTCGGAGGTATTGGGAACCTTGTTGGCGCTATGCTCGGGGGTGTGCTGATAGGCGTGATCCAGGCGTTGTCAACCCTCATCCCCGACTCTAACGCGGGAGGTTTTGGCTTGCCCCATGGAGGAGCGGCCTGGAATGAGGCCATTATTTTCCTGGTACTGATCCTTATATTGGTGTTCCGACCCTCCGGCCTCCTTGGCCAGCAGCTGCCCGAGAAGGTCTAGTAGTATTCTGTCAGAAGCGAGGTGATGCGAGCGTGGCTACAGCTAGAATGCTTCTCCCAGCGCGCGATACACGCGCGCTGTTGATCAAGTGGGTCGTAGGGCTGCTGGTGCCTGTGATAGTGTTTACCTTCGTGTGGAGCGGTGAGCAGATCCTTAATAACGTGCTGCTCGGTTTGACCGGGGCAGGGAGCGCTCCTTATGATACGCCGACGCTCATCCAGGCGGCTATTTTTATCGTGGTCTTCTATGCCTCAATGATGGCGCTTGTGGGGTATCTTGTGGCTGCTGATAGTGGCAACCGCGGCATGTTCGAGTTATGGATCGATCTAGCGATCTTCACGCTGGTACCGATGTTGCTTGCGCTGAGCCTGGGCCTGGTTATTGGCCTGGCGTTGTGTGCTGTGATCTGGCCTCTCTACTTCATTGTGCGCCGTCGCGTACGTAAGGCGCTCCACTATACCCCTCCCACACCATTGAAGGCTTTAAAAGTGCTTGATGCAGAGCAGCGGGCTGTGCTGCTGAGTCGTGGGGCGGCAGGAGGCTTCTGGTTTGGGGCAGTGCTTGGGGTTGTCTGGCTCATCGTCGATCTCATCTACTACATTAGTGGCGCATTACCAATACTACTCTTGATCTTAGCGGTTGTGCGTACGGTCATCCTGCCGGTTGCCGGCTATTTTCTGGGTCGGCTGGGTGGTGTGATAGCCGTGCGCCGGGCCCTTGCTGCAAAGAACAGCAGTAATGGCAACCAGCAGGCAAGTGGGGATGGCAGGGGTATATCCCGAAAGCGTCAACTCGAGGTACTCTCAACGACCCGCGTTCGCGAGGAGGCCAGGGACCTGGTACCGAATGATCTGCCGCTGCGAAGCAGTGGCGCGCAGCGTTTCTACCTGATCCTGATTGTGGCATTCGTCCTTTTTTATCCAGTACTTGATCCTTTCTTATTTGGCTTTGGCACGTCGGGGCGATTGGCCAGTTATGGGGAGGCAGGCTACTATGTGATCCTGGCACTTGGCCTCAACATTGTGGTTGGTTTCGCGGGATTGCTCGATCTGGGATATGTTGCTTTCTTTGTGATTGGTTCATATACCTGGGGCATTATCGGCTCGGCGAAGTTGACCCAAATCTTGAATCTCGCGCCCTTGAACCCGCATCTTTTGTCAGTGCTCTTCTGGCCGATGGTACTCGTGGCTGCACTGATTGCGGCGTTCTTTGGGGTGCTGCTTGGTGCGCCGACGCTGCGGCTACGCGGGGATTACCTGGCCATTGTGACCCTGGGCTTTGGAGAAATTGTCCCTATCGTCTTTCTGGAACTGGATCAGTATACCAATGGGACCAACGGGATTGTTGGCGTTAACTCACCTGCATTTCCCGGCGTCCTCTGGTCTATCGTTACACCGGTTCCCTACTACTATCTGATTCTGGCGCTGATTGCGCTAACCATCTTTGCGAATGTCCGCCTGCGTGACTCGCGGCTGGGCCGCGCCTGGATAGCTATGCGGGAAGACGAGGTTGCGGCCGCTTCTTCTGGTGTCAATCTCCGCAATACCAAGCTTTTTGCCTTTGCCGCGGGCGCATTTTTCTCAGGGATTGCGGGCGCTTATTATTCTGCAAAGCTTGGCGGTGTTTCGCCGGATAACTTTAGCTTCGGCAACTCCGTGATCTACCTCGCGATGGTGGTCATTGGCGGCATCGGCAGCATACCGGGAGTGATCGTTGGTGCCCTCGCCGTCTACTCTATCAACATTTTGCTTCTGGCGCAGCTCGATACTCTGGCTTCCGACTCGACCAATCCGCTGTACACGCTGCATAACGCTATCGCCCATTTCGTTCCCGGTTTCTCCTTCGGCAACGTACGAAACCTGCTCTTTGGCATCATCCTGGTGGTGATTATGATCTTCCGACCGGAAGGGCTTATTCCCAGCGCGCGTAGACGGCGCGAATTGCACCATGCCGAAGGTGATGGGGAGGTAGAGCTAGGCACATTGGATGTGACGCCGGGATCGGCTGAATTCGAAGCGGAGGTGCATATTGAGTAGCAGCGAGATGGCTATGAGCCTTGAGCAGGCTCAGCATGCCGGGGAGCCATTGCTGAAGCTGGACAGCGTCGGCAAATATTTTGGTGGCCTTGCAGCGGTGCAAGACCTGGATTTAGAGGTCAGGTCAAAGGAGATAGTGAGCATTATCGGCCCAAATGGTGCTGGAAAGACGACCGTTTTTAACCTGATAACCGGCATTTACCGCCCGACGACGGGTGATATACGTTTTGATGCCCGGTCGATTTCGGGCCTGACCCCCGACAGGGTTCTCAGGCGGGGCATTGCCCGCACCTTTCAGAACATTCGCCTCTTCAATAACATGACGGTACTGGAGAATGTGCTGGTGGGAGAGCATACGCGGCTCAAAGCGGGCGTACTGGGTTCTCTCTTTCGCCCCCCAAATGTCGTGCGCGAAGAAGCTGAAGCGCGCAAACGTGCTATTGAGCTGCTGAGTTTCTTTGGCACCGAGTTGGTAGAGCGACAGGACGAATACGTAATTAACCTTTCCTATGCTGCACGGCGGCGCGTCGAAGTTGCACGAGCGCTGGCTTCCGAGCCTAAGCTGCTCTTATTGGACGAGCCTACTGCAGGTATGAACGAGGTAGAAACGCTGGAAGCGGTGAAGTATGTACGGCGTTTGCGTGATGAGTTGAACCTGACCATCCTGTTGATCGAGCATAAACTGACGGTGACCATGGGTATATCGGATCGCATCAGTGTGCTCGACTATGGCCGGAAAATTGCGGAAGGCTTGCCTGAGGAGGTGCGCCATGATGAGAAAGTCATCGCTGCCTACCTTGGCACACCTACAACGAGGGCGGAGCGAAAAAGTGTCGATTAATGCTCGTTATAGGTAAGTTCGTCAGAAACCCTCTAGCAGATGTGATGCCAGGGGGTTGTGGTGCAGGAGGATAACCCCGGAATGACAAGTGCAGATATTTCTCCCTCTCCCTCTGGTGAGAATGTAGCAGTAGCCACGCGGTCTACGATGCTACAACTTACCAATGTAGATACATTCTATGGTCCCAGCCAGGTTCTACACAATGTTTCGCTCGAAGTGAAGAGCGGCGAAATTGTCTGCTTGCTGGGAGCAAACGCGGCCGGCAAAACGACCACCATGAAAACCATCTTCGGCCTGGTACGTCCGCGCCATGGCACGATAGAGTTCGAGGGCGGGCGCATCGAGCGCAAACTGCCCGGAGATATTGTACGTTCTGGCCTGGTGCTTGTACCCGAAGCGCGCCGCATTTTCCCACGTATGACGGTGCTGGAAAACCTGGAGATGGGGGCATTTATCCGCAACAATCGAGCAGAGATAAAAGAAGATTTAGATCACGTTTTCCAGATTTTCCCGCGCATCAAAGAGCGCATAAAACAGGTTGCAGGCACGATGTCGGGCGGCGAGCAGCAGATGCTTGCGATGGGACGGGCCTTGATGTCCAGTCCCAAGATGATGTGCATGGATGAGCCGTCCATGGGTCTCTCGCCTATACTCGTTGAGACTGTGTTCAATACCATTCTGCGCATTCGCAATGAAGGCGTCACCGTCTTTCTCGTGGAGCAAAATGCATCAATGGCACTTAGCCTGGCTGATCGTGGCTATGTCCTGCAAACCGGCCGGATTGTAACTCACCAATGACCTTGTGCGCCAGGCTTATCTTGGCGGAGGATAGCATCAGAGGGAATGCCAGAGGGAGCCATACACGGCTCCCTCTTTTTTGAGAATCGACGCAGTCAGGTGCCCTGTGCGATAATTGAACTATGCCTACCATTCGATTAGAAACGTACATCAACGCCCCGATAGAGCGTTGTTTCGATCTCTCGCTCAGTGTTGACCTGCATCGTCACTCCGTAGCGCATACGCACGAACGCCCGATTGCTGGTGTGACAACGGGCATGATGAAACTGGGCGATACCGTGACCTGGGAGGCCGTGCATTTTGGCATCAAGCAGCGTCTGGTGTCAAAAATTACTGCCTATGAGCGACCGTACCGTTTTACCGATGAAATGATCCGAGGAGCCTTTCAGGAAATCACCCACCTCCACGAGTTTGTTCCCCAACCACCTGGGACGCTCATGATTGATCTGTTCTCGTTCCGGGCTCCCCTGGGCATCCTTGGGCGATTGGCTGAAATGCTGGTCCTTAGACGCTACATGAAAGGGCTTTTGCTCAGCAGGAATAGGTACTTGAAACAGGTCGCAGAGGCGGGTACTGATCCTGCGCTTCTCTAGGCTGGATTCAGAACAGGAACGAGGTATTTGGGTCTTCGTAGGTCCAACCCGCTTGCACATCGTTGCCGGTATCGACGACCACAGGCGGCCCCTGGACTCGCCCCTGGTCGTCGATAGATACAGTGTAGAGACCGCTGCCGGAACTCAAGCTCTTTCCTTGCCATAACAATCGACCCCGCGTGAGGAAGAGGAAATGACGACTGTCGGATGACCAGACACTATTGGAAATCGGCTGAAGCAATGCGTGGATACCTGGCACCATCGATGAGGCGGCCCCCGGTGCAGCGATGGTCGCCGTATCGCGCAAGAGTAATTGCTGTTGCTGACCCGCGATGTACACGAGCTGCAAGGTGTGTAAACCATCCAGCAGCAGGAACTGGCTGTCGGGTGACCAGTACGGTTGCCGTCCGGCGACCAGGCAAACTGCGTGCAATTGCACTTTGCGATAGTAGTGATATGACCACGGGGATCGCGCACTAGAAGTTGTATGGTAGGGGGCTGTGTAGAATCTGAGGCGACCGCATAGAGGATGGCGGGGTTCTGGTGCGCGGGTTGCCACAGAACCCTTTCCAGCATTGCAGGAAGCGGGTGGCCAGGAAGTACGCTATGGATGATAAATTGCGTATCTGTTCCGGCGAGTGTTGTGGTAAAGATGCCCTGTGCGGAATTTCCTATAGCCATTGAATCTATTACTGAAATAGAGGGAATGGAGAATGTAGCGGGGAGTGACTTACGAGCGATTCCCTCGGGCTGGTCGTTTTGTGATACCCACCATGATACTGTGCCTGGTGTTTGGGTGGTAGCGGTGGGTTCTTCTCGGTAGAGCAAGCGATTACCTGTAGGATTCCACCAGGCATTGCTGTGCTGTATGCCGGGGATGGAGGGAATGATCGGGATAGGGACCCCTCCGTCGATGCCAACCGTATTGAGTCCACTCGGTACGTCTCCTGTTAGTCCAGTGACGGAGTTGGTGGCTCTATGCCTGCTGACAAGGCTACTATCGAGGGTGCGGAAGACTAAAATGTGATGGTCAGGTGACCATCCATAACCAATCACCGGCGGGCCGTCTGCAGCTACCTCGAAAGCGTTTGCCCCGTCGGGGTCAATCGTCCAGAGGTGCCCATCGCGTACGAAAGCGATTTCGGTGCCTCCGAGGTGGCCAGGACTGCAAGATGCCAGGGCTGCTGCCAGGAGTAGTAGAAGTAGCATGCTGATACGCTGTCGCCTCATAAGGGGAGTATAGCGTTGAGTTGGAGGCGCGTCAAGCAAAATCGTTCCTATTGACGTATCCCCTATGCTATATTTATGCCTGTATTATGATATACGCACGAGTTAATCGATGAGCCAGATAGAACATTTACCATCTTTAGCGGGCAGGGAGGAAGCAGGCTGGAAGCGTTACCTTGGTGATAGTATGCTTGCGATTGTGGGGACGCTGCTGGTCACGAGCCTGATCTACGCATTTCATCTCTACCCGCTGTAGTGGCGTTCCTCTCATTTGACTATTTTCTTGTTCAACCGCTCTATACCTTCACCATTGGGAAAATTGACGAGTGGCTGGCGCTGTTTGTGTTTCTGGTAACGGCGATCATTACGGGTCAACTCGCCTCGGCTCTGCGCCAGCGGGCGGAGCAAGCAAGGCGCCGGGAAAATGAAACGCGCATCCTCTATGAATTGGTGCAGGTTACAAATAGTGAAGAGGATCTGGGCCGGCAACTGAACATTGTCGCGCGCTCAGTCGTTGATGTGTTTGCTTCCTGGGGAGTGCGCGATTGTGCAATCCTACTGCCTGACATGAAGGGACGGCTTACAGTTCAGGGGAGCGCGAGTCAGGCGGTGGAGCGAGTGAGGCTTTCATCCGATGAGGAAGCGACGGCGTCATGGGTGATGTCACAGGCCCAAACGGTAGAACTGCATGATGTCTCGCTTGTCCCTCAAAAGCCTGGCGGTTACGTGTCACGAGCCATAGTGCGAAGTACTGCTAATCAGGAAGCGCTGCGACGCTACGAACGCATGATTCCTCTAAAATTGGGCCAGCGGGTGATCGGTGTGCTTTGCCTTTTCATGGAGGATGATCCACGATTATTTGCTGTAGAAAGAAGCCTGGGAGCGGAACGAGAGCGATCAAACTCTCAGATGGCCTTTTTCTGGACGTTTGTTGACCAGGCTACTGCCGTAATCGAGCGCGCGCGTTTACGCCGCGAAAGCTTACAAATGGAGTTGTTGCAACGTACGGATGTACTACGCGCGGCGCTCCTCTCCTCGGTCTCTCATGATCTGCGCACTCCGCTCTCATCGATTAAAGCTGCTGCCACTAGCCTGCTGCAGGAGGAAGTGCAGTGGGATGAGGAAGCACGGCGCAGTTTCGCCCTGTCCATCGAAAGGGAAGCCGACCGGCTCAATCGCCTGGTGGCGAACCTGCTGGATATGTCGCGCATCGAAAGTGGTGCGCTCAAACCCGAGAGAGAGTGGTATCCTATAGATGAATTGGTCCATGATGTGCTGGGCCATATGCAGCCGGTGCTGGATGGTCGCACAGTCCATACAGACTTGCCAGCTGACCTGCCACCTGTGGAACTTGATTATCTTGAGATCGATCAGGTGTTGACTAATCTCATTGAAAACGCGGTGCGTTATACGCCAGCCGGATCACCTATTGAACTTAGTGCGCGGGTAGATGGCGACCAGATGGTCATTAGCGTTGCGGATCGTGGCCCGGGTATCCCGCCGGACGATAGGGAGCGGGTTTTCGATAAGTTCTACCGTGTGCTGGAGACTCAGACTACTCGTACTACAGGCTCAGGGCTTGGCCTGGCCGTGAGCAGGGGGTTGGTCGAAGCGCATGGCGGGCGTATCTGGGAGGAAAATCGCGATGGGGGCGGGGCTATTTTTCGTTTTACGTTACCGCTTATAAAGACAGAGGGGAGAACAGATGAGTAAGAGTGGGGCGCGTATCCTGGTTGTTGATGACGAGATCGAAATCATGCGGGCTTTGCAGCGCAGTCTGACTGCACACGGTTTTGAAGTGTTCACCGCTGATAGCGGGGAGGAAGCTTTGCAGGCTATTGCCCATCACAGGCCCGATTTAATGCTGCTCGATCTGGGATTGCCAGGTATTAGCGGACTGGAGGTTTGTAAGAGGGTACGCGAGCAATCAAGTTTACCCATTATTGTGCTCTCGGTAAAAGATACCGAGCGTGATAAGGTCATGGCGCTCGACCTGGGGGCTGACGACTATGTCTCGAAACCTTTCGGCATGAATGAAGTGCTGGCGCGCATACGCGTTGCTTTGCGTCATACAGCCCACGTGGAATCGGGAACGGAGCCGATCTTTAGCGCCGGACCACTCAAGGTTGATTTTGCGCAGCGGCTGGTACAAGTTGACGGACAAGAGGTCAAGTTGACGCCAACGGAGTATGATCTGCTCAAGGCGCTGGTCAAGAATAGCGGTAAAATCATGACGCGCCACATGTTATTATCTCAAGTGTGGGGGACAGGCTATGGTAGCGAGTCGCATTACCTGCATGTGTATATTGGGCAACTGCGGCGGAAAATCGAACCTGATCCTGCGCATCCTCGCTTCATCCTCACGATATCCGGGGTCGGCTACCGCTTCAACGCTGAAGACTGAGCGCGTGCCTGCCCGCTGAATTTTGAGCGAATCTTTAGATTTCTCTTCTCCCTCTTTAGCCTACATTGACACGCTTTCCGCTACACTGTAGTTGTGAGCAAAGAGTAAAAACTGTCCAGGGTGTTTGGAGGTCATGATGAAGAGAATCAATTTATTACTGCCCTTCACCCATGGAGTGGATATGCGTGCAATTGAGCAGGCTTTGCTACTCGCCAAAGGTCGCCAGGCTACACTGGTACCCCTTGCGCTTATCCACGTGCCGGAGGAGCGACGAGCTAAGGGAGCGCGTCTTGAGCATGTGCAGCAATCAAAGGACTTCTTGGAGGCCGTGAAACACAAGGCTGGCAGGTACGCTGTCCCTATCGAGCGATTTGAGGTTTTTACGAGTGATGTTGTGCAAAGCATCAATACGATCGCCAGTGACCTGGAATGCGAGGGTATTCTGCTCTTTGTGGGCCGTAACGATGGTATTCTCCTCCAGGCGAGTGAGATTAAACACCTCATGGAGACGACGACGTGTAGACTCTATATCTTGCGCTTGCAAACAGGTGACGGCGAGGGTGTAGCACAAAAATTGCTCAAAGGATTCTCTCGCTGGCTATCCTTGAGTCGCAAGCAACGAGCCAGGCTCGCCCCTGCGCAGGAAAGTTCCGAAGAAGAGGTAACGTTTCCGATGGGGACAAGGTGAAAGAAAGTTGACTACCTGGCCGTCCCCGCTGCGGTGACTTTCCCCACCGAATCTCCCGCGCCATTTTGTGCGATTCCGGCCTGTCCCCGGCTGAGCACGAGTACCTCGCAGGGAGTATTTTTCATGACGTAATCGACCGCCGGATTGATCTGTTGTGCGTTTCCTCGTGGACGAACGGGCGTATTGGCCATCAGGACCAGGTCCGCGGCCTGCATCTCTGCTTCGCGCACAATGGCCGGGCCGGCGTTGCGCGCTTTCAAGATGCGTTTGTTTACACCGGCCTTATTCATCCCGGTGACGCATCGCCTGGCTACTGACTCGGCTCTGTCGAGCAATTCGAGCGCGCGTTTTTCGTCTTCCTCTACCCTGGCGTTGAGTGGGAGCGTAAAAGGCACCTCGATTACCGCTAGAAGCTCCACATTGCCACCCCGCGAATGGACCATTTGCGCGGCTAATGCCACGATGCGGTCTGTAGCCTCGTTCTTGCTCAAAAGAGGCACGAGGATACGCGTCAGCCTATTTACTGAACGTGCCGCCCTGGTTGCTGTGCGTGTGCGTTCAGTCTCTTTGGGTAGGCGGAGCATCCAGCCAAGTACGCCCACAATAGAGGCAAGGAACACGACGGCAATCACTGTGCCAACGAAAGTAAGTTGTAAGGGACTGGTCGCCTGTGCTGCAAGGATGGGCATATCTTATGCTCGCTTTCTTCGGCCCGGTGTCGAACCGGGCGTGCGTTTATACTGTGCGTAGGCGCGTAGTCGCACGATCCCCAGCACGACAAAGGCTAATCCGAGTACGATAAGCGTCCAGGCTTGCAGTCCAACCATTGATGCACGGACGATGATGGTTAAGCCAAGAGGGATAATGAGCAGGCTTACCAATGCGCGATACTGTTCACGCCGGGGTAGTCGCTGTGGCTGCTCTTTCATTGCGTATCTCCTTTGCGCTTCCGGCGATTCTCGCCGTTGGCGTGGTCGTCGATTGGTACATCGAGAACCTGTGTGCCAATGGGGAGCCTGCTTTCTTCTTCCTGTTCATGATGAAGGCGCCGCTTGCGCGCAAGATTCTCGCGGTACTCGTCCGCAAGTTCGTGTTCGCCTGCGTCTTCATACACTGCCAATTGTTCCTTTGTCCAGTCCCGTTTGAGCGGTTTCCTGATTGGAAGCTTGTTGCGGCGGCGGTGCCAGAAGTAAATGAGGAGCCCCAGCACAATCCAGCTGGGCCCGGCAATCCGCCCAATGCTATGGGTGAGCACGACCAGAAAGAGAATGCTGCTGATGCCGAGAAAACCCAGTATGCCAGCTATGGGTAGCAGGCGTGTCTCGCCGTCTTTGCCGCGAAGTCGGATATTGAGAGGTACTTTGAAAGGACGGGGGGTCCACGGGTCCTTGAAACGCAGCGTGAGCAGCGAAACGAACACCAGCATGTAGGATGTTGCAGCGCCAAAGGCATACACGTTGGCCAATACATCATAGACATTCGGTGAGAGACCGGCGAGCCAGAGTTCGACCAGGGCGATACCGGAAAAGACGACGAGTGAGCGGACCGGTGTGCGAAACTTCGGGTGGACCTTTGCGAACCAGTGGGGCAGCAAATTGAACCGTGCCATCGAATAGGTGATGCGCGAGGCGCCAAAGACGCCGGAGTTGGCTGAAATCAGGAGGAGCGTTGCACCGAGCAAGGCGACATAGGGCCCGGCGAAGAGACCCACGATGGGAATGTGACTGGCCAGCCAGGCGACGGGATCGGCATTGTGGGCAACGATACTCTGCCACGGCAACATGGCCAGGCCCAGATTTGAAAAGGCAAGCGCAAAGATCAGCACCGTCAGAATAAGCGCGATCGAGGTGCGCGGCACGACCTTGCCGGGGCGGATCGTCTCCTGGCTGGCCTGGCTGATCGATTCCAATCCAACAAATGAGATGATTGCCAGCGATGCCCCATAGGCCAGGTGGTACGGATCGGGCCAGGCCGTTGTCATCTGGTGAATGAGCAGGGTGGGGTTGAACGCAAACAGGAAGCCAAAGAACAGGATCGAGGATTCGCTCACTATATCGAGCGCACCCAGAATCTCATTAAATCTTGTTGATTCGCGTACCCCCAGGATGTTAAGCGTCGTCAGGAAGACCACGAGGATCGTGGTTTCCAGGATCAAGATCGGCTGGACGCCAGGAAGGGAGAGTCCGAGCAGATTGACGTTCACATGCTGATTGAGCACGGGGAAAAAGAAGTTGAGATAGCCTGCCGATGCTAACGCAAACAGCGCAATGTCGATCGTGAAGTCCAGCAGGACGGCCCAGCCCGCTACAAAGCCCCAGAAATCGCCCAGGCCGCGCAGGACGTAGAATTGACCGCCGCCGGCCATTGGATAGGCGGCTGCCAGTTCTGTATAGGCAAGGCCGACCATCACGTAGACGAGCCCCGCAAATAGAAAGGCGACGTTTGTTGCTCCCTCAGCCGCCGCCATAACGATACCGAGTGCGACATACACATCGGCCCCCACATCAGCATACCCCCAGGTATAGGACCCCCAGACACCCACAGCGCGTCGCAGGCCCAGGTTTTCTTGAGCTATATCGGCAGCTGCGCCGTTCGTTTCAGTCACGTCCGGCGCTACTTTGCTAGCCATGTAGTTTCCTCCAAAAAGGCACATACGTTTCTGCCATAGCAGCATTACTATTAATCGTATAACAATGATGTGCTTTCGGCACTCAATAAATGCTCAAGAAGTTCGTCAGGACTATCAAGAAATGCTCAAAGATTGCCTAACCGGGTTGAGCCTGGCCTGTTTCTTGAGCATATCCTGAACGTTTTGCCGGTTATCCAGAATGCACGTTGAGCACCTCTGGCATATACTATAGACTGGGAGGGGAGCGGTGTTCACGATCCTTTCCCTATGCTGCGTCGATCAGGAAAGGTCGCTCTGTTATGAGTACTGTTGAACATCTCTCGCCCATCGAGGTGAGCAAAGAGCTCCCCTGGCAACAGTATCTGCTCGATAGTGTGCTGGCTATCATGGGCTCCCTGCTGGTCACGGGGATCATCTTCATGTTCCATCTCTACCCGCGTATTCCCAATATCTCGATTGTGTACCTGCTCGTAGTGCTGGCGCTGGCCACCGTGCGTGGACGCTATGCGGCCATCCTCGCGGCAGTGGTGGCCTTTCTCTCCTTCGATTTTTTCATTGTTCCGCCCTTATATACCTTTGTCATCTACCACGTCGAGGAGTGGATTGCGCTCTTCGTCTTCCTAATCGACGCCATTCTGACCGGTCAACTGGCCGTGGCGCTGCGCGAGCGTGCGGAGCAGGCGTCACGCCGGGAGCGCGAGACGCGTATCCTCTACGACCTGGTACGCGTTACCAACCGGGAGGCAGAGCCGGAACGCCAGTTGCACACCATTGCACAGGCCATCGCCGACGTGTTTTCCTCCTGGGGGGTGCGTGATTGCGCCATTCTACAGCCCGATGCAACGGGCAACTTGCAGGTCCAGGCGAGCGCCTACCAACCAGTCGAGCAGATCACGCTCTCTTCCGACGAGAAGTCCATCGCCTCCATGGTGATGGCCCACGGTCGAAGCATGGGTCTCTATGAGGATGATTCTCGCGCCTCCTCCACCTTCGCTCGTGTCGCGCAGCGTATCATCGTGCATAGTACTGCCGCCGGGCGTGCTGTGCACGGCTCCTTGCGCCTGATCCCACTTAAGGTCGGCCAGCAGGCGGTGGGCGTGCTGCGCCTGCGGATATGGGATGATGAGCGCCGCGTTCCTCGTGATGAAGGCCTGGAAGATGAGTATGACCATGCTCCCAATGCACGGACGACCTTTTTCTGGACCTTTCTCGACCAGGCGACCTCGCTCGTCGAACGCGCGCGCCTGCAGCGGGAGAACCTGCGCATCGAGGTCTTACAGCGCACCGATGTCCTGCGTGCGGCCTTGCTCTCCTCCGTCTCGCATGACCTGCGCACGCCACTCACCACCATTAAGGCCGCGGCAAGCTCGCTCTTGCAGGAGGATGTGCGGTGGGACAATGAGGCCAGGCGCGGCTTCGCACAGTCCATCGAACACGAAGCGGACCGTCTCAACCGCCTGGTAGGCAACCTGCTGGATATGTCGCGCATCGAGGAGGGCGCCCTCAAACCGGAGAAAGAGTGGTATTCGCTCAAGGCGCTCATCCATGATGTGCTGGGACGCTTGCGGCCGCTGCTCGAGGGCCGTACTGTACATACTCACCTCACCGATGATTTGCTGCTGGTCGAACTCGATTATATGCAGATCGACCAGGTCCTGACCAATCTGATCGAGAACGCCGTCCGCTACACGCCGGCGGGGTCGCTCATCGACGTGAGCGCGCATATTGAGGGTGAGCAGGTTATGCTCAGTGTAGCCGATCGCGGCCCTGGCATCCCTCCTGCTGACCTCGAGCGGGTGTTCGATAAGTTCTACCGCGTCCTGCAAAACCAGCACAGCGCCGGGTATCCATCTGGCTCAGGGCTGGGACTGGCCGTGTGCAAGGGACTGGTCGAGGCGCATGGCGGGCGCATCTGGGCGGAGTTGCGCGAGGGGGGAGGGCTGGTCGTCTGCATAGAGTTGCCTGTTGGGAAGCGAGAGGAGATTGTGCTATGAGTAAACAGGGAGCCTCGATCCTGGTGGTGGATGACGAGCGGGAGATCGTACGCGCTTTGCAGCGCAGCCTCACTGCCCACGGCTACAGGGTGTTTACTGCCAGGAGTGGGGAAGAGGCTATTGAAGAGGTTGCCCGCCACCGGCCCGATCTGCTCTTACTCGACCTGCTCTTACCCGGGATAAGTGGCCTGGAGGTGACCCGGTGGGTGCGCGAGAGGTCGAGTGTACCAATTATCGTGCTCTCGGTCAAAGAGGCCGAACGCGACAAAGTCGAAGCGCTCGATTCGGGGGCAGATGATTACGTCGCCAAACCCTTTGGCATGAACGAGGTACTGGCGCGCGTGCGGGTCGCCCTGCGCCACGTCGCGAAGGCTCAGAACGGAACGGAACCGCGCTTCCAGGCAGGCCCGCTCGAAGTGGATTTTGCCGCGCGGCGGGTCCAGGTTGAGGGACGAGAGGTCCAGTTAACGCCGACCGAGTACGAGCTGCTCAAAATCCTCATCGCGCACCGTGGCAAAATACTGACGCGGCAGATGTTGTTGCATGAGCTCTGGGGAGCAGAGGCGCATGCAAGGATGCACAGCCTGCATGTGTACGTGGCCCAGCTGCGCCAGAAAATCGAACCGGACCCCGAGCGGCCGCGTTTTATCATGACCATTCCCGGCGTGGGCTACCGCTTTAATGACGATCCAGAATCCTGGTGAAGGTCTCGGATATCATGAGCACATCTTGAGCATACGTACGGAAGTTTAGAGAAGATCCAGAACAAACTCCCGGATATCCAGAACGCACATTTCCCAATCCGGGGTTACACTGGGAAGGAGAACGAAGCACGAGATGCAGCGCTTGCTGCACCAGGCATTCGCTTTGTTCTCGGGAGGGTACGATGAATGCGCCACGCTGGCTGCTGCCTTTTACGCACGGGGTGGACATGGGCGCTATCGATTCCGTCGTGCGCTTCGCGCAGAGCGCCGGGGCGACGCTGGTTCCCGTGACACTGATCGCTGTGCCACACGAGCGCAGGTCGCGAGGAGCGCGTCTGGAGCACATCCAGCAGTCAAAAGACTTCCTGGAGGCGGTCCAGTTCAAGGCTGCAAGGCTCGAGGTCCCGGTTGAACGCTACGAAGTCTTTACCGGCGATGTGCTCCAGAGTATTGCGCTGCTCGTGCAGGACCTGCGCTGCGACAGTATCGTCCTGGTAACGAGCGAGCAGCAAAACATGCTGCTGCACGCATCCGAGTTGAAGCGGTTACTCATGGAGCCACCTGCCCCGCTCGTGCTCATGCGCCTGCCGGCGCGTACTGGCCGAACCCAGACGCCGGTCAGCCGCTTCCTGCCCTGGCTGCGCGGGCTGTGGGGGTACCGGGACGCGCCAGGAGTCGAGGAGCCAGGCTGGATCAGAATAGAAGAGCCACACGGGGGATGACCCTGGAGAAGAAAGGAGGCGATAGAGATGCCTGGAGCACGCATTTTACTGGTGGAAGACGACGAGGTGCTGTGCGACGTGATCGGACGCAATCTGCGAGCGCGCGGGCACGAGGTGCGCACCGCCGCGAATGCGGAGAGCGCGCTGGCACAGCTGCGTGGTACTCCCTTCGATCTCATCCTCCTGGATATCAACCTGCCCGACCAGACAGGCTGGGAGGTGCTGCGTACCGCGCAGCGGGAGGGGTGGCTGCGCCCGCGGGAGATCGATGGCCACGTTCAGACGCTGCCGGTGGTGGTGCTTTCTGCGGTGCGGGTGAGTCCGCGCCGGCTGGCGGAGTTTCGCCCGCTGGCGTACCTGCCCAAGCCGTTTCCGATCGAGGCGCTGCTGCGCCTGGCTGCGGAGGCAGCAGAGCGCAGGAACGGCGGTGTCGTCACCGAACAGGAAGACGAGGAACATGCTTCTACTGTTTTGCCCGATGAGGAGGAACTACATGCTTGATCTGATTGTTGTCGTGGTGACCATTGTCACATTTATCGCGTTCATCGGCTTCACCGAGGGCTGTGAGCGCCTGTAGCAAAGAAGGGAGAGAACATATGAACACTCCGCTAGAATACATCCTGGTGGGGATCGTCACGCTGGGCGTGCTGATCTACCTCATCATCGCGCTGCTGGCGCCCGAGAAATTTTAGTAGTGTCCTTCATAACATAAGTGAGGTAACGAATTATGCCTGTAACACTCAATAGTGTCCTGCAGGTACTGCTCTTCCTGGTTATTGTGTTGCTGCTGACCAAGCCGCTCGGCCTGTACATGTACAAGATCTTCAACGGGGAACGCACCTGGCTCTCGCCCGTCTTCGTCCCCGTGGAACGTTTCTTTTACCGGCTGTGCGGCATCAACCCGGAGGAGGAGCAGAAGTGGACGGGCTACATGATCTCCGTGCTGATTTTCAGCGTGGTAGGCATGCTGCTCTTGTATCTGATCGAGCGCACCCAGCAGTGGCACGGCTCGTTCTTCAACCCGCAGGGGCTGCCGAATGTCGAGCCGCAGCTCGCCTTCAACACCGCCGCCAGCTTCACCAGCAACACCAACTGGCAGTTCTACACGGGCGAGCAGACGATGAGCTACCTGACGCAGATGGCCGGGCTGGCCTTTCACCAGTTCGTCTCCGCTGCCGCCGGTATCGTGCTGGCGGTGGCGCTGGTGCGCGGGCTGGCGCGCCGCAGCGCGCAGGCGCTCGGCAACTTCTGGGTGGACCTGGTGCGCTGCACGCTCTATCTCCTGCTGCCGATCTGCATCGTGCTCGCGCTGGTCTTCGTCTCGCAGGGCATGATCCAGAACTTCAACCCCTACACGGTGGTGCATACCCTCAACGGAGGGACGCAGATGATCGCCCAGGGGCCGGTGGCCTCGATGGAGGTCATTAAAGACCTGGGCACCAACGGCGGTGGCTTCTTCAACGTCAACGCGGCGCACCCCTTCGAGAACCCCAACGCGCTCAGCGCCCTGCTGATCATCCTCTGCGAGATCACCATCGGGGCGGCGCTGTTCTACATGTTCGGCAAGTGGGTGGGCGATACACGGCAGGGCTGGGCGCTGTGGATTGTCTCGGCTATCCTCTTCGTGATCGGCCTGGCGGTTATCATCCCCGCCGAGCAGACCGGCAACCCGCTGCTGACGAAAGCCGGCGCGAACCAGGTCGTGAGCGCCACGCAGGCGGGCGGCAACATGGAGGGCAAGGAGGTGCGCTACGGCATCACCGTCTCGGCCATCCAGGAAGAGACCACGACGGCGACCTCGACGGGCACCGTCATGAGCTTCCACGATAGCTATACGCCGCTGGGCGGGCTGGTGCTGATCACCAACATCGCGCTCGGTGAACTGATATTCGGAGGTGTCGGCGCGGGCCTCTACAGCATGCTCTACTTCGCCATCATCGCGGTCTTCATCGCGGGCCTGATGGTGGGGAGGACGCCGGAGTACCTGGGCAAGAAGATCGAGCGCAAGGAGATCATGATGGCGGTGCTGGCCCTGCTGATCTCGCCCCTGCTGGTGCTGGGCTTTACCGGCCTCGCCATGGCGATCCCCCAGGGCCTGGCAGGGATCTTCAATCCAGGCCCGCACGGGCTGACGGAGGTGCTGTACGCCTACACCTCGGGCAACGGCAACAACGGCTCTGCATTCGCCGGACTCGCGCCCTCGCCTTTCTACAACTGGACGATGGGCATGGTGATGCTGATCGGCCGCTTCGCCGAAATCATCCCCGTCCTGGCCCTCGCCGGCTCGCTCGTCAGGAAGAGGGTCGTGCCCGCCGGGCTGGGCACCTTCCCCACGACGGGGCCGCTCTTCGTGGGCCTGATGATCGGCGTGATCCTGATCATTGGCGCGCTGACCTACTTCCCGGCTTACTCGCTGGGGCCGATCGTCGAACATTTGCTGATGCAGGCAGGGAGGGTTTTCTGAGATGAGTAGCAATATGCAAACTGATATATTAGAAGTCAAACAGTGGAAGACGCGGCGCAAGGGGGACATCTCGATCTGGGACCCCAAGATCATCCGCGCCGCGATCCCGGCGTCGTTCAAGAAGCTCGACCCGCGCGTGCAGGTCAAGAACCCGGTGATGTTCGTGTGTGAGGTCGGCGCCGTGGTCACCACCGTCGAGTTCGTGCGCCTGCTCTTCACCCAGCCCAGTGGGAGCATCACGCGTGGGACGTTAACGGCCCAGACGATCTTCGTGCTGGCGGTGACCGTCTGGTTGTGGTTCACCGTGGTCTTTGCCAACTTCGCCGAAGCGATGGCCGAGGGGCGCGGCAAAGCGCAGGCCGATACGCTGCGGCGGGCGCGCACCACCACCATGGCTAAGCGGCTCGCGAGTTCCGACCACCTCGGCCTCGTGCAGGAGGTAGCGGCACCAGAGCTGCGCAAGGGCGACCTGGTGCTGGTCGAGGCCGGCGACGTGATCCCGGGCGACGGCGACGTGGTGGAGGGCGTGGCCTCGGTGGACGAGTCGGCCATCACGGGCGAGTCCGCCCCCGTCATCCGCGAGAGCGGCGGCGACAGATCCGCGGTGACGGGCGGCACGCGCGTGCTCTCCGACTGGATCGTCGTGCAGATCAGCGCCAACCCGGGCGAGACTTTCCTGGATCGCATGATCGCGCTCGTGGAGGGGGCCAAACGCCAGAAGACGCCCAACGAGATTGCGCTGAATATCCTGATCGCCGCCTTGACGATCATCTTCCTGCTGGTGGTGGTGTCGCTCGAGCCCTTTGCCATTTACTCGGGCGAGGCGGTCGATGTCACCACGCTGATCGCGCTGCTGGTCTGCCTGATCCCGACGACCATCGGCGGCCTCTTGTCGTCCATCGGCATCGCGGGCATGGACCGCATGGTGCAGCGCAACGTGCTGGCCATGAGCGGGCGCTCGGTGGAGGCGGCGGGCGACGTGGATGTGCTGCTCCTCGATAAGACCGGCACGATCACGCTGGGCAACCGGCAGGCGACGCGCTTCGTGCCAGTGGAAGGAGTGGACGAGCGCGACCTGGCCCGCGCCGCCCTGCTCTCCAGCCTCCCGGACGAAACGCCCGAGGGGCGCTCGATCGTGATGCTGGCCAAGGAGAAATACGGGTTGTCAGACGAGGAGGAGGCCTCGGCGACCTTCATCCCCTTCTCGGCGATGACGCGCATGAGCGGTGTCGATCTGAACGGCGCACACGCGGGCGATGGAGATGGAGCCAGCCCCGCTGCCCATAGCATACGCAAAGGAGCAGCGGACGCCGTTGCTGCCTACGTGGCGGAACATGGTGGGGATCAGTCGAACAAGGACGAACTGCAACAGATCGTCGATGGCATTGCGCGGGCGGGCAGCACGCCTTTAGTCGTCGCGGAGACGGAGGCAGGCTCCAATGGCGCTCGTGAGCAGGCGCGCGTGCTGGGCGTGATCGAACTCAAGGACATCGTCAAAGGCGGCATGCGACCCCGCTTCGACGAACTCCGGAAGATGGGCATCCGCACGATCATGATCACCGGCGACAACAAGCTCACCGCCGCCGCCATCGCCAAAGAGGCGGGAGTGGATGATTTCCTGGCGCAGGCGACCCCTGAGGCCAAGATGAAGCTCATCCGCGAGCAGCAGACGGGCGGGCGTATGGTGGCGATGACGGGCGACGGCACCAACGACGCGCCGGCCCTCGCCCAGGCGGACGTGGGCGTGGCCATGAACACCGGCACACAGGCGGCCAAAGAGGCGGCCAACATGGTCGATCTCGACTCCAACCCGACCAAGCTGATCGAGGTGGTCGAAGTGGGCAAGCAACTGCTGATCACGCGCGGGGCGCTGACGACCTTCAGCATCGCCAACGATGTAGCCAAGTACTTCGCCATCATCCCGGCCGCGTTCTCGATCACCTATCCGCAGCTCGAAGCGCTGAATGTTATGCGCCTGACGACGCCGCACAGCGCGGTGCTCTCGGCAGTGATTTTCAACGCGCTGATCATCGTCGCATTGATCCCGCTGGCGCTGCGGGGAGTCAAGTTCCGCCCGATCGGGGCGGGTCCGCTCTTGCGCCGGAACCTGTTGATCTACGGCGTCGGTGGCATCATCATCCCGTTCATCTTCATTAAGGCCATCGACCTGATCTTGCAGGTGCTGCACCTGACGTTGTAAGGAGGAGAATCATGCGGAAACACAGCAGAGCGGTTCATCCAACAGGTGTGTTCTGGGCTCGGCACCTATACTTGGAAGTCACCTCGCCAACGACGCTGGCGCGTCTACTGCTTCGCAGTCAGGCGAGGTGCAAGGTAGTATCCATCCCGCCTGGCACCAATCCGTCCGGCCAACGCGACTGCGTCGCTAGTGCTGCGCACTCAGGCCGGACGCAAGGAGCAACGCCGCTTCGCGGCTAGCGCTACGCGCTCAGGCGGGATGCAAGGAGAAGGAAAGGAAGATGAATAGATTTTGGACGAAGTACCTGCGCCCGGCGGTGGTGCTGACGCTGATCCTGACTATCGTGACCGGCTTCATCTATCCCGGGGTCGTCACGGCGCTGGCGCAACTGATTTTTAACCACCAGGCCAACGGCAGCTTGCTCACCAATTCCAAGGGGCAGGTGATTGGCTCGGAGCTGATCGGGCAGTACTGGACCTTGCCCGAGTACTTCCACGGGCGGCCCTCGGCGACCGTCAACCCAACGACCGGCACACCCGAGCCCTACGCCGCCGACAACTCGACGGCCTCGAACCTGGGGCCAACCAACGCCACGCTCATCAAGGATGTGCAGCAGCGGGTTGCAGATTTACAGGCGGAATTCAAAAAGGAGAATCTTCCCGTGCCTCCAGGTCCCGTGCCTGTTGATCTCGTGACGACGTCTGGCTCCGGGTTGGACCCGGACATCACGATTGCAGGGGCGATGTACCAGGTTCCGATTGTGGCGGCGGCACGCGGACTCTCCCAGGCCGTGGTTACGAAGCTGGTCACAGAACACGAGACGGGGCGTTTCCTGGGGATCTTCGGCGAGCCCTTCGTCAACGTGCTCGATCTGAACCTGGCGCTGGACGCGTGTAGCCAGAACTCGAGCCAGTGCTAACCCTGCCCAGGACACTGTGAAGAGGTAGAAAGACCATGGCCGAGCAACCGCCCGACGAACCGAGACCTCGCGAAGAGGGACGTCCTGATCCCGAGGAGCTCCTGCGCCGCTATAGCCTGCGCGACCGCGACCTGGAAGCTCCTCCGGCAGCGCCCGCGCCAGGGACCGGCGCCAGGGTCGCACCGCAACCGGCAGCCGGGGGCTATCCACACCGGCGCGGCCGGCTGCGCGTCTACCTGGCCTCGGCGGCCGGAGCGGGGAAGACCTATACGATGCTGAACGAGGGGCACCGCCGCGAGAGCCGGGGTACCGACGTGGTGGTGGGCTACGTGGAGACGCACGGTCGGGCCCAGACGCAGTCGCAAATCGGGGACCTGGAGGTCATCCTCCGCAAGAAAGTCACGTACCGGGGCGTGACACTCGAAGAGATGGATACCGAGGCCATTATTGTGCGGCATCCCAAAGTGACGCTCATCGATGAACTGGCGCATACGAACGTCCCAGGCTCCAGGCATGTCAAGCGCTACCAGGATGTCGAGGAGATCCTTGATGCAGGCATCGACGTGGTCACCACGCTCAATATCCAGCACCTGGAGAGCCTGAACGACCTGGTGGCGAGTATCACCGGTGTGCGCGTGCGCGAGACGCTGCCGGACTGGATCCTGGACCAGGCCGACGAGGTGGAGCTGATCGATATCTCGCCCTATGCCCTGCGCCAGCGCATGAGGCACGGCAACATCTATCCGCCCGACCGCGTCGAGCCTGCGCTGAACAATTTCTTTCGCGAGGGGAATCTGACGGCGCTGCGCGAGCTGGCGCTGCGGCGCACCGCCGAGAAGACGGAAGAACAACTCCAGCAGTACATGACCGAGCATGGGATTACTGAAATGCGGCCTGCCACTGAACGCGTGCTGGTAGGCTTCGATGCTCGGCCGCATACCCGCGAGGTCATCCGCGACGCGTGGCGGCTGGCACATGGCCTGCGCGCCGACCTGCTCGCGATCTCGATCCAACCGGAGGGTTATCTCGCCTTCACGAGCAAGCTCATTGGCTGGCTCAAGTATCGCGGAGACGTGAAGCGCTACCGGGAGGCGGCGCTGCGCCACCTGGAAGAGCACGCGCTGCTCGCCGAAGATCTGGGGGCCGAGGTCATCCGTATGAAGAGTCGCGATATTGCCAAAACGCTGGTGGAGGTCGCGAAAGAACGCCAGGTGACGCAGCTGGTGCTGGGTCAGCCCGCCCGCAGCCGCTGGGAAGAACTCATCCGTGGATCCATCATTAACCGGGTGCTGCGCATGAGCTCAGACATCGATATCCACCTCGTCCCACGAGAAAGCGACGAGTAGGAGGGATTTTGAAAGCCAGCGGACGTGCCCTCGCTGGGACGCCCGATATGATTATCGAGCAGATCCATGCCTACGAAAATGCGGGGGCCGGAGAAGTTATGCTTCAATGGCTCGACCTGAATGATATTGGTGGGCTGCGAGTGTTCGCCGCGAGCGTGTTGCCACACCTGTAGGGGCACAATGAAGAACTTTTATAGTATATGCTCCGCCCGATCTGCTTCGTGACGTATCAAGGTTCGTCCCGTTCCGTTCTTCTCTTTGGCTGGTCATGGGATTGAAGATCAAGCAGCAGGCGCTTGAAAGCTTGCTGGTAGGCGTTCTGATCTTTCCATCGGCTAAAGTCTCCACTATGCCGGGTACGACGGATATCGACAGCCCAGGGCAAATTCGTCTGCTTCACCAGCTTATCCAGCGTGATGGGGAATAGCACCAGTTTGTTTTGTTGCTGTTCCTTCTCAAGAGCAGCCATGACTTCTCTCTCAACCCATTCGCTGTTGACCGAATGTTCCGAGAGGACTATCAGGAGCTTATCGTACAGGCGAATAGACTCATCAATACTATGCCAAAAATTCTCACCGATCTTCAAGTCCTCAGGAGCAAACCAACAACGCACGCCGTTGCTTTGCAGGTCAGCATACAGCCGTTCAGCAAAGTCCTGGTCCTGGCTAGCATAGCCAATAAAGCAGGTGTAGTATTCGACAGGATGGGTCATCAGAGAACGCATGTAGGTGATGAAGTCCTCTGGAACACCAGCTCTGCGCAGAAAGATCTCAGGAATATGGCCTGCGGAGCGGTAGATGGTATCAATGCCAATAGTCGATGGATCTCTATGCTCCACTGCCTCAAGCCCTTTCACAGCACGCAGATCAACGTTATCGAACTGTGTCCATCCTACTTTCGCGCGGCTGATCTCAGCATCCCTGAGGTCGGCACCACTGAGATTGGTGCCACACAAGTTAGCATCGCTGAGATCAGCAGCTCTGAGGCCGGCACCACTGAGGTCGGCATCGCTGAGGTCGGCATGGTTAAAGTGTGCATTGCCGCAGTAGGCAATACTGAGATTTGCACCTGTGAGGTCGGCATCCCTGAGGTCGGCACCACCAAGGTTAGCATTTCTAAGGTGGACAAGGACGAGCCTGGCACCGCTAAGATTGGCATTGCTGAATTGCGCACGCATGAGGTTGGCGCGGCTGAGATTTGCACCTATGAGGTCGGCATGCCTGAGGTTAGCGCGGCCGAGGATAGCCTCATTGAGGTTAGTACCCATGAGGTCAGCATTACTCAGGTCGGCATAGCTGAGGTCGGCGCGGCTGAGGATAGCCTCATTGAGGTTGGCACTCCCGAGGTTGGCACCTGTGAGGTTGGCATCCCTGAGGTCAGCATCGCGCAGATCGGCATTACTGAGGTTAGCACCGCTGATGCTAGCATTACTGAGGTCAGCATCGCGCAGATCGGCATTACTAAGATTGGTATTCCTGAGATCGGTACTCCGCAGGTCAGCACCGCTGAGATCAGTACCCCGCAGATCCGCACGCCGCAGGTCATCATGGCTGAAGTCGGCCTCGCTCAGGTCAGGGTGTATCTCTGCATGCTGCTTCCGCCATGCATTCCAAACGTCCCTTCCTTGCCGGAGCAAGTCAAGCTGTTGTTGATCTACCAAGTCGCTCACCTCCTCCTAGTCCTCACATTATAGAGAGGCAGAAACTTCTTTGCAAGAACCTCCCCTCGCACAGGCAGGGTCTATTCATTTTCCTCTTGAAGAGTCATGCGCCGAAGGCGCACCACACCGCATGAAAACGAGTTTTCAGAAGAGGCTGCATGAACCTTTCTTGAAAAAGTGCCCGCTAGATCCAGACATGCACGATCACCCACGCAGCGTAGATGCACAATAGCACTACGCCAAAGGTGCTGCTCATACGGCCCCTGAACACGCCTGCGAACATTCCCAGCGTGAGGAGGATCGTGAGCGGCATATCCAGGAAGAGGATGGAGCGGTCATGCAGCACCCCTTGCCAGAAGAGCAGCGGCAACGCTATTCCAAGCGCAACATTGATGCTGTTGCTGCTGAAAATCTCCTCGACGGACGCAGCCGCCTCGCCCGTGCGCGCGAGGCTCACTGCCACGACGGTATTGGGCAATGACGTAGCCACAGCGAGCACGACTAAGCCGGTCAGCGCCTGCGGCAGGTGCAGGTCGGTGGCAACCGTTTGCCCTGACTGCACCATCACGACGACGCCCATCAGGGCTACTACCAGCGAGAGAACAACCTCGCCGCTTACGCGGAAAACGCGTACAGCCGGAGATGCACTCAGATGGGTAAGACTGTGCGTGGCGAGCGAGGATGCCGGTGCAGGATGAGAACGCCTGAGAATATGCACGATGAGCGCGCTGAATATCCACAGAACGACTACAAGCGCAGCCAGCAGAAGGAGGTGTGACGCGCCTGCCCGCCGGTTTGCCACGGTCACAGCCGCTGACGGAAGCAGCGCAATGACTACCAGGATGCTCAGCATGATGGCGAGCGCATACCAGGCGATACCGCGCACGTCCTGCGATTCTTGAGCATTGAGCGCGATACCCGAAGTTTCCCGTAAGGCCAGCGTGCAGAGACCGAGGGCGATGGCGATGTTGTAGATGCTGGAGCCAACGATGATGCCTATACCAACATCGATATGACCGCTAATGATCGCGACGGTGGAAGCCGCGTAATTGGGAATGTTGGCCCCGATTGCACTGAGAAGGCTCAGTATTCCTATTGAGAGGCCAAACAGTTCACAAAGCGCTTCAAGCCTGCGTGTGAACCAGGCAGAAGCCGCCGTCACGATGACGAGCGAGATGAGGAAGAGGAGGAGCGCAACGGGAAAAGGTGAAAGGATGTTGAGGGTAAGCATGCTCTCCTATTGCCCTCGCTTTCTGAAAAACCTTTGTTGCCTTGCCATGGGTGCAGCTCTTCCAGACAAGAAAAGCACCGGTTCTGATCTGATGGCCTGATGTCCGGCGCACGTCTTTCTTCTGCGAAACGTGCACACGAAACCTCAGACCGACCAGACTTCCCGGTGCTCCTTATGATGCCAAGAGAGATTTCTTATTGGAAGTATAGCATACGCGCCCTTGCAAAACAATGGTAAGGGCACGTGTTTCCTCTTGCCCAGTCGGGAACAGGCGTGGTACAATACCAGCAATGGTACGAGAAAAGTAGAAACAAGCATGGAGCGCCGGGAAGCCTGGTCGGCAGGACCGGTGTTTTTTGTGTTCCTAACAGGGGTGATTGCTCCTCGACACGCGAGATACCGGGCACTCAACCGCGTGGAAAGGAGGCTTTCTGTCTATGTCAGCTACCATATTGCAGCTCTTTGGTCTGCTGGTGGCGATTGTCGCCCTGGCCACCCTGGCGACACGGTTGCGCCTCCCCTATGCGGTTTTGCTCGTCCTCGGAGGCCTGCTGCTCGGCTTTGTCCCAGGCCTTCCCAAGATTACGCTCAATCCTGAGCTCATCCTGGTGCTCTTTCTGCCGCCGCTGATCTACTCATCAGCCTGGCTCACCTCCTGGCGCGAATTCCGCGCGAGCTTGCGCCCCATCTTGCAGCTGTCTCTCGGCCTGGTGCTGGTGACCACGCTCGTCATTGCCGTCGTGGCTCATGCCATCGCCGGCTTGTCCTGGCCGGTCGCCTTTGTCCTGGGGGCCGTGGTCTCGCCCACCGACGCTGTGGCGGCCAGTGCGATCGCCAAACAGCTCGGCCTGCCTCGCCGCATCGTGACCGTAATCGAGGGCGAGAGCATGGTCAATGACGCCACCGGGCTTGTAGCCTACCGCTTCGCCGTGGCGGCGGTGGTCACCGGAAGCTTCTCCCTGGGGCAGGCCGGTCTCCAGTTTGTGGTCGTCAGCCTGGGCGGGCTGCTGATCGGACTGGTCATCGCCTGGCCGGTGGCCTGGCTGCACCGCCACCTGGACGATGCGCCCATCGAAATCACCATCACGCTGCTCACCCCCTACGCTGCCTACCTGCTGGCCGATGCCCTGCAGGTATCAGGGGTCCTGGCGGTGCTCTCGGCAGGACTCTACTTGAGCCACCAGTCGTCGCGCTTCTTCTCCTCCAATACGCGCCTGCAAGCCAACGCGGTCTGGAACGTGCTGGTCTTCCTGCTCAATGGCCTGCTCTTTCTACTGATCGGATTGCAACTGCGCGGCATCGTGGTCACCATTGCGGGCCCCTCGCTGCTCACGCTCATCTGGCAAGCGCTGCTCATCAGCCTGGCCGTCATCGCCGTGCGCATCGCCTGGGTCTTTCCCGCGGCCTCTCTGCCGCGCCTGGTCAGCGCTCGCCTGCGCGCCCGCGACCCGTATCCAGGATGGCGCCAGGTGGCGATCGTCGCCTGGGTTGGCATGCGCGGGGGGCTCTCGCTGGCCGCCGCGCTGGCGCTCCCCCTCACGCTCACCGGCAGCGTGCCGTTCCCGCAGCGCGATCTCGTCATCTTCTTCACCTTCGGGGTCATCCTGGTCACCCTGGTCGGACAGGGGTTGAGCCTGGGGCCCATCGTCCGGCTGCTCGGCCTCGAGCGGGACAGTTCCCTGGAACGAGAACACGCGCTGGCACATCTTGTCGCGGCGCGTGCGGCCCTCTCCCGGTTGGACGAACTGGCGACCGAGGCGTGGGTTCCCGAGGAGGCGCTCGCCCGCCTGCGTGCCCACTATGCTCAGAAACTGGAGACCCTCAGTGAGGCGATGGATGGGGTGGGGGATGAGCGCTTCGATGGGCATGAGCCGGCCCAGCAACAGCTGCGGCGAGAGGTGCTAGCTGCCGAACGGGCAGCAGTCATCGGCTTACGCGACCAGGGCCGCATTGATGATGAGACGCTGCGCCTGGTCGAGCGGGAGCTGGACCTGGAAGAGCAGCGCTTGCATTGAGCAGGAGCCACCAGGAAGGGAGGGAGGGAGGGAGGGAGGGAGGACACCGATGAACATGCCAGCGCAGCGCCTTTCCCGTCGCTTGCAACGGACGCTCCTGGCTTTTTTTCTCCTGGCTGCACTGTTGCTGGTGGTGGTCTACGTTGCTGCACCATCCATCTACACGAACACGCTCTCGCTCATGCCCTCTCCGACAGGGCGCTCTCCCGCGGCCGCAACACTCTTGCTGGTGGGCGTTGGGGTGTTTCTCGCCATCGTGATGATCGGTGTCCTGCGCCGTTGGCGTTGGGTGTTCTGGCTCGTGCTGGTGGCCTTCGGCGGGATGATCCTCGACATTCCGGTAACGCTCTTGCAGCTGACGGGGATTCTGCCAGCCCTGTTCCCGCTCTGGTACAGTCTGTGTCGGATGGGCGCCTCCTTGATCGCGGTCGGCATTGCCGTGTGGATGCTCCAGCTCTATCAGCGTCATGGGGTGTGGGCGATGGGGAAGAAGAACACACGCTTGTAGGGTACAGGTGTCGCTGTCGTTAGTGCATACTCAAGAGACCAGTTTGAGAATGAGAGCTATCCCTTAAAAACTTCTCCCTTTGCTGCAGCGGGTAACACAGCGCTACAACCGACACAAGTGATACAAACGATACAAATGATACAAATGATACAAACCTCGTTGGCAGTCCGCCAGGGAACAGCACGACCAGGAGCACGTGCATTCCGTTTTGGTAGCGAGCAGCCTCATCGCTCGGACTTCGTGCTGGCGTCATGCAGGTTCTCTGCTGCTTACCAATGAGTGTATGAACACCGGTAGAACGGGATGGAACTTCCCCGCGCCACTTGTTAAAGTGCAGTGCTCTCACGTACAATACTGGGGAGATGTTTAGCCTGGTATACGCGAAGCTTAAAGTGATTGCTAGCACGATAGAACGGGCAGGTTATATATGCATCCACTGTAGGGAGT
>WNFF01000315.1_pt1 | contig 42157 bp, 34 predicted proteins | sample 5400441 | NCBI WGS metagenome assembly WNFF01 (sample SAMN13153345, study PRJNA577476) | soil metagenome | isolation source: 120 cm saprolite under Douglas fir tree site 2 hole 3 replicate 1 | place: USA:California | collected 2015-04-18
TTGAAGACGACCGCCAAGGTGGTGATGCCCAGGAGCGCCAACCCCGCCCGGGTGACGGGCTGCAGGCAGTACGGCGCGGAGGTGGAGCTGGTCGACGATGTCCACCAGGCGTTTGCGCGGGTGCAGCAGATTGAAGCCGAGGAGGGCCGGACTTTCGTCCACCCGTTCGAGGGTCCCTTGACGGCGACCGGAACGGCCACGCTTGGCCTGGAGCTGTGCGCTCAGGTCCCCGACCTGGATGCGGTGATCGTTCCGATCGGCGGCGGGGGACTTTGCGCCGGCGTCGCTACGGCGGTGAAGCTGATCCAGCCGCGCTGCCGCGTGTTCGGAGTCGAGCCGGAAGGCGCCGACACGATGCACCGCAGCTTCACCTCTGGAAAGCCGGAGGCAATCGACAAAGTCCGAACCATCGCCGACAGCCTCGGGGCTCCCTATTCGCTGCCCTACAGCTTCGCGCTCTGCCGGAAATTTGTGGACGAGCTCGTCTTCGTCAGTGACGCGGCACTTCAACGCGCGATGCTGCTGCTCTTCCGGGACGCGAAATTGGCGGTAGAACCGGCGGGCGCCGCGAGCACCGCCGCGCTGTCCGGGCCCTTGCGCGAGCGACTCCGCGGTCAGCGGGTGGGCGTCATCGTCTGTGGAACGAATTACGACTCCGCCAGCTTCTCCGCCCACCTCGCGTCGGCCATCGAGGAAGAAGCGCGAGGAGTCGGTTGAAATAGAGGCGCTGTCCAAGCACCAACGGGGGGCGCGGCTTCTCCCAAGCCCAGGCCGCCGAGTTCGTGCTCACGGACACGAGGCTGGGAGTCCCGCGATCAGTCCAGTCGGACGGTGACGGCGCTGAAGCGACTGCCCTTGAGCAGCACGACGTCCGCGACGGGGTGACCCGATTGCACCCGGGGAGTGACGCTGACCGCTCGTGAGCCCGGATGCGTCTTGACGATTCTCTCTGTCGCCTGATGGAGGGCCAGCTTGGCGGAGGTCAGCGCCTCGCTCTGGCCTCGCGCTTCCGCCAGCTCCGCGCCCCCATTGATCTCCTCGACCTTGGCGATCTTGCCCGACTTGGGATCGATGTGGATCTGGGAAAACCCCTCTCCTTTGGCGGCGTACACCACAAGCTCGAGCGCGCCCTTGTCCACGTCGAATTTGGCGGAGATTGGCTTTCCTTCCCGCTCGCTGGCGAGCAGGCCCTGGGGGAGCGTGGTCTGGACGCCCTTCAGCGCCTTGGCCAGCTGCGCGCGCTCCTTCGCATCGTGCTGCTGTGCCCAGGCGGCGGTCGTCGCCAGGCACAGCGCGGGAATGATCCAGGCCTCTGCTCTCATCTTTTTTCTCCTCTGGTTGAGCGAATCGCGCGCGCCAGCGCCGCGGCTTTGAAGAGCGCGGCAACCATCGGCTTCGCATTGGCCTTCCCCTTGCCCGCCACCGAGTACGCCACGCCGTGATCGGGAGACGTTCGCGGAACGGGCAGCCCCAGCGTGACGTTCACCGTTCGTTCGAAGTCCAGGGCCTTCGCGGCCACCAGGCCCTGATCGTGGAACATCGCCAAAGTCGCTTCGAACGGCATCCGCCCAGCCTTGGCAAACAGTCCATCGGCCGCCAGCGGACCTGTGCAATCGACTCCTTCGGCCCTCGCTCGAGCGATCGCCGGGGCGATGATTTCCACCTCTTCGCGACCGAGCATGCCGCCCTCGCCTGCGTGCGGATTGAGACCGCACACGGCGATCCGCGGATTTCGTCCAACCACGGGGCGAAGGCTGCGCGACAGGAGATGAAGCTGCGATACCAGGCGCGCCTGGTCGAGCGCCCCGGGCACCTCGGCGATGGGAAGGTGGTTCGTCGCCAGCGCGACCCTTACTCGAGGCCCGTCCATCATCATCAGTACTTCGCAGCCGAAAGACTCTCCGAGCAGCTCGGTGTGTCCGCGGAAGCGCACCCCGGACCGCGAAATCTGCTCCTTCGACACCGGCGCGGTGCAGAGGGCATCCACCTCGCCCCGTTTGGCGGCCTCGACGAGCGCGAGCACGTAATCGAGCTGGGCAGTGCCGCCCTCGGCGGAGGGCTTCCCCGGGGTGCGGGCGCTCGCGCTCAGCCGGCTGACCGCGCAGAGGGTCGGTGCGTCGGGGCGCCCGCCGAGCGGTGGATCGCAGACCCGAAATGACTTGAACAGCGGGAACCGCATCAACGAAGGGAGGTCGCCGAAGACGACGGGCAAAAGTTTGGCGCGCAGCGAACGTTGACCGAGCGCGGCGGCGATGATCTCCGGACCGATTCCGGATGGATCGCCCATGCTGATCCCGACGATCGGTTTGCCCGGCCGCACGCTTTTCAGATCTTCAGCTCGACCACCGCGCTCTGTTTGAGCTCACGGATGTACGATTCGCTGGCCTTTTCCAGCTGAGCCGAGCGGAGCTTCTCCCGGAGCATGCCCTGCATGTCCTGATACGACTTCACCGGCAAAGCACGGCGCTCTTCCAGCTTGATCACGTGCCATCCGAACGAAGTGCGGACCGGATCGGAGACCTCGCCGGGCTTGAGCGCGAAAGCCACCTTTTCGAACTCGGCGAGCATCACGCCCCGACGGAAAAAGCCGAGATCGCCGCCCTCCTGCGCGCTCGATCCTTCGCCCCTCTTTTTGGCCAGCTCGGCGAAATCAACGCCGGGTTGCCTCGCTTCATCGGAAATTTTTTGAGCCTTCTGGCGAGTGCGTTCGACCTCTTCGGGCTTCGCCGAGGGGTCGAGCTTCACCAGGATGTGCCGCGTGTGGATTTCCGCGTCCTCCGACTCCATTCGCGCCCATTTCTGATACTCCGACTTGATGTCGTCCTCGGAGATCTTCACCTTCTGCTCGACTTTGGCCCGGATCAGCTTGAGGCGCGCCAGCTGCTTTCGGAGCACGTCGTTCTTCCAGCTCGCCACGGTCATCCCCTGCTCCGCCAAAGCCTTTTCCAGCTGCGCATTGTCGAGCTTGTTCTGGACCTTGAGGTTCTCCGCGGCGCCGTCCACTTCCTGATCGCTGACCTCCACGTGTTGTTCTTGAAGTTGCCAATCCATCAGCTTATCCGCTACCAGTTGATCGAGCGCTTCGTGGATGATCTTATCCCGGTGAGCCGCCTTGTCCTTGCTGTCCGTAAGGGTTGCGAGCTCGGGCGCGGCCCGTTTCTCCACCTCGCTCAAGGTGATGATCTGGGTGTTCACCACGGCGGCGACGCGATCGACGAGCTCACCCCGTGCGGAATGGGCGATCATCACCGCCACGGCCGCCACAACAACCTCAATCGAAAATCGTTTCATCGGACCCGAGAACCTATCGTTGCCGTTCATTTCCCTGGACTTGCCCCGGTGCCGGCGGAGGCCAGCGTTGCCTCGTTCACCTTGATCACCGCTTTATCCCTCAACATCTTCACGTACTCCGCCTGAGCCTGTTCCCGCTTTTCGCCCACCAACTTCTGCTCGATCTGCCCTTTCACTTCAGAAAGCGGTTTCTTCCGCGCCGGCCTCTTGGCCAGCAGCCTGAAAATATGAAATCCGTAATTCGTACTTACCACACTTGAAATCTGGTTCACCTTGAGCCGGAAGGCAACATCGTCGAACTGGCGCGGCATCTGTCCACGCGCAAAAAATCCCAGATCGCCGCCCGCTTTGGCGTCCGGCGAGAGGCTGTACTTCCGGGCCATTTCGCCGAAGTCCTTTCCCGCCCGGAGCTGCTGCTCGATCATCCGGGCCTCTTGCGCGGTCTTCACCACGATCTGCGCCGCCCGGACCTCCTCGGGCTGATGAAAATCCCCGGACTGTCCCTCGTAGTAGACGCGAATCTCCTCCTCGGTCACCGCCACCCGGGGATAGACCTGATCCCGGAAGAGCTTTTGGATGGTGAGCAGAGCGGTGGTCTTCTCTCTCAAGTCGGCCAGGGACAACCGGCCCTGGGCCAAGGCTTCGTTGAACCGGTCCCCCGGGTAGTCGGCCCGAAGGCGGAGCAACTCGCGATCCACCTCCTCGGTCGACACCGAGACGTTCGCGTTTCGCGCCGCACGCATCAGAAGGAATCGCTCGAGCATGCTTTCCAGCACCGAGCGCTTCAGGGCTTCCGAAGAGAGCGAGGAGGGCGTATTGCCCCCCAGATCGATCTCCTGGGCCAGCTCCCGTTCGAGCTCCTGGCGAGAAATCGCCCGGCCGTCGACGCTCGCGACGGAGGTGTCCTCCACCGCCGGCTCGGGCTTCTTCGACTCTGGGCACCCGGCGAGAAGCAGCGTTGCCAAGCACGTCAAGGCGACGTGTCGCACACCATCCTAGCGCCCGGCAGGACTCTGCGTTTGCGCGGGCGTCTTGGAACCAGCGGGTGGCGAACCAGCCGTCTTGGAACCAGCGGGTGGCGAACCAGCCGTTTTGGAACCGGCGGGTGGCGAACCAACCGGTGGTGATCCAGAAGGTGGCGGCCCGGAGAGCGGCATAGCCGGCCGCGCTGTATCCGGCGATGGAGAGCCGGCAGAGGTCTTCGGGGCGCCGGGAGGAGTGGCGTCGACTTCCACCTTGGCCAGCGCGGCGTCGTCCAACTTGTACTTGGCATTCGCCTTCAAAGTTTCGACGAACTTGTTGAAGTTCTGCTGGCGCTTGTCGTACTTGATGCGGCTGTCGATTTGGGTCTTCACCTGGTCCAGGCCGTGGTTGATCGCTGCCTGCCGCCCCTGGAATCTCAGGATGTAGAAGCCCTGGTCTGTTTCCACCACCGGCGACAGATCTCCAAGCTGCTTCAAAGATGCGCCCGCAGCCGCGACTTGCGGCGAGAACTGGGCGGTGAGATCGGTCTCGGTGAGAAAGCGCATGTCGCCATCGACCGGTTTGGTCTTTGAATCTTCGGAGTACTGGCGAACAAGGGCGATGTAGGCGGCCGAATCGGTCGGCTTATTCGCCTTCGCCTTGGTCAGCACTTCGTCCGCCTGCTTCTTCTTCTTGGCTCGATCAGGATCGCCCTTGGCCGAGGCAATAAAGATGTCGGAGAGGCGGGTGGTCTCCGGTTTGACGTAGTCCGCTTTGTGTTTTTCGTAATATTCGGCGATCTCCGCGTCCGTGGTGGTGCCCTTTTTCTCGTCGAACTCTTTCTGAATGAGCTTCTGCACCATCATCTTTTTCGCCGCGTCCACAACCTCCGGCTCGTTCTGAAGACCCCGGCGGCGCGCCTCCGCGGCGAGCAGCTCGACGCGGACAATATTGTCCACGTATTCCTTGCGCTGCTCGACCGTCTGATAGCGCGCACGGATGAAGGGGCTCATTTCCGAGAACTTCTGCTTGAGCTCCTCGGCGGTGATCGAGTCATCCCCGAAAGTTGCCACCGGCGTTCCCTTGCCGTCCTTGTTGTGTCTGAAGTTGATGTTTTCGCCGCTGTCCTTCTTGCAACCGGTGACTCCGGTGAGGGCAACGACGAGCAGGGCATTCGCGAAGATTCTGGTTTTCATAGGCATAGGTGTCTGAAAGGAGAAGAGAGGGGCGTTTCCCTAGCACGCCTGGCGCAGCAATAACAACTGTTGCGGACAGTTGGCGGCTGGGCGCGGGCGCGCTCTGCTGGAAGGTTCGCCTGCGGGCTGGCGCGTACTCGGAGTCGAGATAGAGTCTCGCGGGTGCCCCACCTCCCCGAAAAACGTCCTGGGCGCCCGCGTTGGGCGGTGTACATGCTTCGCTGCGCCGACGGGTCCCTGTACACCGGTGCCACCAATGACCTGCCTCGGCGACTCACGCAGCACGAGCGGGGCAAGGCGGCGGCCTATACCCGCTCCCGGTTGCCAGTAATGCTCGTCTTCGGTGAGGCCGCGAAGAGCAAGAAAGCCGCCCTACGTCGGGAGGCAGCCCTCAAACGCCTGACCCGCGCGCAGAAACTTCTTCTCTTGGTCGATTAGGGCGTCGCCGGTGGGGTGGCCGGCGGGGTGGCGGGCGCTTGTCCGCTGACTTTTTTTCGCCGCCCCTGAGAAAACAGGAACCCCACGATCAGGAACAAAAGCACCCCAAGGCCCGAGCCGAATCCCTGCGCTTGGATCATGTTGCGGGCACTGGTCCGGGCGGTGGTCACGCAATTGCACAACGCGCCGGGGTCCACCGACGAGTTGTACCAACCGATGATCGCCGGGGCGAGCAGCATGGTCGCGATGTCGCCGCACAATGCCCCGGCGAGCACGATCAGCAGCCACTTGCGCATAAAGCCCATGAGACGACCTCCTTGGGTTTGGAATGTAGTACGCTTCGCGCCGGTTCGGAGCAGAAATCCAGAGGTGAAGCATGGCGTTCAACGCCTTGAGCCTGCTCTTCAGCGCGCTGGGATTTGCCTGCGCGGCGTTGATTCTAAATCACGCGTTTCGCCGCAGCGTCGGGACCGGCGTGATGGTCCTCTGCATCCCGGGCTACATCCTTTATTACGCGTTCAGTCAGTTCGAGCATCAACGGAAGAATCTGATCATCGCCGCGTTGGCCGGTGGCCTAGTGCTGGCCGGGGCGCTGCGAGCGGTCGGCGCCGATCTGGGAGCGGTCGACTTGCCGATGGTCCGCTAGGCTTCAAACTCCTCGAGCGGCCGGGTTCCAGATGTATTTGTGGGCCTGAAGTTGAAAGCGGACCGGAAGCTTGTCGGCGATCACCCACTGGGCAAGGGTTTGCGGCGCGAGCTGGCCAAAGACCGTGGAAAAGAGGATGCCGAAGGGTCGAGCGAGCAGCTTCCTCTCGCGGATAAGCCCCACGGTCCAGTCGTAGTCTTCGCGGGTTCCGAGCACGAACTTGAGCTCGTCGATCGGCCCCATCGAGTCCAGGACCCGGTAGTCGTTCCGATCGCACTCCCCCGAGGAGGGCGCTTTCAGATCCACGATCTTGTGCACGCCTTCGGGGACCAGACGAACGTCGATCGCGCCCGAGGTCTCGAGGAGCACGGTCCGGCCGGAAGCGAGCAGAGACTCCATCAACGGATAGACCCCGGGTTGCAACAGCGGCTCGCCGCCGGTGATCTCGACCATCCGGGAGCCCAACTGCTCCACGCGCCGGAGCACTTCATCTATTTCCATATGCTCGCCCTCGTAAAAGGCGAACGCGCTGTCGCAATAACCGCAGCGCAGGTGGCATCCGGTGAGCCTGACGAAGGTGCACAGCTGACCTGCGTGCGACGACTCGCCTTGAATCGAGAGGTAGATCTCGGTCACCCGGACGGAGTGCGCACCCTGGGTACGGCGCGGTTCGATGTTCGGTCGGGCGGCGAGCATTGGAACCTCAGGTCTTGAGCTTATACCCGGTGCGAAGGGCGGCGAAGGTCACGCCGGTGGCGACGAGGGCGACGACGACGAGGATGCTCCCGCCGAGCGCCGGGGAGAGTGAGCTCGAGCCGAGCATTCCGTAGCGCAGCCCCTCGACCATGTAGACCATCGGATTGAACAGGCTGACCGTGTGCCAGGGTTCGGGAAGCGCGTCCACCGAGTAGAAGACTCCGCCCAGAAACGTGAGCGGCAGCACGAAGGTCGGGAAAAAATTGATCTGCTCGAACTTTTCGGCCCAGAGCGCGGCGAGGAAGCCGAGCACCGAAAAGACGTAGGTGATGACGATCAAGAACGCCAGGGTCGGCAGCGCGTGGATCAGCTTGAACCCGGTGAACATGGCGGCCGCCGCCCAGGTGAGAAGCCCTACCGTCAGGCCCCGGACCATCCCGCCGCCGATGAATCCAAAAAGAATTTCCGCAGGCCCGAGCGGCGCGGCGAGCAGGTCCACGACGGTGCCTTGAATCTTGGTGATGAAGAGCGACGAGCTGGTATTGAGAAACGAGTTGTTGGCCATGCCGAGGAAAACGAGTCCGGGCACGATGAAGATGATGTACGGAATGCCGTTGACCTGATGGACGCGGCCGCCGAGCGAGTATCCGAAGACCAGGAAGTAGAGGATGGTGCTGACGAGCGGCGAGAGGACCGTTTGCCCGGGGACCCGGAGAAATCGGCGCACCTCTTTCGAGAGGAGCGTCTTCATTCCGATCACGTTGAGGCCGGGGCGATCGATGGATTCCATGTCTTTTCGTCTCACTTGTCGCGAAAGGCGACGTCAAGCGCTTCAGCGGCAGCGGCCGGGTGCGCCTCGCGGGGGACCGGAGCTTCGAGCCTGGAAGGTCCCCGGAGCACCATCAGCAATACATCTTCCAGGCGCGCCCGCCGCGTCTCGATGTCATCGACCGGCAACTGCTCCGCATAGACGAGGCGGAGAATCTCTCCGACCGACGGGCGACCCTTTCGCTCGACGTAATCCATTCGAAGTCCGTCTTCGGCGAGAACGGCGCCGGCGCTGCGGAGCCTTTCGGAGAGCTCGGCCACCCTCGATTTGAATCGGATCTGAAGTTTCTTTTCGCCCAGCCGGCGGATGAGGGCGTTCTTTTCCTCCACGAGGAGAATCCTTCCGTCGTTGATGATCCCCACGCGATCCGCCAGCTCCTCCGCCTCTTCGAGATAGTGGGTGGTGAGGATGATCGTGGTCCCCGCGGTCTGAAGCTTTCGAACGTAGCTCCACAAGTCACGGCGGAGCTCGACGTCTACCCCGGCGGTCGGCTCGTCGAGAAAAACCAGGCGAGGCCGGTGGACCAGCGCCTTGGCGATGAGCAGGCGCCGCTTCATCCCGCCGGAGAGGGCGCGGGTGAGCGAGCTCGCCTTGCCCTCGAGGGACAGCGCCTCGAGCACCTCGGCGACGCGGGCCGGATCCCTCCGCTTTCCGTAATAGCCGAGCTGGATGTAGAGGGATTCCTCGACGGTGAAGAACGGGTCGAAGTTGATTTCTTGAGGCACCAGGCCGACGTGATACCGCGGGGTGACCGGGTCCACGTCGAGATCGATTCCGAAGAGCTTGACCGTCCCCGAGGTCTTCCGGGCCAGGCCGCAGACCGCGCTGATCAGCGTGGTCTTACCCGCGCCATTAGGACCGAGCAGGGCGAAGATCTCGCCCGCCTGGATGTCCAGGCTCACTCCATCCAGCGCAGTCAACGATCCGAAGCGCTTGACCAGATCGCGCACTTCCAGCACGGTGTCGCCCACGGGAATTGCATAGCGCGGTTCACGCCGAACGCGAAGGGCGGAAACGAAGGATGGCGCAAAACTTCATCTTCACCATGCAGGATCTGCGGAAAGTCCGCGGTGGAAAGGAGATCCTCAAGGGGATCTATCTCTCGTTTTTTCCGGGCGCGAAGATCGGCGTGATCGGTCCCAACGGGGCCGGCAAGTCGACGTTGCTTAGAATCATGGCCGGCGTGGACACGGAGTTTTTCGGCCACGCCAAGCCTGATCCGACCATCAAGGTGGGTTATCTGCCCCAGGAGCCACAGCTCGTTCCGGATCTCGACGTGAAGGGCAACGTGGAGCTTGCGGTCAAGCCGGTGAGGAACCTGCTCGATCGGTTCAACGAGATCACCGCCCGCTTCAGCGAGAACGTCGGGGATGCGGAAATGGAAAAGCTCCTCGGCGAACAGGCCAAGCTGCAAGATGCGATCGACGCGGTGAATGGCTGGGAGCTGGATCGGACCCTGGAGATCGCGATGGATGCGCTCAGGCTCCCGCCCGGCGATGCGCAGGTCTCGGTCCTTTCCGGCGGTGAAAAGAGGCGCGTGGCGTTGTGCCGGATACTCCTCGAGAAACCGGAGCTTCTCCTTCTCGATGAGCCTACCAACCACCTCGATGCAGAGTCCGTCGCCTGGCTCGAGCAGCACCTCAAAGAATATTCCGGGACCGTGGTGGCGATCACCCACGATCGGTACTTCCTGGACAACGTCGCGCAGTGGATTCTGGAGCTCGATCGGGGCGAGGGTGTCCCCTGGAAGGGCAACTACAGCTCCTGGCTCGAACAGAAGCAGGAGCGGCTTCGGGTCGAGGAGAAGGCCGAGTCCGCGAAGCAGCGGCAGCTCCAACACGAGCTCGAATGGGTCCGGATGTCCCCTCGCGCCAGACAAGCCAAGGGAAAAGCCCGCCTTGCCGCGTATGAAGAATTGCTCAACGAGCAGAGCGAAAGGCGCGAGGTGACCGGTGAAATCTACATCCCGCCTGGCCCCAAATTGGGAGGCCTGGTGGTGGAAGCGAAGCAATTGCGCAAGGGCTATGCGGACAAGCTGCTGATCGACAATTTGAGCTTCAAGCTTCCACCGGGCGGAATCGTCGGGGTGATCGGCCCGAACGGCGCCGGAAAGACGACTCTGTTCCGGATGATCACGCAGGAGGAGAAGCCGGATGCGGGCGAGCTGCGGATGGGCGAGACGGTGAAGCTCGCCTACGTCGATCAGAGCCGGGATGCGCTGCAGGGCGAGAAGAGCGCCTTCGAGGAGGTTTCCGGGGGGCTGGAGTGGGTGGAGCTCGGCCAGCGAAAGATGCCCTCGCGCGCCTATCTGGCGAACTTCAACTTCAAGGGCGCCGACCAGCAGAAGCGGGTGAAGGATCTCTCCGGCGGCGAGCGAAACCGGGTGCACCTGGCAAAGATGCTCAAGAAGGGTGCAAATCTGCTGCTCCTCGACGAGCCCACCAACGATCTCGACGTCGAAACGCTCCGGTCGCTGGAGGAGGGTCTGCTCGGCTTTGCCGGATGCGCGGTGATCATCACCCACGACCGGTGGTTCCTCGACCGAATCGCGACCCACATCCTCGCCTTCGAAGGGGACAGCAAGGTCTTTTTCTTCGAAGGCAACTTCCAGGACTACGAAGCGGACAAAGCCAAGCGCCTGGGCGCAGACTCTTTGCGCCCGAAGAGGATCCGCTACAAGCCCCTGATGCGATCGTAGAAGGGACTGCGGGCGCGACCGATCTTCACGCGCGCTCAATCCAGCGGGTGTTGTAGGGACTGAAACCACGTTCCCCGCGCTGCTAAGCCGCTCGCTTGGGCCTAGAATGATCTGGAGGGTCGCCTTCAGACCCCCGGTCACCGACGCGGATGAAATGGCGGGAAACCCTTCCAAAGGGGCTGCGAAAGCACCCTCTTCGAGTGCATCCGAGCAATCGGCGCAACGGCAGCGCGACCGCCTCAGCAAATTCGAATCGAGAGCTGTCTCGATCGACAGTCCGACGCTCGGGGGAGTTCGGCCGAGGACCGTCGCACTCCCGCGCGGCACCGAGCTTGGGAGGTACGTTCTTCTCGATCGGATCGGCAGCGGGGGAATGGGCGAGGTGTACGCGGCCCACGACTCCCAGCTGGATCGAAAAGTAGCGCTCAAGCTTCTGCGGGCGGACCCGGACGAGGATGACCCGGAGCATCTGCGGATCCGCCTGTTGCGGGAAGCGCAGGCGATGGCCCGGCTGTCGCACCCCAACGTGGTCGCGATCTACGACGTGGGAACCTTCAAGGATCACGTATTCATCGCGATGGAACACGTCTCCGGGCGGACGCTGCGCCGCTGGCTTGCGGAATCGCCTCGCCCCTGGCGGGAGATCGTCGCCCATTTCATCGAGGCCGGCCGCGGGCTGGCGGCGGCCCATGCTGCCCAGGTGCTGCACCGGGACTTCAAGCCGGAAAACGTGCTCGTCGGCACGGACGGGCGGATCCGGGTGCTTGATTTCGGCCTGGCCCGGGCCAACGAACGAGACCCGGACTCAACCGAAATCGAGCTCGCCTCGCTCACCGTCTCGAAGGCGAAGCAGCTCGCGCTCGACGTGAGCCATCCCGGCGCGATGGTGGGCACGCCGGCCTACATGGCCCCGGAACAGCTTCTCGGCCAGGCCATCGATGCCCGGGCGGATCAGTTCGGCTTTGCCGTGTCGCTCTACGAAGCACTCTACGGGGAGCGGCCGTTTGCCGGGGAGAACCTGAGCGTTCTGATGGGGGAGGTCATCGCCGGAAAGGTGAAGCGGCCGCGCAGCCGGAAAAGGATCCCACCCGAGCTGCGCAAGGCCGTTCTCCGGGGCCTGCGTCCCAAGCCCGACGAGCGATACCCGTCGATGGATTCGATGATCTCGGAGCTCCAGGGGATCGAGGGCCTCTCGCGCGGCGACGGCGACGTGCGCTCGACCAATCTGGAAACGCCGGCGAAGAAGTTCGTCGGACGATTGCGCGAGCTCGAGCAGCTGGAGACGTTGATTCACCAAAGCGGGCGGCTGGTGACCCTCCTCGGGCCCGGAGGGGTGGGCAAGACGCGCCTGGCAACCCAGCTCGCCATGGTCCAGCTCGAGCGCTTTTCCGGAAGGGGCAGGGGCGGCGTCTGGTTCTGCGACTTGAGCGACGTCAAGACGTTCGATGGATTCTTGAACGCAGTGGCTCAGGTGCTGAAGGTCCCCTTAACCACCGGGCCCTCGAACGATCAGGGGGTCGAGCAGCTGGGATACGCGCTTGCCAAGCGCGGCCCCCTTCTTCTGGTCCTCGACAACTTCGAGCAGGTGGTTGAGGTCGCCTCCACCACCGTCGGGACCTGGCTGAAGCTGTCCGAGGGGACCCGCTTCCTGATCACCTCGCGGGAGCTGCTCCGGATTCCGGGTGAGCAGCAATTCGAGGTGCTGCCGTTGTCGGTGCCGGACCCCGAATCCGACCCTGCGGGGATCGAAAGCTCGGACTCGGTGCAGCTCTTTCTCGATCGCGTCCGGGCGGTCCGGGGCTGGTCCTATTCCCCCAAGCCGGAAGAGGCGCGGGCGATCGCGCAGATCGTTCGCCGCCTGGACGGAATCCCTCTGGCGATCGAGCTCGCCGCCGCCCGGATGAACGTCTTGAGCCCGGAGAAAATGGCGGAGGGCCTTTCCAATCCGCTCTTGCTCCTCACCACTGGAGCGCGCGGCGCCCGGTCGCGCCAAGCCACTCTGCGCGGGGCGATCCAGTGGTCCTGGGAGCTGCTTTCCCCGGCGGAGCGCGAGGCGCTGGCCCAGTGTTCCGTCTTCCGCGGTGGTTTCTCGCTCGATGCCGCCGAAGCGGTGGTGGTGGTGAGCACCCCCGGAAGCCCCTCGATCCTCGATCTGATTCAAGCGCTGCGCGAGAAATCGCTGTTGCGAACCTATCAAGAGGGATCCGGATCCGACGACCTGCGGTTTGGCATGTACGAGACCATCCGCGACTTCGTCGCCGAGCAGCTCGTCCTTTTCGGCGCGCAGGCGAAGACCGAGGAGCGGCACACCCGTTTCTTCCTCGAAGTCGCCCAGCGATGGCACGGTGTCGTCCATCAGCATGGCGGAGTCGCGGCGCTGCGGATGGTGGCGCTCAACTCGGAGAATTTGTGGTCTGCCTTCGAACGAGAATGCGCGAGCAATCCCCCGAAGCTCGAGAATGCCTCCGCCGCGGTGCGGTTTGCTCTGTATCTCGACCCGCTCCTCACCACGCGCGGCCCGGTCGAGTCGCACCAGGCCCTTCTCAATGCCGCCATTCTCATGTCCACCGGCCTTTCGGTGGAGCCGTCGTTGCGCGGGCAGGTGCTCAGGGCCCACGCTCTGCTCTCCCAGACCACGGGCAACATCGGGAATGCGCTGCGCGACTTCACCGAGGCGCTTGCGTGCGCGCGGAAGGCGGCCGATCTGTCGCTGGAGGGAACGTTGCTGGTCGACCTCTCCATTTTGCAACGGGAGCAGGGAACGCTGCCGGAGTCAGAACAGAACATCCGGTCGGCGACGGCGATGAATATTCCCGGCAAGTGGTTCCAGGCCTATCTTCACGGCAACGCCGGAATCCTTGATTACGAGCTGGGGCGCCACGAAAGCGCGGAGCTGCACTACGCCAATGCGCTCGATACCTTGCGCGAGATCGGCGACCGGCGATACCTGGGCATTTTCGAGACCAACCTCGGCCTGCTGTACCGCGAGCAAAAGCGCTTGCCCGAGGCCCGCGCTCACTACGAAAAGGGGATCACCGCGCTCAGGGAAGTGGGCGACCGAAGATATGAAGGAATGAGCCTGGACTGCCTGGCGAGCACCCTCTGGGAAGAGGGCCGCTTCATCGAGGCCAAGGTCTACTCGCAAAAAGCAGTGAAGATGCTTCAGGAAGCCGGCGATCGAAGACAGTCGTCGATCGCCCTGGCCCATCTCGGTGGAGTGCTCGCCTCGTTGGAGCAGATCGAGGAGGCTCAGAAGACGTTCGCGGAAGTGGAACAGCTACTGAGCGAAATGAACGATCCGGTGCTGCAGGCAGAAGCCGAATGCTCGCGCGGCCATCTGGAATTAGCGCTGTCGCGCCAGGCGTGGTGCAACGACGACGTGGACAACGCCGACCGATTCGAATCGGTCGCCCGCGCGAAGGTCGAGGCGCTTGGCAGCGACGTCCTTGCCAGGTCTTCCGATGTCCGGGTCGCGGTGCGCCGGCTGTCGGCGGCCGCTGACGCCCTCCGCTCCGTGATGAACGGAGCAGCGCCGGCAGCTCCCGGCGAAAGCAGCTGACTCCCCAGGCGCGCTAAAACCTCCGGATCTTTGAGTCCTTTTCTGGACTTACATTCGTTCCCGGTTAAGCGTAGACTCCCTTCATCTGGGCGCTTGAACGGAAAGCTGGGTGGAAAAGACGACAATGCGCTACAGCGCTGTAGGCTCTCGCGGGAGGTCTTTCGGCCTTGAGGGATGAGCATCCAGATGCCCTTCTGAAGAGCGCGCTGGAAAAGATTGTGTATTTCGAGGCTCGGTCGCAGCAGCTCTATACCGACCTCGCAGCCGCGCACGCAAAAATCGACCGACTCAAAGGCGAGCTGGGCACCGCCGCGCAAAGGGAGATCGACCTGCGCGGACAGGTGGCCGAGCTTCAGGTGCAAATCAATCGCTCCCGGAGCGAACGGGAGGAGCTCGACAAGCTGAATGACGCCCTGAGGGCCGAGCGCGCGACGCTGCTCGGTAAGCTGATTGAGGCGGCGCGCATTCATGATTCCGACAAGCCGTCCGCGGATGGAGAGTCTCCATTCGACCTGGCGAGCTTCATCTCCGAGCTTCGAAGCGAGGCGCTCTCACCGAAGGCCGCGACGCCGGCGAAGGCCCCGGCTCCAGACCCGCAGATGAAATACGGTCTCAAGGAATTGAATCAGCGGCCGACCTCGAGTGGCTCAAAGCCGACCTCGAATGCCTCAAATGGTCTCAAGGAATCGAATCAGCGGCTGACCCCGAATACCTCGGGCTCGGCCCGGAATGCGCAACACGACGACGACGCCGATCCGGACGAGGGGGAGAATGTCCTTTCCGCGCCGCCCGCCTCCCCATCGGCGGTGACGCTCCACGCCGAGAGGCTCCGGTCCGAGGGTCGTCTCGCGATTTCCAACGAGCAGGTGCCCGAAGCTTCCGCGCCGCTGTCGTCCGGCGGCACGACCGAGGAGACGCTGCTCGGGTTCTCCGTGCGCGAGCTGGCCTCGCCGGAGCCGGCGGCGCGCAAACGGGCGGCCGAACGCCTCAAGGCCCTGGGCAATCCAATCGCGGGCGGAGCGCTGGCCTCCGCGCTTCACGCCGAGACCAATGCCGAGGTGCTGGTGGTGTTTCTCGGGGCATTCGCCGCTCTGGCGCGTGCCGAGGGCGTGCCGGTCATCGCGCCGCTTTTGCGCGCGGAGATTCCCGAGGTCCGCATCGCCGCGCTCAAGGCGTTGATCGCGCTTGACCCGGCACAAGCAGGTCCCCACGTCGCGGCGGCAATCAAGGATGGAGATCGCGCCGTTCGTCGACGGGCATCGCTGCTCGCCCTGGGCTTAAGCGGCAGCGCGGCGCTCAAGCTGGGGGAGCAAGCGATTATCGACGAGGAACCCGAAGTGAGGTCCCTCGCCGCGCTGGTGCTCGGGGCGAGCAATGGCGAACGCGCTCGCTCGCTCTTGCTTGAAGCCCTCGCCGATCACGATCCGAAAGTGCGCGACGCCGCGGCGCAGAGCCTGTCGCGGATCCTGGGCAAGGACGTCTCTTCGGTGGTCGAGCTCGACGATCGCCAACGGCGAAGAGAAGTGCGGCGGCTGTCGGCGCTGCCTTCCGTGCCCCTGGCGTCCGACGGCCGGTCGAAGGCGTTCGTGAAAGGCTACCTCAACTTTGCGACCCGCCCCGGCGAGCCGTGGGAAGCGCAGGCGGTCCTCGAAGCCGAACCGCGCGAAGCAACGCCGCGGGTGCCGACCGGCCCGGCCCCGACGCCCGAGCTTCTATGCACGGCGATCATGGCCGAGATTCGCGGCGCACTTCGAGGTTGTACGCTGGGCGAGCTGGCCAGCGTGGGCAAGTGCCTGCCAGAGATGGCCCAAGAAGCGTGCGAGCTTCTGGTGGCCAGAGGTCAAGTCGTCCGCCGGGGACTCAAGTATTTTGCCGCGTGAAGTAGAGAGGAGTGCCATGGAAGCACCATCGTACAAAGCTGTTCGGGTGGCGGAGATGCTGGGCATCCCGGAACGGCAACTTTCTTCCCGCAAGGGCGAGTCGTACAGCGGGCACGAGGTCTGGGAGCTGCGCGCCAAACTTTCCAAATTTCCTCCACCGCTGGGCCACCGCAAACAACTGTTCCTGAACTTCAAGGGCGGAACCGGAAAGACGTCGCTTTCCACGTCGTACGGGTACCGTCTGGCCGAGATGGGGTACCGGGTGCTGCTCGTCGATCTCGACCCCCAGGGTCACGCGACCAAGTGCATGGGGTACGAAGGCGAGGATTTCCGCAAGACCCTCCTCGACGTCTTTGCCCAGAAGGTACCGCTGGTCGAGGTGATCCAGAAGACGCCTCTGCCCAATCTGGAGTTCATCCCCGCGAATCTCTCGATGAGCACCGCGGATCTCACGCTGATGCCGATGGCCGGTCGCGAGTTCAAGCTGCGAAACGCGCTGCGGGAAATCCAGGGCCAGCACGACTTGATCGTGTTTGATGCGCCGCCCTCTTTCGGCCTGCTCAACCTCAATGCGCTGATGGCGGCAGACGACCTGTTCGTCCCGGTGCTGCCGGACTTCCTTTCATTCCACGGCCTCAAGCTGCTCTTCGAAACGGTCCAGAGCCTGGAGGAGGATCTCAACCACGTCCTGGACCACGTCTTCATCATCGTCAACGCATTCAACGCCACCTTCAAGCTCGCCAAGGAAGCGCTGGAGGCCTTGCGGGAGCACTATCCGGAATACCTGGTCACCCGCGTGGTGCGCCAGTGCACCAAATTCGCCCAGGCTTCGAGCGAGGGAGTTCCGGTCTTCGTGGCCCACCCCGGCTGCAAGGGAGCGCATGACATCGATGCGGTGATTGCCGAGGTAATGTCCCGGCTCACCGAAAAACCATCGGCCAACGCCCAGCGCGCGAGCTAATGTGCGCTCCAACGGGATTGAGGGGATATCGATGAAGAAAGCCTTCGACCAGAATGTCTCCCGCGCAAAACCGCGCGTGCGCCTGGGTGGCGCGGCCGAGGACCCGGTCGGACAAGCCTCGATCGAGGATGTTCCCGTTCAGTCCGCGTCCGACGCCCTCTCCTCGGAAATCAAGGCGCGGCTCGATCGGGCCCGGAGCGCGGAAGCGCAGCGGGTCGCTTCCGCCCAGAACGGAGTCGCGGAGGACAGAGCGCCTGTTCGCGAGGAGCCCGCGCCCGCGCCCAAGGCCGCTGCGGTGGAAGAACCGGCGTCAAAGCCGAAGCGAACGGAGACGGCAAAACGTAACGGGAACGGGAACGGGAAGGAGAACGGTGCCGAGCCAAGCGCCGAAAGCCGCCGCGAGAAGCTCAAGGAACGCCTGCGTGCTGCGCGCGAAAATCCCCGCCCTGAGCCACTGCCCGCAACCGTGGCCGAAGCCGGGGTGCTTGCCGTGGAGCGGATTTCGTCGTTGCAGTCGGAGGTTGCGCGGCTCAAGGCCCTCAACCTCAACCTGACCCAGGATCTGGAAAGCTCCCGGCGGCATTCGGAGAAGGCAACCGAAGAGGCGCGGATTCGAATGGACGAGGCGCGGCGCCTCTCTTCGGAAATGGACGCGCGAGCGAAGCTTCTCGCCGAGCTGGAACGCGAGTTGGCCTCCCTGGAAGGCGAACGCAATGAAGCGCTGCTCGCGCTTCAGGACTCCCGGCAGGTGATCGAAAGCGCCAACCACGAGAGGGAAAGCTTCCTTCAGGAAATCAGCACCCGGGACCGGGCGCTGGCGGACAGCCTGGCCGAAGAGGAGCGCCTCGCCGGCGAGCTCGAGGCGGCCCGCGACCATTCCGATAATCTTCGCCGTTCTCTCGATGCGCTCAACAGCGAGCGCGACGTCCTCGCGCGCCAGGTGGCCGATCTCACCACCGAGCGGGCGGAGCTGCTCGAAGCGCGCAAGGCCCTGGAGTCCGTCCATCGCGCGCTGACTTCAGCGACCCTGCGCTGATAATAGCGCTGCTGTTTCACACCACCGACCAGGCCTACGACCCCACTTGACCCTGAGTGGAGCACGCGGGATGGTCGCCGAGGGGCTCAAGGTCAAAGCGAGCCTGGAGGGTTGTGATGATCATCTCGAGGCAATCAAGCATCGGTCTCTGCGTGGCCGCATTCCTCAGTCAGCTCCTGATGGCGGGAGCCGCTCCGGCAGCGAGTGTGTCCTTCCTCACTCGGCTGGAGTTCGATTCCGGTGGCGGTGCGACCTGCCCCGGGCTGGTGGACGTCAACGGGGACGGAATACTGGATCTGATGGCGGTCAACTCTTCCAACAGCGTCGCGGTGCTTTTGGTCAACGGGGACGGAACCTTCCAGGCCCCTCGGAGCATTGCCGTGGACACCGACGCCTTCTCTTCTCTGGCGGTGGGGACCTAAACGGGGATGGGAAGCTCGACGTCGCCGTCACGAACTTCAGCGCCAACGAAGTCTCGGTGCTCCTGGGCGTTTCCGTCCTCATCAACAACACGCGTCCGTAGTCACCCTTCGGTGGGGACAGCTGCCGAGCAGCGGAAAGCGCATCGGCAACGGCTCGAGCTTCGAGGTCTACCGGAACAGTCAATCGCGGAGCGGAATCTCGATGGTCAACCCGTCGTAGGCGACCTCGATCTGACCCGAATATTCCTCCCTGGCCTCCTTGAGAAGCTTGGAGGGATCCGGATCGTGCCGCGAGGACAGGTGGGTGAGGATCACCCGGCGGGCTCCCGCCTCCTTGGCAACCCGTCCCGCTTCGCGCGCGGTGGAGTGGCGCGTCTCCAGCGCTCGCTCCTGCTCGTCATCGGAGAAAGTGGATTCGTGGATCAAAAGATCGGCGTCCCTCGCGGCGGCGATCACCGTCGCGCATGGCCGCGTGTCACCGGAGATGACGATCCGGCGCCCGGGCCGCGAAGGCCCAAGGACGTCCGCCGGCTGAATTGCCTGCCCGTTGCTAGCGACGACGGATTCGCCGCGTTGCAGGCGGCCGAAGTCCGGTCCTTCCCGCACAAAAAGCGCTCTCGCCTTCTCCAGATTGAAGCGGCCGGGGCGATCGTCTTCTTGAAGGACGTAGGCCAATGCGGAAACGCGGTGGTCGACCTGGATTGCGCCCACCGTATAGCCATTCCGGCGGACCGACCCGCCGTGCTGGAGCTCGAGGATGTCGAGTTGAAAGGGCAGGGTATCAACGCCCAGCAGGACCGCTTGCCGGAGCAGTCGCTTCGCCGGCGGCGGACCGTAAAGGACCAGCGGCTCCGATCGCCCTCCCATTCCCAGGGTGCGGATGAATCCGATGATTCCCAGGTAATGGTCGGCGTGAAAGTGGGTGAAGAAGACGGCATCCACTGAAAAGCCGGTGCCGAACCGGATCATCTGACGCTGGGAACCTTCACCGCAGTCGAAGAGTAGTAGATCCGTGTCCGCCTTCACCGCGATCCCGGACAAATTCCGATGGATCGTCGGTTGGGCCGCCGATGTGCCAAGAAAGGTGAGCCTGAGCAAGGACATCCCGGCAGCACTCACTGGTATCTCCCGCTAAGGCGCGCCGATCGCAACCCGATCTATGCGGCCCGGGCTCCCACTTTGGGAGGAGCCTGCTGCTGGGGCTTGACGGTGGTCTCGATGCGCATCGCGTAGAACGATCTCCAGACGAACACGAAGGCGACCGCGAGGAATACTGCCGCGAGCACCAGGCTGAGACTGCGGTTGAGCTCGATCGCCAACTCGACCGCGAGCAAGCCGAAGAGTGTGGTGAACTTGATGATCGGGTTCATTGCCACCGACGAGGTATCCTTGAACGGGTCGCCGACCGTGTCGCCGACCACCGTGGCCGCGTGCAAAGGCGAGCCTTTCTCTTTCAGCTCCACCTCGACAAGCTTCTTGGCGTTGTCCCAGGCGCCTCCAGCATTGGCCATGAAAATGGCTTCGTAGAGGCCGAAGATGGCGATCGAGATCAGATAGCCGATGAAGAAGAACGACTGCAGGCAGGAAAATGCGAGCGTGCTGAAGAAGACGACGATGAAGATGTTGAACATCCCTTTCTGCGCGTACTGGGTGCAGATCTCCACCACCCGCTTGCTGTCCTCGACCGAGGCTTTCTCCACGCCTTCGAGCTTGATGTTCGCCTTGATGAATTCGACCGCGCGGTAGGCGCCCGTCGAAACCGCCTGCATCGAAGCACCGGCGAACCAGAAGATCACCGCGCCGCCGGTCACCAGTCCGAGCAGGAACGGCGCATACAGCAGCGAGAGCTTGTCCAGATCTTTCGTCAAGCCCCCGGTGAGCAACATGATGATCGAGAAGATCATCGTCGTCGCACCGACCACCGCGGTCCCGATCAACACCGGCTTGGCGGTCGCCTTGAAAGTGTTCCCCGCCCCATCGTTCTCTTCGAGGAGCTCCTTGCCTCTCTCGAAGTTGGGGTCGAAGCCGAAGTCCTTGCGGATCTCCGCCTTGATGTTGGGGACGTTTTCGATCAGCGACAGCTCGTAGACCGATTGCGCGTTGTCGGTCACCGGACCGTAGGAGTCGACCGCGATGGTGACCGGACCCATCCCCAGGAAACCAAAGGCCACCAATCCAAAAGAGAACACCGCCGGCGCGAGCATCAGCTGACCGAGGCCGAAGTTGCTCACCACGAAGGCGACGCCCATCAAGAAGACGATCACCATGCCCATCCAGTAAGCGCTGAAATTGCCGGCGACCAGACCCGAAATGACGTTGAGGGAGGCGCCGCCTTCGCGCGATGCGGTGAGCACCTCGCGCACGTGCCCCGATTCGGTGGAGGTAAAGACCTTGGTGACTTCCGGAATCACCGCTCCGGCGATGGTGCCGCAGCTGATGATCGTGGAGAGCTTCCACCACAGCGTGCCATCCCCGAGGCTCTCGAGCAGGAGGTAGGAGACGAGGTAGGTCATCCCGACCGAGACGATCGAGGTCAGCCAGACGAGGCTGGTGAGGGGCACTTCGAAATTCATCTTCTCGGCGTTGCCGTACCGGGACTTCTGCACCGCTTCGTTGATTCCGTAGGAGATGAAGCTGGAGATCACCATCATCAGGCGCATCACGAAGATCCAGACGAGCAGCTGGACCTGAATCCCCTTGTCGGCCACGGCAAGAATGATGAAGGTGATCAGGGCGACGCCGGTGACGCCGTAGGTTTCAAAGCCGTCGGCAGTCGGACCGACCGAGTCCCCCGCGTTGTCGCCCACGCAGTCGGCGATCACCCCGGGATTGCGCGCATCGTCCTCCTTGATGTTGAAGACGATCTTCATCAGATCCGAGCCGATGTCGGCGATCTTGGTGAAGATGCCGCCCGCGATTCGAAGCGCCGCCGCACCCAACGACTCGCCGATCGCAAAACCGATGAAGCACGGACCGGCCAGGTGGCCCGGTACGAAGAGCAGGATGAGCAGCATGAGGAAAAGCTCGGTGCTGATCAGCATCATCCCGATGCTCATTCCCGCCTTGAGCGGAATGGCGTAGACGGGGTAGGGCTTCCCTCCCAGGCTGGCGAAGGCGGTTCGGGAGTTGGCGAAGGTGTTCACCCGAATCCCGAACCAGGCGACGCCATAGCTGCCGGCGATGCCAATCAGGCTGAAGACGAGGATGATCGCCACCGTCGACGCCGGTAGGTGCCGGAGCACGCCGAAGTAGACGACCATGATCGCGCCGATGCACGCCTCGAGGATGAGGATGAACTTGCCCTGGGTAATCAGGTACGTCTTGCAGGTGGCGTAGATCAGCTCCGAAATCTCGAGCATCGACCGATGCACCGGCAAGCGCCGCAACTGCCCGTACTGCCACCAACCGAACAGCAGCCCAAGAACGCAGATCAGCAGTCCCCAGATGAGGAGCGTTCGACCGTTCGTTTGCCCGAACAACTGGACCGAGGCCAAGTCAGGAAGAGCCAGGTCCGCTTCGCTGGCCCAGGCGGAGGCGCAAAAGGCGAAAGAAACGAGGGCGGCCACGCCGGTCACGGATTTCGGGACGCGGAAGCCGGCGCGCTGCGCGCTCTGCTTCGCGGGGGATCTCTGGATCATGTTGCGCGACTCCTGACAGGTGAACCTGCTCAAAGCCATTGAGTTGCTTCGCAGGATTCTATTGACGAGGGGTTGGCCGCCAGCGAGGGGTCAGGCCCTCGCAGACGCTTCAGCACAGCCTCGCTTCAAGCCACTACCAATCGAAACGGGCAACTAGCATGGGTGCCGCGGGAAAGCGACGAATTTTCCAGCCGTCTTAAGCTACTTCACCACCACCACCTCAACGGGGCCTTCTTTCGACTCGAGATTGAGGCTGACCCCTTCGCGATACCGGTACATGGTCAGGTCAACCGAGCCCTGCCCGACGGACAGCCGTCGAATCTGGATCTGGGGAAGAAACGCAGGCAGCACCGGGTGAAAGAACGTCACTCGCGACCTCGGAGCGTCCACCGACAGCCCAAGGCAGGCGCGAAGCAGAAGCAGAACGCTGGCCGCCGCCCAGGACTGCGGCGAACAGGCGACGGGATACTGGGTGGGGCCTTCATCGTGCCGGCGCAGGAAGCCGCAGAAAAGCTCCGGCATCCGTTGCAGGTCCATGTAGAGACTCGCTTCGTAAAACGAGGTCAGCAGATGCAGCGCGAATTGCTTGAAGCCATACCGGGCCATCCCATCGGCAATCAGGGAGTTGTCGTGCGGCCATACGGAGCCATTGTGATAGGACATCGGGTTGTAGCGGACCTCCGACGTCGCCAGGGTGCGGATCCCCCAACCGGAGAAGAATTCGTCGGAGAGCAAAAGCTCCGCGCAGCGCTTTCCACGCGCCGCGCTGGCGATCTCGGTGAACAGGCAGTGGCCGGCATTGGAGGCGCGCACCCGGCAAACTTGCTTGGCGCCATCGAGCGCGAGTCCGTAGGTCGATAGATCCTCGCACCAGAAGATCTGCTCGAAGCGTTCCCGGAGAATTCGCGCGTCGCGGGCGAGATCGTTCGCGCGGTCGTGATGATCGAGCATCCGCGACAGCTTGGCCGCCGAGCGCAGGGCGGCGTAGGCATAGCCCTGCACCTCGCAGAGGGCGATCGGAGGCTCGGCGAGGCTTCCATCGCGATGAAAGACCGAGTCCCATGAATCCTTCCAGCCTTGCTGAATCAGGCCCTTTTCCGACCGGCGCGCGTACTCGATGAATCCGTCGCCATCCAGATCGCCGCTGGCGCTCATCCATTCGAGGGCTCGCTCGATGTTGGGCCAGAGCTCCTCGATCAGGGCGCGATCTCCAGAGCCGCTGTAGTACTCCCCGGCGAGGATCACGAACAGGGGGGTGGCATCGACGCTGCCGTAGTAGCGACCGAAGGGAATCTCCCCCAGCGCCGCCATTTCCCCCAGGCGTTGCTCGTGAAGAATCTTGCCGGGTTCGGCATCCTCCTGGGGATTTCGGGTCGTCGCCTGGGTAGAGGCGAGGTATTTGAGGACGCCCCGGGCAAGGCGCGGGTTTACCCAGAGCGCCTGCATCGCGGTGATGATTCCATCGCGACCGAAGGGGGTGCTGAACCACGGAACCCCCGCATAGGGATAGGGACCGAGCGGCGTCTCGGTGGTCATCATCCGCAGATCGGCGAGTGAGCGATCGAGCCATTGGTTGAACTGCGGATTGGCGGTCCGGATCTGGCATTCGCGGCTTTCCTTTTCCTCGAAGTTCCGCAACACCTGCGCGTGCGACTCGGTGTAGGGGGGCGCCGCGACCGCCTCCTGTTCCTCGCAGGCGACGGTGACGAAGTGGGTTTCCTCCTGCTTCGGTTCCACGCGGATCTTCAGCCGGGCCCCGGTGGCGGAGATCCGATCCGGCAAAGGCGAAATGGAGATCACCGTCGAGCGAACCACCCCGTCCAACCCCTGATAGGAAAGGCGGGTGCGATCGTTCTTGACCGCCGGCCGTTCGAGCGTGCCTCGCTTGGCGCGATGGGTGCCCCGAACCTCGAAAATGTCCACGAAGTCGGCATTGAACTCAATGCCCAGCACGACCTCCACCGGAGACATGCCGTAGTTGGCGATCCTCAGTCGCTCGTAGAACGTCCCGTTCAAGAGAAACATTGAGCGGAAGACGTGCAGCGTTCCGCGGGAGATGCGCAGGTCGCGATCCTCGTAGATGTCCGGATTGCTCAAGTCGACTGCGAGCAGCGCGTTGTTCTCCACCACGCTGGAGCTGAGCAGCAACGGGCTATAGCCCTGAATCCGGAGCACCAGCCGCGAAAGATACCGGGTGCCGCGATGGTAGAGCCCCTGGGGCTGCAAACCGGCGCCGTCGATATCGCCTTTCGGGTCGAGAATGGCGAAGGTGTCGTCGTGCTTGAGGACCCTGGCCAGCTGGTTCGCCGCCGGGGAAGCGAGAATGTAATAGGGATCGACCGCTTTCTCCTCGGACATCTGCTCGCTCTTTCAAGAAGCCGACTGCTCCGCAAGACGAAGCGGACGGGAGGGTTCGTTCGCCAGATGCGAGAACAGTGAAACATAATCGCTGGCCATGCGGGTGGCGGTAAAACGTTCCTCGAAGTAGCGACGACACTGCTTCCGGTCCAGGGTGTGGATTCGATCCACCGCACAGACGGCGTCCTCGAGGTTATCCACGATGAATCCGTTCAATCCATCGACGATGAGCTCCGGGACCGATCCCCTGGGATAGGCGACGGTCGGAGTGCCGCAAGCCATCGCCTCGATCATCACCAGGCCGAAAGGCTCCGGCCAGTCGATCGGGAAAAGCAGCGCCAGGGCATTTCCGAGAAACTCCTGCTTCTCCGTCTCGCCCAGCTCGCCCAAGTACTCCACATGCGGCCGTTTGAGCAGTTTCTTTATGCTCTCGTAGTACTCCAGATCCTGCTTGTCGACCTTGGCGGCGATTTTGAGCGGGACGCCAACCCGTTCGGCGATGCGGATCGCGCGGTCGACGCGCTTCTCGGGCGAGATTCGACCGAGGAAGGCGAGGTAGCGACCCGGGCGCTCGTGCAACTGGTAGAGATTCGGTGGAATCCCATGGTACGCGGTGCCGAGCCAGTGGAGCCAGGGCAGCGGACGGCGCTGCGCATCGGAGATCGAGACCACCGGCATTTCGCGATACTCCCGGTAGAGCCCTACCAGATCTGGAATATCCAGCCTCCCGTGGAGGGTGGTGAGGTGGGGAGCCTTCTCCCTTCGCGAAAAAGGGAAATGAAGGTAGTCGATGTGAAAGTGGATGACGTCGAACTCGTCCCGTCGCTTGAATACCTCTTCGAGCATGACCAGGTGGTGGGGTATCCAGTCGGTGAACTGCCGGCCCAGGCGCAGTGCCTCCGGGCAAGTGGAGACGAGCTCGGCGCGGGTCACCGAATCGCCGCTGGCAAACAAGGTCACTTGATGGCCTTGCCGGACCAATTCGTTGGTGAGGTAAGCGACAACCCGCTCGGTCCCTCCATAATACCTCGGCGGCACGCTCTCAAAGAGGGGAGAAACCTCGGCAATTCTCATCGAGTCCTCGCGAACATCAAGGGTTGACGGCCGGCCGGGCCGAGCGACGGCGTTAAGATAGACATCCGAAAAACAAGGGCGAAGCTCGCGCCGTCGCCTGACCAGCGGGCCAGCATGAACGGGCCCTGCCCGGCGCGGTTGCACTTCGACGCAAACATTCAGATGGCTTTGCCCCGCGAGCAGAGGTTATGGCCTTGATGATGGAGAAGCTGACCGAGGGAATGAAGGTGCGCTACCTCCCCCAGCCGGAGTGGGGGGTTGGGCACTTGATCTCGCTGGAGGATGGAGGCGCGCGCGGCCGGGTGCTTTTTCCGGCGCGGCAGGGTGGTCCGATCCTGGTGTCCACCAAGCAGGGCGCGCTTCGGCCCCAGCGGCTCCAGCCGGGCGACTCAGTTCACACCTCCAAGGGACAGCGGGCGGTGATTTCGGGAGAGGTAGAAGGCGGCCGAGGGCTTCGCCGCTACCTGATCCGCTTCGAGGACGGCACCGAAGACGAGTGGCCGGAATCCGAGCTTCGGGCCGCGGTGCCCAAGCCGGATGCTCTGACGATGCTGCGCGAGTATCGCGCCGGCGATGCGCGCAACTTCCTGCTCCGACGCCAGGCGCTTTTGTTGGACGACGAGAGACGGTGCGATGCTCTCGGGGCGCTGTTCGCGTCGCGGGTGATGGTGAAACCCCATCAAATTGGCGTCGTCCAGCGCGTGCTCGCCTCGCCGCGGCCGCGCTTCATCCTCGCCGACGAGGTCGGCCTGGGGAAGACGATCGAGGCCGGAATGATCTATTCGGCGCTGCGCCTCTCCGGTCTGGTCCGGCGGGTGCTGGTGGTCGCCCCAAGTCACCTCACCCTGCAGTGGCTCGCCGAGCTCTTCCACAAGTTCAACCAGCTGTTCACGCTGCTCGATTCCGACCGTTACAACTCCTCGGTGAAAGAGGAGCCCACTGTCTCGCCCTGGGCAAGGTTCCAGACGGTGATCACCAGCCTGGAGATGCTTTCGCGCACCGATGAGCACGCCAAGCAGGCATCCGACCCAAAGGCGTTCTGGGACCTGGTGATCTTCGACGAAGCGCATCACCTGAAATCCGAACGGGCGTTCCAGGCGGCCAAGGCGGTGGCGGAAAACAGCTGGGGCCTTTTGCTGCTCACGGCCACCCCGATGCAACTCGACCCGAGCGAGTACCACCAGCTCTTGACCCTGATCGACCCGCGCAACGCGCCCACGCTGCCGCAGTTCGAATCCCGACTGGCGCGACAGGAAGAACTTTCGAGCGTGGTTCGACAGCTGATCGCCGGGGCGCCGCACGCCGAGATTGCGCGGGAGTTGGCCCGCCGATTCCCCGGCGACGAAGAGATGAAGACCCGCTCGACGGGCGAATCGCTGCTTGCCCACCTGTCCGAGACCTACAGCCTTTCCGACCGCTTGATCCGGAACCGACGGGCAATTGTCGGCGGTTTCGCCGAGCGCCGGCTCCACCGGCACCGATTCGAAGTTTCGCCCGAGGAGCTGAGCATGCGACAGGCGGCGCTGGCGCGGGTCGGGTCGACCGGGCGGCTCCATGGCGCGGCCCTCGCCACGCTGGTGCGCCGCCTCGAGTCATCCCCGGCCGCATTCCGGGCGGCGATCCAGGGATCGAAAGAGCTTGCACCGCTGGCCGGCGAGCTGAAGCTTCCGCCCCGCGATGCGAAGCTCACCGCCTTCCTGAATCTTCTGCGCCGCGTGTGGGGCTCTGAACAGAAGGCCAAGGTGCTGGTGTTCACCGAGGCCAAAGAGACGCTCGAGTGGCTCCAACAGGAATTACTCAAGGAGAAGCGAGAGGCGCTTTCGTATCACGGCGACCTTCCGCTGGTGGAACGAGACCGCCAGGTGGCCCGGTTCAGGGACCCGGATGGACCGCTGGTGCTGATTTCCACCGAGGTTGGCGGCGAAGGACGAAATTTTCAGTTCGCCCATCATCTGGTCAACTACGACCTGCCTTGGAGCCCAGCGGTGATGGAGCAGCGCATCGGGCGCCTGGATCGCATCGGGCAGACACAGGCGGTGCAGATCCACGCCTTCGATCCGATTGGTACGCTTTCGTCGGACGTGCTCTCCATCCTGGCGGATGCGGTGGGCGTCTTCGGGGAGACCATCGGCGGTCTGGACGCGCTGTTGGAGGAGGTCGAGCCACGGCTCAGCGAGCTGGCGCTGCTTTCGTCCACCGACCGCGCGGAATACGGTCGGTCGCTCAAGGAACGGGTCGAGAAGACCCGCGAGTCCATCCGCCGGGCATACGATCCGCTTCTCGATCTTCGAAGCTTCGACCGTCAAACCGTGGAGAAGCTGCTCGCCCGGGCCCGCGAAAGGCTGGGACTGCCGAAGGCACAGGAGACTTCGCTCGAGGATGGATTCTGGACGGTTGCCCGGGACCTCGACGAGCGGCTCGAAGAAACGGTCACCGACCTCGCCCGAAAAGTCGGGATCGGGGTGGATTCCGACGAACACGTCGAGGCTTTCCAGGTCGCATTCGATCTCGGACGAGAGCTGACGGTTGAAGCGCTGCCGGGCATCTCGCTCGCGGAGGACAAGGTCGTCCTCGGAACATTCTGGCGGGACACCGCGCTGGAGCAGGAGGAGATCGATTACTTCGCCACCGGACATCCGATCGTGGAGGCTCTGTTCGGTTTTCTCCGGGATGGGCCATTCGGCCGCAGCGGCCTTCGGGCGATCCAGGAGCGCGGACTGAAAAAGGCCCGCGGACTGGAATTTCTCTTCCACCTGCAGCCCCCCGAGCCGGAGGATACCTCGCCCGGAGCGCGCGAGCCCTCCCGTCAATTGTCGCGATTCGTGAAGAGCTGGTTGATCCACGTCACGGTCCGGGAGGATCCCAAGGGACCGCGCGCGGATCCCTCTCTCCTCGATGCGCTTCGGCACGAGGGACGGCCGCTCAAGGGGGACGAGGCGAGGGCGGCGTTCCCTGACCTTTCAGCGTTCGTCGATCCCGCGGCGGAAGTGGCGACCGCCGCGGCCAGGCTGGAGGCGACCGAGACCGCCCGCAAGGCGCGCGCGGCCATTGAATCCGAGCGCGATGAGTCTTTGCGAAGAATGGCGCTTTCGTTGAAACATCAGGGGCTGTCGCGCAAGGAGATCGCCGCTCAACAAAAGATCGCCGACGCTCACTATGCCGATCTTCTGACGGCGCTGGAGGGTCTAGGCCTGGCGCTCGATTCGGTCTGCGGCTTTTTGATCAACGGATAGCAGCCAGCGGACCGCGTTCGTCGCCACCTCTTCCAATTCTTTAAGGCGCCCGGTGCAGAGGTGATCGGAGTCTTTGATCACGAAGAGCTGTCGCGGTCCCGGCACCTGGGCGATCAGCGATTCGACCTTGGACAGGTCGGCATACTCATCGCGGTCGGCTTGAATGAAAGCGGCGGGCTTTCGAAGCTCCTTGATGAAACTGTAGTCGAATAGATCCACCGCCACTCCGGCGGCGAGAACCCTCTCGATCCGCGGTTCGGATACGGCGAGTCGAAGCGCGATCCGCGATCCGAACGAAAATCCGGCAATGTAGAGGGGAATCCCCGGATACTTTTCTTGAAGAAAGTCGAGCGCGTGGTGCGCGTCCTCCAACTCGCCGCGCCCCTCGTCATAGCTGCCGGTGGATTTGCCGACCCCCCGGAAATTGAAGCGCAGCGCGGAAACCCCCTGGTCGCGAAAGGCGCGGGCGATCCGATAGGCGACGTGGTTGTGCATCGTGCCGCCATGCTGTGGATGAGGATGACAAACCACCGCGGCGGCCCGGGGCGACTCGACCGCCCAGAGAAAACCTTCGAGCCTCCCGTGGGGGGCCGGGATGTCGACAAATGACATGCCGGCTAGTCGCGGATTTTTGCCCGAAGCGACTTCGAGCGGCTCTGCAGATCCGGGTCGGTGGAGGTCAATTCAATCGCCTTGAGCCGCTGGTCGAGGCTCTTGGGGACCTTGGTCTTCAGCTTGCCTTCCTCATGCATCGATTCCAGCTTGGCGAGCGATTTGTCGACGATACCCTCTCGCGGGTGGTCGAGGAGCGAATCGAGGAAGTAGGCGTCATCCGGCAGCTCCGGATACTTTTCGAGGTACTCGGCCACCCCGGCGACCCAGGCTTTGCGGTCCGGAAGCTCGCGCAGCTGGAGCATCGCCTCCTTCTGCGCCTTGCGCTTGCCGTCGGGATCGAAAGTCTTCGCCAACGCATCGGGGAGCTCGCCGCCGGTAAAGAGCGCATCGGCGGCGGCCTTGTAGCGCGTGTAGCTGGCGCTGCGCTCGATGCGTTGCTGCGTGGGATCGTCCTGGCGAGAGTGGTACTTGCTCTTGCCGCGCTGGGCGTCGATCTCCCGCCAGCTCTTGTTGCGCTTGCCGGTAAAGCCTCCGCCCTGTGGATCGTCCTTGTCTTTGGCCATTCCCTGGCTCCCTGGTAGGACCTACTCTGTGCGGCGCGCTGCCCAGAGAGCGCGCAGACACCCGGTCACAATCCGCCGCACCTCCGCCGCTTCGTCTGGGGCGAGCGGCGACTCTTCATCCTGCTCGGCCTCGAAAAGTTGCTCATCTGCGTACTCCAGCAGTGCGGCGGGAGCCTGCTCCGCAATCTGCCCTCCTTGATCCAACTCGGAACGCAGCACTGGGCGCGTTCCCGGGGGCCATCCCAGCTCGATCATGCTGAAAAGCTCAAACACCAGCTGTTCCGCACAATCGAATCCGGCGTCGGACAGCCCCTGTTCCTCAAGGAATCCCAACAGGCTGTCCTGACGATTCTCGAATGAGTGTTGGAGCCGATTTCTTCCCCTCTTGTCAAGGTCCTCGAGGTAGCGCCAGGCGTTTTCCACGAATTTCCGGTCCGGGCCGTTGGGTGCAAAGGAACCCGGCGCCGGGTGCGGGGGCGGCTTCTGGTCAGGGCCTTGAGGTGAGTCGAGGGCAATGGGCCGGTCAGACTGCAACAGGTCCCAGAGCCCGAGCAGATTCTGGAAGAGCTGCTTCGCGAGCGCCGGATCTGGAAAGCGCGGCTCACCTTTGAACAGCTTGGAGATGACTTCGCCCACTGATCTTCGCTGGCTGTACCCTTCGCGCAGCAGTTCGAGAGCTTCGGCGGCGCTCAATCTGCTGCCGGATGCCTGAAGCAATGCCTCGAGAACTTCAGCTCCCTCGAATTGGTGAACGAAGACTGGAACGGACCTAGGACGGGGCATGCGTCCCACCTTATCGCTCGCGCGGGCCGCGAGCGGGATAACCGCCCTTGCTGGCGTTGTATTGCCGCAGACACTTTGGGGTAGGAGCGACCGGGCGATTCCTTGCGGTCCCGCTCCCCGCCTCCCATGATGACCGCACTCGCCTTTTGTGCAACCGCACTGAAGCGGATCGTCGGGCTCTGTACCAGGAGATGGTAATGAAAAATGCCTATGTGGCGAAGATGGAAGCCGAGCTTAATGGATGGAGCGCTCGGCTGAAAGAGCTCAAGGCGAAGGCAGAGAAAGCGACAGCTCAGGGCCGCATCGAGTACCAAAAGAAGCTCGAGGCTTCGAAACTGAAGCACGATGCCGCAGCGCGCAAGCTCGTGGAGTTGAAAAGCGCTGGAGAGGACAAATGGGAAGCCCTCAAGAGCGGCGTCGAGAGCGCATGGAACGAGCTGCGTTCCGAGTTTGACAAAAATCCCAAGAACTGACGGAGAACACCAATGCTTTGGACTATTGCCGTCGTCCTCCTCGTTCTTTGGGCTCTGGGACTGGTAAGCTCGTACACGATCGGCGGATTTATCCATGTGCTGCTCGTCGTGGCGGTAATCCTGGTGCTCATCAGGATCATCCAGGGCCGCCGGCCGATCTGAAGTTGTAGAAGTTGTTAAGGAGAGCCGAATGCCGCCGGTCGAGCATAGAAATCCCCCCGTGGTGCCGCGAGACCGCCCAAGAATCACCCACGAGCCCGATCGAACGGGGCAGTGGACACCCGACTTTCCGGACAACGATTGGTTAGGTTTCAACAATATGGGCGGCGGGCGCGTTCCCCCGGATTTTCAGTGGAGGAGCAACCCCAAAGAACGGCAGGAAAAAGAATCAGCCGGCTAGACCGCGCTCAAACTCTCGCAGATGTGATTGATGAATGCGTCGGGCGGGTTAGCTTGAGGGCATGACCAGACAGACCGTGCTGAGGCTTCCTCTGCTGCTTGGATTGCTCGCCGCGCTCGCCTGCAACAAACCCCCACCCGAGAAGGTTGCCCCGCCCGCGGAGCGCTCCGAGGCGAACACCACCCCGGCGGACAAGGCGCCGCTGGCGCCGAACCCGACCGAATCCAAGGCACTGGCATCGCTTCCATCGTTCGCGCCGTTGGTGGATGCGGTGAAGGCCGCGGTGATCAATGTCGAGGTCCGGGCGGTCACCAACGAGCCGCGCCAGGTGTCCGGTCCCCGATCTCCGTTCGATTTCTTCGATCGGTTTTTTGGGCAGCCGGGGCGCAATAGACCTCCGCCGCGCGAACAGATTCGCGCGGGACTCGGTTCCGGCTTCATCATCGATGCCACCGGGATCGCCCTCACCAACAACCACGTCGTGCAAGACGCGATCTCCATTCGGGTACGACTCAACGATGGCCGAAGCTTTGACGCTGAAGTACTCGGTCGCGATCCGCCCACCGACGTGGCGGTGATCAAGTTCAAAGACGAGCCAAAAGATCTACCGCTCGTTCAGCTGGGCGACTCCGACGCGCTGCACGTAGGTGATTGGGTGGTCGCGATCGGCAACCCCTTCGGGCTGGCCTCCAGTGTCAGCGCCGGGATCATTTCAGCGAAGGATCGCGTGATCGGCGCGGGCCCGTACGACGACTTCTTGCAAACGGACGCGGCGATCAACCCCGGGAATTCGGGTGGACCCTTGTTCAACATCCGGGGCGAAGTGATCGGGATCAACACGGCGATCGTTGCCGCTGGGAGTGGAATTGGATTCGCGGTTCCCTCGAATTTAGCGAAGGCTCTGCTGCCCCAGCTGAAGAAGGATGGACACGTCACCCGCGGATGGTTGGGCGTCGGCGCTCAACCGTTGACGCCCGACTTGGCCAAGGCGCTCGGCGTCCCCGTCCACGAGGGCGCGGTGATTACCGAGGTAACCGAAGGAGGGCCCGCGCAGAAAGCTGGATTGAAACCGGACGATGTGATCGTCGCGGTGGATGGGCAGCCCGCAGTCTCGGCCAGCGCGCTGACCCGCACGGTCGCGCTCAAACCTCCAGGCACGGCGGTGCAGCTGACCATTTACCGGGGCAACAAGAAGGAGGAGATCAAGGTCGTCCTCGGGACCAGACCCGACCTCGAAGGCCTGAGCGGAGTGGGCGGCTCCAATGGGTCCGGGGCGGAGGAAAAGCGCCAATCGATGATCGGGCTGGTGGTTCAGGACGTGGATCCGTCTCTCGCGCGGGCGCGACATCTCCCCCCGCAGGGCGCGCTGGTAGCCGATGTCGTGCCGGGTTCTCTGGCGGAGGCGGCTGGGCTGGCCCCGGGAATCGTGATCGTCGAAGCGGGTGGAAGGCCGATCAAGAGCGCCGCGGATTTGAAGAAAGCAATTCGCGAGGCAAAGCCGGGATCGGCTTTGCTGCTCCGGGTAGATGCTCAGGGAAACAAGCTCCTGTTTGCCCTGAACGTCCCGAAGTGAGATCGCCGCGGGGCGCGGTTTCTTTATCGCGCCCGAAACCAACCGCGCTTGAATGCCTTGATCGCCGCAAACGCGATCAGCACCGCGGCCTCGAGCGAGAGGAGCGGCGCCAGGGCCGCCGGGGTGAGCAGGCCCCGAGCGTGCGATTGCCAACCGAAGAGGAGCAGCATTGCCGAAGCCCAGAGCGCGAAGGGATTGTGCTCCTTCTTCAGCGCGCGGGCCCAGTCGAACTTTGATCGCAGCCTGCCGGCGTTCTCCGCGAGCCGTGGAAGCCAGCGCGGAACGCTCGATGCATATTCTTCGAAGCGTTGGCCATACTTCTGCCGCAAGAAGCTCTCCTCCGCCCGGATGATGAAGAAATACTCCACCGAGAAGAAACCGAGGCCGATCAGATAGGTCCACGGGTTGTTGGCAACGAGCAAAAGCCCAGCGCAGATTCCCAGATTTCCCAGGTAGAGGGGATTGCGAACGTAGGCGTAGGGACCGCGCGTGTTGAGCGAAGACGCTTCCAACGCGTAGCCTTGCCCGCTGGTGCCCTCGGGAACCTGGCCGAGCGTGAAAAAGCGCAGAGACTCTCCCGCCAGCGCGAAGACAACGCCCAATATCTTGAGAGCTCCATCGACCGCTTCACCGCCCAACCCGGGAGATGGCGCCGCGCCGGCAACGACCCAGAGGAGCAGCGCGATGACCGGCGCCGGCAACCATCCGCGCCAGCGGAACAGCCTTTGGCCGATGGCGCTGACGCGAGACGAGGTGATCACCGCGACACCGCCTATCATGGCATTTCGCCCTGCCGCAAAAGCGCCGCGTAGCGTCCACCCGAGGCGACAAGCTGTTCGTGGGTACCGGTTTCGACGATCGTGCCCCGCTCCAGGACGTAGATGACCTCCGCGTTTCGGACCGTGGCCAGGCGGTGAGCGATGACGATGCTCGTCCTGCCGCGCATCAATTCGGTCAGCCCAGCCTGGACCTCGCGTTCGGCGCCGGCATCCAGAGCGCTGGTGGGCTCATCGAGGAGAAGCAGCGAGGGCTGCCGGAGGAACACGCGGGCGATCGCGATCCGCTGGCGCTGACCTCCGGACATCATCGCACCACGCTCGCCAACCTCCTCTTCAAGGCCTTGAGGAAAGGAGCGCACGAAATCCTCGGCGTGGGCTTGCGCCAGCGCGGCCCAAAGCTCCGCGTCGCTCGCTTCCGGGCGTCCGAACAACAAGTTGTGACGCACCGTTCCGGAGAACAGCACCGGCTCCTGGGGAACCCACGCCATTTGGGCCCTCAGCGAGGACGGACGGAACGAAGAGAGGTCCGCACCATCCCATTTCACCCCTCCGCCGCTCGGCTGGAGGAATCGGAGCAGGATGGAGAAAAGGGTCGTCTTCCCCGCCCCCGAGGCACCGACGAGGGCAACGCGGGAACCTACCGGAACGCGGAATGACACTCCCCGCAGCGCTTCCTGGATTCCGTCATGCGAGGCCCGCACCTTTTCGAAGCTGAGCGCCTCTTTCAGAGGAGCGGCCGCACGACCTTCCTCGGGCGTCGATCCTTTATCCGCAATCTCGAACAGCCGCTCGGCCGAGCCGAGACCCTGCGCCGCCGAAGAGAGGGTCCCGCTCAATGACTTCATCGGCTGATACATGAGCAGCGCTGCCGCGACGAAGGAGAGCAGTTTCGCCGCCAGGTCCGGCTCCACGGATACCGCCCGGGTGCCCACGCCGATGACCAGGGCGACGCCGAGGATTCCCAGCAGCTCGAGGGTGGGGGTGAAGATCCCGCGAATCAACAGGGAGCGCCGCATTGCGGCCAGATAGTCCATTTGCGCCCGGTCAAACTGAGCCAGATTTCTGGCAAGCGCGCGGTAGGCCTGGACGATGGGAAGGTTCTGCAGTTGCTCGGCGAGAAGCTCAGTCAGCCTTCCAAGCCTCCCTTGCGTTTGTACGGTGATCTTCCGAAGCGCGCGGGCGAAGCGGGCCACTGCAAACGCGGCCACCGGGAGCAGCAGAAAGGCAACGACAAACAGCCGGGCGTCGATCGCCAGGCAAACAATCAAGAGCGCGGCGATCTGGAGCACGTCCTTGACATAGGAAGCCAGCCCCTGGGTGACGGCGAACTCCACCTGCGCGACATCAGAGGTAAAGCGCGAGAGGAGCTCGCCCGAATGTCGCTCCTCGAAAAATCGAGGCGGCAGCTGGAGAAGCCGCCCATAGAGATCGCACCGCAGCCTGGAAACCATCTTTTGCCCGGCGCTTTGCATCAGGCCGTTCTGAAGGAATTGAGCGACGGCCTTGAATGCGGCGATGCCAACCAGCAGCGCAGGCACTGCGAAATCCTTTCGGTCGAGCGCTTTGCCAGCGACCTGGGCCGGCGTCTGCGTCAAAACCGCCTTGAGCAGCGGGCCTACCAAATAGGCGTAGAGCGCCCCCGCCGCGGCCGATGCGGTGGCGGCGACGATCGCGAAAGCGATGGTGAGGCGATGGGGCCGGGCGTAATCGAGCAACCGCCGGTAGACCCTTCTCGCAGCGAGCGGATGAGCAGCGGCGTCACTGTTCATCTTCGGCATCCCAGTCTGTGGTATCTCGCGCACTCGCGTGGGGTGGCCTTTCGACCGCCGGTCCACTTCCCGCCCGATTGCGGGCCCGGCGGCGTGGGTTATAGTTCTTAAATGGCCGCAGCGGGGCAGAAGCGAGATTACTACGAGATCCTGGGCGTCGCGCGCGAGGTCACCGCTCAGGAGCTGAAGAGCGCTTACCGCAAGATCGCCCTCCAGTTCCACCCCGACCGAAATCCCGGAGACAAAGAGGCCGAGGAGAAGTTCAAGGAGGCGTCCGAGGCTTACGAAGTTCTCTCCACCCCGGAGAAGCGGGCCAAGTACGACCGATTTGGCCACTCCGAGAATCTCTACGACGGTTTCGGGGGTTTTTCGGGCACCGCGATCAACGATATCTTCGGAGATATTTTCGGCGAGATTTTCGGCGGCGCTCGGCGCCCCGGCGGTCGGAACCGCGGCACCGATCTTCGCTACAACCTGGAAATCACCTTCGAGGAAGCCGCATTTGGCTCTGAGGTGCAGGTCAAGATTCCCAAACCCAAGCGCTGCGAAGTTTGCACCGGGACCGGTTCGAAAAGCGGAGCTCCCCGCCGGTGCCCCACGTGCGGGGGGACGGGGGAGCTTCGATTCACTCAGGGATTCTTCTCGGTTTCGCGTCCGTGCAATCAGTGCGGCGGCGCCGGCCAGGTGATCTCGGATCCGTGCGCGCGGTGCGGTGGCGCGGGGAGTTACCAGGCAGAATCACAGCTCAAGGTGAAGATCCCCGCCGGCGTCGACACTGGAACGCGCGTGCGCCTGTCCGGCGAAGGAGCGCCGGGGGAGCACGGAGGGGCGACCGGTGATTTGTACGTGGTGGTGCACGTCAAGGAGCACCCCATTTTTGTCCGCGAAGACACTGAAGTGCTTTGCGAGGTGCCGATCTCCTTTACCCAGGCAGCCCTCGGAGCGCACATCGACGTGCCAACGCTGGATGGCAAAGTGAAGATGAAGATTCCTTCCGGGACGCAGAGTGGGAAGGTTTTCCGGTTGAAAGGCAAAGGTATCCCCCGGTTGCAGGGTACCGGCCGCGGCGATCAACATGTCCGGGTGGCGATCGAGACCCCCACCGAGCTGACCCGCGAACAACGGGAGCTGCTGGAGAGATTTGCCGCCATCTCCAATGAGGAGACTCATCCCCAGTCGAAGAGCTTTTTCGAGAAGGTTCGCGAGCTGTTCGGCTAAAGATCCGATCGCGATGCCGACCCTCCAGCCGCCGACCCGACTTCGTCTTCTCTTTTGCCTGGCCGCGCTTTCCGTGGCGAGCGGTTGCGCGCGATCTTCCGAGGGCGTCAGCGGCGAGCGGGAAAAGCCACGCTACGAGCCGAAGAAGAACCCGGAAGCGGACGAGGCGCTGAAAAAAGCGGAGGGGATCGCCCAGGTGAGTCCAAAGCCAAAGGCGATCGAAGCCTACCTGAACGTATCCAAAGCGTACGCAGAGACGACCGCGGCTCAGGAGGCGCTCTATCGCGCGGGGGTGTTGTCCTTCGAGTCCGGCGACTACGTCAACGCGCGAAAGGCCTTCAACCAGCTGCTCTACGAGAACCCGCTCTTCGACAAGGCGCAGGATGCGAAGCTCAAGCTTGGGCTGGCTGCCCTCGAGGTGCGCGCTTATCGAGACGCCTACCAGACGCTCTCCTCCGTGGCACCCCGGTTACCCGCCGAGGGCGCCAAACAAGCGCTGGAGGGCGCCGAGCGCGCGGCCGAGGGGGCCCAGCTGTACGGGGATTCTCTGCGGATAGCGCTCAAGCTGCTCGACGATGCAAAAACGCCGCAGGAACAACAGACTTCTCTGGACCGCCTCACTTCGCTCGTCGAAGGAAAGGCCGGTTTCACCGAAATCGTCGAAGCAGCGCAGACCGTGCCCACCTCCAGCCTGGCCTGGCCGATCCTCACCTTCAAGCTTGCAAGGATCTACTACCACCTGCGGGATTGGACCCATCTGGAGGAGAGCCTGCAGAGCTTCCTGCGCCAGGCGCCGCAGCATCCGTTCGCGCCGCAGGCGCAGGAGCTCCTCGCGCGGGCGCGACGGCGCACCGAGGCCAAACCGAAAGTGGTCGGGGTCATTCTCCCCTTAAGCGGCCAGTACAAACTGTATGGCGAGGCGGTGATGCGCGGAATCCGACTCGCCCTGCAGGGAAGCGACGTGGAACTGGTGGTCAAGGATAGCCAGGGCGATCCGGCGGTGGCAGGCAAGGCGGTCGAGGAATTGGCGTTCGACGACGCAGCGATGGCGATTCTCGGTCCGCTGTTGCCGGATGAATCGAGGCGCGCGGCGCTGGTGGGCGATGAGCTTGGGGTTCCCATCCTGACATTGACGCGCGCGGAGAAAATCACCGAGCTCGGGCCACATGTTTTCCGGAACATGCTCACCGACGGCGCCCAGGCCGAGGCCCTCGCCCAATACGCGACGAAAGTACTGGGGTACAAAAGCTTCGCCGTCCTCTATCCGAACATGCCCTACGGGATCGATCTGGCCAACCAATTCTGGGATCGAGTGGTGGAGCACGGCGGTCAGATTCGCGGCGCCGAGCGTTACGCCTCCGACCAGAAGACCTTCACCGCGGAAGTGAAGAAGCTGGTGGGCCGCTACTACCTCGACGATCGCAGCGACTATCTCGAGAAGGCGAAGGAGATCTCGTCCAGCAATCTGGATTCGTTCCGCAAGCGCAAGGCTTTGGAGAAGCTGCGCGCAGCCTTGACCCCGGTGGTGGATTTCGAAGCCTTGTTCATTCCCGAGGACTGGTCGACGGTGGGCCTGATCGCGCCGGCTCTGGCAGTGGAGGATGTGATCACCAATGCCTGCGATCCGAAGGATCTGGAAAAAATCCGAAAGACGACCGGACGTGAGGATCTGCAGACGGTGACCTTGCTCGGCTCAGCCCAGTGGGGCTCGAAGAAGGGTCGCAACGGGATTCCGGAACTGGTCGAGCGCGGTGGAAAGTTCGTCATGTGTTCCGTCTATGTAGAGGGTTTCTTCGTCGATTCGAGCCGGCCGGCCACGCAAAAGTTCGTGAGCAAGTACGCCGCCGCGTACAAAGACGAGGCACCGCCAACCCTGTTGGAAGCCACCGGGTTTGATTCAGCCGGGATCGTTCGGAAGACGATCGATTCGTTTGGCCCAAGAACGCGGAGCGAATTCCGGGACCACCTTTCGGCCACGAAGAACTTCGACGGGGCGACCGGGCGCACCACCTTCAACGATCATCGGGAAGCGGAAAAGCCGCTCTTTTTCCTCACCATCGAGAAAGATGGCGTCCGCGAGATTTCCTCCACCGATCGGCCGCAGGGATAGCCTCGACGGGCGAAGCACGCCGCTCGAGGGTGGTTGCCCCTAACCCCCCGAAGCCGCGCTCACCTTCGCAGGCGCGAGGGGAACGACTTCGTGGAACCGCGCATAGTCTACCCGGCGATTCCCGTTGGGCAGGACGGAGATCAAATCCGCGAACCGGGCATTGAAGATGACTTCGTCAGCGACGTACGAGTGACGGGCGTGAATGGTCTGTGACAGGGTTTGATCGATCCCGGTCAGCGTCACCACGATTTCGCAATCCGTCCCCTTGAGCGATTCGGGGGTCACGCCGTACAGGGGGCTCTCCCGGGTCAATGGATGGAGCGCGGTCCAGGAGAGGACGAACGTCGGGGAGCGGCTGCGAACCAGGTGGAGATCGTGGATCTTCCGGAGGGTTTCCCCCTCCAACGTGGTTTCGGTACGCAGCAGCACCACCCCGAGTTGGGCCTCGGCGATGTAGTTGGCCCGCTCGTTGGCCACGCGAAACATCAGCGTGGGAACTCCGTCCCGAGGAGCAATCACCGCAACCCGGGTGAAGATCACCCGAGCTCTCGGCCGGGAGAACTTGGCGAAGACCAGACCCGTTGCCACCGCCAACCCGACAAGGCCGACCAGCGACTCAAGCGTCACCAGGACGTTGCCCGCCAAATTCTTCGGGCTCATGATTCCGTAGCCGATCGTCCCCATTGTCTGGACGCTGAAGAAGAAGGCGTCGGAGAACGACCCCGGGCGCGCACCGGCGATACCGTCGGTCAGGACGTACGCCACGGCGAACAATAGATTTGCCAGAATAAAGCCGAGCGAGATCACACCGATCACGTTCCACCAGGACGCGCCAATCAGGTAGTGGTAGAGATCGCGGGCAGTGATGGCGTTGGCGCCGACGATCTCGACCTTCCCCTGGCCGCCAGGCGAATACAGCTTCTGCTTAGGGTTGCGGGTCGAACCCGGGCGCACCATCGATCACCCTCGGATCGCCGCCGAAGCGATTCCGGGGACCTTCAACCAGCTCGGGTCCATCTCGAAATCAACCAATCGGCGCGCGACCTGGAGCAACGTCCGATGGCCCGGAAACCAAGGGGCGATCGGAAAGCTTTTCAACGGCGCGCGCATCACGCACTTTTGGATGCCTTCGAGCATGAGGCTGTTGTGCACCCAACCGCGTCCGCTCTGGATATCCTCCAAGCTTGCATTCGGGTAGGCGCCCCAGGGGCAGCTTCCCACCGCAAACACCGCCGAGGCCCAGGTGTTCAGCGCAACCGTCCCATACTCCAGCTCGTCGATCGCCTTTTCCAGCGCCTGCTGTACCGCCGGGTCTTTGAGAGTCTTGGGATGGACGATGATCGTGGCGCAGAGCGTTCCCCAGACTTTTCCGTTGATGAATTTTACCGCTTCCTCCAGGAAGCTGACCGGATCGCCGCCGGGGAGGCCAGTCTCGGAAAGGATCGAGCACCAAGGCTCATCGCGGTAGATCGGATCTTCAGAGCGCTCGGGGTCGACGTCGGTAATGAAGGCGTAGGGGAGCTCGCCAGGCCTTGGATTCCCAACGAGCCGCAATCCCTTTCTGCCCTCGGTGAATCGCTTCCAGCGTTGCTCGGCCCCCGGGTAATACGCCTTGCGCGGCGCAGCCTTCTTCAAGCTCTTGTCGATTGCCTCGATGAATCGCGGTCGCCCGGGCCAAGACCTGGGCGTCACCAGCAACTTGGCAGAGGTGCAATTGAACGAAGCATTGTTCGCCACCATCCCGGCGACGTTTGCCGCCTGGAAGCGAACCTCGTCCTGCTCGTAGGGGCCGGGCACGACGATGACCGGGGTGATATTTCCCAGCTCGGAAGTGATCCGTTTCTTGAGGAGTGGCTCGTTGCGGCGCTTGCGCGCTTCGCGTTCCGGACCGGGCGGTCCCCAGACCATGATGTCGTGCGTCTTGTCAGAACCGGTGATGTGCACCTCGTCCACCAGACGATGGTTGACGAGGTATTCGCCAACCTCGGCGCCGCCATAGACAACGGCGAAAAATCCCTTCTCGATCGCGGCTCGGAAGGCCTGCTCGAGGAATGGGCCAAGGTAAGCATTGACCGGATTCATTTTGAGGATGCAGGCCTTGCCCTCGACGAACATCTTGTAGGCCACGTCGGTCGGTGGAATCGAGTTCACATTTCCGGCCCCAAGGACGACGCACACCTCTCCGTCGTGCGGTTTGCGGTAGAAAGAGGCCTGGTGCTCGCGGAGATTCTCCTCGGTGATGCCGGGCTCCAGATAGACCTCGGCGGTGTGCTTCGCGAGCAGAGTGGCGTCGAGCGCATTCGACGGATAGACCTGGATCGCGAGGCGACCGTCGGGGAGCTTTCGGATCCACGAGCGGTCGATTCGCGGCACGCCCGCGCGTCCAATGGCTTTGAGCGCCTCCTGGACCAGCCGGAGATTGCGAAGGACGATCACCGGACCGGCGAGCCACTCCTCTCCGGCAACGGGGCTCGTCGGATCGATGCCTTTGGCCTCGCAAGCGGCGGCCACGCTCTCCTCGGCAATGAGCCGATAGGACTCGCGCATCTCGTCCACCAGGCGGATCCGATCGCGAACAGTGAGCCGCACGAAGGCGCGACTGCCGTCCTTCACCCGAGCGATGAGCTCATCGAGCTTCCGCGTGGCGGTAGGAAGCGGTGCTTGGATCGCCATGGGGCCTCCGGGTGAAACCGAACGGGCGGCACCATATCGCTTCTTTCGGGCAGTTGGGACCGGCTGTGAAGGCGGGGGTCGGACAGCTTAGGGCGATGGGACGACCAGGTCGCCGGTATCCTCGCCCTCGAACTCCCGGGCGAGTACCTCAGCTGGCCGGGGAGGGCCGAGGGCAGTTCGCCTTGGCTGAGTACCGCGATCCGGCGAGAGAACGAGAATGAGTTGTCCACCCTCGTGGTCGCCCGCATGTTGAAAGAGGGAGCCCTCGCGCCCCAAGGTCAAG
>WNFF01000919.1_pt1 | contig 42024 bp, 40 predicted proteins | sample 5400441 | NCBI WGS metagenome assembly WNFF01 (sample SAMN13153345, study PRJNA577476) | soil metagenome | isolation source: 120 cm saprolite under Douglas fir tree site 2 hole 3 replicate 1 | place: USA:California | collected 2015-04-18
CGTCGGTGTTATAGCCGAGGAAGCGGCCGGAAAAGCTATTTGCGTCCCACTTGGTTTCGAGTCCGTAGGGGGCGTACAAACCGATGCCAGCCGTGAGCTTGGGATTGATCTGATGCGTGATGTAGACGTTGGGGACGGGTATCACCGGGTTCTTGAGATCGCTGCGCGTGCCGAGGAAGTCGTCGGTGAATCCACCGTGTGCCGCGATGAGTGTGGTGCCCACGCTCAAGTGGTTGCCGCTCATTCCGGCGAGGCCGGCCGGGTTGAAGAAGATGGCCGAGCCGTCCGCACACGGTCGTGCCGCGGCGACGCCGGCGCGCCCCATGGTACAGGTATTCTGCTCGTACACGCCAAACCCCTGCCCAAGCAGGGGGGCGGAGACGAGCGAAGGAGCTCCGGCGAGCAGCAACAACGCAAACCGCCGCATAACGTGTTCTCCGCGAGGGCGAATTGAGGTAGATGGTGAATCCGGCCGCGATACGGTAGCATTGCCTCGAATCATTGTCAAACCCATGTCACGTCCGGCGATAGACTTTTTTCGCGACGCGTTCGGCGAACCGCCGCGCGCGGTCGCGTCGGCACCTGGTCGGGTCAACCTGATCGGGGAGCACACCGACTATAACGGTGGACCGGTGCTCCCAATCGCGATCGCCGAGCGCACCACAGTGGCCGTCGGTCCCGGACCGGCCAATGCGCCCGGTGTTCTCGAAGCGGTTTCGACGCGGTACCACAAAGTCATCCGGGTTCGTTGGCAGGAAGAGCTTCCCAAGGGCTGGGCGGCGTACGTTGCGGGCGTGCTGCGCGAGCTCTGGGCGCTCGAGGCGCTGCCGAGAATGGACGGGGGGGGCGTGCGTGTCGCGGTGACGTCGACCGTGCCAGTCGGCGCCGGGCTGGCGTCATCCGCCGCGCTGTCGGTCGCCGCCGCGAAGGCACTCGTGACGCTGGCAGGCGCGACGCTGACGCCGCGGCAGGTCGCGGGCGTCGCATTTCGCGCGGAATGCGATCACGTGGGGGTGCGCTGCGGCGTCATGGATCAGACGATCGCCGCGCTCGCGAAACGGGAGCATGCATTGCTCCTCGAATGCGCGTCTCTCGAAACGCGCCAAATCCCGTTCCACGCGCGACTGTTTCTGGTGGACACGGGGGTGCGCCACAACCTCTCGGCGGGTCGATTGAACGAGCGGCGCGCCGAGTGTGAAGCGGCCGTGAAGCGGCTCAAGGTCGAGCTCCCCGAGCTGGTCTGGCTGGCCAGCTGGCCGGCGCAGTGGCTGCTGCGGCTCAAGCGCGCGCTGCGCGAGCCGCTGCGGTCGCGCGCGGTGCATGTCGTGGGGGAGACCGCGCGTGCGCGCTTCGCGGCGCAGCTGCTCGAGCGCGGCAGGCTCAAACAATTCGGCGCGCTGTTGTATGAGTCGCATGAGTCGTGTCGCCGGTTGTACGAGTGCAGCGCGCCGGAGCTCGACACGATCGTTGCCGCGGCGAAGCGGGCTGGGGCACTGGGAGCGCGACTGACCGGGGCGGGGTGGGGCGGTGCGGCGATCGTGCTGGTGCGTAAGACCGACAAGAAGACTCTTCCCGCGATTCAACGCGCGTTCGAGCGGTCGTACGGCAGGACGCCACCGATTACCGAGGTCGTCGCTTCAGCAGGGGCGCACACCGAGCGCCTGTAATTCGTCGTTGGACATTCTACGTTGATCATTGGACATTCTTCAGCAGGCCCGGGTGGCGAAATTGGTAAACGCAAGGGACTTAAAATCCCTTGGGGGCGACCCCTTGCAGGTTCGAGTCCTGCCCCGGGCACTCGCCGTCTCTTGCTGTAGGGCTCTTCCGGACCCACCTTAGGTCCTTCCCTGGCAGGGACATCCGGTGCGGTCACGACCCTTGGTCGCCGGATTAGCGGCGGGCTTGCTCGGCAGTCTGGTACTGGTGGGCTGTGCGTTGACAGATGTCTTCGACCAGGCGGGTCCGGCGGCGGGCCTCATTTTCGTCTTTTCCGATAGCCTCCTGACGGTCGGCGACACCGTCCCCTTCGTCGTGGTCGTGCGCACCGCCGCCGGCGACCTCGCGAATCCCCACCTCCGCGTTACCTCTCTCAATCCTGCGCTTCTTCAGGTGAACACTCGAGGAGATACGTTGATGGCCCTCGGCCAGGGGCGAGCATTGCTCGACGTGCAACTCGTCAGCTCCGTTATTACGGGCGCGGCGCCCGATACGGTGACCGCCATCCGCGTGCGACCCTAGTGCCCGAAACCCTGAAATGCTTCGGATGCGGCGCCCAGGTGCCGGAAACGTCGCGATTCTGCGGCCATTGCGGGCGGCTGCTGGTCGACCCCAATACCAGCACCGTCGTGGATCACAGTGCCGAAGACACGCTGCTCGAGCGTCTTCGGCGTGTGCTGGCCGGTGACTTCGAGGTCGAGCGGGAGCTCGCGCGGGGCGGCATGGGCATCGTCTTCCGGGCTGTCGACGAGCAGGCGAAGCGTCCCGTCGCCCTCAAAGTGTTGTCACCCGAGCTCGGCCTGACAGTGCGCGCCGCTGAGCGCTTCAAGCGGGAAGGCCGCATGGTCGCCGAGCTCGAACATCCGAACATCGTACCGGTGTATCGGGTGGGGCAGATCGGCGGGATCTTGTTCATGGCCATGAAGTTCGTCGAAGGCCGGTCCCTCGACCAGATCCTGGACGCGCAAGGGCCACTGCCGGTATCGGCGATCGTGCTCGTCCTGCAGGCCGCCGCCCGGGCCCTCTTCTTCGCTCACGAGCGGGGGATCATCCATCGCGACGTGAAGGCGGCGAACATCTTGCTCGATCGCGACGGGCACGTGATGGTCTCGGATTTCGGCGTCGCGCTGCGTGCGTCCGACATCACCCTCACGATCGACGGTGCCGTGATCGGTACCCCCGGCTACATGAGTCCGGAACAGTGCGCCGGGCAGCGAGCGACTCCTCAGGGCGACCACTACTCGCTCGGCATGGTGGCATTCCAAATGTTGACCGGCATGTTGCCATTTCAGGCCGACACGTTGGCGGGCATCATGCATCACCATTTCTTCACCCCGCTGCCCGACGTCCGCGCGGCCCGCGACGATGTCCCCCCTGAGCTCGCGCGCATCATCGGGCGACTCACGGCGAAAAAGCCGGCTGACCGGTATTCCACGACCCGCGATCTCCTGACCGAGCTCGAGTCACTGCCGTTGGAGACGGTGGCGCGTCGCGAGGGCGAACAGCTGCTACGGCGGCTCGCAACAGGCGACGCGGTTGCCGCGGTCACGACCCGCTCGCTGCCGGCTCTCCCTGATACGCCGACGCTCCAGTTCGACGCGGCGCGGAGACCGCGCGCTCGCCGCTCGACGGCTTGGAAGCAGCGCGCGTGGGCGGGTACCGCGAGCGCGGTCGTCGTCCTGGGTCTCGCCGGTTGGGTCGTGTTTCGTCCCGCCAGCAGCGCGGGGAACGCCTCGCTCGGCGGCGGTGTGCGGGAGGACTCTGTGCGGGCGCGGGGGTCGGCGGCTGTCCCTGCTCCGGCTCCGGCGCGCCCGCGTGCCCCTGTCACCGGGATGTTGCGACTGCTGACTTCACCGAGCGACGCCGAGATTCTTATCGATGGCCGGGCCCGCGGCACGGGTGCCGTACTCGACTTGCCGCTGACAACTGGGAGTCGCCGCCTGCAGATCCGTGCTCGTGGTTACATCACCTTCGACACGACCATCACGATCTCCGCCGATAGCACCATTTCCCTGGGCCGCATCGCCCTGCGAGTGCCCGAGCAGAGGCCGTGAGACGGCGCGCGGCGGCGCTCGGGCTCGCGCTCTCGCTGGTCGTTCCCACCATCACAGTCGCGCAGGCTGGCACCGCCGAGCTGCTACAGCAGGCGCGTCAGCTATACGAGCGGCTCGAGATCGAACGCGCGCTCCCCATCCTCCGTCAGGTCGTCTCCCCTGAATGGCCGCTGGAGGTGACGAACGCGCAACGGGTCGAGGCTTATAAGTATCTCGGTGCCGCGCTGGTGCTCACGGGCAAGCGAGATTCCGCCGTCCTGTATTTCCGTGCGGCGCTCGAGCGCGATGCCTTCGCCGATCTCGATCCGGCGCAGTTCACGCCGGCGCAAGCGAGCGCGTTTGCAATGGCGCGCCGGCGGACGTTCTCGGTGGGCGCGCGACCGATTCCGGAAACGCGTATCGATCCCCGCACGGGACGATTGACGGTCACCGTGGTGACGACTCATGCTGCCATCCTGCGCGCGACGATACGCGCGCTCGGCGACACGGATTACGTGGTGCTGTATGACGGGCCCAACGATGGCGCGCGCGAGATCGGATGGAACGGATTGGGACGGGACGGCCGGCTGGCGCCTGCGGGGCGCTACGACGTGTCGTTGGTCGGCCGCAGCCAGATCACCGCGCAGGCGGATTCTCTGCACATGTATCTGGATCTGCGCCATGACGTCGAGCCGTTCGAGGACACGCTGCCGGCGGTGAGCGACAGGGAGCTTCTCCCGGAACGACACCCAGAGTCCACCGCCGGGAAGGATCTCCTCAAGGGGTTGGGCGTCGCGGTCGGCGCCCTTGCGGTCGGAGGCCTAGTCGCGAGCGACCGGCTCGGGACGGGGCGGGAGGGTCAGATAATGGCGGGTACGGCCACCGTCGGCGGAATCGTTGCGTTCTATTACCGCCGCACACACCGCGAGATTCCGCGGAATGTCACGCTCAACGAGAACCGCCGCGCCGCGCGTGACACCGCCAATGCCGCGATCCGGCGCCGCAATGCGGACCGTGTCGCCCGCACGATACTGCTGATCACACCGGCGAGCGCGCCGGCGGTACGGCCATGAGTGCGTCGGCGCGTCTGGCGGTCGCCGTATTCTTGGTGCCGGCGCTCGCGGGGGCGCAGAGTGTGGAGCTCAGCGGCGTCGTAACCCTCGCGCATGGCGATCACCGCGTTGAGGCCGGTCTCGGGGTCGAGCGCGCGACAGGATTGCTCGTGGGCGGCGAGACGCGTCTGCGACGCCGTGGGATCGCGCTCACGATTTCCGGCGAAACCGGACACCTCACCGCCGTGCAGGGCAGCGGTGGCATCGATCGGGATGTCTCGCAGCTCGGTGCAGTCGCACAGTTCGCGCCGCTCCCATGGCTCATACTCGAGAGCGGCGTCACGATACGAAGCTTCAGCACGGTGGTGGCGAGGCAGCGTTGGACGTTGGTCCGTGCCGGTGCGGAGGCCCGGGTCCCGCTCAGCGGCGACACCTTCTGGGCCGTTGGCCATGCCCACCTGCTGCCACTGGTCTCCGTTAATGGACTGCCCAACGCCGCGACGGCCTTCGATGCGGGAACGGGACTCGCTTATCGGCGCGGCCGACTCCTCTTCGACCTCACGTACACGCTAGAGCGCTGTGACTTCCCCTCGCAGGGGAGCACACGTCGCAGCGAGCAGCTTGGGACGCTCGCGCTCCGCGGGGGCGTGCAGCTGCGACTGCAGTAACCGGGTTGCTCGCCAAGGTGGAACGCAGATCACGCGCTGAACCTGTCCGGAAGGCGTCAACTCCAATTCCCATGCAACCTCTCTCGCCATCCCTGCGTCTTACCTCCTGACAGTGATCATCAACGTCTCTTGCTGGAGGATGCAGATGCGCGGCTTCACCCTGTTGACAGCGACGATCCTAACCTTCGGATATGGCTTCGCCGCCCAAGCCGCCATGAAGGTCGACCGCGCCGCGACGATTCGCCGCGTCGCCGCCACGGTCGAACCCACTACCCCAACAGCAGATGCGAACCGTGTCTGGTACGGCGGCATGCTCGCGCCGATCACGGTGGAGGCCAAAGCAGCGCCGGCATGTCCCAAGACGTGACCGGCCCAGTCAAGAAGGAAAGGGCCGGTACGGACCGCCCGCCGCCGCCCGCCGCCGCCCGCCGAGTCACCCCCGGCGGGCGGTCGCGCGTCGGGGTGAAACCTGCGAGATTGAGGGTTCGTAACACCCTGTGACCATGGACATGTCCCTGGATCAGTCCACACCCATCAAGCGTTTCTGGCGCACGTGGCGTCGCGAGATCGTTCGCGGCGGCGTGCTGTTTGGCATCGTCGTCGGCATCGGCCTGTTCCTCAGAAGCGCCACGAAAAACATCAAAGACCATCTACCCACCAGCCTCGGCGCGCTGGGGGCGTTCGGCGACATGGATTGGGGCGACGGCGAAGGCGGCAACCTCTTTGGCCGCGGCCGCAATGTCGGAGCCGAATGGCACTACCACGGGAAGATCAAGCCGACGCAGCGCGTTTGGATTCGCAACACCAACGGCCCCATCGATGTCATCGGTGGAAAGGGCGAGTCCCTCGAAGTGCATGTTGAAAAAAGCTGGCGCACCTCGGACCCCGGCAGCGTTCAGATCATTCCTGTGCCGACGGAGCTCGGCATAACGATCTGCGCGGTGTGGGAGGCGCGCGAGACCCGTTGCAACGAGGGCGGCGACTACCGCATGAACGGCGTCCGCAAGAACGACGTCGCCGTGCGCTTCACCGTGGTCCTCCCGAAGGGCATTCCCATCGACGCGTCCACGGTTAATGGCGGGCTGCAGATCGACGAGGTCAGTGCGCCGGTCGATGCCAACACCATCAATGGTCGAATCGCGGTCAATACATCCAGCGGCCCGGTGCATGCGACCACCGTGAACGGCAGTATCGAGGCGAACATGCAGGCGCTCAGCAACGGCGACGTACGGCTCACGACCGTCAACGGCTCCGTGATGGCCGGTCTGCCCAAACGCATCAACGCCGAGATCGACGCCCAGACGGTCAACGGGCGCGTCGAAAGTGACCTGCCTGTGAAAGTCATCGGCAAGATGAGCACGCGTCATCTGCACGGCACCATCGGCACCGGCGGTCCGACGCTAAAACTTGTGACGGTCAACGGCTCAATTACGATCCATGAAGCAGGCCCGATGCCGCCACCACATCCAGAGCCCGGGCGTCACCCCTGGGTCAGGGTGCCGCGCGTCAGGGTAACGCTACCCGAGCGTCCCTGAAGCGCTCGACGTACTCTCCCGGCCGAGACTGTACGGCCAGCGGGTTGGGTTCAGCGTCGCCAACCCATAGAAGATCAGGCACGCACCCGTGAGGGAGATGTTTTTCCAGAAGTGCGCCGCCTGATTCCCGGCCGCCATCGGATCGGCAATTCCCCAAAACTTGTGAACCGTGAACGCCGCCGTAACAAGAAAGACGGCGATCAGCAGTGCACCCCAACGCGGCTTAATGCCCAGCAGGATACTGAGACCGCCGGCCAGCAGCATGACGCCCGAGACGGCCGTGAGCAGCGTCGGCGCTGGTACATGAGACATTGCGGCGTACTGCGCATACTGGCTGAGCTTGGTGAGGTGGTTGAATCCGGAGTAGATAAAGAAGAAGGAAAAGACGATCCGCCCGATTAGCAGCACAATCCCACCCATGTCGGTCACCTCGGTTGAAGGTAGCGTGCCACTTCCGCCGGAAACGTGCGTACATCGATTGGCTTGGTGATATAGCCGTCGAATCCCGCGGCAGTCGCGCGCGCGCGATCCTCCGGTAATGCATGCGCCGTCAGCGCCACGACTTTCCAGGAGCGCTCCGGCAATTCCTTTAGTTCCTCGAGCACGGCGTAGCCATCGCGGCCGGGCAGCTGGATATCCAGCAGCACGAGATCCGGGACGGGTTGTTGCGTGCGCATGACTTCAGCGAGCCGGTCTCCGTTGGGAAGACCCACCACCTGATGTCCCTTCAGCATCAACAGCGTCGTGAGCAGCTTCAGACTGTCGGGCTGGTCTTCCACGACAACGATAGTCGCCACGGTTACCGCGCCTGGGGAAGAGTGAACCAGAACGTGCTGCCCTTGCCCATCTCGCTCTCCACGCCGATCGCGCCGCCGTGCAGTTCGACCAGCCGCCGCGACAAGGCGAGCCCCAGACCCGTTCCTTCATACTTACGGCTGGCGGAGGCGTCGAGTTGGGAGAACTCCTGGAACAGTTTCGGTTGATCCTCGGGTGCGATCCCGATCCCGGTGTCGCTCACCGCGATGCGCGCCTCCGCGCCGCCATTCACCGGCGCCGCCGCGACGGTGATGCGGCCACCGTCGGGCGTGAATTTGATCGCGTTCGACAGGAGATTGAGCAGCACCTGACGCACGCGACCGCGGTCTGCATGCACTCGCAGGTCCTGGGGCAGCGGACTCACGATGAGCGCGTGGCGATGCTTCTGCGCTTGCGCGTGGACGCTGCCGGCAGCTTCGCTGAGTAACCCGGCGAGCTCGACCGCCTCGGGCTTCAGCTCCATCCGGCCGGCCGCGATGCGTTGCAGATCGAGCAGCTCATTGATCAGCTCGAGGAGTTGCCGGCCGTTGCGGCCGACGGTCTCGAGGAAATCGCGCTGTTGATCGGACAGAGCAGGGCCGAGCTCTTCCGTCAGCAGCAGGTCGGTGAAACCGATGATGCTGTTGAGCGGCGTGCGGAGCTCGTGAGAAATGTTGGACAGGAACTGATCCTTCGTTTTCATCGCGGTGTCGAGCTCGGCGTTCAGCTGCTCGAGCCGCTTCGCCGTCTGCCGCACTTCCACCGCCAGGCGTCGCGTGTTGTGATGCGCGGAGGAGCGCTCGCACGCGATGGCGAGATTGGGAGCCGCCTGCTCCAGTGCGGCCCGCTCGTCGGCGCCGAACTGCTGTCCGGGGACGACGCCCAGGACACCGCTCAGCTTCGTGCCCGAACGGAGCGGCACAAGCACCAGGCCGTGTGGCGTGGCGGCGGTCAGTCGTAACTGGTGGCGGACCGGCTGCACCGCCTCGCCATGATAAAGGATTGATTGCGCCGCGTCGCCGATTAGATCGCGCATCGTGCCACGCGACACGGGGCGAGGGGTACCTTCGACGCCGCGGGCGGCGGTGACCGCCCACTCGTTGGCGTCGAGGGCCGGTTGATACAGCACGATTCCGGTCGCCCGCGTCGCACCGGCGATCACGCCCAGCGCCTGGGCCAATCCCGTCGCCGATTCCTCGGAGGGCGCGTTCAGCGCGGCCAGGAGCTGCGAGAGATACGCCTGCAACTCTTCGCGCCAGGCCAACGCTTTGGCCATGTGATTCACGCCGCGCGCGATAGCGCCGAACTCTGCGGGCTGATCTTCTGGAAGTGGTTCGACGAATTGGCCCTCCCCCACCCGTTGGAGCGCGGAGGCGATCCGGGCAAAGGGCGCGGCCAGCCGGCGGCGGTTGTACCAGAAGCCGAGGCCCAGGACGACGAGCATGGCCGCGAAGAGGACGGTCGTTTCGATGGCGGCCTGGACCGCTTCGTCGCCGGCATCGATCGCCAACTCGGCGGCGGGTGCGTTGTGCATTTGCTGGAGACGTTGCGCCAGGACGACCATCGCTGCCTGTTGGGCGCGGGCGCTGCGCCAGGTCGCGACTTGAGTGACGAGACCGACCAGGGCGACGGCGATGAACGTCGCCGCGAAGAGGCGGGTGATGCTGGGCGCCGCCCGCATGGGGCTCCATAATATGCGGGCGACGTGTACCTTCCAAGCCGTGCGGCCCCAAACCCTTGGCCTGATCGGACTCGGTGCGATCGGCGGCTCGGTGGCCCGTCAGGTGAAGCAGTCGGACGGGGGTCAAGGGGTTTCCGTCGTCGGCTGGTCCCCGGAGCCCGCCGAGCGGGCCATGGCGGCGCAGCACGGCGCGCTCGACGACGCCCCGCCGCACGCCGTGGATGTCGCACGCGTCGCCGATCTGCTCATTCTCGCCGCTCCACCCGCCGCCAATCTCGCGCAGCTCGACTCCCTCACTCCGCATCTCAAGCCCGACGCCTTCGTCACCGACGTCGGGTCGGTGAAGCGCGCCATTGTCGCGCGCGCGGAGCGACTCGGCATCGGGAATCGCTTTGCGGGAAGCCATCCGCTTGCGGGAACGCACGAGCACGGGTTCGAGGCCGCACGTGCCGATCTCTTCCGCGGAGCCGTCGTCTACATCACACCCTGCGACACCGAGGGCAGTGCCGCGGCGACGCGGGAGATCGCGCACTTCTGGGAGGACGTCCTCGGCGCGGAGCCGGTGATTCTCGATGCCCGCCGGCACGACGCACAGCTGGCCGCGACGAGTCACGTGCCGCAGATCGTCGCGTCCTTACTGGCGGATTTCCTGGCGAGGCACGCGCCGCCCGGCGCGACGTTCGGGTCCGGGGCTATCGACACGACGCGGCTTGCCGCGAGCGAACCGGCGCTGTGGACCGAGATCCTGCTGATGAACCGCGACGAGGTGTTACCCGCCCTACGATCGCTCGAAGAATCGCTCGGCACCGTCGAGCGCGCGCTCGAAGCAGGCGACGCGAAGGCGTTGACGGCGTGGCTGACGCGGGCGGCTGCGTGGCGACGTCGCATCGGTCCGTGAAGGTCGGCGGCATCGTCCGGCCGCCGGGCGACAAGAGTATCTCGCATCGCGTGCTCATGGTGGCGGCGCTGGCGCGCGGGAAGAGCGAGCTGTCGGGGCTCCTGACGGGCGACGACGTGAAGAGCAGCGCCCGTGTGTTGCGTCAGTTGGGAGCGGTCATTTCCGCGATTAACGACAAGCGAGTTGCGCTCCATGCATGCCCCTTCTCGCATCCCGCATCCCGGTTGCATTGCGGGAACTCCGGCACCACCGCGCGGCTGATGCTCGGTATTCTTGCTGGGCAGCGATTTGCCGCGACACTAACCGGTGACGCCTCACTGCGTCGCCGTCCGATGCGTCGCGTCACGGAGCCGTTGAGGCAGATGGGTGCGGAGATCGCCGAGCGAGGCGATGGATTGCCGCTCACGATCCGTGGCGGCCGATTGCGCGGGCTCACGTACCGGAGTCCCGTGGCAAGCGCACAGGTGAAGAGTGCGCTGCTGTTCGCGGCATTGACGGGAGACGTGCCCGTCACCGTTCGAGAGCCGTATCGCTCACGGGATCATACGGAACGACTATTCGCGCATCTGGGTCTCGGGATTCACGAACGAGATGGAGCCATCGTATTCGAACCGTCTTCTCATTCGAACATTCGATCGTTCCAACTTTCCGTCCCCGGCGACCCGTCGAGCGCCGCGTTTCTCGTCGCCGCGGCGGTACTCGCGGAGGAAGGTGAGCTCCTCATCGAGAACGTCGGCGTCAATCCTACGCGCACCGGGTTTCTCGTCGTCTTGGAGCGCATGGGCGCGCACGTCGAGCGCGTGAATCTGCGCGACGAGGGCGGCGAGCCTGTGGCCGATCTCGTGGTGCGTCCTGCGCAATTGAACGGGACCGAAGTGCCGGCGGCCGAGATCCCGACCCTTGTCGACGAGGTGCCGGTGCTCGCCGTGCTCGCGAGCCGGGCGCGCGGCGCCACGGTGTTCTGTGAAGTCGGCGAGCTCCGCGTCAAAGAGAGCAATCGACTGGAGCTCGTCGCCGCGAATCTGCGCGCCATCGGGGCGCGGGCCGAAGCGCGCGGGAACGATCTGCACGTCGAAGGTGGCGATCAGCCACCGCGGGGTCGGGTCGAGACGGCGTCCGACCACCGGCTCGCGATGGCGTTTGCAGTGCTTGGCACGCTGCCAGGATCCGACGTCAAGCTGTCCGAGAAGAAGTCCGTGGCGATCAGCTATCCGTCGTTCTTTCGCGACTTGCGAAAATGCTTCGCGTAATCGCGATCGATGGGCCCGCGGCATCGGGGAAGAGCTCGACGGCGGGGCTCGTCGCCCAGCGGCTGGGCTGGGCGCATCTCGATTCGGGTGCACTGTATCGCGCGCTCACGCTGGCGGCGCTCGACAATCTCGGTGAAGGCTGGCCCGCGCAGCGCGTCGTCGATCTCGCCGAGCGGTTGCCGGTCCGATTGGTACTGGCGGCCGACAGGTTCCGGCCCGAGGTCGCCGGTGCCGACGTCGAGGAGGCGATTCGCGGCGAGCGAGTCACGCGCTCCGTCTCGACGGTTGCGGCGCTTCCCGAGGTGCGGACCTGGGTGAATACCCAGCAACGGTTGGCGGTGGAGGCGTGTGGCGGCGGCGGGGTGGTGGTCGATGGGCGGGACATCGGTACCATCGTCTTCCCGGACGCGCCGCTCAAGATCTTTTTGACCGCAACACCCGACGAGCGGGCCCGGCGGCGGCTCTCTCAACGCGGCGAGGCGGTCGACGTCGAGCTGGTCAGGCGCGAGAGCGAGGCGCTCGCCACGCGGGATGCGGCGGATTCCAACCGCCAGGTCGCCCCTCTGAGGCCCGCTGCGGACGCCGTTTTACTGGATACCACAGCCCTCACGCTCGAGCAGCAGGTGACACGGGTTGTCGAACTGGCGCGGGGAGTGTTCCCTGGGTAGGTTTCGCGCCTTCCCAGACACAGGGTCTGGGCTCGGCGGCACTGTCCTGAAAGGACAATGAATGACGAGGCACTCTCAAACACATAACCGAACCGGTGTACCGAATGCTCGTAGAAGCACGTGACGTAGAAGATTCCGAAGAAGACCTTCCAACTCGTAAAGCACCCCGCTCACCACTCCGCGTCCGCTCTGGTCTCGATGAGGAATACTCCTCTGACGAGATCGAGAAAATGACTCTGCTGTACGAGGGGACGCTCTCGAACATCGAAGAAGGCGAGATCGTCAAATCGAAGGTGCTGCGTGTGACCGACACCGCCGTCATTCTCGACGTCGGCTTCAAGTCTGAAGGCGCGGTAGCGATCGATGAATTCAAAGATCCGAAGAGTCTGAAAGAAGGCGACGAAGTCGAAGTCTTCCTCGAACACCTCGAAGACCAGGAAGGCGCCGTCGTCCTATCGAAGAAGAAGGCCGACTTCATGCGCGTCTGGGAGAAAATCCGGGAAGCGCACGAAAAAGATGAAGCGGTCACCGGGACGCTGGTGAAGAAGATCAAGGGCGGCGTGGTCGTGGACCTCATGGGCGTGGATGCGTTCCTGCCCGGCAGCCAGATCGCGCTGCGTCGCGTGCCGAACATCGACGAGCTGCTCGGCCAGAGCTTCGAGTTCAAGATCATCAAGCTGAACAAACGGCGTCGCAACATCGTCGTGTCGCGGCGCGTGCTGCTCGAAGCCGAGCGCAAGACGAAGCGCGACGTCCTGATGAAGGAGTTGTCGGTCAATCAGGTGCGGAAGGGGGTCGTCAAGAACATCACCGACTTCGGGGCGTTCATCGATCTCGGCGGCGTCGACGGCCTGCTGCACATCACCGACATGAGCTACGGCCGCGTGTCGCATCCGTCCGAGATGGTGCAGATCGGGCAGGAGCTCGAGGTCAAGGTGCTCGACATCGATTGGGAGCGCGAGCGCATTTCACTCGGCCTGAAGCAGCTCCAGCCGTATCCGTGGCAAAACGTCGCCGCGAAGTACCCGGTTGGGACGCGCGTGCAGGGGAAGGTTGTTTCAATTACCAACTACGGTGCGTTCGTCGAGTTGGAGCCGGGCATCGAGGGACTCGTCCACATTTCCGAGATGAGCTGGACCCGCAACGTCCGCCATCCCTCCAAGCTCGTGTCGATCGGTGAATCAATCGAAGCAGTCGTCCTCAAAGTCGACGAGACGGAGGAAAAAGTCTCGCTCGGCATGAAGCAGACGGAGCAGGATCCGTGGATGGCGCTGCCGCAGAAGTATCCAGTCGGCACGCGGCTGCGCGGCAAGGTGCGCAACCTCACATCGTTCGGCGCATTCGTGGAAATCGAGCCGGGGATCGACGGCCTGATTCACATCTCCGACATGTCGTGGACCAAGCGCGTGCAGCATCCGTCCGAGGTCGTGAAGAAAGGCGACGAAGTCGACGTTCTGATTCTGAACGTCGACGCCGAGAACAAGCGGATCTCGCTGGGGCTGAAACAGGCGCAGGAAGATCCGTGGCTCCGCATCGGGGAGACGTACCCCGTCGGCACGGAGCTGCGCGGACGCGTCATGCGCCTCATGGACAAGGGTGTCGTCGTCGATCTCGGCAGCGACATCGAGGGGTTTGTGCCGATGTCACAGCTGGGCATCCCCGACATTCAGCAGCCCGGCGACGCGGTGAAGGAAGGGCAGGCGGTGGAGCTGAAGGTTCTGGAGGTCGATCCCATTCATCATAGAATTGTCTTGGCTGCAACCGGATTCCCGAAGGAAGACGGAGCACCGGCCGCGACGCCAAGCGCGGACATGCAAAAGCTAGACGCGTAGACGCAGCGGCGGGCCAGAGGCTTGAGGGGACGGGGTTATCCTGTCCCCTTTGCATTTGGTGGCCTACATTTGCCGAACCATGACGATGAGAGAAAAGCTGGAATTACTCCAGCAAAAGAGATCGGAGAGTGAGCAAGGTGGCGGCGCTGAGCGGATCGCCACGCAACACCAGAAAGGGAAAATGACCGCGCGCGAGCGGCTCGACGTGCTGCTCGATCCCGGCTCCTTCGTCGAGCTCGATCGCTTCGTCACCCATCGCGCCACCGATTTCGGTCTCGACGAGCAAAAAGTCCTCGGCGACGGTGTGGTAACGGGATGGGGCCGCGTCGAGGGACGGCTGGTCTACGTGTTCTCGCAGGACTTCACGGTCTTCGGCGGCTCGCTCTCGGAAGCGCACGCGGAAAAAATCTGCAAGGTCATGGATCTCGCCGTCCAGAATGGCGCGCCGATCGTGGGATTGAATGACTCGGGCGGCGCGCGCATTCAGGAGGGCGTCGCCTCCCTCGGCGGCTATGCCGACATCTTCCTCCGCAACACACTCGCATCCGGCGTCGTCCCGCAGATCAGCGCGATCCTCGGCCCCTGCGCCGGCGGCGCCGTGTACAGTCCCGCGATCACCGACTTCATCTTCATGGTGCGCGGCATCTCGTACATGTTCGTGACGGGCCCCAACGTCGTGAAAACGGTGACGCACGAAGAGGTGGATTTCGAGAAGCTCGGTGGCGCTGACGTGCATGGCGGCACCTCCGGCATCGCGCAGTTCGTGCACGATTCCGAGCTCGAGTCGCTCACCGCGATTCGCACGCTGCTTTCCTACCTGCCGGGGAACAACATCGACAGCCCGCCGATTCGCACACCGGACGACCCATCCGATCGCCGTGACGAGGGACTGCTCGACGTCGTGCCCGATGAGCCGGCCAAGCCGTACGACATGCATGAGGTGCTGAAACGCGTCGTGGACGGGGGCGCGTTCCTGGAGGTGCAACGCGATTACGGCAGCAACCTGATCGTCGGGTTCGCGCGTCTCGCCGGGCGTCCAGTGGGGATCGTCGCGAATCAACCGGCGGCGCTGGCCGGCGTGCTCGACATCGCGGCCTCGCTCAAAGGGGCGCGATTCATCCGCTTCTGCGATGCATTCAACATTCCGCTGGTCACGTTCGAGGATGTGCCGGGCTTTCTCCCTGGCGTGGCCCAGGAGCATGGCGGCATCATCAAACACGGCGCAAAGTTGCTCTATGCCTTTTGCGAGGCCACGGTGCCGAAGCTCACCGTGATCACCCGCAAAGCCTACGGCGGCGCCTACGACGTGATGAGCTCGAAGCACATCCGCGGCGACTACAACGTCGCCTGGCCGACCGCGGAGATCGCCGTGATGGGACCGAAGGGAGCCGTCGAGATTCTGTACAAGGGCGAAGCGAGCGAAGAGCGGACCAACGAGTATCGCGAGAAGTTCGCCCACCCCTATCGGGCCGCGGCGCGCGGCTATCTGGACGACATCATCGATCCGCGCGACACGAGACCGCGCCTGATCGAGGCGCTTCTCACCCTGGAAACAAAACGCGGGCGGAATCCTCCCAAGAAGCATGGGAACATTCCTCTATAAGGCGGCCCTGGGGCTGCTGGTCGCGCAGTCTCCCATCCCCGTCCCGCACGCCGATACGGTGCGCGCGGGGCTGTGGGCCCGCGTCGCCGTCGATTCCACCGACGGCCCGGCATGGCTCGATCTCGGACGTTACTACCTCCAGCTCGGGGATTATCACGCGCATCGCAAACCGGTCGTGACGGACACCGTCTGGGCGCACGCCCAGCTCGATACGGCGGAGCAGGCATTCGAGCGCGCGGCCCGCTGGAGCGCCGGCACCCGGACCGCCGATTCCGCGCGCGTGTTTCGCGTCTACACGTTCGGCGAGCGTGCCTTCGTCGACTGGGAATCGGGAGGCAGCCAGGCGGCGACGCTGGCGTGGCATGCCCTGCCGGAGGGATTGCGCTTGCCGCCCGCGCTCGAGGAGCTGGGGGAAAACCTGCTGCGCGCTTGCCCACATCAGGGCATCCTGCTGACGGCGTACGACACTGATACGCAGGCGGCCTGGTATCTCCGGTTCGCCCGCGGGCTGCGGCCCGATCTCGTCGTCGTTACGGCCGCCCGCTGGCAGGGCGACAGCGTCATACGCAATCGCGTGCTGAAAGAGCTCAAGACGCGCGATCCATCGCTGCGAGCGCTGGCTCAAACGCGGGCCGTCTGCGCCAGCATCGCGTTCGAGCGACCACCCGAGGAGCGCGCGGTGAAGTGGAATAAGCGTCCGCTCGTCTGGGTGTCGGGCAAGGAAAGCAAAGCGGACCGGGTGCCGGCGCAGGATTTTGTGTTCGCCGCCTTGCGACAGGCGACCGATCAGCACGAGACCTGGACCGGGCCCGTCGTCGCGATCTACCGGCGCGCGGTGAGCAAGGTGTCCGCGCTCTGCAAGGCGTTCGACACGTTCGGGCTGGCGAACGCGGTTGGCTGTAATTGATCACGCGCGTCCTCGTCGCTAATCGCGGCGAGATCGCGGTTCGGGTGATCCGCGCGTGCCATGAAGAGGGCATGGCCGCGGTCGCCGTCTACTCGGAGCCTGACCGCCTAGCGCCACACGTGCGCGATGCCGACGCGGCCGTCCTGCTCGGCCCAGCGCCGGCGGCGGAATCCTACCTCGACAGCAAGAAGCTCATCGCCGCAGCGAAGGAGAGTGGCTGCCAGGCGGTCCATCCGGGGTACGGCTTTCTTTCAGAGCGCGCCGCGTTTGCGCAAGCGTGTACGGAAGCCGGACTCGTGTTCATCGGTCCGCCGGCTCAGGCGATTCGCGCGATGGGCGACAAGACCGAAGCGCGCCGCCGCATGCAAGCCGCCGGCGTCCCCGTCGTTCCGGGGACGGCGGCGCCGCTGCGCGATCCCGTGGAGGCACGGCGCGAGGCAAAGCGGATCGGTTATCCCGTCCTGCTAAAAGCGGTCGCGGGTGGCGGCGGCAAAGGCATGCGGCTCGTCGGCGCGGAGCCCGAGGTCGAAGGAGCGTTTCAGGCGGCGCGTCGGGAAGCCCTGAAGGCATTCGGCGATGGCAGCATCTACCTCGAGAAGTATCTGGAGCGACCGCGGCACATCGAGATCCAAGTCCTGGCGGACCGTCATGGGCGCGTCATCGCGCTGGGCGAGCGCGAATGCAGCATTCAGCGCCGTCATCAGAAGCTGATCGAGGAGTCGCCGTCGGTCGCCGTGTCGCCCGCGCTGCGCCGCCGCCTCGCGGAAGCCGCGACGGCCGCAGCGGGTGCGGTGGGGTACGTCAGCGCCGGCACGATCGAATTCCTGCTCACGCCGTCGGGCGAATTCTACTTCCTCGAGATGAACACGCGCATCCAGGTCGAGCATCCGGTTACGGAGCTCGTCTACGGCGTCGATCTCGTGCGAGAGCAACTCCGCATCGCCGCCGGACAACCGATGCGCGTCCACGGCGCGGCCGCGGCCGGGGGAGGCGGCGGCGTCTTGCAACCGCGGGGTCACGCGATCGAGTGCCGGATTACGGCCGAAGACCCGTTGAACGATTTTCTGCCCGCGTCCGGAGTCCTCCAGTATCTCCGGGTGCCGAGTGGGCCGGGGGTGCGGTGGGACGGCGGGGTGGAGGCGGGGCAGGAGGTGACGCTGTTTTACGATCCCTTACTCGCCAAGTTGATTGTGTGGGGCGAGACGCGGGAGGTCGCGATCCAGCGGATGCGCCGCGCGCTGGGCGAGCTGGTGATCGTCGGGCTGCCGACGAGTCAAGCATTCCATCTTCGCGTGATGGACGATCCCGATTTTCAGAAGGGCACCGTGGATATCACCTATCTCGAGCGGGCCGGCGCGCGCGTGCTGGCGGCGACACCGCGTCCAGGGCTCGAGCGAGCGCTCGCCGTGGCGGCGGCGCTGGTAGCTGACGAGCGCCGGGATCGACCGCCGCCTCGCCACTTGGCCGACCGACCGCCGCAGTTATCGGCATGGGTCACCACCAGCCGTCAGGAAGCGCTGCGAGATGGTCTCGAGTGAATGATCTCGTTTCGATCACCGGCATCGCGGTGGGAGGAGATGGCGTAGGACGACTAGGCGATGGGCGCGTCGTCTTCATTCCCCGAGCTGCACCCGGCGATCAAGTCCGCCTGCGCGAAGACTCCCTCGAGCGCCACCGCAACTTCGCGCGCGCGGAGGTCGGTGCAATCGTCCACGCGAGTCGCGCACGAGTCGCGCCTCCTTGTCCGCACTACGTGAACGATCATTGCGGTGACTGCCAGCTCCAGCACGTCGCCTACGAAGGCCAGCTCAGTGCCAAGCGGGCGATTGTGGGCGATGCGCTACGCCGGATCGGGAAGCTCAAGATCGAGGACCCTGAAATCGTCGAGGCGCTCGAGGAGTGGCGGTACCGATCCAAGATCTCCATGGCGGCGAAAGCTCTCGCTGTCGGTTTGCACCCATACGATCGGCCGAACTTTGTTTTCCCTCTCGCCGATTGTCACATCACCGATTTCAAGCTGATGGCGCTGTGGCGCGAGCTGCGCAGCCGACTCTCGCTGCTGCCGGAGCGGTTGACGAGGCTCACGCTGCGGCTCGATCGCGAAGGCCGCTCGCATGTCATCGCAGAATCAGCAGGAGATCCCTGGCTCGACGCCGACCAATTGCGACAGGCCCTGCAACGCGAAGACCTCATTTGCTGGTGGCAGCCGGTGGACGGTGCGGCGCGCGTCGTCGCCGGACCGGAGACGGGTTTTCCGGCGACGGCCTTCGAGCAAGTGAATCCAGGAATGGGAATGCTGACGCGGCAATGGGCCGTCGAGCAACTTGGCGACCTGCGCGCGCAAACCGTCTGGGACCTCTACGGTGGCATCGGCGACACCGCGGCCCTGCTGGTCGAGCGCGGCGCGAGCGTGATCAGCGTCGACGTCGACGAGAAAGCCGTGACCTGGGCCCGCACCCGCCTGCCCGCCGTGCGCTTCATCGCGGCGCGAGCGGAGGACGTATTGCCGAGCTTGCCGGCACCGTATGCCGTGGTGGTCAATCCGCCCCGCGCGGGACTGCATTGGGACGTCACGCTCCGCCTGACCGGCGAGCCGGTCGCGAAGCTCGTCTACATCTCCGGTGATCCGGCGACGCTGGCGCGCGACCTACAGCGCCTCAACGTCAACTATCAAGTCATCGCCGTGCGCGCGTTCGATCTGTTTCCGCAGACGGCGCATGTGGAGACTGTTGCGGTCCTCGAGGCGGCATGAAGTATCACGTCTCTTTACGAAATCGCACCCACATCATCGACGTCGAAGGCGGCGCGGTCACCGTCGACGGCGAACGCCTCGAAGCGCATTGGGCTCAGATCCCGGGAACGCCGCTCATTCAGCTGCTCCTCGGCAAGGAGTCCTGGACGGTCGCCTGTCAGCGGCTTGACGACGCGGGCCGGCGCTGGGCGTTGGGAGCGGCCGGCGAGCGCTTCGAGGTCGACGTGCAGGACGACCGCTCGAAGCAGATCGAGGCCCTCACCGGGCAGGGGCGACGGCCCGCACCGAGCGGCGTCGTCAAAGCGCCGATGCCGGGACTCGTCGTTCGTGTCGAGGTGACCGCCGGCCAGGAGGTCGAGGCCGGAGCGGGCCTCGTCGTTGTCGAAGCAATGAAAATGGAAAACGAGCTGCGCGCGCCACGACGCGGCGTTGTGCAGCAGATCCACGTCAGTGCCGGCGAACGCGTCGAGAAGGGCGCGCCGCTCGTGACTCTCTCCGCGCAACCCTCGGGTTGACAGGCGCTTACGCCCCGGGTATAGTTCGCGTCTGTCAAAATCCAGGGCACAAGAAGCGCATGAAGACGTACACGTTGAAGCCGCAGGACATCGAACGTCGGTGGTGGTTGGTAGATGCGGCCGGACAGCCGCTCGGCCGGCTCGCCAGCCGCGTCGCGCAAATCCTGCGTGGCAAGCACAAACCGACGTTCACGCCGCACGTCAACGGCGGTGATTTCGTCATCGTCATCAACGCCGAGAAAGTGCAGCTGACGGGCCGTAAGGTCGAGCAGAAGCGCTATTTCCGGCACACGGGGTACATGGGCCACGAACGCTTTACGCCAGTGCAGAAAGTGCTCGGCAAACACCCTGAGCGGGTCATCGAGAAGGCCGTCTGGGGCATGCTGCCGAAGACCACGCTGTCGCGGCAGCACGTCAAGCAGATGCTGAAGGTGTACGCCGGTCCCGAGCATCCGCACGCGGCGCAGCAGCCGGCGCCCCTGGTGGAGGCCAAGTGACCGCGATTACACCGGAGCTGCGCTGGCACGCGATCGGTCGCCGGAAGCTGGGCATCGCGCGCGTCTATCTGACCCCGGGGTCGGGGAAATGGAGCATCAACGGGCGGACGCTGGGAGATTACTTCCCGCGCCCCTCCCTCGTGTCGCACATTCAGCAGCCCTTCACCGCGACCGACACGCTGGGTGCGTTCGACGTGAAAGCGCGCGTGGTCGGCGGCGGGCTGACGGGACAGGCGGGCGCGATGCGGCTCGGGATCGCTCGAGCGCTCGTATTGGCGGACGACAGGCATCGGAAGAAGCTGCGCGAGCAAGGCTTGCTCACGCGCGATCCGCGCGCGGTCGAACGGAAGAAGCCGGGGCGCGCAGGCGCCCGGAAGCGGTTCCAGTTCTCGAAGCGATAAACGATCAAATACTCACGCCGCTTGATCTCGCCCTGGGTCCCCACGGGGTTGGGCGAGAGATGAGAGCGGCGGCGGAAACAACCCAAGAAAGGGAGTAAATGCCTCAGCCTCAGTTGCAGGAATTGTTGGAAGCAGGTGTCCATTTCGGCCATCAGACGCGCCGTTGGAATCCGAAGATGCGGCGGTTCATCTTCGCCGAACGCTCCGGCATCTACATCATCGATCTCCAGAAGACGATGCGTCAGCTCGAAGCGGCGCAGGAGCTGTTGCGCGGCGTCGTGCTGAAGGGCGAAGGCGTGCTGTTCGTCTGCACGAAGAAGCAGCTCAAGGGCATCCTCGAGGCCGAAGCCAAGCGCTGCAGCGCGTTCTACGTGACAGAGCGTTGGCTCGGCGGAACGCTGACGAACTTTCAGACGATCAAGAAGCAGATCAAGCGGCTGAAGGACCTGGAGCAGGGCGCGGCGGACGGCGATTTCACGAACTACACGAAGAAAGAGCAGCTGCTCTTCGATCGTGAGCGCGCCAAGCTCGACAAGAACCTCGCCGGCATCAAGAACCTCGGCCGGCTGCCGGGCGCGTTGTTCGTCGTGGACGCGAAGAAGGAGCGGATCGCGGTCGCCGAGGCGAACAAGCTGGGGATTCCGGTGGTGGCGATCGTCGACACGAACGCCGACCCCGACCTGATCACGGTGCCGATTCCCGGGAACGACGACGCGATTCGCGCTGTCTCGTTGATCACGAACGCGATCTCGGACGTCATCGCCGAGGCGCGGCGCCAGATGCCGCTCCGCGAGGCGGGCGAGGAAGGCGAAGGGACGACCTACTCCAGCGAGACGGGCGTCGAGGCGGAGGATGGCGAGCGGAAGAAGCGGCCGGCGCGCCGCAAGCGGCGGCCGAAGCCGGAGGCGATCGCCGCCCGCTTGAAGACAGAAGAGGTGCCGGCCCCGGCAGCCGAACCCGTCGCGGGGGGGGGCGGGGGCGGGGGCGGGAGCGAGGGGTAACAAACTTTTCAGGATGAACACCGACCGCCGCCCCGGGCCGTACGGCGCGAGGGCGGCGTTTTTATGAGGAGTGAAAGGACGCAATGACCACGAAGACGACAGGCATCACCGCAAAGCACGTGGCTGACCTCCGCGCCAAGACCGGCGCGGGCATGATGGACTGCAAGAAGGCGCTCGAGGAGTCGGGCGGCGACGCAGCCAAGGCCGAGGAGCTGCTGCGCGTGAAGTACGCCGCGCGCGCCGAGAAGCGCGCGGACCGCGCGGCGGGCCAGGGCGTTATCGAGATCTATCTGCACTTCAACGGCCGCGTCGCCACGATGGTCGAGCTCAATTCCGAGACCGACTTCGTCGCCAACACGGCGGAGTTCCGCCAGCTCGCCAAGGACCTGGCGCTGCACGTCGCGTCCGCGAAGCCTATTGCCGTGCGGATCGAGGACGTGCCGGCCGACGTCGTCGAGCGGGAGCTGCGCGTCTACACGGCGCAAGTCGCTGAAGAGAAGAAGCCGGAGGCGGTGCGGCAAAAGATCATCGAAGGCAAGCTGAAGAAGTTCTATCAGGAGACCGTCCTGCTCGAGCAGCCGTTCGTGAAGGACGACAAGGTGACCGTCGGCGAGCTGGTCAAGGCGCTCTCGGGCAAGACCGGCGAGAAGGTCGAAGTCCGCCGCTTCGCCCGGTTCGAGTTGGGAGGCAACTAAGTGCCCCCCCCGAAGCTCGCCTACTCGCGCGCGCTCCTCAAGATTTCAGGAGAGGCGTTCGCGGGCGGACGAGCTTCGGGTATCGACTTCGGCGTCATCGAGCGATTGTCCGATGAGCTGAAGCAGGTCGCCGCCACGGGTGTGCAGCTCGGCCTCGTGATCGGCGGGGGCAACATTCTGCGCGGCACGACGGCGAGCCAGCAGGGCATGGATCGCGTCTCGGCGGACTACATGGGGATGCTCGCGACGATCATCAACGCGCTGGCACTCCAGGACATCCTCGAGAAAAAAGGCGTCGACACGCGCGTGATGACGGCGATCCGGATGGAAGAGCTGGCGGAGCCGTACATCCGTCGCCGCGCGGTCCGGCATCTGGAGAAAGGGCGGATGGTGATATTCGCTGGCGGCACCGGCAATCCATACTTCTCGACCGACACGGCCGCAGTGCTGCGCGCGCTCGAAATGGATGCGCAGGCGATTCTCAAGGCGACGAACGTGGACGGCATCTACACGGCGGATCCGAAGAAAGACCCCGCCGCCAAATTCCTGCCGTCGCTGACGTTTCAGGAAGCGCTTGTCAAAGGCTATGCGGTGATGGACGCCAATGCGTTCGGGTTGTGCAAGGAGAACAAGCTGCCCATCGTGGTGTTCAACATCAACCAGCCCGGCGCGACGGCGCGAGTTCTGACCGGCGAGCGCGTCGGCACGACGGATCATGTCAAACATGCAAAGCAGATGATGGATAAGGCTGTCGAAGCCGTAAAGCGGGAGTTCGCGACGGTTCGGACGGGCAAAGCGACCACCGCGTTGCTCGATCTGGTGCGCGTCGAGGCGTACGGGAATGAGATGCCGCTCACGCAGGTCGCGACTGTGGCCGCGCCGGAACCGAAGCTCCTCACCGTGCAGCCATGGGACAGAAACCTGCTGAAGGCGGTCGAGAAGGCGATCCTCGCATCGGATCTCGGGCTCACACCCGCAAACGACGGCAACCTCATCCGCATTCCTATTCCGCCATTGACCGAGGAACGCCGCAAAGAGCTCGTCAAAGTCGTTCACAAGTTCGCCGAGGAAGGCCGCGTCGCCATCCGTCATGCGCGCACCGACACGATCAACAGGATCAAGAAGACCGAACACGTCTCGTCGGACGATCAAAAGCACGCCGAGAAAGAAGTGCAGAAGACGCACGACGAGCATCTCAAGGCGGTGGACGCGGCGGTCAAGGGCAAAGAAGCCGAGATAATGGAAGTCTGATGCTCTTGGGCCCCCCCCCGATTCCTCGCCACGTGGCGATCATCATGGATGGCAATGGACGCTGGGCGAACGAACGCCGGCTGCCCCGGCCGTTCGGCCATCGGGCCGGGATGAAGGCCGTGCGCGAAGCGGTCGAGGGAGCGATCGAGGCCGGCGTCGAAGTGTTGACGCTGTTTGCGTTTTCCGATGAAAATTGGAACCGTCCGGCGATCGAGATCTCCGCGCTGATGGACCTGCTCGAGGAATACATCGCGCGTGAGGTCGCGGAGCTGCGCGATCAGGGCGTGCAAGTCCACGTGCTCGGTGATCGGAACCGGCTCACCGCGACGGGTCGAGCGGCCGTCGAGCGCGTAGAGCGCGAGACGGCGGGCGGTCAGAAGCTCTCGCTCAATCTCTGCATCTCATATTCCTCGCGGGGCGAGATCACGCGCGCGGCGCGGCTGCTCGCGGAGGAAGTGCTCAAGGGCACGAAGCAGCTCGAGGACATCGACGAGGAGGCGATCCGGGCCAAGTTGTACACGGCCCCGTGGGGCGATCCCGATCTCCTGATCCGGACCTCGGGTGAGCAACGCCTCTCGAATTTTTTGCTGTGGCAGCTCGCGTACGCCGAGCTGTACATCACCCCCGTGTTGTGGCCGGACTTCAACCGGCGCACGTTGCTGGACGCGATCCTCGACTATCAACGCCGAGAGCGTCGATTCGGTAAAGTCACCGCGTCCTGATGCCCCCCCCAATCAACAATCTGGTGCAGCGCATCATCGTGGCCGTCATCGCCATCCCGCTGGTCGTGGCGATCATCTGGGTTGGCGGCTGGGCGCTCGCGGTCACGCTGGCGATCCTCGGTGTGCTCGGCGCGCATGAGATCTACGATTTTGGTCGCCGTCAGGGGATCGAGCCACTCGAGCGCACCGGCTGGCTTGCCGCGGCGGCGATCCCGCTGCTCGCGTTTTGGGCCAAGGGGCCGACGCTGTATCTGGGAGCCATTTGGTTGATGGTAGCGTTGGTCATCGCGATGGCGCGACGCGGCCCGACGGGGCGTCCCCTGACGAGCGTATCGATCACGATGTTCGGCTGTGTCTATGCGTCCGGCATGTTGGCCTTCTTGATCGCCATCCGCCACGGTGGTTCCGCGATGACGCGGCCGGCCGCGTATGTGTTCCTGACGCTCTTCCCGCTCGTGATCACGTGGATCTGCGACACGGCTGCCATGGCCGTCGGTACCGCCGTAGGCGGCCCCAAGCTCGCCCCCGTCCTGTCGCCGAAGAAGACGCGCGCCGGTGCCGTCGGCGGCACGCTCGGCGGGGTGATCACCGCGCTCGCGCTCGGCAAATTCGTGCTCAACCGTCAGGGATGGAATTTCAGCGCCGGGCAGCTGCTGCTCTTCGGCCTCGCGATTTCGATCGTCGGGCAGATCGGTGACGTGGCCGAATCGCTGCTCAAGCGCGAGGCCGGGTTGAAGGACTCGTCTGATCTGATTCCCGGCCATGGCGGCGTGCTCGATCGGCTGGACTCGCTGTATTTCGTGATCCCAGCGGCGGCCGGACTCTACCGTATGTTTGGCGTGATATGACGATCGGCGTCGCGGTACTCGGCTCAACCGGCTCGATCGGCCGCTCCACCCTTCAGGTACTGGCGAGACAACGGGATCGATTCCGTGTGGTCGCCATCACGGGGCACTCCAATAAGGATCTCCTCGCCCAGCAGGCTGCGGAATGGAAGCCAGCATTTGTGGGGCTGGTGAATGGAATGGGGAAGGGGGAAGAGGGAAAGGGGAAGGGTACGGCGTGCCTCGTCGACGCGGCCACGCATCCCGATGTGAAGATCGTCGTCAACGGGATCGTCGGCGCGGCGGGGCTGGACGCGACGCTGGCGGCGTTGCGCGCCGGCAAGCGCGTCGCGCTCGCCAATAAGGAAACACTGGTGATGGCCGGTGAGCTGGTCACGGAGGCTGCGCGGCAGGGCGGTGGTGAAATCGTCCCCGTCGACTCGGAACACAGCGCGGTGCTGCAATGCGTGGCCGGGCGGCGACCGACGGAGTTGGCCCGGCTGATTCTCACGGCCTCCGGCGGCCCGTTCCGCACGTGGGGGCCGGAACGTGTGTCACGCGCGACGGTCGCCGAAGCGTTGAAGCACCCCACCTGGACGATGGGGAAAAAGATCACCGTCGATTCGGCGACACTCGTCAACAAAGCCCTCGAAGTGATCGAAGCGCACTTCCTGTTTGACGTGGATTACGAGCACGTGGAGGTGGTCATCCACCCGCAGTCAGTGATCCACGGATTCGCAGAATTCGTGGATGGCTCGGTGCTCGCGCAAGTCGGCTTTCCCACGATGGAGCTGCCGATTCTCTACGCGCTCACCTACCCGGAGCGCGTGCCGGACACCGGTGTGCGCCGGTTCGATCCGGTCGCCGCGGGAACCCTGACGTTCGAAGCGGTGCAGCTGGAGCGCTTTCCGGCGTACAACGCAGGCCGTGAGGCCGCGCGGATGGGCGGGACCGCCCCGGCGATGTTCAACGCGGCGAATGAAGTCGTGGTGCAGCTGTTTCTCGACGAGCAAATCCCGTTCGGACGCATCTCGGAGGTCCTGGAGCGAGTGGTTGCCCAAGGACATCCCGGCGACGCGACGTCGCTCGACGACGTGATGGCCGCGGATGCTGAAGCCCGGCGGTTGGCGAAAGAATTCGCGTGCTCCTGACCCTCGCGTCGCTCGTCGTCGTGCTGGGTGTGCTGATTTTTGCGCACGAGCTCGGACATTTTCTCGTCGCCAAAGCCGTCGGCATTCAGGTGCTGCGCTTCTCGCTCGGGTTCGGGCGGCCGCTGATCGCCTGGAAGCGTGGCGAGACGGAATACTGGATCTCCTGGATCCCCCTGGGCGGCTACGTGAAGATGGCTGGGTTGGAAGAGGAAGGGATGGTGGGCGAGCTCGAGGGCGGCAAAGCGGACGCGGCAATCGATCCCGCCCGGTCGTTCGACCATCAGCCGATCGCCGCACGGATGGCCGTCATCCTCGCGGGTGTGTCGATGAACGTCCTGCTCGCATTCGTCATCTATACGGGTCTCGCGGCGGTCGCCGGCGTGTCTCGGTTTGCCATGACACCGGTTGACTCGATACCGGCGGGGCGGCTTCCGGCGTGGGCACAGCCGCTGTTGACCATACACCGCGGCGATCGGCTCACGCACGTCGGCGACGATTCGTTGCGGACGTGGGACGATCTCGAGGAGCGGATCGAGAAGGCGCCGGACGAGCTGCGCCTGCGGGTTGCCGGGCGGCCCGAGCCGCTCGTGCTGCACTTGCCGTCCGGGGATACCGCGGCGCGCCACGAGTTGTTGCGCGCCATCGTACCGCTATTCCCGGCTCGCATCGGCCCCGTGGCGCCGGGACAGCCGGCGCACCGCGCGGGATTGCGAGGCGGCGACGTCGTCGTCCGCATCAACAACGACACGATCGTTTCGTGGTTGGACATGGTGGCCAGGATCCGCGAACAGCCGGGACACCCAGTGACACTCGTAGTGTTGCGCCGTGACAGCTCGATGCGCTTCACGGTGGTGCCTGAAACCGTTGACTCGGGAGGCAAGCGCTACGGCTTCATTGGAGCCGGGGCGAACCCACCGACCGTGCGCGACCGCGTCGGTTTGGGGGCCGCCATCGTGTACAGCGGCCGGCAAACGGTGGCCCAGATCGTCAACGTCGTCACATCGGTGAAGCGCATCGTGGCGGGAGAGGCATCGACGCGCGAACTCGGCGGGCCGATCGCCATCGCGCAGATGTCGGGGCAGGCGGTGCGCCTGGGCCTCGACTGGTTTCTCAACTTCCTCGCGTTCTTTTCCGTGAGTCTCGCCGTCCTGAACTTGCTGCCTATTCCGGTGCTCGACGGCGGCCACGCGCTCTTCCTCATCGTCGAGGCGGTCCGCCGCAAGCCGCTCACGCCCAAGCTGCGCATGCGGCTCACACAGCTCGGCATGTTGGTGGTCCTCGGCATTATGGTGCTCGCGATCTCCAACGATGTCCTCCGACTCTTCCGTTAGAGACGCGCTGGAGGGTTACATCGCCGGACGGCTGTCCGCGGAGCAGCTGGTGGGGGTGGTCGCAGGAGCCTACTACGTGGACCGGGACCGTGCGACCAGGGTGCAGTTACGACCGCTGATGGAGATCATCGAACGGGCACATCCGGGATTCGTAGCATTGTTCGGCAGCGTTGACGCACCGGGGTTCGCTGTTCGCCTCGCCGAGCGTCCGTTTCCCAAACGATTTGAGGCGGAATTGCGGCAGGGTGTCCAGGCCTTGCTGGCAGGAGGCTTCGCGGATTCCTCCGTCCCCGCCTCCCGGTCCCCGGTGCCTGCTCCCGGTCTTTTCTCTCGAATCCTCCAAGTGATCCGAAAAGTCTTCAGCGCATAAGCTTTACGACCAACCCGATCAACAACAGTAAGCCAATTGCCGCGCCGGCCACCACAAGCCAGGCGCCGCGGTTTGGCGGCGGATCGGCGAGTGCCTCGCGCTGCTTCGTCCCCATCGGCGCCGCCCCAAGGGCCGTCGTTGGCCGGCGCTTCTGCTCGACTTCGTCGAGATCGGCGAGCAGCTCGGCGGCGCTGGCGTAGCGGTCGTCGGGATGCTTGGCGAGACATTTCATCACCACGCGTTCGAAGCGTTTGGACAACTCGCCTCGTTTGCGCCGCAGCGAGGGCGGGGGATCCTCCACGTGCATGCGCGCCAGCTCGAACCAGTCGTTGGAGCTGAACGGCACTTCGCCGGTGGCGGCTTTGTACAGCGTGACGCCGAGGGCGTAGAAATCCACGCGCTGGTCGAGCGGCCGTCCCTGCGCCTGCTCGGGTGAGAGGTAGTGCGGCGTGCCGATCGTCATGTTCACGCCGGTCGATGCGGTGTAGCCGGATACCGCACGGGCGATGCCAAAGTCGGTCAGTACGGCGGCGCCATCCGAACGAATCAGGACGTTGTCGGGCTTCAAGTCCCGATGAATCACCCCCTGACGATGCGCGAAGTCGAGCGCCGCGGCGATGTCACGCGCCAGGCGCAGGATGTCCTCCTCGGGCAGCGGCCCTTCGCGCGCGATGCGGGCGCCGAGACTGTCGGCGCAGAGATCCATGGCGAAGTAGACGTGGTCGCCGCTCTTCGCGACGGAGCGGATGCGAATGATGTTGGGATGCTCGAGCTTCGCGGCCGTCTCGCTCTCGTTGCGAAAGCGCGACTCGAACTGCGAGTCGCCGGCGTATCGGGGCTTCAGGACCTTGATGGCGACCGGCGTGCCGTCCGGTTCGCGACCCACGAATGCCCAGGCGAAGCCCCCCTGGCCGAGCAGGCGCTCGAGGGCGTAGGGGCCGAGCGTCCGGCCGACGAGGTCTGTGGCGGCGTTAGTCACTTTACAAAGGGGTCGAAGCCGGTTAACCTACGGCGCTTCCAACGATTAGGGAACAGGGACGATGTACGACAAGACGACGCCGGTCAGGAAACACGGGCTGCACGACCGGGACACCGGCTCGAGCCGGGTCCAGGTGGCGCTGCTCACCGAGCGCATCAACAGCCTCACCGAGCACTTCCGGGTCCACGCGAAGGACTTCCACGGGCAACGCGGCCTGCTGCGTATGGTCAGCCGCCGCCGCCGCTTGCTGGAGTACTTGAAGCGCACCGATCTCGCGAAGTACCGGCAGCTCATCGACGAGCTCGGTCTCCGACATTAAGTCGCACAAAGGCGTCGGGCAGGGCGCTCCGGGAAGAGCACCGGAGCGCTCCGCGTATTTTCAGCGCTCTAGACAGGCAACGCAGTGAAGCGAGTGGAAAAGAATTTTGCCGGCCGCACCCTGAAAATCGAATCGGGTCGGCTGGCCAAGCAAGCGGCTGGGTCGTGTCTCCTCCAGTTCGGTGAAACGGTAGTGCTGGCGGCGGTCACCGTCTCCGAAAATGTGGCCAACCTTCCGTACTTCCCACTGACCGTCGAGTATCGCGAGAAGGCCTACGCCGCCGGCAAGATCCCCGGCGGCTTCTTGAAGCGTGAGGGCCGGCCCTCCGACGAAGAGGTCACGTCGGCGCGCGTCATCGACCGCTCCGTCCGGCCGCTCTTCCCCGAGGGCTTCAAGAACGAAGTCCAGGTTTTCGTCTACGTCCTGTCGGCCGACCAGGAGAACGACGCTGACGTGCTGGGCGTGACGGCAGCCTCGGCGGCGCTGTCGATATCCAAGGTGCCTTGGAACGGCCCCATCGCCGCGGTGCGAGTCGGCCGGGTGGAAGGGGCATGGATCCTCAATCCCACGTTCCAGCAGCTCGAGTTCTCCGATGTCGATCTCACCGTCTCCGGTTCCCGCGATTCGATCGTGATGGTCGAAGGTGGAGCGCTCGAGCTCACGGAAGCCGAGATCGTGAAAGCCCTCGAAGTGGCACATAAGGGCATCAAGGAATTGCTCGACATCGCGGACGAAGTCGTTGAGGCGGTGCGCCAGCCCAAGATGGAATGGGTGAAGGCCGAGCCCTCCGCCGATCTCGTCGCTCGGGTCAAGGCATTGGCGGAAGACAAGGTGACCGAAGCGCTGACCCTCGCCGTGAAGGCCGAGCGCACCCAGGCGCTCAGCGCCATCAAGTCGACGATCCTCGATCAGCTCGCCGAGGAGTTCCCCGACAAGCTGCGTGAGATCGCGGAGGTGATCGAGGGCATCGAGTACGAGACGATGCGCGAGCGGGTGCTGACGGCCGGCGAGCGCGTCGATGGGCGCGATCTCGACACCGTTCGCCCGATCACCTGTGAGGTGGGCTGGCTCCCGCGCGCCCACGGCTCCGCCCTGTTTACCCGCGGCCAGACACAGGCGCTGGCGACGGTGACACTGGGGACGACGGACGACGAGCAGCGCATCGACTCGATCGACGTCGCGCAGGAGACGACGAAGTCGTTCATGCTGCACTACAACTTCCCGCCCTTCTCGACCGGTGAAGTGAAGCCGGTGCGCGGCACGTCGCGGCGCGAGATCGGCCACGGCGCGCTGGCGGAGCGTGCGTTGCAGGCGGTGCTGCCGCCTTATGAGCAGTTTCCGTACACGATTCGCATCGTCTCCGAGATTCTCGAGTCCAACGGATCGTCGTCGATGGCCAGCGTGTGCAGCGGCTCGCTCGCGTTGATGGACGCCGGCGTACCGGTCAAGTCGGCCTGCGCCGGGGTCGCGATGGGGTTGATCACGCAAGGCGGCCGTACGGCAATCCTCACCGACATCTTAGGCACGGAGGATCACCTCGGCGACATGGACTTCAAGGTCGCGGGGACACGCGACGGCGTGACATCGATTCAGATGGACATCAAGGTCGAGCGCCTCGACTTCGCCGTCATTAGCCAGGCGCTCGAGAAGGCCCGCAAGGCGCGGGTGCACATTCTCGACATCATGCAGCAGGCGATGCCGCATCCACGCTCGCAGCTCTCGAAATACGCGCCGCGCATCATCACCATCCAGATCCGTCCGGACAAAATCGGGGATCTCATCGGACCGAAAGGCAAGACGATCCGCGGCATTCAGGAGCAGACGGGCGCCGAGATCAATGTTGACGATTCGGGCCTGGTCACGATCGCCGGCGTGGGCGAGGCCGCCGAACGCGCGCGCGACATGGTGTCGGGCATCGTGCAGGAGCCGGAAGTGGGGAAGGTGTACGAAGGCGTCGTAAAGAGCACGACGGCGTTCGGGGCCTTCGTCGAGATCATTCCCGGCGTCGAAGGATTGCTGCACATCTCGGAGCTGCAGCATGGCCGCACGGAAAAGACGGAAGACGTGGTCAAGAAGGGCGACCATCTCAAGGTGAAGCTGCTCGAGGTCGATGAGCGCGGTCGCATGCGGTTGTCCCGGAAGGCTCTACTAGAGAAGAACTAGCGTGGCCCCCGTGGCCCCCACGCTAGATACGGTCCGCCTGGACCGGGAAATACATCGGACCGCCGCGCCGAACGGCATCACCGTGCTCAGCGAGCGGGTGCCGAGCGTTCGGTCCGCGGCCATCGGCGTCTGGGTGCGGACCGCCAGCGCGCACGAGCCCCGCCCCAAGATGGGCGTGTCGCATCTGCTCGAGCACATGGTGTTCAAGGGCACCGAACGACGTACCGCGCAGCAGATCGCGCTCGCCCTCGAATCCCGCGGTGGATCGCTCGACGCCTACACCTCACGCGACTCCACGGCCTATCACGCACGTGTGCTCGACAGCGATCTGGCGCGGGCACTCGACGTCATCACCGACATGGTGCGCCGGCCCACGCTGCGCGACCAGGACCTCTCGCTCGAGCGCCAGGTCGTCCTCGAGGAGATCAGCACCGTCGCGGATACGCCGGACGACGAAGTCTTCGATCTCGCCTACGAGACGCTGTGGCCGACCCATCCTTACGGATTCCAGATTCTGGGCACGAAGGAAACGGTCAGCGCGCTCTCCGCCGACGACCTCAAGAACTTGCACCGCCGGGCGTACTTTCCGGGGAACTGCATCATCGCCGCCGCGGGCAACCTCACGCACGAGGCGCTCCTCGCCGAAGTCGAGCGACAGGGGTGGTTTGACGGCGATGGCAACGGTACTGCGCTCGTGGCTCCGCCCGTACCCCCCGTGCCGCCCGCCGTGCGCGGGGTGACACGGTCGACGCAGAAGGACACCGCCCAGACGCACATCGTGTTCGCCACCGACACGATTCCCTACGCCGATCGCCGCAAGTATTCGATGCTCGTGCTGTCGAACGTCTTCGGCGGCGGCATGTCGAGCCGTCTGTTCCAACGTATTCGGGAAGAGTTGGGACTCGCCTACGCGATCTACAGCTTCACGTCGTTCTACCGGGCGGTGGGGATGGCCGGCGTGTACGTCGGCACCCAGCCCGCGCGGGCGGAGAAAGCGACGGCCGCAATTCGCGACGAGTTTGCGCGGCTCGCGCGGGAAGGGCTGCGCGGTGATGCGCTGGAAGACGCGAAGCAGCAGACGTTGGGCCAGTTGATGCTCTCGCTGGAGAGTCCCACGTCCCGGATGTATCGTTTGGCCGGCTCGGCGGTCTATAACGAGCCGTACCGCAGTCTCGATGAGGTCCTGCAGACCGTCGCAGCGTTGACGGCGGACGAAGTGTCCGAGCTGGCGGCTGAATTCTTCGCACCGGAGCGACAGACAATTGTCTCGCTCGGACCCAACGGGGCAGGTGGAGGAACGGTAACGTGATCGTCGGCGTCCCGAAGGAAATCAAGACTGCGGAGAATCGCGTCGCGCTCGTACCTGCGGGCGCGGAGTCGCTCGCGAGCGACGGCCACGCGGTGCTCGTGGAGCAAGGCGCCGGCCTGGGTTCAGGATTCGGGGACGACGCGTATCGTGCGGCGGGTGCGGAGATCGCGCCCTCAGCCGAGGCGGTTTGGGCGAAGGCCGAGATGGTGATGAAGGTGAAGGAACCCATCGAGCCCGAGTGGTCGCGGATTCGCAACGGGCAGGTCGTCTTCACGTATTTCCATTTTGCGGCGTCCGAAGCACTCACGAAGGCCATCATCAAATCCGGCTCCATTGCGATCGCGTACGAAACGGTGGAGCTACCGACGAAAGAGCTTCCCCTGCTCACGCCGATGAGTGAGGTGGCGGGTCGCATGGCCGTGCAGGAAGGCGCGAAATACCTCGAGAAGGCGTTCGGTGGGAGTGGCATTCTGCTGGGCGGCGTCCCGGGCGTGCTGCCCGCCGAAGTGGTCATCCTGGGCGGCGGGGTGGTCGGCACGAACGCCGCCAAGATGGCCGCCGGCCTCGGCGCGCACGTGACGCTGCTGGATATTTCGCTCGACCGGCTGCGGTACCTCTCCGATGTCCTCGCCGCGAATGTCGATCTCTTGTACTCCAACCGGCACAACGTGCTCGAACAGCTCGCGAAGGCCGATGTCGTCATCGGTGCGGTGCTGCTCACCGGCGCCAAGGCGCCGAAGCTCGTGAAGCGCGGCGACCTGAAGTTGATGAAGCCGGGCTCGGTGATCGTCGACGTGGCGGTCGATCAAGGCGGTTGCATCGAAACGACGAAGCCGACGACGCACGACCAGCCGACGTACGTCGTGGACGGCATCATCCATTACGCCGTGGCGAACATGCCGGGCGGCGTACCGCGCACGTCTACGTTAGCCCTCACGAATGCGACGTTGCCCTATGCCAAAAGGCTCGCGCGCCTCGGATGGAAACAGGCGTGTAAGCAGGACGCCAGTCTCTTTCTTGGATTGAACGTCGTCGAAGGAAAGGTTGTGTATCCGGGCGTGGCCGAGGCATTCAGCCTCCCACTCGCCGACGCGAAGTCATTCGTCTGAGTCAACCATGGGGACCGAGACCGGAAAATCCACGACGCGCAATATCGCCGGGCGCGAGGTCACGATCTCCAACCCCGACAAGATTCTCTTTCCAAAGCCGAAGTACACCAAGCTCGACCTCGTCGACTATTACGTGGCTGTGTCGGAAGGCGCGCTGCGAGGGGCTGGTGGCCGGCCGAACATGCTGGTCCGGTTTCCCAACGGCATCGGCAGCCAATCATTCTATCAGAAGCGCGCTCCCGAGGCGCGGCCGGTCTGGATCGAGGTCGTGACGCTGCGGTTCCCATCAGGCCGCAGCGCCGATGAGGTCGTGCCGCGGGATGCCGCGTCGCTTGCCTGGCTTGCAAACCTGGCTTGTCTCGAGCTGCATCCGCATCCGGTGCGCGCCGAAGATCTCGATCATCCCGATGAGCTGCGCGTGGATCTGGATCCGGTGCCAGGCATCAAGTGGCCGCAGGTGCGCATAGTCGCGCAGGTCGCGCGCGCGGTCCTGGAGGACTGCAAACTGGTCGGCTGGCCGAAGACGTCGGGCTCACGCGGTATGCATCTCTTCGTGCGCATCGAGCGGCGGTGGGGCTTTGACGAGGTGCGGCGCGCGGCGCTGGCGTTGGCTCGGGAAGTGGAACGGCGCGCACCCGAGCTCGCGACCAGCAAGTGGTGGAAAGAAGAGCGCCAAGGCGTTTTCGTAGACTACAACCAGAACGCCAAGGATCGTACCGTGGCGTCGGCGTACTCGGTCCGGCCGACGCCCGACGCGCGCGTTTCGGCGCCACTGAGCTGGGACGAGGTCGATAGCGCCGATCCGGAAGACTTCACGCTCGGGACGATGCCGAAACGTTTCGCGAAGATCGGTGACCGCCATGCCGATATCGACGCAACACCGGGCTCCCTCGACAGCCTCCTGGAGTTATCGGCGAGGCAGGAGCGTGAGGGGCAGGGCGACGCGCCATGGCCGCCCCACTATCGCAAGCAGCCGGGCGAGCCGCCGCGCGTGCAACCGTCCAAGGCTCGGGCGCGGGCGGAGAAGTATCCGTTGATCGAGGTCAGTCGCGGGAAGAATAAGAAGGAAGCGCTGGCCGGACTGGCGAAATGGAAAAAGCGCCATCCCCGCGTCGCAAAACTCCTCAAGCCAGCGGATGTGCTCGTGGATCAGATGCGCGGGCGCTCCTCAGCGTGGTATCGCATTCGAATGGAGCCGATCGCAAACACCTTCTCCAACTCGTAGGCCGCCGTGACTTCGAGCTGATCGTAGCGGCAGTCGGCGGGCTTCTTGTCCGGTCGCCAGCGCTGAAAGACCGTCGCATGCCGGAAGCGATCGCCTTGGAGATGGTCGTACTTCACTTCGGCAACCCGCTCGATGCGCAGCGGCTCCCACGACATGTCCTTGCCGGCGCTCCAGCGGCTCTGCGCTCCCGGCATGCGGCTCGACTCCGCCTCGGCCCCCCTTCCCCCTCTCCCCGCCCATTCGCGCCAGGGATGGTGTTGTAACGCGTTCTTCCGCAATGGCGCCAATTCCTTCACGAGCTGCTTGCGCATGGCCATCGTGAATGACGACGTGACGCCGACGTGTTGCAGCGTCCGTTCGTCGTCATAGAGGCCGAGGAGGAGCGAGCCGACGGCGTGTTTCCCGCTCTTGTGCCAGCGAAATCCCGCAACCACGCAGTCGGCGGTGCGGGCGTGCTTGATCTTGAACATCGCGCGCTTGCCGGGCTGATACGCGCCCGTCGCCGGCTTTGCGACCACGCCATCGAGTCCCGCGCCTTCGAAACGCTGCAACCAGTCCACTGCCAGGTCGCGATCGCGGGTCATCGGCGTGAGGTGCAGCGGGCGACGCATGTGCGCGAATAACTTCTCGAGCTGCTTGCGACGCTCTTGTTGTGGTGTATCCATCAGGTTCTTGCCAGCGACCGCGAGCAAATCGAATGCGACGAATTCCGCGGGCGTCGCCTTGGCGAGCTTCGCTACACGGGAGGCCGCAGGATGGAGGCGCATCTGCAAGCCGGTGAAATCGAGGCCGCGCGGCGTCGGCATGACGATCTCGCCATCCACGACCGCGCCGCTCGGCAGTTGTTCGAGAAAGATCTCATGCAGCTCGGGGAAGTAACGGTCCAGCGGGCGGAGATCGCGACTCTGGATAAAGACGTCGTCCTTCGCGGGCCCACGAAACACAATCGCGCGAAAGCCATCCCACTTGGGCTCGAACAGGAAGTCGCCGTCGCGCGGCAGATCGTCGGTGAGTTTCGCGAGCATCGGCTCGACTGGCGGAGCGACCGCTAAGGGCGAAGTCCTTGGCATGCCGTAAAAGTAGACCGCTCAGACCCGTGAACGAGGTTGACGAATTCATGACACTAGCAAACCGTGTTTCACTTCTCAACCGGGCTCGTCAGCCCTCCTATTCCAGGTAGCTTTATCCCGCATGAAACGCGGAATTGCTGGTGTGTCAGCGCTCGCAGTTCTGGTCACGGCCGCATGCGCATCGAGCAGACCCACCTCCCAGACCACGACCTCAGCCACAGCAGCGGTCTCTCCCGCGCAGCAAGTCAGAAATGACAGCAGTTATCCCCCACACACGCCCGCCGACGTGCACTTCATTGCAGGAATGATCGGGCATCACGCGCAGGCGATTCAGATGGCGGGCTGGTGTGCGTCGCACGATGCCAGTCCGTCGCTGCGCCCCCTGTGCGAGCGGATCGTCGTCGGGCAGAACGACGAAATCGCGTTCGCGCAACGCTGGCTGCGCGAGCGTGGGGAATACGTGCCGCCCGCCGATCCGCGTGGCCACATCATGCAGGGATCGGACATGCCGATGCTGATGCCCGGGATGCTGACGCCGCAGCAGATGGCGCAGCTCGATTCGGCGCGGGGGCGCGAGTTCGACCGGTTGTTCCTGCAGTACATGATCATGCACCATCAAGGCGCGATCACGATGGTGCAGCAGCTGCTCGCGACGCCGGGCGCGGCGCAGGACGGCCCCGTCTTTCGCTTCGCGTCCGACGTCAATGCCGATCAAACGACCGAAATCAACCGTATGACTCTCATGCTCAACGACCTCAAACGGAGCTCTCAGTGAAATCCCGTTTTCCATTCGCCCTTCCACTTCTCGCATTCGCGTTCACGGCCTGCGCTTCCTCCGGCGGGGGCTCGCACGCGAGCTACAGCTCGTCTACTACGCCGCCGAGTCCCGATCCACGCATTGGACTGCGGGCCGGCTGGATGAACGCCCAGCAAGCGTCCTGGAACATGCGCCTCGTTTCGGCGACTGAGCCGTCGCCCGATTTCATCAATAGGACTGCGCCGGGCGACTTTCGGATGATCAATTCGGACCTAACGATTCGTGGGAACTACGTCATCCAGGGAAACTTCAACGGCTTGCAGATCTGGGACATCAGCAATGCGAAGAGCCCGAAGCTCTATAAAGCGTTCGTGTGTCCGGGATCGCAGAGCGACGTGTCGGTCTATCGTAATCTGCTGTTCGTGTCAGGCGAAGCGCTGAACGGTCGCACCGACTGCGGCACCCAGGGGGTCGGCGACACGGTGAGCCACGAGCGCTTGCGCGGCATTCGTATCTTCGACGCAACCGATCTCACCAATCCGCGGCACATCACGGACGTGCAGACCTGCCGCGGCTCGCACACACACACCATCGTGACGTCGCCGACCGACACGGCGAATGTGTATATCTACGTCTCGGGCTCGGCGCCGGTCCGCTCGCCCAATGAGCTCGCCGGCTGCTCGGCCGCGCAGCCCGACTCGAATCCGAACACGGCGCTGTTCCGGATCGAAGTGATTCAGGTGCCGCTGGCGCATCCGGAGCAGGCCCACATCGTCAGCTCGCCGCGGATTTTTCAGGATCTCACCGAAGCGAAGACTCACGCGGAAGCGCCGGAAGACATCGCACGGGCCAAGCACTCCGCCGATTCTGCGCGTGCAGCCGGCGGGTTCACGGCAACGGTCCGTGGCCAGGACATCGTCCTGGGGCCGAACTTCGTGCGGATGCGCCTGGACAGCATCGTGAAGGCACGCGGCGGCACCGGAGCACCGACCGGGGCCGACAGCGCAACCCTGCGTGCCAACGTGCAGGCCATGATCGACCGGATCGTGGAAGGCCCGCCGCGGACCGGCCCGCGTCCCGGTCCAACGCAGTGCCATGACATCACCGTCTATCCCGCGATCGGGCTGGCGGGCGGCGCCTGCGGCGGCTATGGGCTGCTGCTCGACATTCGCGACGGCGCGAACCCGACGCGCATCGCCGCCGTCTCCGACTCGAACTTCTCGTTCTGGCATTCGGCGACATTCAACAACGACGGCACGAGGATTCTTTTCACCGATGAGTGGGGTGGCGGACTCCAGCCGCGCTGCCGGCCGACCGACAAGCCCGAGTGGGGCGCGGATGCGATCTTCACCATGTCAGGCACTACGCTGACGTTCAAGAGTTATTACAAGCTGCCGGTGGCGCAGACGGCGAATGAAAACTGCGTCGCGCATAATGGATCGCTGATTCCGGTGCCGGGCCGGGATATCATGGCGCAAGGGTGGTATCAGGGCGGCATCTCGGTGTTCGACTGGACGGATCCCTCGCATCCGAAGGAAATCGCGTTCTTCGACCGTGGGCCGATGGATTCGACGAAGCTCGTCGGCGCCGGCTCGTGGTCCGCGTACTGGTACAACGGCTACATCGTGAGCTCCGAGATCTCGCGCGGGCTCGACATCCTCGAGCTCCAGCCGAGCGCCCTGCTGTCGCAGAACGAGATCGATGCCGCGAAACTCATCCACTTCGACTATCTGAACGCCCAGGATCAGCAGAAGCTGGTCTGGCCTACAAGCTTCGTCGTGGCCCGCGCGTATGTCGACCAGCTGGCGCGGTCGGGCGGGCTGACGGCGGCCCGGCTTGCGGCGGCGCGCGACGCGCTGGATCGCGCGGAGAAACTCAGCGGCCCACCACGGCGCGATGCGCTCACGCAGCTCGCGACGCAACTGAACGGCGATGCACAAATCTCGTCCGATCAGGCGAAGGTCAGGCTGTTGATCGCCGCGGTCACGGATTTGGGCAAATAGCGTCCCGCGGCATTGACTAAGACCACGAGCGGGGTTCACGTTGTTTCGTGAGCCCCGCTCGTTCTTCGCGGAAGCGCTACCAGGAATTCGTCGACGACTATAAGCACCGCCGCCTCGATGAAAAGAGCGAGGACGGGGGGAGCCCCGCATCGCCGGCTACGCCTCGTCGTCCAGGGGCACGCCGGGCGCATCTCCGCGAATACCTCCATTGGCTGCGCCCACACCGCTCTGCGTTGACCGCGGTGTTTGTGCTCGCGCTCGCCGTGGCCGGCCTGCAGATGATTGAACCGCTGTTCATGCGGTTCATCGTGGACCGCGTGATCCTCAACAAAACGCTGGACCTGAGCTCCCGGCTCACGCGCCTCAACCTGGCCGGAATCGTCTTCCTCGGCGTGATCGTGCTGTCGCACGTGGGCGGGGGATTCAAAGACTACCGGCAGCGCATCCTGAACGTCCGCGTGATGCTGTCGCTCCGGCGCTCGCTGTACGAGCGCTTGCTGCATCTGCCGCTGCCGCGGCTCTGGGAAATGAAGACGGGCGGCATCCTCTCGCGCCTCACGGGCGACGTCGAGACCACGACCGGCCTCTTGCAGATGGCGATCGTCTCGCCGGCGATTTCCGTGATCCGGCTCGTCATCGCCATCGTCATCCTCGTCATTCTGAATTGGCAGCTGGCGCTCACCGCGCTCGCCATCATTCCTGGCGTGATGGTGCTGAGTCTGATCTTCGCACGACGCATCCGGCCGATCTATCGCTCGGTGCGCAAAGACGTGGAGATCGTGGACGGTCGAGTTGGGGAGACGTTCTCCGGCATCCGGGTGGTGCGAGCATTCCGGCAGGAGATCCAGGAGCTGCTCAGCTACATGCTCGGCAGACACACGGTGCTGCGCAAGGAACTGTTCGCGCATCGCCGCGAGCTGCTGCTCTGGACGTCCTGGGGCCTGCTCGAAGCCGGCATCAGCGTCGTGATCGTCTGGTTCGGTGGCTATCTGAGCATCGTCGGTCGCGCGTCGGTCGGCGACATCATGGCGTTTCAGTGGTACATGTTCCTGCTGCTCAACCCGGTCTGGAACATTGTGAATTCGTTCTCCGAGCTGCAGCGCTCACTCGCCGCGATGGAACGGGTCTTCGAAGTGCTGGCGATGGAGCACGACAAACCCGATCGCCCCGGTGCCCGCGAGGCGCCGCACGTGGTTCGCGAAATCAGCTTCGAGAACGTGTCGTTCGAGTACCGCGAAGGCCAACCGGTCGTTAAAGACTTCAACGTCGCCGTACCAGGAGGATCGGTGGTCGCACTCGTGGGACGGAGCGGAGCGGGGAAGACCACCGTGACCGACCTTGTCGCCCGGTTTCACGATCCGACGCGCGGCCGCCTGTTGCTCAACGGGACGGACATTCGGGACCTGCAGCTGCGCAGCTATCGGGACCTGCTGGCGATCGTGCAACAGGACGTGTTCCTGTTCGACGGCTCCGTGCGCGACAACATCGCCTACGGGCGGCACGACGCGAATGACGCCGAGATCGAGGACGCGGCGAAGCGGGCGAATGCGCATGAGTTCATCGTGCGATTGCCGCAAGGATACGAGACGTTCATCGGGGAACGCGGGGTGAAGCTCTCGGGCGGCCAACAGCAGCGGCTCGCGATCGCGCGCGCGATCCTCGCGTCTCCGCAGATCCTCATTCTCGATGAGGCGACCAGTAATCTCGACACCGAGAGCGAGCAGCTGATTCAGGCGTCGATGGCGGATTTGCTGGCCGATCGCACCACATTTGTGATAGCACACCGGCTTTCCACGATCCACCGGGCCGATCTCATCCTGCTCATGGAAAGCGGTGCGGTGATCGAACGCGGCACGCATGATGAGCTCATGCAGGCGCGCGGTGTCTACTATGAGATGGTGCGGCGTCAGATGAAAGCAAACGCGCGTGAAAGCGATGAGGTTCTACGTTGACAAGCAAGGAGGCCTCCATGGTCTTGTCCCCCGGCACCAAAGCGCCCGATTTCACCCTCGACAAGGCGCCTGACGCAAAACTCAGCCTGTCCGACCTGCGTGGCCGGCCGGTAATTCTGGTGTTCTATCCCGCGGACTGGAGTCCCGTGTGCGGCGACGAGCTCGCGCTCTTCAACGAGGTGCTCCCTGAATTCCAACGCTACGACGCGCAGCTCGTTGGCATATCGGTCGATGGCGTCTGGTGTCACAAGGCGTACGCCAACTCCCGCAACCTGGAGTTCCCGTTGCTCGCCGATTTTGAACCGAAGGGGGAGGTCAGCCGGCAATACGACTCGTATCGAGCCAAGGACGGTTTCTCCGAGCGATCGCTGTTCGTGATCGACGCCGCCGGCGTGATTCGGTGGAGTTACTTGTCCGATGTCGCCAAGAACCCGGGCGCGGATGGCGTGCTCGCGGCGCTCGAAGAATTGTCTCAGCACGCGGGCGCCGCGCGATGAGCGGGCTCGTGCTGCCTGTCGGCCCCCGCGATCACATCCAGGGTCCGGCGACCGCGCCGGTCACGCTAGTCGAGTATGGCGATTTCGAGTGCCCCCACTGCGGCCGGGCCTACCCGATCGTGAAAGAGATCCGGCGCAGCATGGGTGAGGACCTGCGCTTTGTGTACCGCCACTTTCCGCTGACGCGCATGCACCTGCACGCGGAGCACGCCGCCGAGATGTCCGAGGCGGCGGCAGAGCGCGGCAAGTTCTGGCCGATGCACGATCTGCTGTTCGAGAACCAGGACGCGCTCGAGGATACTGACCTCGTCGGCTACGCCGAGCGCCTGGCCATCGATCCGGAGTGGGCCGCGGCGACGCTCGCGGATGGTCGGTTCGAGGCGCGCGTGAGCGAGGATGTCTCGAGCGGCGTCCGCAGCGGCGTGAACGGTACACCGACCTTCTTCATCAACGGGCAGCGCTATGACGGCCCTTTGGACCTCTTGCTGGAATC